>Ga0116164_10000231_pt1 | contig 53280 bp, 54 predicted proteins | sample AD_UKC109_MetaG_FD_89888 | JGI IMG/M metagenome (GOLD analysis project Ga0116164, IMG submission 89888) | Active sludge microbial communities of municipal wastewater-treating anaerobic digesters from Hong Kong - AD_UKC109_MetaG | ecosystem: Engineered > Bioreactor > Anaerobic > Digestate... | reverse complement strand
CCACAGTGGCGGATGGCTCTTTCTCGGTCAGTTCCTGGAACGGTGTCGGGGAGCTTGTGCAAAGGCAGCCAATATCCTTGCACATGAAAAAGATAATGGAACACAACGAATTGGAGAACGGTTACAGCGTTGCAGTCGACTGTGGGTGCGGCGCAGGAAGCGTTATCACGCCGTACCTGCTCGAAAAGATGGGGGCGAGGGTGTTTTCCCTCAACTGCCAACCATCTGGATTCTTCCCGAGGGGCCTTGAACCAAACGAGACCAACTTGTCATGTCTCTCAAATGCAGTAAGGAGCTTTGGATGTGACCTGGGCGTGGCCAACGACGGCGATGCCGACAGGATAGGGGCCGTTGATGAAAAGGGAAGATTCATAGACTACGACCACCTTCTTGCGATGGTCTCGGGTTTCGAATGTGAGATATCAAAAAGCACTAATCCAAAGGTGGTCACTACGGTGGACGCTTCCATGTGTCTCGACAACCATCTTGAACAGTACGGCGGGGAAGTTATCAGGACCGAGGTTGGTGATGTCGCACTGGCGAGGTCACTTGTCAATACAGACGCAACGTTTGGAGGGGAACCGTCTGGGACATGGATATTCCCGTCCCACTGGCTGACACCCGACGGTGTCCTTGCGGCGGTGAGGCTCCTTGGGATGAAGGATAGCGGCTTCGAGTTCCACAAGGAGAGGGAGAAAATGCCCTCCTATGTCACGATGAGGGAGAAGATATACATCGACAATGTCGACAGGGAATCATTTTACGATGACCTATTGGGGACCTTGAACACGGAACGATTCGAATCCATCCTTGATATAGATGGGATAAGAGTGGATTACGGCGACTCCTGGGTGCTGTACAGATTCTCAGGCACCGAACCTTTGTTCAGGATCACTGTGGAGGCAGGAACAGGGCAAAGGGCGAAAGAAGTGCTAGAGACCGCGAGGAAGAGAGTGGGGGAATTGTTACGAAAGCAGTAGTACTCATGGCAGGAAAAGGCACAAGATTGAGGCCTCTGACCAATACAAGACCAAAGGCACTGATACCGATAGCGAACGAATATCTCATAGACCATATCCTTTCAGCGTTGGATGGACTGTTCGATGGCCTGGTGTTCGTTGTCAATTATAAGATGGAGATGATAATGGACCATGTCAGCGAGAGATATCCCGACACGGATGTCACGTACATGTATCAGGAGAACGTTTCCGGGACAGCGGACGCGGTGCTCTCCGCCGGGGAGCTGGAAGAGCCATTTCTCTGCATAAACGGCGATGTTTTCATTGAAAGAGAGTGCATCGTTGAAGCATTGGCCCTTTTCAGGGCCAGCGGAAAGCAGGTGATCAGTGTCAAGCGGATGGAGAACGATGGCAGATACGGTTCCGTATTGACATGCGGAGGGGTGCTGGAGGGAATTTCCGAGAAAGAGCCCTCAGAGGAGGCACTCGTAAACATAGGCGTCTATGTGTTCAAACCCGAGATATTCCAGGCGATAAGGGAGACACCGACGTCTGTGAGGGGCGAATATGAGCTCACGGACTCGATAATCTCCCTCAAGGACGACTTCGTCATCAATGAATATGGCGGATACTGGAACGACATCGGTTATCCATGGTCTGTCCTTGAGGTGAACGAACACATAGTCAAGGACCAGGAGATGGTCATCGAGGGCAATATAGAGGAAAGGGCATCGTTCTCGGGCAACATCCAGGTCGGGAAGGGCACCATAGTCCGTAACGGGGCGTACATCATCGGTCCTGTCAGGATAGGCAGGGACTGCGACATAGGTCCAAACTGCTTCATCAGGCCTTACACTACGATCGGGGACAACTGCCATGTCGGAAATGCCACAGAGATCAAGAACTCGATCCTCTTCAACAGGACCAATGCGGCGCACCTCTCATATGTCGGAGACTCGATAATAGGCGAGAACTGCAACCTTGGCGCCGGAACGTTGGTCGCAAATCTGAGACACAAGAAGGACAACATAAGCATGGAGATAAACGGCAAGATGGTCTCCTCCGGGCGCAGGAAGCTCGGGATGGTCATGGGCGATAATTCAAAGACTGGCATAAACGTCTCGATATACGAGGGAAGGGTCATTGGGAACGATTCCGGCATAGGTCCCGGGGTCATACTCAAGAGGAACGTTGAACCCAACTCGATAGTGTTGGCCCAACAGGAAACGACGACGTCAATCTTTAGGAAGGATTAGCGTAGATTCAGGTTCTGCAAAGAGGTCTATCTCCCTCTTGTCGATACCATGCGTCTTCAGAGGATCGGCATCTGCCATTATCTTGTTGCCGTTGGCATCGATGAACAGTCTGTTTATCTTTCCGAAATACTGTGAATACTTCACCTTGCCCTTCACGTGATTGTCGTCCTCTGTCGCCCTCTGCAGTTCGAAGTGCTCGGGCCTTATGGCGGCATAGGCATCATCGCCCACCTTCAGACGGCCGTTATTCTCATCGTAGACGCCCTTTATATTGCCTATCTCGGTCTCGACCTCAATGTATTTTCCGATATCTATAATCTTTCCCTTTATCAGGTTGCATTCACCGATGAAGTCTGCCACAAAATAATTGTTTGGACGGGAATATATGTCCACAGGGGTGCCTATCTGTTGGATCACTCCCTTGTCCATGACGGTCAATCTGTCGGATATTGCCAGTGCCTCCTCCTGGTCGTGTGTCACGTAGATAGTCGTGATGTCAAGCCTTTTTTGGATCCTTGATATCTCGTTCCTCATCTCGATACGTAGTTTTGCATCCAGATTTGACAGAGGCTCGTCAAGGAGCAGGACCTTGGGCTCGATGACAAGTGCCCTGGCCAGGGCCACCCTTTGCTGCTGTCCGCCGGATAACTGGTAGGGGTATCTTTCCGAGAATCCTTTCAATTTGACAAGTTTTAGGATATCGTTGACCTTTTCCTCTATCTGCCCCTTCTCCATCTTTCTGATCTTCAGCCCGTATGCAACGTTGTCGAATATTGACATATGGGGCCAGAGGGCGTAGTTTTGGAAAACCATTCCTGTCTCCCTGAGATTTGGAGGCACGTTGGTGACATCAAGATTGTCGAAGATGATATTGCCGGCCTCTGGTATGTAGAAACCTGCTATACATCTAAGCACTGTGGTCTTGCCACACCCGCTAGGTCCCAAAAGGGTGAAAAGTTCACCATCCTCTATCTTTAGAGAAACATTGTTGACGGCCACAACATCCTTGAATTTCTTTGTGATGCCTTCCAAATCGACTGTAACCATGGAGTATCCCCAGAAGTTCTTTGATTATACACTCAGTTAGGGATTTATATTTTTTTTCATAGATGTTTTCTTTTGATTTTCAATACCGACAATGGGAGCAGCACAAGCGAGGCAAGTGTAAATGCCGCCAAGGCGCCCATCTTGCCGATTGCCCCATGAGACGGCGCGACGTTCATGGACCTCCCCAACACCGTATTGCCATCGACAGAGATGAAGATTCCCCAGACGCCTTCCTCTTCGAACTTGAAGCTTTGCTCGGGTTCCATGATGTAAGTGTTGTCACTGGGCGATATCAGGGTGATAATCATCTCTCCCCGACCTTCGCTGCCGATGAAACCGGCATCAAGATAGACTTCCTGGCCTGCGCGGACCTCCCTTTCTATGTCCACGTATATTGGGACGGACGCATTGTCCATCAACAGGCCCGCCCCTGAGGACTCGATGCCCTCGAATACCTCCTGATAGTATGGTTGCCTATCCGGGGGTTGTTCTTCAGTGGAGGGATGTTCCGTGCCCAGGGATGACATCCCTGCATCCTCCGAGACGGTGATGGTAATATGGATGGACCCGCAGACCTTTATGTATGGGCCTGTGCCGTTGCCTGTTTGCACATCCTCGAAGGCAGAGTCCTCATATCCCATTATTATCAGGTCCACATCATAACTCCCGGCGTATCCCTCTCCGGCATATATGGAGTAGCTTATCTCCTCGTATTCTCCCCTTTTCAGGTATACTAGCGTCGGCTCCACCCTGAACCAAGAGACTACGTCGTTATACTTTCCCTTGGCAGACACTGTATAAAGCGCGTCTCGGTCCCCCGTGTTGTAGATGGTGAAGTGGCGCTCTTCAAAGATGGGGAAGGATTCTATCTCGATATACTGGCTGTTGCCGGAAATCCCCATCCCCATGTCAGCTTCAATCTTCTGGGCGGATGTGAGAAGAACGGCAATGAGGATGAAGATGATGAGGGGGGCTACTCTTTTCATACGATCCCTCACAAGGTTATTCCCTCGCCCCTGCCTATGGAGAAGTACCAGGATGCTGTGTATGTGCCGCCGGGAACGCATGGCACGTTCTTTCCGTCCTGGACATCGATTACGAATCTTACCAGGCCGCCATCGTTGTCGACATACCCATCAACGCTTGGATTTAGCGTGCATCCGGACGAATATGCCCCTTCGTATATCCTGGTTGAGGACTTTGGGACGTTCTTGCCGGTATCGTAGCCGTACGCTATGGAACCGCCAAGGGGACTGTTCGTTGCACAGATGGTAAAGAAGGAGTTTGGGTCTATGCTTGCGTCCCCCAGGGAGATATCATCTGCCCTGAAGTAGACATCCACCTCTGTGTTGGAGATGATGTATGTCTGTATCGTGATGGGATTGTTGAGCACCCAGGGGCTCTCGGGTTCGTTGTCAATGGGTGTTAGGTCTATCTGGGTGGGAATGCCGTTCCATTCAACGTAATCATTCACATCGAACAAGATGTCCTCATATATGCCCGTATAACCAGAGCTGTCCAGCACCTCTATCCTCGCCTTCCATGTGTTCACATTGCCACTGGGCAACGACACCTTGTCCAATATGAAGGGGAAACTGAACTCGAAGAGACATTTTGATATGCTCTTGAAGCTGGTGTTGGTGCCGAGATGTCCGCCGGGATAACTATGCCAGACCCCTCCTCCTGTATTTTCCCAGACTATCTGATAGCTGCTTCGTTTGTCTGGAAGAGAAGGCTCTAGGGCGCCACTACCAGCATAGAATACGCTGACCGAAACAGACACGATGTCCTCTATCCCGTTTTTCTCCATCAACTCGAAGTTGACCATGTATTCCTTGGCCACATCCAACGAGGCCACTGCCTCACCTTCGACATCCGTCAATGTGGGATTGCTTATGACAGGTATCATGGGCAGGATGCGAACGCTGACGTCCACATCTTCCGTTGAGGCCTCCAGTGGCATGGCGATCAGGACCATGCACATGAAAATGGCCGTTAATATGGTAGTTGATCTCTCTTTCATTTTAATATTGCCTCCAAATGTTCACACTGTTGACAATCGTGGAACGATTGCAAAAAGAACAGTAAAAATAATCATTATTATACATTATTTTTCCAAAATACTATAATAATGTGAATATATTGAATTTGATTTACATTTCACTAAAAGAACAGTGTTACTTACTTCTGATTCGCATTATATTTAAGAAAAACATTGAGATGATAACCAAATCATTAGGAAAGATGTTGTTCATGAACAGAAAGTCCTCCGTTTACAGAAATATGATAGAGCAGTTGATGATGAACGTTTCAGATATCTTCGACAAGCCCGTGATGGATGTTGATGTCGACGAAGCGATGGAACTGATAGGCAAAACACTGGGAGCAAGTAGGGCATACATCTTCATGCTGAAGAGCAACGGCAGCGTTGAGAAAAAGAAGATAGAAAATCTGCACGAGTGGTGTGCAGATGGTATCGAGCCTGATTGCAACATAATGCTGGATGTCTATTCCACAGAATTGCCATGGTGGATGAACAAGCTCGCTTACAAACAGACGATCAACTTGAATGACGTTAAGAATCTGCCGATGGAAGCAGAGGTGGAGAAGTCGATATTCGAGGCCCAGAACGTAAGTTCGATAATGGCCGCTCCGTTGTTCAATATTAGAGAGTCCCTTTTTGGGTTCATTGCGATGGACAGCCTGAACGGCAAGATGAACTGGGGTCCCTATGACGAAAAGTTGCTCAATCTCATGGCTAACAACTTCATGGAGTACTTGCAGAAGAGAAAGACGGAGATCGAGATGAGGCGTGCCACCAGGATACTCAACTGCACTTGGAAAAAGAAGAAGAAATGAAAGAAAGATTTATACTCCCATGACATTTCTTAATAGTGTATGATAGACTTGTCTATATTGAAGGATGGTGACATCCTCTCCTTATTGAACAGACAGATGGCCGACGGCATACGGATAGACCATTCTAACATAATACATGACGGCCTTGACCTTGGGGACAGGGGCGACGTGGATTTGTTCCTAAAAGAGTTTTCCTCTCTCCTCAACACCAACGGCGGAACGTTGATATACGGCGTCAATGATCCGGCCTGGGGCATTGCAATCACCGACAAGGATTACTTCCTTGTGGCGCTACGGCGAATAATAAAGAAGAATCTGGACCCCAAAGTCCCAGAGGACCATTACGGCGTAAGATTCATCGACCTCCCCGATGGCAGATATGTCGTCATCGTCCAAGCGCCGAAGAGCGACCTTGGCCCGCATGCAGTCAGGGTCGGTGAATCGGCCTACACCTTCTATAAACGCGATATGGAACTGAGACCCCTTGACATGCATTCCTTGAGAAGGGAGCTGATAGGGTCTTCCTATGTAGGAGACGTCAAGGAGTTCGTTGGGACCAGGGCCTTGGAACTGAGCGAGGGCCGCGGGTCGGTCCCCTTGATGGGCTCAGGGAAGATCCTCATTGAGGTAGTGCCTTGGCCGTCTTTGAAGAACGGCATTGTGCTTCGTCATGACATGGTAGATGAAAACCTCAGGGCCCTGGACTGGACGGACGACGAGTGGATGCCCACCATCGAGGGATTGCTGGGTTACCACAGTAACCATTCCTACATCAGCTTCAGAAACGATCTTGTATTGGAGGCCGCAGAATCCTTCAAGATGAAACCTAGGAGGGACGGTTCAAAGGTGTTCGATTTCGTTGCCTACCAAAACGACATCAAGAAACTTCTCGAAGGTTACCTTGGGACCATCCGAAATTTGGACGTGTCAATAAAGTCGTTTTTCGTTTCCATTTCACTGATTGGCATCAAAGGATATGAAATGGGGTTAAAGATGCCGGGGAAAAAGACACGTTTCGACCAGGATGTGCTGACATTGCCCATACGGCCATTCGATTCGGACAGCGACAACGTGATGATGTTCGTGAACTCCTACATTGACATATTATGGAACTCGAGCGGTGATTAGGGAAAGTCATTCCCTGTAGACCCTATACCCCCTTATCTCGTAATCGGGTCGCCTGTCGACATCATCATCTTCCTCAGAAGGCCCGAGGACCAGATAGACCTCCAGAAAATCCTGGGGCACGTCGTTGCAGAAACCCATCAGTCCGGGCGTTTTTTTCCTCTCAACGATGAAGATGCCTTTCTCGTCGGTTTCCAGGATATCGTCCACGATATCGAGTTCCAGTGCTTCCCTTAGGGCGCGCATCTTGCCCGTTTTGCCATCATCTGCCATCGAAATCCCTTCCAAAAGACTTTAGGCTGTTTATCAGAAGATGAATGTTTGACATTGTCTTCATGGCATCCCCCTCCGGCATGAAAGAGATATTGTCCTTTTTCAATCGGATGTATCTTTCAAGCACGAAGACCTGGTCCTCCAGCTTCTTGTAGAGGGACACGAACGTCCTATGCAACGATGGATCGTCGTTGGATGCAAGAAACTGGCTTCTGAACGTGTACATGGCCGCCTTGGTCTTCTCCAGTATGGCGATCCCTTGCTCATGGGATTTGTTGCCCCTTATGGTGTCATAGACGTTCTCTATGTCACCATCGGTGATATCTTCAATGATCTCAGAAAGTCCCATTAAGAAATATATAATAAAAAAAAGAAAAAAAGGTTTTTGGTCTTATTTCTTCCTAGTCATCATGACAGCGGCTGCTATGATGATAACAATTATGATGCCGGCACCAGCATAGAGCATCATGTTCGAGGAAGAGTCCTTCGATACCTCCTCCATCCACGCTATCGTGTTCTTGAGCAGTGTCTCTCCCTGGATCTCGTGGTTCCCCTTCTCTGAAGGTCCGTCGGCATTCATGTACTTGTAGGATGTGAAGATTGCCTCTGTTGTGAGAACGATCTTTGAGGACTTGTCCTCTCCGGCCTTCTCTTGTACAGCCATCATCACGAATGGTCCGTTGCTTCCTTCCTCAATGCCCGGTGTCATGATCTCTGACAACCATGGGCAGACGACCACTGAAGTGTCGCTGGTCTTTGCTATCCAGTTGACGTTGTCTATGGAGGTAGTGCTCAGATTCACTGGGCTGCCGTCCTTCACACCATAGATGAATGTAGGTCCATGGAATGTCTCCTTGCTCACGCCGTTTGTGATAGGACTATTTTCGTTCCAAGTGGATGCCACGACCCTGTATGCCGCGCCGTCATTGTATGCCTCATCGGGTTCCTCTACGCTTGCGTTCTCGAAGAATATGCTGGAACCTATCGCTGACAATATATCATTGCACCTTGGAATAATCTCATTACCATCGTAATCGCTGTCTGCAGCCACCCAGATGGCCACCTCTCCTGCGTTGAACCAGTCGGCAATGGCACTTATCTCGGATGCTTGGTATTCTAAATCTTGTGGTATAGGTACCAATAGTATCATTGCCCCCTCTAGGACATCGGCTGTAATCTCATCAGTGACAACTTCAACAGTGTAACCCCACGACTCCAGTTTGGCTGGGAGGTCTTCAAAATCGCCATTGTGAGCGGTTTCGTGTGCTGCGTCAATGACGATTTTGACAACTTCACCATCTGCAGCCGATACGCTGACGACTGATGAAGCGATTAGCACAAATAGAATTAACAAAGATGTCAAACATTTCCTATTCAAGTGTTTTCACCCCATTGAGATATTAGAAAACATCTCATAGACTGATGGTCAAAAATATTATAAATATCTTTTCATTTTGCCCTGTGTGTTTTTAAGGGTTCCAATATGGTCCAAAAAGATATGTTTTTATTGGATTGGTAATATAGTATATTGTTCTATTTTTCAGAGCCGACCACTATTCCAAAAATTATATAAAATCTTAATAACACTCTTTTTTGGGGTTTCATATGAAGAGGATACCAAACCATTCTTTCAAATCGTTCTTCAAGTTGATATCCGTCATTTCACTGATTGCAATAATCGTCTGTTCCAGTGGCTGCATTAGCGGAGGAGATGGCGATACCGATGATACTAATGGTGATGAGGGTGTCACGCTCACTGTAATAACAAGGCATGACACATCGATACAAGAGGCTTTCGAAGAAGGATTCCTGGATTCGGATTATGCCAAGGATGCGAACATAACCAAACTGAGGTTCATGCAACCTGTGTCCGGTCTTTGGCCAACTGCCATCGAGAACGGTGGCATAGATGTTGCCTGGGGAGGGGGGCCGACGCTCTTTGACCAGTTGATGGAACTGGATTACCTTGCACCCCTCACCGAGGACATACTGCCGGAAATGGCCGACATAGAGGATTCGATCGGTGGGGCGGCGATGAAAAGATATTCCGATGGCGAGGTCGTGTGGATAGCCGCTGCCATATCTTCGTTCGGATTCACAGTGAACCATGACGTTCTGGACGCTTACGGGCTGGACACACCGGACACCTGGGACGATCTTGCCGATCTGAGCTATTACAAGGACCCGCCTGTCATCGGCATTGGAAATGCTCCAGACACCACTTCGAATACAAGGATATATGAGATCATATTGCAGAACTACGGATGGGACCTAGGATGGGAAAAGTTGACCGAGATCGCTGCGAACTCCGGCATATACTATGGTTCGGTCGATGTTCTCAACGCTGTTGAGACAGGCACCATCGCGATAGGGACAACGATTGACTTTTACGGTTACTCCTCGATGGAGAGTTACGACTATACTGAGTACATCATACCAACGGGCCAGTCACTTCTGAACGGTGATCCGATAGCCCTTGTCGAGGGCTCGGAGAAAACCGAGGCGGCCCTTGCGTTCATTGGCTACGTGCTGTCCCCCGAGGGCCAGTCCATCTGGCTTTTGGACAATATCAACAGGATGCCTGTGACCGATGCAGCGTTCGATACGGAGTTCGGCATGACAAGGACAAATCTCGAGGAACTTTACAACATAACGATATCAAATCAGGGTATAGAGTTCTCTGAGAATCTCGCCCTATCCTACGAAGGCACCATGGTCATATACTGGGAAGCCGTACTGGACAAGCCCCACAACGAGCTTGTCGCCGCATGGGATGCCCTGATTGACGCCTGGAACGAAGGCAAGATCACGCAGGCCCAGTGGGACCACTACGTGGAGATGCTTGGTGAACCTTTGATAACTATGGAAACGGCGCAGGATATCAACGATTCAATGCTGATGGACTCTGCATTTGCCAACGACAAGTCTGTAGAATGGGCCAATGAGAAGCAAGAGGTCTACGAACAGGTCAAGGATGAGATAGACAATCTATGAAGAGCTTGATCCTACCTTCCGGTAGGGTCTTTTTTCACCAGGCTGAGGGATGCAATGGAAAAAAGCAACAGAGCGGTAGGTTTTATCAAGAATCTTAGGAGGGAGCTTGACAAACTTACCACCTTCCAGCTATGCATCATCCTCGTCGTTTTTTTCATGTTCATGATATGGCCCCTTATCTCCATAATCGGGGGCGCATTTTGGGACGATGGCCTGACATTAAAGTACATTACTTCCGTATTCAAAGACCCGGAACTATGGCGATTGCCAGGCCAATGGGAGCTTACACTTACCAAGAACACCGAGCAATACTTCATTATCGGGCTGACCGATTGCGGGGCCATATTCAATTCGCTGTTCATCGCCTTGTTCACAACGATCTTCTCAACGGTCATAGGCGTTTCGCTGGCGTACATAATGTACAAATACGACTTTAGGTACAAAGCGTTGCTCAAGGCCCTGATACTCGTACCCCTGATAGCGCCTCCCTTCGTGGGCGCATTGGGCGTGAGGGAGTTCATTGGACAGACGGGCATCATCAACGAGATATTCTATGAGACTCTGCACATACTGCCGAAGGCCATATGGATCACTGGCATACCTGCGATCGTCCTTGTCGAGTCCTTGCACTTCTATACGCTTGTATATCTCAATGCATATTCCTCGTTTGTCAACATAGACCCCAGCCTGGAGGAACAGGCCGAGAACGTGGGCGCCAGAGGCTTCTTCAAGTTCCGCTCTGTCACGCTGCCATTGGCAATGCCAGGCATTGAGGCCGGCGCCATTCTGACTTTTATCCTTTCCCTGGAGGACCTTGGCACCCCAATAATCTTCTCCCAGGGCGCATATAGCAAACCAGCACAGCACACAATGACATTGTATATCCTGAAGAACTGGTCGCCCCAATTCATAGGGCAATGGGACTACAAGGTGATGGCGCTATGTGTGATATTATTGATTATTGCCATCATCTGTTTCATCATAATCAGAAAGTACATAAGCTTGAAGAAGTATGCCATGATGTCCAAGGGAGGGACATGGCAACCAGTCACCGTCAAGGCCTCCCGCAAACAATATGGACTGATCGTGGCGTTCATAACATGCCTATTGGCCCTTGCCCTGATGCCACACATCGGCATTTTGAAGCTTTCCCTGACCAAGGGGGGAATAAGCGGAATAACGCTCTCCAACTATGCTTACATGTTTTCAAATACCCATATGTATACGCCAATAAAAAATAGCCTGATCTATTCGTTCCTTTCCGTGTTTGTGATAGTGATCATCGGGACCATGGCCGCATATATAATATCAAGGAAGAAATTGCCTGGGCTTTTGGCACTTGACATGCTTGTGACAATGCCATTGGCCATACCAGGCATAGTGCTGGGCATAGGTCTCTTCATCGTCTATTATGGGACCCCGTTCTTCAGTTCGACCAATCCCGCTTATGTGATAGTGGCTGCATACGTGGTAAGAAAGATTCCTTTTGCCGTGCGGGCCGCATATGCTGGCCTGCAGCAAACGCACGAGGCTCTGGAAGAGGCCTCGTTGAACGTGGGGGCGTCAAAGATACGGACGCTGTGGAAGATCACACTGCCACTGATTTCTATGAGCATCGTTGCGGGCGCCATGCTGTCCTTTGTATATGTCATTTCGGAGGTGTCCACAAGCATACTGCTTGGGGCGACCAATCCCGACCTTGCTCCCATCACTTGGAAGATAAAGGAACTTTTCTTCCATGCCGACTTCAATGAGGCGGCCGCATTGGGCGTGTTCCTAATGGTTATACAGACGGTATCCATTATAGTGACCAATTACCTCCTAAAGAACAGGGCCGAGGTAATGACTGGCCTATGATCGTAGATGAGGATGTCTTGCCATGATGGAGTTTATATGTCCACCAAGGCCATTTTTTCATATATCCCTTTCTCTATATCTTTTTTTTTCACGCCGTATTTCCTAGATATCATGTTGATGTCTGGCGTGAAGGGTATTTCCTGGATATTATCTGGCACTTCATCGTCCAATAGCACTATTCCGGCAATTTCCCCCAGACCTTCCATGCCGAAGGCCAATGCCTTCTTGATCTGTTTTTCTCCAGATAATCTCACGAGAAACTCTATGGCGAGCTTATTTGCAATGTTCTGGCCGTTCTCAAAGGCCTTTAAAGCCAGAACGGCTGCAAATTCAGCTTGTTTCTTGTCCAGAACGTATGAAGGATTGTATATCAGGACATTGCTTGAACAGTCATTGATCAGTTTATTGGCATTATCGATGGTTGTAACAAAAACCTTCATAAAAATTGATTTTATATTTTTATTTATATATTTAATTGCATTATTTGATGTATATGATGTATTAAATATTTAATTCAATGTAAATATTAACATTTGTTTAAAACCGAAAGCTTTATAAATAATATTGTTCTTATATTTCTTAGATAATATCCTCATATTACATATTTGGAGCTGATCTAATGCAACTCTTGTCGATTCAAGTCCCAGAGGCCTATATCACTGGTATCGATATTTTGATTCTTTCGGGTTATTTTCCCAACAGAAGTGAAGCCATACGATGCGCTGTGAGGGATCTGATAGACAAGGAACTTGGCGGTTTCAAAGGTATCAAAGAATCCTACATGATGGTGCAGAACGTTAAGACAATGAATCAGGGGAACGATGAGGGGATAGATGGTCTATAGTCATAATATATAAGGAGGAAGTAATTGATGAAAAGCATATTGGCGAACGCAAATCGCTATATAGAGGGAAACAGTCCAATGCTTGACGACGCCTTTGGGAAGGCAAGGATCGTGGTGGTTGGATGTGGAGGAGCTGGTAACAACACTATAACACGTTTGCACATGCTGGGCGGCATCACCGGTGCTCAGACTGTTGCCATAAATACTGATAAACAGCATCTGGCCATTACCGAGGCGGATGTTAAGCTTCTCATTGGCTCCAATCTGACCCAGGGCCTTGGTGCTGGCGGAGATCCACAGGTGGGCAACGAGGCAGCCGAGGAGAGCAAGCAGGACATAAGGTCCCTCATAGAGAACGCACATCTGGTTTTTATTACTGCAGGAATGGGTGGAGGAACAGGAACTGGCTCCGCACCCGTAATAGCTGAGATGGCCAAGGCCGCAGGCGCTTTGGTTATCGGCGTTGTCACACTTCCATTCAAGATGGAGGGCGGCGTAAGGCTGAAGAAGGCAGAGCTTGGTCTCAATGTCCTCAAGAACTACGCCGATACTGTCATAACGCTTGACAATAACAAATTGCTGGAACTGGTGCCAAATCAACCAGTGAATTATGCATTTTCAGTCGCTGACGAGGTCTTGGCAGAGATGGTGAAGGGGCTCTCTGAGACCATAACGACAACGAGCCTGGTGAACCTCGACTTTGCGGACATCAAGTCTGTCATGCAGAGCGGAGGGGTGGCCCTGATAGGTGTGGGCGAGTCGAACACCAAGAACCGGGCCGACGAGGCTGTCATGGAAGCTTTGAAGAACAAGCTTCTAGAGGTCGACTATTCCCAAGCGAAGGGCGCACTTGTCCACGTTTCAGGTGGACCTGACATGAGCCTCACAGAGGCGAATCGTGTCGGTGAGCTCATCAATGAGAAGATCGGTGGAAATGCCGATGTCATATGGGGAGCAAGGGTCGATGAGAATCTCAAGGATTCGATCCGTGTAATGCTCATACTTACCGGTGTCAAGTCCCCGTGGATATCTGGCCGTGAAGCGGATGGTGCCAACGCATCTTTCAAAGCCACGGACGGTTTCAACTGGGGCAAGATGACCAAGACGCAGGGTTTTAGTTGGACCAATTACGATATACCAACGATAAGACCGTAGGGGAATAAGGGAAAATCAATTATTCCTCCTCTTTTTTATTTGCCCCAGGACATGGGGATACGTCATTGATAGAGTTTTATATTTCGACAATAGGCTTGACCACTAAGGGCCATCCATTCATGGAATTTCGGTTTTGGGTCCTTTAAAAAAAAATTGACATCATGTTCATTATACTTCATTATATCTGCTATTGATATCCATTTTCAAAATATCGGCAAAGATATTTATCTTTTCGACAGTATCAAAAATGAGGGTTGTTCCTACTAAAAATGATGCTGTGCCTATCGGCAATTACAATTGAAGCTACTTTTTTATCCACATCAATAGAAGATGGCGGGGTGTGAAAAGGTCCTGAAAACGGATTACCTTATCTCCGCTCCCGCTTCTATGTCCCCGTCAACAGTGAGCAGCTTGACATCGTCGCCCTTTTCTGCCGCCAAAAGCATCCCCTGGCTCTCGATCCCGAAGAGCTTGGCAGGCTTGAGATTTGCCACCACTATGATCTTTTTGCCCACCATCTCCTCTGGGGAGTAGTACTGGGCTAGTCCTGCCACGAGTTGTCTTTTCTCATCCCCCAAGTCTATTGATAGCTTGAGAAGCTTGTCGGACTTCTCCACTTTTTCGGCAGTCAGTATCTCGGCCACCTTGAACTTGCACTTTGAAAAATCCTCGTATTCTATCATTTCCACTTCCTCCTGCTTCTTGGCCTTCCCGGAATACCTTGTCTTGAGGTCTTTTACGAACTCGTCCTCAAGCTTCTTGAAAAGTATATTGGGTTTCTGTATGGACTCTCCACCATTGAAGACCCTCTCCTTTGCCTGTTCCCAATCTGTACTGTGGACATCACCTTTCTGATCGAGTCCCTTCCATATCTCTTCTGATATGGTTGGCATATAGGGTTCCAGTACTATTGCTATGGATGCACACAGATTCAAGGCGGTCTTCACGGTGTTTGCCCTTCTGTCCTCGTTCTTCCAAGGCTCGTTCTCCTGGAAGAACTGATTTCCCATCTTCGAGAGCTTCATGACGTTCTTGAGCCCGGATTTAAGTTTCGTGTTTGCTATGTCTGCGCCTATTTCAGACACGACCTCGGCGACCTCTTCGTAGAATCTGTCATCCACCTCCTGGTCCTCGATATCAGGGACCTTGAGATCATAGTATTTCTTCGCAAAGGTCTGGGCCCGGTATATGAAGTTGCCCAGATTTCCCACAAGTTCATCATTGTTCCTTCTTTGGAAATCATCCCATGTGAAGTCGACATCGGACTTTTCAGGCCTATTGATGTATATGTAATATCTCCAAACATCGACAGGTATGCCGCTATCGAGGACGTCTGTGCCGAATATGCCCCTGTTCCTCGATTTGGAGAATGCCCCACCCTCGTAATTGAGGTACTCTGTGCTGGAAAGCTGATGCACAAGTATGTATCCATCATCTGCGGCCATCAGGGTGGCCGGAAACATGATGGTGTGGAACGGTACATTGTCCTTTCCCATGAACTGGAACAGTTTGGTCTTTGGGTCCTTCCACCAGTATTCCCACTTGGTGCCATTGATGGTGCTGTATTCCGCCGTGATCGAGATATAACCAATGCATGCGTCGAACCAGACATAGAAGACCTTGTGGTCCCATCCCTCAAGGGGCACCTTTACCCCCCATTCTAGGTCCCTGGTGATGCATCTCTGCTCGAGTCCCTCGCTTATCCAGCCAAGTGTGAAGTTCCGGGCATTCTGCGACCAGTTCATCTTGTCCTCTGCCCACTCTTTCAGCCTGTCCGAGAGTCTTGGAAGGTCAAGGAACAGGTGTTTCGATGTCCTGATCTCGGTGTTTCCCCCACATATGGCGCAGTGCGGGTCCAAAAGCTCCTTGGCGTCCAATACCTTGCTGCAGTCCTCGCATTGGTCCCCCCGTGCATTCTCCGAACCGCAATGGGGGCAAGTTCCTTCCACGAATCTGTCTGCAAGGTATTTCTCGCATTTTGGGCAATAGGGCTGTTCAAGGTCCTTCTCGATGATGTAACCATTGTTGAACGCCTTTGTGAATATGTCTTGTGTGATCTCATGATGGAAGTGGGTCGATGTCCTTCCGAAATGGTCAAAGGAGATGTTGAACCATTCATATATCTCTTTATGTATCTTGTAATATTTGTCACACACTTCCTGCGGGCTGAGGCCCTCCTTCATGGCGATGGTCTCTGTCGTCGTGCCATGTTCGTCGGTCCCACATACATACAGGACCTCGTTTTCTGTATGTCTCTGATACCTTGCAAAGACATCTGCAGATAGCACTTGTATTATGTTGCCGAGATGTGGTATGTTGTTAACGTAGGGTAGGGCGCATGTGATCAATATTTTTTCCTTTGCCATTTATAAACCACCATAATGATAATGATTTTCAACTAAGAAGTTATATTTATATATTTATCTTTAATTTAGGGAGTGATAACATGATCATCAAGGGCGGGCTTCTATATTACGATCATGGCCTCATCCGGGCAGACATATCAATTGGCGACGATGGGACCATTGATGACATCTCCAAGGACTTGGATGGAAAGGACGCGATAGATGCGTCTGGGCTTCTTGTCTTGCCAGGTCTTGTCAATACGCATACGCATACTGCCATGACCCTTCTCAGGGGCGTAGGCGATGACATGCCGCTGCAGGAATGGCTGGCCGATAAGATATGGCCCCTGGAGGCAAATCTAACATATGATGACTGTTATTGGGGAAATCTCTTTGGCATGGTCGAGATGATAAAGACCGGCACCACATGCCTCAACGATATGTACTTCTTCATGGATTCGCTGGTGGAGGCACTCAAGAAAACAGGAATGAGGGGCAGCATATGCCATGGAATAATCGATCTTTTTGACGAGGAGAAGGCCAAAAGGGAACTTAAGGAATCGTTAAGGATACATGAACTGTGCAAGGGGGAGGACCTTATAACATTCTGCATGGGTCCGCATTCGCCCTATACCTGCTCCAAGGAACTATTGCTCTCCGTCAAAGAATATGCGAACGAGAACGATATAAAGGTCCACATACATACCTCTGAGACAAGGAAGGAGTACGATGATTCCATATCGGCACACAAGATGAGCCCCATCGCTTACCTTGATTCGCTCTCTATGTTGGATTCAAACTCGCTTTTGGCGCATTGCGTTCATCTTTCGGACGATGACATAGGCATCCTATCTAGAACGGGGGCCAATGTTCTGCATTGCCCATGCTCCAATCTCAAGCTGTCTTCAGGGACTGCCAGGGTGCCCAGCATGCTGGACCGTTCCATCAACGTGGCGTTGGCCACAGACGGGGCCTCATCGAACAACAGCCTTGACATGCAATCCGAGATGAAGACGATGGCCCTCATACACAAGTCTGGATCACCCACCAATCTGCCGGCGGACAAGGCATTTCAGATAGCCACGTTGAACGGCGCAAGGGCGTTGGACGCCAACTGTGGTGAGATAGCCAAGGGCAGGTGCGCCGACCTGATGTTCGTGGACCCAAAACACTTCTCCATGCGCCCAGGGCACAATCCCATGTCAAATGTCGTATATTCAATGCGGCCCGAGGCGATAAGGCATGTGATGGTCAATGGCCAGATGTTGATGGAAGACCGTAACATACTTGTTCTTGACGAGGATAAGGTCCTGGAAAAGGCAGACCAACATGCTGAGAAGTTGGTGGATAGATACAATGAGAATACTGATAACCAATGACGATGGCGTACACAGTCCCGGATTGGTATGCCTAAAAAAGAAACTTTCAAGATTTGGAAACATTGAGATCGTGGCGCCTGAGAGGGAGGCCTCTGCCTCTTCCCATGCCATAACAGTACACCAACCCCTGAGGTTCTATTCTTGCAAGCTCACGGACGGAAGCAATGGTTGGGCGGTCTCGGGAACCCCGGCCGACTGTGTCGTATTGGGGATATTGAAGTTTGGAATGCCGGACCTTGTCGTATCAGGGATCAACCCGGGTGCCAATCTTGGGGACGATGTAACTTATTCCGGAACTGTGGGCGCGGCAATCGAGGCGGCGCTGTATGACATAAACTCCATCGCAGTGTCCCTGATCGACAGCGAGGATCCAGACTTTGACTCCGCCGCCGAGGTCACCGCCAAGATAATCGAGAGGATGGACTCCTTGCCAAAACACTTCCTTCTGAACGTGAACGTGCCTCCAGATACAAACGGAGAGATAATGATAACGAAACTGGGCAGAAGACTATGGTCGAGCAATGTCCAGGAAAGGATAGATCCGAGGAACAAACCCTACTACTGGATCTCCGGGATACCGAGCGAGATATATGATGAGACCTCGGACATCAATGCGACCAACAACGGCTATGTCTCTGTGACGCCAATCAAACTCGACCTGACAGATTATGAAAAGATGGACCTTTTGAGAAGGGAGTTCATGGACTGATCCTCTTTTTTCATTGTCTATACAGCTACAACTCAACCAAATCAAAAAGTATTTATACAAATACATTGACTGATTGTCAGTCAAATAATAAAATCTTCATTTACTATGCCAATAATGTAATAGATGCAGGTGATGGTATGATCATAGAAGCTGAAGGCTTGACATTCAGATATGGGGACCTTGTGGCGGTGGACAACATAACCTTTCATGTCGAGAAGGGGGAGATCATAGGGTTCTTGGGGCCCAACGGCGCTGGGAAGAGCACGACGGTCAAGATGTTGACCGGACAGCTCAATCCACAGAAGGGCATAATCAGGATAATGGGACACGATGTCACAAAAGAACCGAAGGCGGTCCATGAGAGGATAGGGGTGTGCTTTGAGGAGAAGAATCTTTATCCGCGCCTGTCTGTCAGGGAAAATCTCAAGTTCTTTGCTGACCTTTTCGAAGTGGAAGCTGACATTGACACGCTCATTAAGAAGATGGACCTTTCAAAATGGGCAGACGACAAGGTGGAGACTCTGTCGAAAGGGATGCAGCAACGGGTGATGTTCGCGAGGTCACTCATCAACGACCCGGAGGTACTGTTCCTCGATGAACCTACCGACGGACTGGACCCGATATCAGCAGATTCTATTAGAAAGATAATATTGGATGAAAAACGACGTGGAAAGACCATATTCCTGACCACCCACAACATGGCAGAGGCCGACATGCTCTCGGACAGGGTCGCATTCATCAATGAGGGTAGGATAGTGGCCCTGGACACCCCGGAGAATCTTAAGCTCAAGCTTGGCAAGAGGTTGCTCAAGGTGAAGCTAAGAACGGGAAACGGATTTACTGAACAGTTTCTTCCGATAGATGACAAGGACACCCCGATGAAAGCTAAGGAATTCCTCGAGAATGAGAATCTTGCCACCATACACACCCAGGAGGCGACGCTTGATGAGGTATTCATCAAGGTGACTGGGAGGAAACTGGAACAATGAATGCCAAGATAGTCAGGTCGATAGTCCGTAAGGACGCGATGATGGCCATCAGGAACAATCTGGTCCTGATAGCTATCATAGGCGGAGTTCTTTTCTCTTTGATATATTACACACTACCTTCTGATGTCGAAGAGGCCTACGACCTTGCGATATATGATGGGGGTTCATCGGATCTGATGGAAATACTGGGTCTGACAAGTACAGGCGGCCTTGAGATCCACAATACTGGCTCACTTAACGAGATGGTGGAATCTGTCAAGGAAGGTGATTACATGGTGGGTGTGTACGTCCCTGCGGATTTCGACCTGCTGGTCTCACAGGGCGCCCAGCCCACCCTGACCTTATACTTCAACAACGGATTCCCCGAAAGCTCCCGTTCCACATTCGAGTACATATTGCGCACCGCTCTGGACCATATCGTTGGCGCTCAGGGCTCCAGCATGATCGAATACGAGGTCCTTGGTGAGGATATGGCGGGCGAACAGGTCCCGCTTAGGGACAGGTCCCTTTCCCTGTACATCATATTTGCCCTATTGATGGAGATGTGGACGATCTCCACGCTGATAGTTGAGGAAAATGCCTTTGGAACGCTTAGGGCCATGTTGGTCACGCCGGCTACCTCGGCGGACGTGATATCCGCGAAGAGCGTCATCGGCATATTGTACACCATATTGGTCCTTACTGTCATACTGCTGCTTACCCAGAGCCTTAGGGGGAACCCATTGGCCCTTGCCGTATGCATATTGGTCTCCGCGATGTTTTCCGTAAGCCTGGGCCTGTTCCTTGGAAGCCTGACCAAGAACATCACAGGATCTTATGTATACGTATCTGTGCCCCTAATAATAATGATAATACCTGGAATGCTGATATTCATCCCAGACGTCTCCCTTTCCATAGTAAAAGCCATTCCTACATACTACATGGCAAACGCTTTCGATGCCATATTGAACAACGGTGCGGCATTGATGGACGTCATGGGTGACATATCCGTGATACTGGTGTTGGATGTGGTATTGTTCGCACTGGGAATAGCATCCCTGCGGAGGAGGATAGCTTGAATCTTTCGAGGTTGTGGACACTGGCAAAGAAGGACATCAAACTTACCACAAGGGAGAAGTTCTTTCTTTTCATGATCCTCATGCCGATACTGGCCACCATGGTGATCAATGTTGCGCTGGGCAACGTCAGCGTATCTTCGAATCCGTCCTTGGCATATTATGGGGATGACGGACTTGCGGCCATCCTTTCCGAAAGGCCAAACATAGAGTTCACGGTCCTTGAAACTGCCGATGCGGTGATCGAAGGTGTGGAAAACGGAGAATATGACGGTGGACTGCTATATGATGGCGGGCCCGTACTCTACGTCTCGGGCAGCAGCCTGCTCTCCGACCGGTTGTCATTGGCCTCCACAACATCCTCCGCGATATCGGAGATGGAGGGCGTGGGGAGCTTGGTCAATATCGAGTCAGAGGTGGTGGGGGACGAGGAATTCTCCCTAAGGGTCAGATTGATTCCATCCATCATATTGTTCTCAATATTGGTTGCCGGTTTCATCATCTCTGCATCACTTGTCGAGGAAAGGGAAAAAAAGACCATAAACGCCTTGCTCATATCCCCTGTCTCAACGACAGAGATTATATTGTCCAAGACATTGTTCGGCCTTTTTGTGGGCGTGGTGCTGGGATCACTGATCCTTCTGCTGTACAATATCTTCTCAGGCATCCTGATATTGCCGTTCCTGTTGTTAGGCACGGTGTTCACTGTCGGCATAGGCCTGATAACCGGTTCGGTGATGGACAATATCACAGACTTAATTGCCAGGCAGAAGATCTTCAATTCCGTACTGATATTTCCTGCCCTCGTCGTTCTTTTTCCGCAGATACCCCAATGGATCGCCAAATTCTTTCCCACATACTACTTCATAGACCCCATATTGAGGATATCTCAAAGCGGTGCCGGAATGGGCGACGTGTGGATGGAAATGCTGGTGCTGGTCGCATGCGACCTGGTAGTGCTGATGCTCGCGATCAAGGTATTGAAACGAAGAATGATCGGCAAGAACATGGTGGTCTGACCTCAATATACTTTTACCGAAAGGCTTATAATTCTCAAGAATTGGATGTGAGATAGGTGTTCTTATGCTCGATATTCGCCTTTTTAGGGAAAACCCTGGCGCAATAAGGTCCAATATGGAAAAACGAGGCCTAGACCAGGGGGCTGTTGAGGAGATTATAGGAATAGATTCGCAGAGACGCAACTATATAACAGAGGTCAATTCCCTCAAGAAGGAAAGGAACGATGTTGCGGCAAAGATAAGGGACATGAAGTCTGCCGGCAATGACATATCGCCCGAAGTCAAAAGGATGAGGGAGATAAACGACACCATAGATTCCTTGGACCAGGCGGTAAGGGACTCTGAGGCGGAGCTAAGGTCAAAGCTGATGAGGATGCCCAACATACTCCACGATACAGTGCCTGTCGGCGAAGAGAATATCTCCATCAGGGAATGGGGTATCAAGGACCATCTCGGATTCGAACCGAAGAGCCATGTTGACATTCTTGACAATCTGGGGATAGCCGACATCGAGCGAGCATCGAGGATCTCCGGTTCAAGATTCTACTTCCTTAAGGGAGACCTTGTTCTTCTTGACTATGCCCTGATGAAGTATGCAATGGACGCCCTTTATCAGAAAGGATACACAATAATAGAACCACCTTATATGCTTAAGAGGGCCCCATATGAGGGAGTCACCGACCTTGGGGACTTTGAAGAGGTCATGTACAAGATAGAGGATGAGGACCTCTACCTAATAGCGACCTCTGAGCATCCGATGGCCGCCATGTACATGGATGAGATTTTCGATCCTGAGGCCCTGCCCTTGAGATATGCAGGCATAAGTCCATGCTTCAGGAAGGAGGCCGGCAGCCATGGCAAGGACACGAAAGGGATATTCAGGGTGCATCAGTTCAACAAGGTGGAACAATTCATCTTCTGCAATGAGGAGGAATCGTGGGGTCTTTTCGAGGAGTTGATCGATAACGCCGAGTCACTTTACAAGGGGCTTGAGATTCCTTACAGGATTGTCAACATCTGCACTGGCGACATAGGCACCGTCGCTGCGAAAAAGTACGACCTTGAGGCCTGGATGCCCGCACAGGGCACCTATCGTGAGCTTGTCTCATGTTCCAACTGCACAGACTATCAGGCCAGAAGGCTGAACATCAGGTACAGGACGAAGGATGGCAACAAGATGTGCCACACATTGAACTCCACCGCCATCGCCACCACCAGGACCCTGGTCGCGCTCATTGAGAACTACCAAAGAGAGGACGGTTCAATAGATGTTCCAAAGGCATTGAGGCCCTACATGATGGGAAAGAAAGAGATCACGGCAGTTTAAATGTGGAAAGGCAGTATCACAGACAATCACATGCACCTGGACCCCATAAACGGCATCGGCCTGGAGGCTGTCAGACAGTTCACCAAGGCCGGAGGCACGCATTTGGTACTTGTTGGCAAAACGCTGCGTGACTGGGGGATACATGGGCTCGGGCTTGAGGACTTCAAGGCGGGATTCGAAAAAACCATCAAGCTCTCAAAATCAGTGAACTCCGGGACAGATGCGACCGCATTGACGGTTTTGGGCGTTCATCCCTCCGAGTTCCTTGCGATGATCGATACCATGGGTCCGGAACGGGCATACGAGGTCGCGATTGATGTCATGGAACATCTTGCATCCCTCTATCTGGACAATGCCATAGACGGCATCGGAGAGGTTGGCAGGCCGCATTTCCCCGTGGACGAGGAAAAATGGGCATTGTCGAACCGATTGATGGGGGAGTTCCTGCAGGTGGCGGCCAGATTGGATTGTCCCCTCCAGCTCCATACTGAGCACTTTGATGAGGGGAAGTACCTTGAGTTGGGCGAGATGGTCAGGAAGAACGGAAATCCAAGGAAAGTGATCAAGCATTTCAGCCCGCCACTGACAGGGTCCGCCGAGGTCGCCGGCGTGTATCCGTCAATAGTCTCATCCAAGGACTCTGTCAAGAAGGCCATATCCGTGTCCAACCGATTCCTTATGGAGACAGATTATATAGACGACATTTCCCGTCCCGGTGCCGTCATGGGGCCCAAGACGGTACCGAAAAGGACAAATCAGTTTCTTGAAAATGGCGTATTTTCCGAAGAGGATGTCGCAACGATCCATGAGGAACTGGTCTCCGAACTTTATGGTGTCGAATTCTGAATGTAGGCATATGCCACATCATGAAAAGAAAAGTATTTTATAACTTTATATAAAGTAGCTATAGTGATATCGTGGCTGCCAGGAAACTTAGGATCAAGGACGTCATCGCCGGAAGGATTGTGAGCGATGATGACTCAAAGAACTCGCTAGTTACTAATTTCGGTGAGAGTCGCGAGGTAAGGGTGTGCGGGACCGTTGTCAGCAAGTTTATCAGCGATGATGAAAATTATGGAAATCTGGTTTTGGACGATGGTTCTGAGAGCATACAGCTCAAGTTCTGGCGCAGCGATGTCGATACTGTCAGAAGATTCGAGGCAGGGGACTTCACAGACGTACTTGCAAATGTGCGGGAATATAACGATGAGAAATATCTTCAACCGGTTCAGTTGTTCAAAAGGGATGTGCACGGCTGGATAAGATTCCATCTCGACGTGGCCTTGAGCATAAAGGGACTTGTGGAGGAGGGTTCCTGGAGCGAGGCCCAGGATATGGGCTCTTTACACGATGTCGAAGAGCAACTGGACGAGTATGACGAGATGGAGAAGAACTTTGCCCCCTCCAATGATGATTCCTTTGAGGAGGACAGCATAGTATTCGATGACGATGACATCAACAGGACTGTCATGGATGCAATGGGGAAAGACCCGATGTCCAAAGAGGAGATCATAAAGAAGACCATGCTTGACGAGATAGATGTCATGCTATCGATCAAGGAACTGCTGGAGAACGGTGACATATTCGAGATCGATGGCAAGTACAAGAGACTATGAGCTCAATCCAACTCCTTGTCCCTCATGTTATGCACGATGACTATGCAATGCGAAGCATGGAGCACCTTTGGTGAGATCGTCATCCTGTATTTTATCTCTTTCATCAGTTCCAGATCGCCCTCATCGAAACCCAGATGGTCCCCTATGACAAAACAAGGGTCGTTCAAGGGTATCTTGCTGTATTCTTCCCCATTTTCGTCCAAGAGTACCAATCTCTCGTAATTGTCCATCAAGACAGCTTCAAATGACCTATCGGACACGAATATCCCTGGGGTGGATTCCACCTCATCGCCCGGCCTATATGCTATCAAGGCCTTTTTTATCAGTATGGCCGTGCTTCTCTCATCGGGCGACAGGTGCTTGATCCTGTCTCCCAGCATCCTTATGCACCTCGGAGGGGATGGGGGGCCTGAAAGGCAGAGGATCACCTCGACGTCCGTCCGGATGCCATGGGAGACCAGCAATGCCGATTCGACGCAGTTGCATAGGATGTCCATCCTGCCTCCGGACCCGGGCAGGTCTTTCAGGAGGAAATCTGGACTGGTCCTGGCCTTGTTCGCCTTGATTATGAAAGTGATCATATCCAATTTTGACATCGTTATACTTAATACCCTTTTCCCATGCCCACCAGAATGCTTTATATAATAATCATGCGAAGCTATAATGATGCGCGCTTTGTACATAGGGAGATTCCAACCGTTTCATTATGGACATCTGGAGGTCATCAGGAAGGTCCTCTCTGAGAACGACGAGCTCATAATCGCCATAGGCAGTGCACAGGAATCCCACACAAAGAAGAATCCATTCACCGCAGGCGAGAGATTCGAGATAATCAGGTCCAATCTTGTCCATGAGGACTTCGACCTCTCAAAGGTGTATATCGTGCCAGTGGAGGACATCAAGAGGAACTCGCTATGGGTGGCGCACGTAAAGAGCCTTGTACCCAGGTTTGACAGGGTATACTCAAATGAACCGCTCGTGAAGATACTGTTCAACGAGGTTGGCATCAATGTCAGCAAGACACCCCTATTCTCGAGGTCTGACTATTCCTCGACCAACGTCAGGGACACCATACTCTCGGGAGGGGATTGGAAAAAATTTGTTCCAGAGGCCACGTATGAGCACATAATGCGCATCAACGGCGTTGAGCGGCTCAAGCAAATAAATAGTAGTGACAAGTGCTAGATTAGCCAAACGAAACCTTTATATAATGATAATTATTAATATATACTAGATGGAGTGATATTGATGAACAACATTATACAAAGTGCCATTGAACATGCATCAAAGGATTACAAGGTCTCCATATTGTTGGACGAGTCCGATGCGGCACACTTCATAGAGTTGGACGTGCCAGAGGACGTCAAGATGAATTTGATAAAGACAGGAAATGGCGTTTACTTGGAGCTGTCGGGCGACCCCGCGGCCGTCATGAGGGCGGAAGTGGAGCTATACGATGCCATATCAAATACCTACACCCATTGCAACGGACAGAAAGATGTTGCCTTGGCAGGTTCAATTTGATATTTTTCCTCTTCTATCGATTAATTATTAAATAGTAGTTCTTATTTGAATTCATGAATCATAGGGCCAAGGGACTTTGCCTGGTACTGATGATGTCCATCGTATGGGCCATCCTTATAACCGTCTCCAAAGCGGTCCTCAACAGGGGTGTGCCCGTTTTCTCATTCCTGTTCCAGATGATAATCTTGGCCACATTGATGGTGACGCTCTATGTGGTTGTCCTCAACAGGGGGAGGGTCAAGGCCCCTGACAGGTTCCAGCTGAAGTATCTTCTCCTTATAGGCCTTGCCGGCACCACACTGGCCAACATTGTTGGATATTATGGGCTTGAGAGCTCATCATCGATCAATTACGGTTTTCTTGTCAAGACCACTGTTGTCTTCACGGTCATATTGGCCCATTTCATACTTGGCGAGGTGTTGGACCTTCATAAGGCCCTTCTGGTCGTCATGCTGCTCATCGGTGTATATCTTATAACCACTGAAGGCAGGGAACTGGTGCCCAACAGATTCGACATACTGATAGTGCTTAGCGCCTTTTTCTATGCATTCGCCAACAACTTGTCAAAGATAGTGCTTAGGAGCTTGGGCTCTGAACTGCTGTCTATGTATCGTATGCTGTTCGGGTCGGCCTTCCTGACGTTGTTCGTCATAGTGTTCCAGGACGGTTTCTACGTTGTGGAACAGCCTTTCCTAATATTCCTGGCCTCGTTGCACATGGCCATGCTGATGATCCTGATCTACAAGACCTTGAGGATAACATCGGTCAGCTATCTGAGCATGATGTCCATGGTTACGCCCATTGTGGTGACGATTCTTGGCGTCCTGTTCCTGGATGAGCATTTCTCGGTGGTCCAGGCCATAGGCGGTTTCCTGATAATAGCCTCGGGGGCCTGCATACACATGAGGAACATCTAGGCCTTCACGCTCTTGAGATATGCCTCGACCTTGGAGAATGCGGCCTCCATCGTCTCTATCGGGGGCAGGAACACGGACCTGAAGTGCATCTTGCCGGCAGTGCTGGAGAATCCGCTCCCATGCACGAAGAGGACATGGGCGTTTTGAAGCACGTCCAAGACGAACCTCTTGTCATCCTTCCAAGCGGGGTGGGTTATCTTTGGAAATATGTAAAATGCCCCTTGGGGTTTCCTTGTCTCAAGACCGTCAATCTCGTTTATCCTCTTGTATGCGAAGTCCCTTCTCTCGTGAAGCCTGCCGACGAGGTCCTTTATATGGCCCTGTGGGCCCGTCAGGGCGGCGATGCAGGCCTTTTGGCAGGGGGCATTTGGACATATCCTTATCCTTGCCATCTTCTTCACCGCTTCCTGGACCTTGCCCAGTTTGCTTTCCGGGTCCTGCAAGCCCATGTAGCCTATGCGCCATCCCGGGACCAGGTAAAGCTTTGAGAAGCCATTTAGAAGCAGGATTGGAACATCCTTCGCATAAGACAGCGGTGAGTAGAACTCATGGTCGAAGGTCAGTCTGTCATAGATCTCATCGGATATAAGGAAGATGTCGTGTTCTCCGCATATGTCTACCATTTCCTTGACAGCGGACTTTGGGATCATGCTGCCTGTGGGATTGTTGGGATTGACCAATACCAGGCATTTGGTCTTTTCATCTATCAGTTTCCTTATGTTGTCCGTGTCGCATATCCAGTCCTCGTCCTCGATGGTGGCGTACTTGTGCGTCTGGGCGCCGAAGAACTTGGCGTAAGAGTCATAACTTGAATATGATGGGTCGGGGACCAGGATATTGTCACCCGCCTCGAGCAGTGATCCGAAAAGCATGCTGATGCCCTCAGAGACACCGTTGGTTACTATGATGTCATCGGTGGTGGCGTCGATGCCGTTCTTGCCCCTTTCGTAATCCAGTATGGCCTGTTTGAGGTCCTCGAAACCTTCGGAAGGGGTGTACCCCATGTCATCGTTCCTTGCAGACTCGCAGAGGGCATCGATTATATGCCCCGGTGTCTTGAAATCGAACTTGTTGGGGTCACCTATGTTAAGCTTTATCAGTTCTATTCCTTCTTTTTCAAGTTTTGACGCGGGCACCGTGACATCCCTGATCGCATACTTGATCATCTCCGATCGAGAGGATGGTAACATCAATACACTTCCATGTTATTGTTTATTCTCTTCAGCATCTCCTTGGTCCATGACGATGAATAGTTCAGCCTCTTCTCAAGTTGGACTATCTCTATGTTCATTCCCATCTCTTTCATCCTTTCCTTTATCCAACCATCGTCCTGGTCTGGTCCAAGGAATATAATGTCAGGCTTTATTGCTTCAACCTTTTTAAATAAATCGTCTGGGTCCCCGAGATACGCCTTTTTGACCATCTTTAGGTTCTCGACCATCAACTTCCTCTCATTCTCGTCAAAGACGGTCTTCCTGCCCTTTATCCTCCTTACATTGGAATCCCTGGCCACTATGACATGAACATCCCCGTATTTGCTTGCCTCATTGAGGAGATATATATGTCCGGGATGCAAAATGTCGAATGTTCCAGCAACAAGCACCTTCAATTATAACACCAATTATCAAAATTGGAAAGCCTTATATAAATTTGTTTGTTAATTATGCATAATGAGTAAATCATCGGCATATCGCCCTGAGCTGGAAGGGAGGATGTACCACATCTCCCTTGGGACGGGCCAATTGCCAAGATATGTTCTTTTGCCAGGGGACCCCGGAAGGGTCGATGAGATTTGCGATCAGATGGATGATGCCGAAGTATTGTCATCACACAGGGAGTACCGTGTGGCAAAGGGCAGATATGGCGGTTTTGAGATAGGCGTTTGCTCAACGGGCATCGGCGGCCCGTCCACCGCTATCGCTGTGGAGGAGCTGGCCAGGATAGGATGTGACACGTTCATCCGTGTAGGCTCTACCGGCACCATCTCCGATATGGTCCGCTGCGGCGAGCTGATAATCAATACTGCATCGATGGGCTTGGGCGGCACTTCCAAGGAGTATGTTCCTCCTGAATATCCTTCGTGTGCCAATCATGAGGTCACCATGGCCCTCATACAGTCATGCGAGAATCGCTCCTATCCCTACCATGTGGGGATCTCCGCATCCACAGACTCCTTCTATGTCGGTCAGGCAAGGGAATCCTTCAAGGGGTATCTGCCGTCCAATAAGGCAAATCTGATAAGTGACCTCTGTCAGGCGAAGGTATTGAACTTCGAGATGGAGTGCTCTACGCTCTTTACCATTTCAAACATATTTGGGCTGAGGGCAGGTTCTGTATGCGCGGTCTACGCCAACAGGGCAACGGACACACTGGAGAAAAAGGGAATGAAAAACGCCATCTTGGCTTCCCTTGAAGCCATGAAGTCCCTGTGCGAATGGGATGGGCTGAAAAAAGATAGGGGAAAGAGGTACTTCTACCCGGATCTGTTGAAGTGATAGCATGTCTTTATTTGGCACGGCAGGCATCAGAGGAGCCATTGGAGAGGATCTGGACCTTGGCTTCAGCATGCGTTTGGGCGCGAGCATTTCCAGGTATTTCTCATCCATTGGGCAAAGAGCGATCATATGTGCCTGCGATGGCAGGACATCTAGCGAATCGCTGAAACAGTCGCTCATATCATCGATTTTGTATCATGGTCTCGACGTAGAGGACATAGGGGTCGTTCCTACACCTGTGTTGGCATTCTCTACTGCTATGTCCAAATGTCCAGGTATCATGGTCACGGCGTCCCACAATCCCCCCAGCGACAATGGATTCAAGGTATTCTTCAACGGTTTTGAGATAGGCTTAAAGGAAGAAAAAACGATCGAGGGCCATTTTTTCAACAAGGACCCGTTTTCCTTTGACTGGAGGGCATGCGGGACGCTTCATGGTAGGGATGTTGTGGCTGACTATGTCTCCCGTTCGATATCCTTCCTTTTCAAAATGTTCGAAAGCCGTTCCCTTGACGGGATGAGGATACTGGTGGATTCGGGAAATGGCGTGGGCGCAGAGGTCATACAGAAGATGTTCAATTCGCTTGACGCGGACGTACATATCCTAAACGACCATCTGAGCGGGCTATTTCCTGCGAGGCCGTCTGAACCCACTATGGACAATCTCAGGGGGGTCGTCGAATATGCAGAGGAATACGGCCCCGATATCATCATTGCACAGGATGGCGATGCAGACAGGGTGAACATCATTGGGCCTTCGATGGAACTGATACCCGAGGACGACCTGATAGCGCTTTTCGCGAATCTTTACACAAAGGAAGGCGACAAGGTCGTGCTTTCGATAGACACTTCCCTGCGGACAGACCAGCTGCTTGAATCGAAGGGTGTTTCGGTCCTTCGCGTGCCGCTGGGGTATCTCCATGACGGAATAAAGAAATATTCCCCCTCATTCGCGGCCGAACCTTGGAAACATATCCACATGCCGTTTGGAACATGGATAGACGGCATAATGTCATCGATGGTGTTGACCTTCATGGCCAATGAGAGGCCTTTGGGAGACCTCTTCAAGAACATTCCCCGATATCACCAGATAAAGGAGAACATGCCTTTGGACGGGATCGATGTGAACGAGTTCATTGGAAGGACCAAGGACCAGTTTTCTTCAAGAGGTGACGTCCTTGAGATTTTGACGACCTCCGGGATCAGGATAAACTTTTCCGACAGGTCATGGATCCTTGTCAGGCCATCAGGCACTGAACCAAAACTGCGCATCATAGTCGAGGCGCCGGAAAAAGAAAGGCTTTATGAACTATCCGCGTTGATTAAGAATGTAAAGGAGACTACATTATGATAGGCATTATTGGCGGATCGGGAATATATGATCCTGAAATGATAAAAGATCTTGAGAAAATCATGGTAGAGACACCTTATGGCAATGTGAATGTAAGCAGAGGCACATATTCAAAAAAGGCAGTTGCATTCCTTCCGAGGCACGGAGATTCGCATTCCATCCCCCCACACCTCATAAATTACAGGGCAAACATCTGGGCGTTGAAGAAGATTGGGGTAACGCGCGTATTGTCCACATCGGCATCAGGATCGATCAATCCTTCGATAAGGCCCGGAAGCTTCGTGGTATTGTCCAACTTCTTGGACTTCACAAAGAGCCGGCAGAATACTTTCTATGACGGGGCCGCCTCCCCCATGGAGGAGAAGGACGTGGTCCACATAGATGTAACAGAGCCATACTGCCCCGAGCTCAGGTCCGTTTTGCTGGAAGCCGGCATGAAGGAGAATCTCCCAATGGTCGACCATGGCGTGTACGTATGCACGGAGGGTCCAAGATTCGAGTCGTCTGCAGAGATAAAGATGTTCTCGAGGATGGGAGGCGACGTCGTAGGGATGACAAATCTTCCCGAAGTCGTTTTGGCAAGGGAGCTCGAGATGTGCTATGCATCGATATCGACGGTCACGAACTATGCCGCAGGCATATCCGACAAGAAGCTTACACATAAGGAGGTCCTAGACATAATGTCCAAGAACATAGAGGACATAAGGACGATATTCAAAAGGGCCATACCAAAGGTGTCAGAAGAGAGGAACTGCGAATGCAAGTCACTTCTTGATGGGGCGAAGGGAGATTAAAAAAACTATATTTTTTCTTATTTTGTCCTTTTAGATAATATAATAGGCAAATTATTTATTCTTCAGTTTTGATTTTTCATCGATGGATTATATAGGATGTTACAAATATCAAGATGGTTTTGATCTTAAAGAAGAACTGGAAAACAATGTACGGACGATAGACGAACTGGAAGAGCATCTGGTTCTTGGAGAGGAAGAGAGTGAGAATCTAAGGGAGATCACCAGGCTCCATCCTATGAGCATAACAAGATATTACCTGTCGCTCATAGACCCCAATGATATCAACGACCCCATAAGGAAGATGTCGGTACCTACCGAGGGCGAGTTCTCCCAGGGGGGTATGTACGACACCAGCGGCGAGAAGGACAATACTGTCGCGGTAGGTCTTCAACACAAGTACAAACAGACCGCGCTTGTCCTCTTGACACATAGATGTTCGGTATATTGCAGATTCTGTTTCAGAAAGAGGCTTGTAGGACGTTCGGAGAGCGAGATAATATCAAACATCAACGCCGCAAGGGATTACATAGAACAGCATGAGGAGATAACGAACGTCTTGTTATCCGGAGGGGACCCATTGGTGCTCGAAAATCACATAATAGAACATTTCCTCAAGACGTTTATTGAGATAGACCATATCAACTTTATCAGGGTGGGGACCAGGGTGCCCGTGGTGATGCCCCATCGGATATATGGTGATAGGGAGCTTTTGGATATCTTTGATAGGTACTCCACACCCGAAAAGAGGATCAATATCGTGTCCCACTTCAATCATCCGAAAGAGATCAACAAGTATTCTGCGTTGGCCATAGACAAATTGATGGACTGTGGGATGCCGATACAGAACCAGACCGTCCTGCTTGGTGGGGTGAACGACAATCCCAACGTGATGGCGGAACTGATGAGAAATCTTGTCAGGGTGGGTGTAAATCCATATTATATCTTCCAGTGTCGGCCAGTCAGGAGGGCGTTACACTTTCAGGTACCGATATCAAGGGGCCTTGACGTTGTCGAAGACTCCAAAAGGCAGCTGTGCGGCATTGCAAAGAGATTCAAATACGTCATGTCGCATATAATGGGAAAGATAGAGATAGTGGCTAAGGATGAGAATTACCTCTACTTCAAGCAACACCAAGCAAAAGACCCTTCTATGCTTGGCAGATTCTTTAAAGTACCAATAGATGAAAATCTGACATGGTTGGGAGATATATAATATAAAAAAAAGAAGTGATTACTTCGTATAGTCGTATGCGATCTTGTATGCGACTTTTCTTAGGCCTGCTTCGATGTCAACGTCCTTTACTGTCTTTCTTCCTGCATGCTTAGCTTCCATCATCGCCTCTTGCGCTATGTCGACGCCCCAATCCTCAAGGATTTCAGACAATTTCTGGGATGCACCCTTACTGACTCTATAAGCTCCGGCCTTTCTAATAATTTTCTCAATAGTAGCAATTGGTAAAGCCATAAAATACCTCCTTTGACAACTTTCGAATAATATAATTTATTATATTGTTACTTATTATGAAAATATAATTTATATAAAGCTTTCGGTAAAAATTATCATGCTTTTTGTTAAAATATTAAATATTATTACTTATTAATAATAAGTAAGGTATATTCATTTCTTTATATAGTACTAGGGGCAATGTAATCGTATATTTCATTAACATCCCCTCTTATGCTGACTCTTATGGGCCCCAAAGGGCTTTCATCGGAAAAATTGATTTTGGACTTGGTGGCCGCTTGCTTGTTTAGACAGAACCTGACGAGATTTTCCCCGCTTCCCTTTCTCATGGTCTTTCTGGCAGAATCCCTTATGCATTGCGACTCTATGAGTTCCTTGAGCGTCGAGAGGTCCTCTATCGAATCCGACCTGCCGACAAGGCGCCCGTCCTCCATAACGAATTCCATCCCGGAAAAGATGTTCTTGAGGGCCTTGCGGACCTTGGACTCGTCCTCTGTTGGATTTACTCTGGTACTAACCGTAATGTTCATGATACCACTTTGAGTAATTCCATAACGCACCCATTGCGGCGGCCGCCCTCTCTGGGGACGGATAACTGGGAATCTTGTTGATGAGCATGTACCGTATCGATGAGGTTGCGACCTCACCAGACATGAAACAGGTAACTATAGGTTTCGAGCCGTTCCAGCTGTCGACTATGGCCCTGGCATGGGTGTTCATCCCTATCTTTGCAAATGTGGGGACAACAATAACGCTCAAGATGGCATCAACATCATTTTCTTCCTGAAGGATCTGCACGCACCTGTGGTACTGATTGTAGTCTGCCTGTGCAATGGTGTCTATGGGGTTGGTGACCGATGCGTAGGGGGAGAGGACCTTTCTCAATTCCTCCCTGGCCCGCCCGCTCAATTCTGGTACCTGCAGTCCTCGTCTTTCACATTCGTCAGTTGCCAGTATCCCCGGGCCTCCCGCATTGGTAAGAATTGCCACACGATTGCCGTTCATCCTATCTTGGCTGAATACCTTTGCATAGTCCAACAAAGCGTCAATCGTCTCTGCCCTTATGATTCCCGCCTGCTTGAAGGCTGCGTTGTATATGTTGTCGGTCCCGGCCATGCTGCCGGTGTGGGACGAGGCCGCCTTGGCGCCCGCCTTGGACCTTCCAGACTTCAGGGCGATGATGGGCTTGATCTTGGAACATTGCCTTGACACATCAATGAAACGCTTACCGTCATCGATTCCCTCCATATAGATTGCGATGCTTTTGGTGTCTTTGTCGTTTGGAAGGTATTGCAGCAACGTGCAAAAATCGATATCTGCCATATTTCCCAACGATACGAATTTTGAGAATCCGATGTCCTCGTACACCGTCTTGTAGATGATGGCTGCACCAAGTGCCCCGCTTTGTGAGAGAAATGCTATATCCCCCCTCTTGGAATTCAATGTGAACGTGGCGTTGAGGCCCCGTACGTTATTGGTCATTCCAACTGAATTGGGCCCTATCAACCTGATATTGTACTTCCTTGATATTTTTGTCAATTCCTTTTCTGACCCGATATCGCCGATTTCTGAAAAGCCTGCGGATATGATAACCGCACCCACTATCCCTTTTTTCCCACATTCCTCAAGGACTTCCGGCACCCCATGGGCTGGAATGGCGATAATGGCGAGGTCCACTTTATCCTTTATTTCCAACACGGAATGGTAGGATTCCATGCCGTCTATCTCTTTTTCCTCCTTGTTGATAAGGTATAGTCTCCCATCGTAGTTTTTGAGATTTCTTACAAGGTCGTATCCCACCTTATGCTCGTTGTTGCTGGCCCCGATGAGGGCTATCGACCTTGGATTGAATATCTCATGAAGACCACTGATATCCCCGTTTCTTGCTTGGTGCTCCATGATATAATCACTTTGACAAATACAGTATTAATACATTTTGGCAACATGGGCATGTCTCATTTTCACACCTAAAAACTTATGATTCATTTAATGCAAATGTAGTAATGGAAAAAATCATCTTTTTATTATATATAAATATTTATTATCTTAAATTATCATATATTATATTTTTTTAAATTGGATAAGTTATACAAAGATATATAAATCATAAAAATGAATTTTCACAAGTATAAAAGGTGATATTATGGCATTATTTGGTAAGGATGATAGTAAATCTGAATCACAAGAGGGGAATTCCGGTTCCCCCTTCTATGTGGGCGCCATCAAGCTTGGCACTGCGAACTCAACGATAACGGCTGGTGACAATCTCATAGGGACTAGGTCCTTGGTCCGGAAGATCTACAAGGCGTCCGCATATGAGAGGTCAACGAAGGTCCCTGACATCATTGTCGGTTCGACCGCTCTCGAATACGAGGGACTGGGGGAACTTATCTACATAGTCAACAAAGGGGTCATCAAGACAAAGGACGCATTCTACCTTGTGGAGTACCTTTTCAACCACGCTGAGAAACACAACATGACAGATAGCAAGAATCTCAAGATATTTGCCGCAGCACCTGCCATAGCGGCCGAAAATCAGAAGGAGGAACTTGAGACCCTCTTGAAGGAGTTCGTCTCCGATGTCAAGGTGATCAGTGAACCTCTGGGGTCGTTGATATACCACAATTGGGTGACCGGGGTCTGCGCGGACATAGGCCACGGGACGACAGACTTTACCTTGATACACCAGAAACTTGCTGTCAAGGACGAGATGGGAGAGGTTGTCGCAGATACGATCCCGATGGGTGGAAGGGACATCGACTTTGCGGTCCAACAGGCGATCAAGAAAAAGTACGGCGTGGAAGTGCCGCTGGAAGAATGCATGAGACTGAAGGAAGAATACTGTGGACCTTACTATGAGTACATAGTGACAGGCAAGGAGTTGCCAGAGCTTGTGGAGAGCGTCATAACCGAGGAGGGCCTTGGCCAGGAGATCGTGATCGATGAGGAAGTGATAAAATCTGTGAACGTGATCGTGGACCATATAGCGAAGAAGATAGTGGAATTGGTCGGTAAGTCCCCGTTCACGGTGAGGAAAAATCTCTATGGCGCGGTGCTTGTCAATGGCGGGATATCATCCATAAGGGGCCTTGAGATCACCCTCAGAAAGTACATTGCGGAACATGCACAGATACCCTTGGACTCTGTGAACGTGGTGCTTTCACAAGATCCGTTGCATTCATCGATCTTGGGAGCCAAGAAGGCAGCGGAAATAGTGTTTAGATAATTTCTTTACATAATCTTTTTTAACTTATTTTTTTTAATTAAATCCATGTCCTATGATGAGAAGTCCCTCTATGGCCAGCTCTATGGCAAATATGCCGTGGATATCGAAGGCGTCATAAAGGGTTATGTGTACGATGTGGATGTAGAGATAAAGAACGGTGAGATATATTTTCATCTTGACATGTACCAGTATGTGAACTTCTATAACACCGGGTTTGTCGAGAAGAGCAAGTACGGACCCAAGCTGAAACTATCGCTCACACCTTCCGACATACTGTCCGTGGGCAGGGATGCAATAGTCATAAGTTATGGAAGGATACCCGACATGAAGGAGCTGGAGAAGTTCAAGCTGGTCATGGCAGAGAACGACGGCCTCAAGAAAAGGATGCGCCAGACGAGTGAAGAGCTCGAGGCCTTGTCAAAGAACCTCAAGGACAGGGACGAGAAGGTCTTCGACCTGAAGGAACAGATATCTATACTCAGAAGGAAAGAGGAGGAGTTCGACCTGCTTAGGGAGGAACTTGCCAGACAGAAGGGGGAGCTCCAGTCCTCAAGGGAGTACATGAAGGTCATAGACAAGCTTGATCGCAAGATTTCCAAGCTGTTGGATAGTTGCGACGAAGAGTGAGCTGATGAAGAAGAAGACCGTTGCGCATCATCGCGAGGAAGTTACCTACGATAGTGAACACTGGGAACTGCTGAAGCACTTGAGGGAGGAATCATTGCCTGTTATGGAATCCCTTTCCATGTACTGCCCCATAGTCTATGGCAGTGTTGCCCGCGGCGATGTCCACAAGGGCAGCGACATAGACATCTTCATACCTGCCACCATATCATCCTACATCCTTGAGATCGCGCTTGAAAGATTCGGCATCGTGGAGAAGGTCATAGCCATGGCCACGCCTTGGCACCTAATCAAATCGCATATAGTTCTATCAAACGGGATAACGGTGACATTCCCCCTGGTGGAGTTCAAAAAGTACGAGAGGGAGTTCTATTACTTCGGAGGGGCGGTGGCGATAGATGCCATCAAGGAAGGGCGCAGGGTCCCTGGGATAGACAAACGCCTCATGCTCATCCAACCCACAGAGGGCGGCCATATAGGCATGGAAGTCCAGGGCAACGAATCTCTGGCGGCAAAGACGGTGGGCGTGCCACTGGGCCTCGTCAGGGAAAGGCAACAGGTGCTAAACAAGAGGGACAAGGTGGGCAGGACAGGGATATACCTCAACAAACATCTCTTGAGGGAGGACAACATAGAGCTGGAACTTAAGAGGCTTGCGGACACAGATACCAACATCAAGCGCCGCTACAGGGCATGACCCCCCTGGCATGCATTGAAGTATATGGCCCTTCATACCATGAGCAAAGTTAATATCCAATGTCTTCATATCATTAATTGGTGTAAATATGGACTTCTTCCCCAATAAACCCTTGAAAGACGAGATGCTTGATTTCATCGGCATTGAAGACCTCTTCTCAGACATACCTAAAAGCTATCTCTTCAGAGGGGACATTGGAGATCGGCCGATGTCCGAACGTGAGACGATGTCCCACATACAAGGAATATTGTCCAAGAACAGGAACATAACTTCCTTCAAGGGAGGAGGGGCGTATGACCATTATGTGCCTTCCCATGTCCAGGCAATTGTGGGGAGAAGCGAGTTCTACACGTCCTACACACCTTATCAACCTGAGATATCACAAGGCATTCTACAGGCCATCTACGAATACCAGAGCCTCATGTCAAGGACTGTGAACATGCCGATAGTGAACGCCTCCATGTACGACTGGTCGACAGCCCTCGGCGAGGCCGCCCTGATGTGCACGAGGGTCAATCATCGGAATGAGTTCCTCATTCCCGATACGATCTCCCCTATGAGAAGAGCAGTGCTCAGGTCCTATACTGAAAATCAGGGCATCAAGCTCATTGAATATCCACACATCGGCCTGACCGGGCAATGCGACATGGAGAAGCTGTCAAGATTGGCCGGTCCACGATGTTCTGGGATATATGTGGAGAATCCGTCATATCTCGGTTTCTTTGAAGAGGGTGTTGAAGAGATGTCGTCCATTGCCCATAGGGACGATTCGCTCTTCGTTGTCGGTGTCGACCCCCTTTCCTGTGGCCTGGTAAAGGGGCCGGGTGACTATGCCGCCGATATAGTTGTCGGTGAGGCCTCCCATCTCGGGAACGCTGTCAACTTCGGTGGCCCCCTATTGGGCCTTTTTGCGATACGGGATGACAGGAAGCTGCTTAGGACAATGCCCGGTCGTGTAATAGGCCTAACGGAAGACCTTGATGGATTGCCATCGTACGTCATGACCCTTCAGACAAGGGAACAGCACATCAGGAGGGAGAAGGCGACGTCCAACATATGCACCAACGAATCCCTATGCGCCGTGTCTTGCGCCGCCTATCTTGCTTCCCTAGGCAAGCGCGGACTGGAAAAACTGGCATATTCTCTTTTCTCAAATGCGAGCTATGCCTACGAAAAGTTGAACGAACTCGATGGTTACCGTGCACCGCTCTACGATTCCGTGCATTTTCGTGAGTTTACGGTGGAACATCGCTCAAACCTCATAGATGTGGAAAAGAGATTGAATGACAACGGACTTTCAGGTGGCATCCCGATAGACGAGAGATGCTCGTTATATTGTATCACGGACAAGCATTCCAAAGACGACATAGACAGGCTGATCGAAGTGCTGGGGGCGGTCTGATCTACAGGCAGGCGTCTTATGTCAAGGACCTGAGGGACGCAAGCCGACGGGGAAAAGGGGGGTATGCTCCCCAGGATGCGTTTGGAACGCCGCCAGACCTGCCCGAGGGATTGCAGAGGGAGGAGCCACCAGACCTTCCAGAACTGAGCGAGATGGACGTTGTCAGACATTACATAACACTCTCTCAGATGAACTACGGGGTCGACAACGGTTTCTATCCATTGGGATCGTGCACGATGAAGTACAATCCAAAGGTATGTGAAAGGATAGCTGATCAATATTCCCTCGCCCCACATCATCCGCTCGAATCAGAGGACTGCGTCAAGGGGAACATTGAGATAATGGGAAGGTTGGGCCAGCGTCTTTTGGACCTGTCCGGCATGGACAACATCACCTTACAACCCGTTGCGGGGGCACAGGGAGAGTTGCTGGGAGCGAAGATAATCCGGAAGCACCATGAATGTTCCGGAGCGGCAGGCAGGGACGAGATGATAGTTCCTGACACGGCACACGGAACAAATCCCGCAAGTGCCGCCATGGCGGGATACAGGATCGTGGAGGTCCCATCAGGTGATGATGGGCAGATCGACATGGACGCCCTGAGATCGGCGGTCTCTGAAAGGACCGCGGGCATAATGCTGACGAATCCGAACACGTTGGGGATATTTGAGGGGAGGATAGGCGAGATATCCGACATAGTGCATGGCGCCGGAGGATTGTTATATTATGACGGGGCGAATCTAAATGCCCTTCTTGGACTTGTGCGGCCGGGCGACATGGGTTTTGACATAGTGCACTTCAATCTTCACAAGACATTCTCAACACCGCACGGGGGCGGAGGGCCAGGCGCGGGAGCGATAGCGGTCAAGGGATTTCTTAAAGAATACCTTCCAGGGCCCCTCGTGGCCAAGAGGGGGAACGAATACTCCTTTGAAAGGTCCGGTGAGGGGTCCATTGGAAAGATAAGCGCATATCACGGCAACTTTGCCATACTGCTCAGGGCCTATGCCTACATTGTTGCGTTGGGCAGTGACATCGTGAGCGTCTCGGAGCAATCTGTCATCAACTCGAACTACCTCATGCACAGATTGAAAGATCATTTCGCCATACCATTCCTTGAAAGGACAACGTTGCGAAAACACGAGTTCGTCATATCGTGCGAGGACATCAAGAGGGACACTGGTGTGAGCGCCCTGGACATAGGCAGAAGGCTTCTGGACTATGGGTTCCATGCCCCGACGGTATATTTTCCCCTTATAGTGAAGGAGGCCTTGATGATCGAACCCACAGAGACCGAGGACAAGGCCACATTGGACGCCTTCGCAGAGGCATTGATATCAGTGAGAAAGGAATGCTACGACGATCCCGAACTGGTGAAAAACGCCCCGTACAACACTTCAAGAAGGAAGATAGATGTCGTAAGGGCGGCCAGGGAACCCACACTGTCGTGGAAGATGGAAGAAGGGGACTAATCCCTTCTCCTGGAATTATAATCTTTGCAGGCCCGCACAAAGCCCACGAACATGGGCGCTGGCGACTCGACCCTGGACTTGAATTCCGGATGGAACTGTGTGGCCATGAAGAACGGATGGTCAGGTAGCTCCAATATCTCCATCCTCCCATCGGGGGACTCTCCGGAGAACACAAGCCCGTTTTTCTCCATGACGGGTATGTAATCGTGATTTACCTCCAGCCTGTGTCTGTGCCTCTCGTACGCCTCCTCTTTTCCATAGAGGCCGTGGGCCATGGTCCCGGCCTTTATGAGGACCTTCGTCGCACCAAGCCTCATGGTAGCACCCATGTTCTTGATGTCCCTTTGTGATTCAAGGAAATCTATCACCTTGGTGCCATCGACCTCGAACTCGCTGGACACTGCATCTTCGATGCCGCTGTTCCTTGAGAACTCGACCACCGCCAGCTGGAATCCATAGCAAAGGCCAAGGAAAGGCACTTTGTTCTTCCTGGCGTACCGGATGGAGTTTATCTTCCCCTCCGCACCCCTTGGCCCAAATCCTCCGGGGACCAGTATGCCATCATATCTCTTGAGCTCCTCGTCCGTTATCCCCTCGGCACTTATCCATTCTATCTCGATATCGCATCCGATCACGTAGGATGCGTGTTTGAGCGCCTCTTTGAGAGATATGTAAGAATCGTGCAGCTTTGTATATTTTCCAACAAGGGCTATCCTTACCTCGCCATGCCTCTCCTTATTGATAATGGAGCCCCATTTCTCCAGGTCGACATTTCCTTCCAGGCCGAACATTTCCAATATCTTCTCTCCCACCTTCTGCCGATTAAGCTGGAGAGGGATGGAATATATGTCCTCTGCGTCTATGTTCTCTATGACCATGTCCTTCTTTATATTGCAGAACAATGAGAGCTTGTCCATCACTTCCGTGGTAAGGCGTTCGTTGGCCCTGCACACCATCATATCGGGCTTGATACCTGCCTCCATAAGCTCCCTTACGGATTTTTGGGCAGGTTTCGTCTTCTGCTCGCCCACAACGTTCATCTTCACTATCGGGACCACATGGATAAAGATGGTCTCCTCCTCGTTGGCTATCTGCCTTACGGCCTCCAGGAAGGGCATGCTTTCTATATCGCCTACCGTTCCTCCGACCTCGATCACCATGAAATCATGCTCGTTGGAATTGGACCTTATGAGGTCCTTTATCTCGTTGGTCACATGAGGTATTATCTGCACTGTCTTTCCCAGATAGTCTCCTCTTCGCTCCTTCTGTATGACGTTCTGGTACACCTTTCCGGTGGTGATATTGTGTGAACGGGACAGGGGAATGTCAAGAAATCTCTCATAGTTGCCAAGGTCCAGGTCGACCTCTCCTCCGTCATCAAGGACGAACACCTCGCCGTGCTCGAAGGGGCTCATCGTTCCGGCGTCGATGTTGACGTAGGGATCTATCTTGATAGGTATTACAGAAAAGCCCATGGATTGAAGAATCTTAGCAACAGATGCAGTGGTCAACCCCTTCCCCAATCCTGACAGGGCACCACCAGTGACTATGATGTAGCGCATAATAGACTTTATAGAAATACCTTTAAAATTATATTTAAACAAAAAAATGTATAGAGGATTTTACTCCTCTTCTTCAGTATCGTCCTCGGACTCCTCTTCCTTTGGCAGCTTCTCAATGTAGACCTTTAGCTCTTCAGGGGACAATCTCCTGAACTGTCGGTCCTTGGCGTTTATCTCCACCACCTCTATGTTGGAAGCTTCCATATCCGAGTCCATCGACTTCTTGAGAACCTTGAGCGCGAGCATCACGGATTCCTCAATGCTCTTTGTGGGCGCATATTCCTTCTCGAAGTACTCCATTGCCGTTGGTTTCCCGGACCCTATGGCAGTGGCCTTCCACTCAAGGAAAGCTCCTGAAGGTTCTGTAACGAATATCTGGGGACCTTCCGAGTCTACGCCCGCTATGATCAGGGAGACCCCAAATGGCCTGAGACCGCCATACTGCGTATGCATCTGCTTAAGGTCACCGATGCTCTTGGTCAACGCCATTACCGAGATTTCCTCCTCATATGTGAGCTTATGGATCTGCGCCTGTACCCTGGCCTTGTCGACGAGCACCCTGGCATCGGCGATGATTCCAGATGATGCCGTCGCCATATGGTCGTCGATCTGGAAGATCTTCTCAAACGACTCTGCCTCAACAAGATTTGAGGGCAGGCTCTTGTCAACGGCCAGAACGATACCTTCGTTGCATTTCACCCCTATGGCCGTGGACCCCTTCTTGACGGCCTCGGCAGCATAGCTCACCTGGTAAAGGCTTCCGTCTGGTGAGAATACCGTGATGGCATGATCGTATCCTCCGCCTCTTGGACCGAACACCATTTAATTACCCCCTCGTATCGACTTTATCACTTCATCAACTTCCTCGTTCGAGTATTCCTTGGTCCCTTCCTGGGTGATCGCGATCACACTGACGCCGTCGCCGGTGCCCATGTTCCTGGAGATTGCAGCCAGAAGCGCCCTGACCGCCAACTGTACCGCGTCTCCCTGTTCCATGTTCTCCTTGTATCTGTCATCAAGGACGCCGTAGGCGGGTTCCATACCGGATCCCGTTGCGACCATGTTGTCCTCGGACACGCCTCCGATGGGATCTATGGAGAACACGTATCCCCGCTCCTTGTCGACACCGCCGAGAACCAACCAGGCATACAGTGGGTAATACCTTTGATTCTGCAAGATGGCCGATGTTAGCTTGGTCAGTGACTTCGGGCTCATCCTTTTGTTGTTCTTGATCTCATAAAGTTTGGCCTCGGCCTTGAGATATCCCACAAGTGATTGGATATCACCAACGCTCCCAGCAGTTGTGACACCTATGTAATCTGTAATTTTCAACACTTTCTTAGCATTCTTGTGTGCGATGTGGTACCCCATGGAGACACGCTTGTCCGCAGCGAGCACTACACCGTCCTTAAAGACCAGCGCTACAGTGGTCGTTCCTTTCTTCACATCCATTTTCTTTAACCTCCATAAAAGAAGAGAAAAAGATTAATATAAATCTTTATGCTGGCAGCTTGAATTATTTTTCAAAAAGAAAAAAAGGAAATGATTTTACATTTCCATGTCAGGCATTCCACCCATTCCAGGTGCTCCGCCTGGGCCCATGCCACCGCCACCAAGATTGGAAGCGGCTATGACGTCATCGATCCTCAAGATCATGATGGCTGCCTCAGATGCGGACTTGATTGCCTGCTGCTTGATCCTCAATGGCTCTATGATGCCTTCGTTGAACATGTCGACGGACTTGCCCTCGAACACATCAAGCCCCATGTTGGTCTCTCCGCCTTCGTGCTTCGACCTGAGCTCCACAAGGAGGTCTATCGGGTCAAGACCAGCGTTCTCTGCGAGCGTCCTTGGTATGATCTCAAGCGACTCTGCGAACGCCTTTATCGCAAGCTGTTCCCTGCCGGAGTACTTGTCAGCGACCTCGCTAAGCTTCTTCACGATCTCCATGTCGACCGCGCCGCCGCCAGCGACTATGGTACCGTCCTCTATCACAGAGGCGACAACACCTATGGCGTCGTCAAGAGCGCGCTCCACACTGTCGATGAAGTGCTCTGTACCACCGCGGAGAAGCAGACTTACGGACTTGGGGTCCTTGCATCCTTCGACGAAGATCATGCTGTCCCCTGCGATCCTCCTCTCCTCGACGAGACCTGCATTGCCAAGGTCCTTCTCCTCGAGGTCCTCTATCTTTGTCGCAATGCGGGCACCGGTCGCGCGGGCCAGGGCCTTCATGTCGGACTTCTTTGCCCTTCTGACGGCGAGAATGTTCTCCTTTGCAAGGTAGTGCTGTGCAAGGTCGTCTATTCCCTTCTGGCATATGACGACGTTGGCTCCCACAGACTTGACCTTGGTTACCATTCCCTTGAGCATATTCTCCTCTTGCTCGATGAACTTCTGGAGCATGTCAGGGTCTGTGATCCTTATCTCAGCATCCGTCTCGGTCTCCTTCACTTCCATGGCGGTTGCAATAAGTGCTATCTTGGCGTTGGTCACGCGCTCCGGCATTCCAGAGTGCACGCGCTCCTTATCAACGATTATACCCTTTATCAGCTTGGAGTCCTCGACGCTGCCGCCGATCTTCTTCTCGACCTTGATGTTCTCTATGTCAACTTCCCAGGAACCATTGTTCTTCTCAACGACCTGCCTCACGGCCTCGACCGCTAGCTTTCCTAGGGTGTCCTTTGCCTTTTCCGCACCCTTTCCGGTCATAGCGGTGTTGGCCACCTTGATGAGCATTTCCTCATCTCCGATATTGACCTCAGTGGCCAATTTCTTGAGAATGGCTTCTGATTCCTCTGCGGCTATCTTGTAACCTGAGGCTATGACTGTTGGATGAACGTTTTGGTCAAGAAGCCCCTCTGCCTTCTTGAGAAGCTCGCCTGCTATGACGACCGCCGTCGTTGTTCCGTCCCCCACCTCATCGTCCTGGGTCTTTGCGACCTCGACGATCATCTTGGCAGCTGGATGGGCGATGTCCATCTCTTTCAGGATGGTCGCACCATCGTTCGTAATTATTACATCTCCCAAGGAATCGACAAGCATCTTGTCCATGCCCCTGGGTCCGAGGGTGGTCTTTACCGTCTCGGCCACTATCCTTCCAGCGAGGATATTCATTCTCTGGGCGTCCCTGCCCAAAAATCTCTGGCCACCTTCCTCGGTGACTGTCATTGGCTGTTTCATTTGTGCCATACTAACTTCTCCTTGATTTGTGTATTGTTCTAAACCTGTTGTAACACACACCCACCTTTGGGTTCAAGAAAAATGGGATAAGTTCAGATATAAAAAGTTTTTTGTTTTAACGCTTAGTAAATGCACGAAAAGTTAATCTATTTCTTCGTCGCATTCTCGTTTTCTCTGATCAAGAATCTCGAGCACGGTATCGCTGTCAGGCAGTCTCTTGATTTCGTTGACCAACACTATTGGAAGCCCTTCTATCGCCTTGGACGTTGTCTTTGAGTTGATGACAAAAAATGCGTCCCTGTCAAGGATCCTCGAGACGTCATGGAGTATCATAACCCTTCTCTTTAGATTCTTTGTGTCGAGGTCGCTCACACCCGTCAACATCACCATGTCCCTCTTCCCTGTGCCCCCTTTAACAACGGCATCGAATGGGGTCTTGTTTGTCGGGTGGACCTTGAAACCCAGGTCGTCAAAGATGTTGAACACATACCTCTCGAACTCGGATTTTGGTTTTTCATCGATGGAGGTCCTCTTCTCTATCAGCTGATTTATGATGTCCACTGGCTTGATAAGTGGATAGTCGATGAACTCCTCTATCCTGAGGGCCGTGCTTAGCTCCACGCCCCTCTTGGAATGTTCATAGTCATAGAGCGTGCTCTTGGATATGCCTATCTCCTTGGAGAACTCGCTTATCGATGTGCCCATGTTCTCCCTCATCTTCTTTAGCAGCTCTCCGTCTATCTTCACATATATGCCGCCCCTGTCAGAATAGACCAATGGCGGGGCATTTTCGACGATCAGCTGTTCCAGCGTGCCAATGCTTAGGGCAGGTATGTCATCCCGAGTATACACGACACCCTCCAACAGTTCCATGTTCTTCGTCCTGCTTCCTATTATCAATGGATGGGACCTGAAATAATAGCAAAGGCATTTCATTGAGCTTATATAGTCGTTGGGAATGGAGTCGATATTTGGGGCCACTATTATCAAGAATGTCATGGATTTGCCCTTCGCAACTATGTCAAAACAGCATCTGAGGTCACATATGGATGTGTCGAAACCTGCCATTTTGAATATTTTTTTTGTCTCATTGAGGATTATGGACTTCTCCTGCCCCATAGTAACAGTTAAAAAAGAACCGATTAAAAAACATTTCCATGTTAGTGGGCATGGACGACACGGATTCGACAAGCGGGATGTGCACCACCTTCCTGTGCAAGATGGTAATCGATGAACTAAGTCCCAGCTGCTCGGTAATTGACCTTCCTAGGCTTGTCAGGCTCAATCCTAACATACCTTACAAGACAAGGGGCAATGGGGCCCTGTCATTTGAGATAGAAGGTGATTTTGACAAGATATCAAATAAGATACGGGACCTGTTGCTGGAGTACAGAATGGAAGGTCCGAACACGAACCCAGGCGTTGTCATCGTTGAAGATGGGCCCAACGATGTGTTAGGTGACTTTTATCAAAAGGCCTTGCACGAGCACATCGATATCTCTGAGGCCAGGGGCATAATCGCAGACATGGGGGCCTGGAGTATGGCCTTGGGAAATGGACGGGGCCTGATAGGTGCTCTGGCTTCGATAGGCGCAGACCTTTCCGATCATACCTACGAGCTCATCGCATACCGGATGCCGGAAAACATTGGAACGCCCAGATATGTCGAAGAGTCGAGCGTTAAGGACATGGACAGGCGATTCTATCCTGCCATCTTTGACAGCTATGACTGGAATAACAGGTATCTGGCGATAGCCCCGAACTCGCCCTGCCCGGTGCTTTACGGTATCAGGGGAAATGATCGTGAGATGCTTGAGGAGGCCTCCAAGATGGTTGTTTCAGAACCCATTTTCAAGTCCCAGATCTTTAGGACCAATCAGGCCACCGATGCCCATATCGTGAAAATGGCGCTCTCGGAAGTTAAGGAATACATGTCCATAAGGGCCTTTGGCGAGGTGACAGTTGCACCACACTATGAGCATAAGGGTCATCTTTTCTTCAAGATGTCGGATGGCACGGCCGATATCATCGTGGCCGCCTACGAACCTACCAAGGAGTTTAGGAATGTTGTTGCAAAGCTCGTTCTTGGGGACCAGATAGAGGTGTGGGGGGGCGTAAAAGGCACTGATTTTGGACTTACCCTGAATCTAGAGAAGCTTTTGGTGCACAGGCCCGTCAGAAAATATGAGAATGTCGTTCCCACATGTTGTGGAAGGAAGATGCAATCTGTAGGAAAGGACAAGGGATATAGATGCAAGCTATGCGGGAGAAAGGCCCCGCTTCGGAGCATTGAGAGAAGAATGGTGGAAAGGGACCTGAACAGAGGCCTTTACGAGGTCCCAGTCATCGCCAGGAGACATCTCTCAAAGCCCATCTCACAATTTTAGCGGGTCTGTCATCCAAATTATTTAAATAATGCTCCACATATCTTATCCCATGGACGATAAGCTCTTTGTCTCTGACCTTGAGGAGGGCATGGCAATAGATACATGTTTCGTTGTAACTGAGAAGGACCTTTTGGAATTCAAGTCCAAACCAGGAAAGTACCTTCAGGTGAAACTCAAGGACAAGACAGGCGAAATATGGGGCAAATGCTGGGAGGAGGCCCAATCTGTCGCGGGGATGTTCGACATCGGGGATGTGGTGCGTTTGCGCGGAAACGTGGTCTTCTATAACGGACACCTCCAGGTCCTGTTCGAGAGGCGGGGTGTAGAACTGTTGGAGGAGTACGACACATCCCACTTCATAGCGACATCGGAAAGCGATGTTGACGACATGTATTCCCAGATGAGGTCGCTGATAAACAACTTCGCCAATGCCGATCTGAAGGCGTTGTTGAGCTCGTTTTTTAATGATACCGCCTTCGAACATGAATTCAAAACGGCGCCATGTGCAAAATCCCATCATCATAACTATATCGGTGGGCTGATAGACCATACATATTCGGTCCTGGTAATCTGCCGGACCATGGCAAGGCTGTATCCCTCTGTGGACAGGGAGCTCCTGCTTGCAGGCGCATTGCTCCACGATGTAGGAAAGATGGACTGCTATTCTGTCGATTGCTTGATCAACGTGACGCCCGAAGGGGGTTTGTACGATCATGTTGTCATAGGGTATTACACTGTCAGGAAACGCATGGAAGCGATGGACAACTTTCCCAAAGAGGTCTCAAGGCGCCTGTTGCACATGCTGCTCTCCCACCATGGGAAGAAAGAATGGGGATCTCCCGTGGTCCCCCTGATAGATGAGGCCTGCATACTGTACCATGCAGACCTGATGGACTCACAGACCAGCGAGTTTATTAAACTGAGAAAGGAGATGGGCGAAAGCTCCAATGACATATGGAGCGGATATTCGAGAAAGATGGAGAGATTCTTCTATCTGGGTGAGTGAATTGCATTTCGATTACAAGATGGTCATTCTATCAAGGAAGGACCTTAAATTGTCCAAGGGAAAACTGGCGGTGCAGGTCGCACATGCGGCGGTGACATGTTCCGACGCATGCGGGCATGATCACAACGACTGGCTCGAGGACTGGATCAATGAAGGACAAAAAAAGGTGGTCCTTGAGGTCGATAACAGGCAAGAGATGTTCAAATATTATCTGATGGCCAAGGAAAGGGGGCTTCCATGCTGTGCCATCAGGGATGCCGGACTGACTGAAATTCCCCCCGGAACGATCACAGTCGTGGGGATAGGGCCCGCGCCGGAGGACGTATTGGACAGGATAACAGGCGAATTGAAGTTGCTTTGAATAGTTTTTGTCTCAATATTATATAGGAAATTTTATAAATTTGATTATATATCCTTTTTCTAATGAGAGCGATAATGGGGCCGAAATCTGAAGTAATAACTGGTTTGGCAGAAAAGATGGGCATAGATTACGTCCCTTTGGAAATGCGAGTGTTTCCCGACGGCGAGGTATGCCCAAGGATTACAGAGGAGGTTGAAGGTTATGAGAGGGTATTCCTGTTCAACCGTTTGAACTATGATTGTTTCTTCCCAAACAGGTACCTGCTAGAGTACTACTTCATGATAAATCTTCTCAAGGACATGGGTGTCGACCATTTCGAGATCGTCATGCCATATCTGCCCTACGGAAGACAGGACAAAAGCTTCAGGCTGGGGGAACCTTTCTCTTTGAAGTATGTGTTAGAGATGTTCTCCAGCGCGGGGGTTTCAAGATTATACACATTGATGGCTCATATCTCAAGGTTAAGTGGCATATTGGATTCCAAGAATATGAGGATTGTCAATCTAAGTGCCATTGACCCAATAATGAACCATATCAATGAACTAAAACTCAATCGTCCTTTCATCGTTGGCCCTGATGAGGAAAGCACCAAATGGGTCGACCAGATAGCAGAGAGGATCGATACGGACTTCACGATATTTGAAAAGCGCAGGGATGTCTATACCGGAGAGGTGAGGATGAGCGGCGATGTGCCCAATCTTTCCGGCAGGGATGTAATAATATTGGATGACATCATATCCACCGGACAGACCGTGGAGAATGCAGTCAAGATACTGAACGAGTCAAATCCCAGATACATATATGTCATAGCGATGCATGGGATATTTTCGGGAAATGCCATTGAAAGGCTTTCAAAGTACAATCTGGACATCATTACATCTGACACGATAGTGAATCCCTTTTCGAAAATAGAGGTTGAGAGCGTTATCGCAAGAGCAATTAAAAAGTGGTAGCATGGACACGAGCGAGAAATTGGACCTAGTTCTTAGGCCACCTACTGAAGAATTACTTGTAAAGAAAGACCTAAAGACCTTTTTTGATGAAGGAAGGACCATAGAGCACTATATTGGCTTTGAGATATCCGGATTCATACATCTGGGCACCGGGCTTGTGGCTGGCGCAAAGATAGCGGACTTCCAGAAGGCAGGTATCAATTGCAGGATATTCCTCGCCGATTGGCATGCCTGGATAAACAACAAGCTGGGAGGCGACATCGAGACGATCAGGAGGATCGCCCTTGGATACTTCAAGGAGGGGATGGCGGTCTCGATAAAGGTCATGGGCGGTGATTCCGACAAGGTAGAGTACATCCTGGGATCCGATATCTATGAAAAGAAGCCGAACTACTGGTCGACCGTCATCAACGTTTCGAAGAACCTCACCCTTGCACGGGTACGCAAGTCAATAACGATAATGGGCCGCCAGCAGCAGGAGGACGTGAACTTCGCCCAGCTCATATACCCCCCAATGCAGGTCGCCGACATCTTTGCCCAGGACATCACGCTGGCGCATTCCGGAATAGACCAGAGGAAAGCGCACGTGATAGCCAGGGAGGTCGCTCCAAAGATGGGGCTGGAGAAACCTGTGGCCATCCATCACAAACTGCTCCTTGGACTCACACAGCCACCCATATGGCCCGTTGAGAAGGACAAGCTCAAGGAACTGCTGTCCCAGATGAAGATGAGCAAGTCCGTACCAAAGTCTGCCGTGTTCATCCAGGACACCCCGGACGAGATCAGGGACAAGCTGAACAGGGCGTTCTGTCCTGCCAAGAACGTTGAGTTCAATCCTGTCCTGGACTGGGCCGACACCCTGATATACAGGGATGGCGAGTCTGAGGTGGAGATACTGCGTCCGGAAAAGTATGGGGGAGATGTCACATATACCGATTATGAATCTCTTTGCAGGGACTTTGCATCAGGCGCCCTACACCCGATGGACCTAAAGAAGGGCGTTGCCGAAAAGATAGTCGACATGCTCAAGCCAGCACGGGACAAGTTCGAGAAACCCAAGTATTCCAAGATGGTGGAAGAGCTAAGGGAAGTCAAGATCACAAGGTGATGATATGGGCGACACTATGGTGATATGGGCTGCGAACATCGATTCCTCAAGGTCAAGGAAGATGGGAAGGAAACTGTCAAAAGGCCTTTCGCTACGATCGCCGGACCTCAAGGAACTCTCAAAGGCCGCCCACAATCTCGGGCTTCAATCAACGAGGGAGAAGGAAAAACTATATCCGAAGGACCGTTCCTCTCTCGATGAATTCCCATCCTCCGGCAGGCTCACGATAGATAAGAGGTATCCGAAGATAAAGACCCTCAAGCTGCTCGCGGACGAGGTCAGGCGGATACGGAAGGAAAAGGAGGGCAAGTAACTATTCCTTTCTGGACGTTGAGATGTAGCTGCCATCGTCCATTCTCCTCATCCACCCTATCCTTTTGAACATCACCAACGAGATCAGGAACACGCCCAGTACCAGTACGGTGCTCGCTATGGTATCCTCAACGTAATGGTCGCCAGTATATACCACCACCATGCTCATAAGGACCGTGTTGAATGCGTACACCACCAAGACCTTTTTCCACCTCTCCAAATAGGATATCAGGACCCCTATCATGGATATGAAGATGTGTCCGGAGGGCAATGCGGAGTAATGCACGGAGATCGTGGAGTCCGAGAATGGGAATAGATTTATCCTGATGGGCTCAATGTACTCGGAGTTGAGCCTGCATGGCGGGGCCACTGGATAGATGAAGTAGAATGAGGTGTCTATCATGAATATCACTATTGCAATGAAGAGATAGAACCAGGGGGGCATCCTTCTTGCAAAGAAGAACATCGGGGCAAGTCCGGCCATTATGAACAGGTGGGGTATGAAGTAGTAGTAGGAGGCGAAGTATGCATAGACCGTATCTGTGCCCAGTTTCTCCTGCAACCACCTTGTCGGATAGTCATTGAGTATGTTAGGTTCTATCATGCCCTCTATCGGCGTGAACCTGAATCCTTCATAAATAATGGGAATTAGAAATACCATGATCAACATGTAGATGTTTCTTCTGTCGGAGAAAAAGCACATTGCCTGTTTTTTTACCGATACAATGAATTTTTCTATGTTGACCACTCTTATTACTATAACATTCAGTTATTTATATCTTATTAATTCAAAATATTTATCACATATGTACTCTTATTACATTTCATGATAGTTCCCTCCCGATATCGCCATCTTGCCGTCCCTTTCATCTGCATGGTGTCGTTCGTATTATTCTCCTATATGGTCATCATTGGCAACGTTGATGGGATAGACGGGTGGTGGTTGGGGGTCAATAGGTCATTGGAGGACCCCAGTATTGTCGGGGTCTTCAAGGTCCTTACACATCTTGGATCCGGATACCTTCTTTATCCGATCGCCATTGCGCTGCTTGTCATGTCAAGGGGACGGGAGCGCATGGAGTATTCCATCCTCTTGGGCGCCATGGCATCATCATCCGTGCTGGTAAATGCAATCAAGGTGCTCTTTGCCAGGGACCGTCCGCCATTTCCGTCCCAATACCTGTCGTCATATTCCTATCCGAGCGGCCATGCCTGCCTCTCATTCGTTTTCTATTGGGGGGTGTTGCTTATATCCTACAGGCGCGGATATGTGTCAAGAAATGTTGCTCTCGCCCTCGCCATTTCCTTGCCTTCTATCGTATCCTTTTCAAGAACATATCTGAGGGTGCATTATCTATCAGATATAGTGGGTTCGTTCCTTTTGGCATTCATGCTGATCTGTCTGTTCTTTTCATCATGTTTTGGAAATACAAAAAGATGATAGATCAATGATATATGGTCTTTTTTCCCTATTATATTGGGATCTGTAGATATTATGTACAATTACTATATTTTTTTCTTTCTAAATCTCGTTTTTTTACTTGATTTTTTCAGTTACCGAAAGTTTTATAAACTGACCTTGAGTATGGTGAAGTGCACCAAAATCAAAGTGTGCAAATATTTTACATATATG
>Ga0116164_10000230_pt1 | contig 53371 bp, 40 predicted proteins | sample AD_UKC109_MetaG_FD_89888 | JGI IMG/M metagenome (GOLD analysis project Ga0116164, IMG submission 89888) | Active sludge microbial communities of municipal wastewater-treating anaerobic digesters from Hong Kong - AD_UKC109_MetaG | ecosystem: Engineered > Bioreactor > Anaerobic > Digestate... | reverse complement strand
GGTGTGGTGATCGCAACCGGATCCACGGGTCGAGCCCGAGGATGACGGGAGACGCCGGGTGGCACTGTTTTGCGAACGAATGAAATGAGTGAGCATAACAGTGGATAACAACAACACTGATACGCCTCGCTTCGTTCGGCGAATCAGTGCCATCCAATGGTTATTTGTAGGGGCAACTCCCCGTGGTTGCCCCAGGCCCGGGTAGGCACGGGGACCTACCCCTACGGCGGGCAATGCGCTCGAACGACTGTACTATTGGCGTGGGACACTTTTTCCCGAGTGTCCCACGTCAAAATTTTATAACATTATGATATCGCAAGCGAATCGCAAGCAAAAAGGGTGGGACAAAGTGTCCCGAAGTGTCCCATTTGTCCCATAATATATGGATAAACCGGGACACGTAACGAGTACATGTCCCCGGGTTTATCCCCCATGCGCGTCGGCGGCGGGCGGAGCCGGAAACTCGACCGGTTCGCCGCGCAGGTAGCGGTCGATGGCGTTGGCCGCGTTCTTGCCCGCGCCCATGGCCAGGATGACCGTCGCCGCGCCGGTGACGATGTCGCCGCCGGCGAACACGCCCGGGATGTTGGTCGCGCCGGTGTCCGGGTCGGCGATGATGTTGCCCCAGCGCGTGGTGGCCAGGTTCTCCGTGGTGCGCGTCAGCAGCGGGTTGGGGCCCTGGCCGATGGCGATGATCACGATTTCGACCGGGATGATGTGCTCGGAGTCCTTGACCGCCACCGGGCGCCGGCGGCCGGACGCGTCGGGCTCGCCCAGTTCCATCTTCAGGCATTCGACGCCCGCGACCCAGCCTTTGCCGTTGTCCAGGAAGCGCACGGGGTTGGTCAGCAGGCGGAAATCCACGCCTTCCTCCTCGGCGTTTTCCACTTCCTCTTCGCGGGCGGGCAACTCGGTGCGGCTGCGCCGGTAGATGCAGTAGACCTTCTTTGCGCCCAGGCGCAAGGCCACGCGCGCCGCGTCCATCGCCACGTTGCCGCCGCCGATGACGGCCATGGTGTCGGCGATGCGCACCGGGGTGTCGTAGTCGGGGAACTTGTAGGCCTTCATCAGATTGACGCGGGTGAGAAACTCATTGGCCGAATACACACCGTTGAGGTTCTCGCCGGGAATGTTCAAGAAGTACGGCAGGCCCGCGCCGGTGCCGATGAAGATGGCGCCGAAGCCGTATTCCTTCATCAGTTCGGGCAGGGTCGAGGCGCGGCCGATGATGAAGCTCGTGTGGATTTTCACCCCGAGTTTCTGTACGTACTCGACCTCGCGCTTGACGATCGCCTTGGGCAGACGGAATTCCGGAATGCCGTAGACCAAAACGCCGCCCGGCGAATGAAACGCCTCGAAGATTTCCACCTCGTAGCCGCGCTTGGCCAGATCGGCCGCGGCGGTCAGTCCGGCCGGACCGGCCCCGACGATCGCCACGCGCTTGCCGGTCGGCGCGGCGACGGTGAGATCCTCGGTGACGCCGTGCGCGGCCTGATAATCGGCGACGAACCGCTCCAGGCGGCCGATGGCGATCGCGTTGCCCTTTTTGGCCAGCACGCACACCTGCTCGCACTGCGATTCCTGTGGGCAGACGCGGCCGCAGACGGCGGGCAGGCTGTTGACCGATTTGATCAACTCGGCCGCTTCCAGGAAGTGCCCGTCGGCGGTCAGTTTGATGAACTGCGGAATCGGCACCTCGACCGGGCAGCCGGCGGTGCAGGGCTGCTTCTTGCACTGCAGGCAGCGCGACGCTTCGATGCGCGCCTGTTTGGGCGAATAGCCGAGCGCGACCTCGTCGAAGTTGGTCACGCGCACGCGCGGGTCCTGGCGCGGCATGTCGATGCGCTTTTTCATGCGCTCGACCGCCTCGCCGGCCTCCTCGGTCAGCACGTAGTCCCACATGGCGCGGTGCTCTTCGGAGGCGTACATGCTCTGGCGCGTGAGCAGTTCCTTGAAATTCACCTTGTGGCCGTCGAACTCGGGACCGTCGACGCACACGAATTTGATCGCGCCGCCGACCTCGACGCGGCAGGCGCCGCACATGCCCGAACCGTCGAGCATGATCGAGTTGAGGCTGACTTCGGTGTGGATGTTGTGCGGGCGGGTCACCTCGACGACCGCGTTCATCATCACCACCGGGCCGATGGCCCAGACGCGGTCGATCGGCTCGCCGTTTTCGATCAGGTCGGCCAGCGCCGAAGTGACGAAACCCTTGCGGCCGTAGGAGCCGTCGTCGGTGCACAAAATCAGCTCGTCGGCAAACTCCATGAACGGCTGTTCGAGGATCATCAGATCCTTGCTGCGCGCGCCGTTGATGACCGTGACCTTGTTGCCCGCTTCCTTGAGCGCGCGGGCGATGGGGTAGACCGGCGCGACGCCGACGCCGCCGCCGACCAGCACGACGTGGCCGTAGTTGTCCAGGTGGGTGGGTTCGCCCAGCGGGCCGACGAGGTCCAGCAGCAGGTCGCCGGTGGTCAGGTGCGACAGACGGCGGGTCGAAGCGCCGACGGGCTGGAAGATCACGGTGATCCACCCCTGCTCGCGGTGAAAGTCGACGATGGTCAGGGGCAGGCGCTCGGCCTTTTCATCCATGCGCAACACGACGAACTGACCCGGCTGCGCCTTGGCCGCGAGAATCGGCGCGTCCAGCTTGAACTGGACGATCGAGGGCGTCAGGTCGATCCGCTCGATGATGCGGGTATTGCGAAAGCCGGTGGATTGGCATTGGTGCTTTTTGGTCGTTCCGGTGCTGGCTTCCATTAAATCCTCTTCCGGTTTTTGGCGTTGGCGTTAGCGGTTGTCGTCGCCGAGTATGGATTGAATCAACTCAACCACCTGTTCGGGATCGTACGGTTTTTCCAGAAAGGCGTCGGTTTTCATCCAGTGTCCGTCGCGTTGCTGGTCGAAACCGTAGCCGGTTCGTTCCTTGACCGCCGAGACCATGATGATCGGAATTTCGCGCAGGGCGGGATCGCCTTTGATTTTCTTGGTCAGTTGGAAACCGGTGTCGTGGTCCTCGATCATCAGGTCCAGCAGGATCAGGTCGGGTCGATCCAACTTGACGTGTTCGAGGCCTTCGATGCCGGTAGCTGCGGCGATGACTTGATAACCGTGCGCTTCCAGGAAGGTTTGCACCGCGAAAATGATGTCCGGATCGTCGTCAATAACCAATATTTTTTTCGGCATGTTCATCGTATCTCCTACCACGCCCGTGGCCCCCTCTCCATCCGCAAACGGGGGCAGTATATAGAAATCGGTCAGGTTTGTAAAGTGCATTGCGAAATTTTTCACAGCGTGAATGAAGTTACAATTCCTTGAAATTATTTTTGTTTTCCATGATGCATTTTTGGGGTGTAACTTCGCTTGCGGTATGCGCAATTTTCAATGTGAAACATTTCACTGCATAACACCCATGGCTTGGATTCCTGCTTCCTCCGTAGTTTCCTTTGCTTTTCTGCGTGCTTCCTCTTGTTTTTTTTCGCGATCGTGTCAATGCTGTTGGCAAGTGGGAGCGGTTGTTCTCTCTGCCCACAACCTGAAAATCAATAATAAAATAAGGATTCAATTTCGGTTGTCGAGATGGAGCAGCGATCAAACGCGATGATTTCACTATCTATCCATGATTTCTCGGGCGAAGGCCCGACGAAAAGCGAATGACCGCATGACCAAAGAGAAAGCCGCCAACCTGCCGATCGAGCAACAACTGAGCGGCGCGGTGCACCTGTTCACCCGCCTGCGTTGGATACCGGCCGTGGTGATCGCGGTCAGCGCCTACCCGCTGCGTCACTGGCTGGGGCTGGACATCTACGTGCTCGAGCTGTGGCAGTTGGCGCTGTGGATCGTCGCGTACAATCTTTATTTGATCCGCCGGCAGGAACAGAAATGCACGCCGCTGCTGCCGGACCTGCTGCGTTGCGCCAACCTGAACATGGTGTTGGATTTCATCACGCTGATCCTGTTGGTGCACCTGACCGGCGGGGTGCTTTCGCCGCTGATCTGGTTTTTCTCGCTGCACATGATTCTGGGGGCGATTTTCTTCACGCGGACGCAGGCGGCGCGCATGGCGGTGCTGGTCTGGCTGGTGCTGGTGGCCTTGTTGCTCGCCGAGCATTACCGCATTGTGCCGCCACGGATGATCTTCTCGCCGCGCTGGGACGAACTGTACCACGACACCAGCATGCTGTTTGCGGTAACGGCGGCGGCCGGCACGCTGTGGGCCGCGTTGATCTGGTTGATCTCGGCGATCATGCAGCGGGTGCGCGACGGCGAGCAGCGCGAGTTGGACCTGCGCTCGCAGATCAGCCATACGCTCGACGAACTGACCGCCTCGGAGCAAAAGCGCAAGCTCTACCGGCGCTCGATGACCCACGAGATGCGCAGCCCGCTGGCGGCGGCGCAATCGCTATTAAAAGTGATGGCGACCGGCGCGTTGGGGCCGCTGAGCGACAAGCAGCACGAGAGCATGACGCGCGTGGGCAAGCGCATCGATCAGATGTTCGACATCATCGCCGACCTGCTGACCCTCGAACGCTCCAACCATACCCAGGCGCAAATCGGCCCGGTGGCCCTGCGACCGCTGGCCGACAAGCTGCTGGAAACCGGCCGCCCGTCGATCGAGGAACGCGCGCTGAACGTCGAACTGGACATCGACGAGCGGGCGGTCGCCTTGGGCAGCGGCGACGACATCGAGATTATTTTGAGCAACCTGATTTCCAACGCCGTCAAATACAACCGGCCCGGCGGCCGTCTGCGCATAAGCGCCAAACCCGGTCACGGCACGGTGATCGTCGAGGTGGCCGACACGGGCATCGGCATCCCGGAGAGGGAACACCCCAAGCTGTTCACCGAATTTCATCGCGCGCCCAACGCCAAACAGCTCACCGTGCAGGGCACCGGCCTGGGTTTGGCGATCGTGAAGAACCTGGTGGAGATCAACAAGGGGACGATCCACCTGGCCAGCGTGGAAAACGAAGGCACGACGGTGACGGTCGTGCTGCGCGGCGTCGACTGATCGATGCCCGCGCGCCAATGGGGAAAAATAGGGACAGTCACCATTTTTTTGAAAAATAGAAGGACAGGAAAAATAGGGACAGTGGAGCTGTTGAGAAAGTCATATTTTACGAAAAATGTGTCATTCCGACCGTAGCGACCCTGTCCACCGAAGCCTTGGCGAAGGCGGGAGCGAAGCGGAGGAATCCCTTACTGGTTCAATTATGAAGGGATTTCTCGACTCGCCCTAGCGGGCTCGCTCGAAATGACAACGTAGTTCGGGATAGGCGTTCTTCAACAGCCTCACAGTCTGGAAAAACAGGGACAGTCACCGTTTTTTCTCCACCGGCTCCACAGGGACGGCACAGGGCCGTCCGGTGCCTGAGCGCCGGAAAAAAACCGCCTTGTCAGATGCATCCTCAGGGCATAAAAAGGATCGATTTGATCACCGGCTTGATCCCGGAAGCGATCAAGCGTCGCGCCCGCCTTCTCCCCGGTTGGCCGTCAAAAAGAAGAGGGATCGCATCATGAGCAAGGCGAAAAACGGCTTTGGGTATTTACTGCTGCTCTGCCTCGGCTACTTTTCCGGCTACGTCGTTTTCGGCACGTTCCTCAAATGGCTGCTGGATCAGCGGCCCGGTTTTCCGCACATGCAGGGCATGGAAGTTTTGTTCAGCACCACCTTCGGCGGGATCATCGTCTGTCTGGTCGTGGTGCTGGTTTTCTGGTGGCCGGGGCGGCTGCAATCGTCGCAGCCGCGCATCTGGGGCGGCCGGTTGCCCGGCGAGTACGCCTGGTTGATTCCCTCGGGCATTTGCACCGGGTTTGTCATTCCCACCACGACGCTGATGTACACGTTCGGTTATTCGGTGATGGTCGCGATGGTGCTGATGCGCTCCTCGCTGATCATCGCCAGCCGGGTGGTCGATACGATTTTGATTCGCCAGGGGCATCTGAACAAGAAGGTGTACTGGCAGGAAGACGCGGCGGTGGCAGCGGCGGTCGCGGCGTTGAGCACCGTGTTGTTCGCCGCCGGGAAGGACGATTTCAACTTTTTCAAATCGCCGGCCGCGATGATCACGATGGCGTTTTACATCGTTCCCTACAGCCTGCGGATCTACATTCTGAGCCGGTTCAAGACCAAGGTCGACCACAAGGCGATTTTCGGCGTCGAGCAGATCGTCGCCGCGCTGACGGTCGTGACGATTTCCGCGCTGGTCATCGCCTCGTATTACCTGGGATGGCGGCCGACGCAGGTGGTCGATTACACGGCCGGGTTCCGTCACCCGAGCCTGACGGCGATTCTGATCGGCGTGCCCTACGGGATCAGCGCGTTTTTCGGCGTGTTCCTGTTTTTGTACAAGGGCGGGACGGCGACCTTCAACATCACGCTCAACCGTATGACCTCGTTGATCGCCGGGACGACCGCGACGCTGTTGTTCTGGCTGGTGTTCGACGGCAAGCCGGTCAAGGCGCACCAATGGACCGCCCTGGCCGTGGTGTTCGTCGCCATCGGTTTTTTGGCCTGGGCGAGCATCCGCCGGCAGGCCGAAGCCAAGGCCTGAGTCGCTCGCCGGTGTGACATGATTTTTCCGTCGGGAAAAAAAAAGAATTGACAGCGGGCGAATAATTAGGTATTCAGATTCCGTAATACGAAATGAGGTCCGGCAATCAAATCGATACTGAACATTTCCGAAGCCGCCAACCTGGCCATCCACGCGCTGGCCTACATGGCCACGCTCGGCGCGGCCGAGCCGGTCAGCGCGCAGCGGATCGCCGAGGATCTGCGCGTCAGCGAATCGCACCTGAGCAAGGTGCTGCAAAAACTGGCGCGCGACGGGCTGATCGAATCGACGCGCGGCGCGAAGGGCGGTTTCTTTTTCGCGAAGAAGCCGGATAAACTGACGCTGTTGGATATCCTGGTGGCGGTCGACGGGCCGCTGCCGACGCATGGGTGCCTGCTGGGCAAGCCGTTGTGTACGACGGCGCCCTGCCGTTTGAAAGGATTGCAGGATCGCGTGACCGAGATGGTGGGCAAGGAACTGGGGAAAATCAAACTGATCGATCTCGTGCTCAAACCGGCGCAGAAACTGAAAACGAAGCGCACCTCATAAGCAAATGAATTTGGGACAAACGAACCGCGGCTTTTTGTCGATAAAACAGAATAAAGAATCCGAATACGGAAATTAATTGAAAAAGGAGGAAACCATATTTTGTTATCAATGTGAACAAACCGGCAAAGGCATCGCCTGCACGACCACGGGCGTGTGCGGCAAGGATCCGGTGACCGCCGCGCTGCAGGACGTGCTGGTGGAAACGGTCAAGGGCATCGCCCAGTACGCGCACCACGCGGCCTCGCTGGGCCTGCGCGACGCGGACCTGGACCGCTTCACCCTCGAAGCGCTGTTTGCCACGGTGACCAACGTCCAATTCGATCCGGAGCGCCTCGTGGCGCTGATCCAGGAAGCGGCGGCGCGGCGCGACCAGGCCAAGGCGATGTACGCCACCGCCTGCGCCGAGCGCGATCTGACGATGGAACCGCTGGCCGGACCGGCGGTGTTCGAACCGGCGGCGACGACCTCGGAGTTGGTCGCCCAGGCGGCGGACGTTTCGATCACGGTGGCGAAGGAAAAACTCGGCGACGATCTGGCCGGTTTGTACGAGTTGATTTTGTACGGTCTCAAGGGCGCGGCGGCGTACCTGGACCACGCGATCATTCTGGGCGTGTACGATCCGGAGGTCGCGGTGGGTTTTTACGAGGTGCTGACCTTTTTGACCGAAGAGCATTCGGTGGCCGAGGCGACCGCGATGGCCTTGCAGGTCGGCGAATTGAACCTCAAGGTGATGGGCCTGCTGGACCAGGCCAACACCGACGCCTACGGGCATCCGGAACCGACGCAGGTGCGCGTGTCGCCGGTCAAGGGCAAGTGCATTCTCGTTTCCGGTCACGATTTGAAAGCGCTGGAAGAGCTGCTCAAGCAGACGGCGGGCAAGGGGATCAACGTTTACACGCACAGCGAGATGCTGCCGGCCCTGGCGTATCCGGGTTTGAAAAAGTATCCGCACCTGGTCGGCAACTTCGGCAGCGCCTGGCAGAATCAGCGCGCGGAATTTTCCGACTTCCCGGGCGCGTTTTTGTTCAACACCAACTGCATTCAAAAGCCCAAGGACGATTATCTCGACCGCGTGTTTACCACCGACGTCGTCGGCTGGCCGGGCGTGACGCACGTGCAGGACTTCGCTTATGCACCGGTGATCGAGGCCGCGCTGGCCGCGCCGGGCTTTGCCGAGGATGCGCCGGAACAGTTCATCACCATCGGCTTCGGCCGCCACGCGGTGCTGGGCGTGGCCGACAAGGTGATCGACGCGGTCAAGAGCGGCGCGATCAAGCACTTCTTCCTGATCGGCGGTTGCGACGGCGCGAAGCCGGGCCGCAACTACTACACCGATTTCGCACAGGCCGTGCCGGACGATTGCGTGATTCTGACGCTGGCCTGCGGCAAATACCGCTTCAACAAACTCGAGTTCGGCGACATCGGCGGCATTCCGCGGCTGCTGGACATCGGGCAGTGCAACGACGCCTATTCGGCGATCCAGATCGCGGTGGCGCTGGCCGAGGCGTTCGAGACCGACGTCAATTCGCTGCCGCTGTCGTTCATCCTCTCGTGGTTCGAGCAGAAGGCGGTGGCCATTCTGCTGACGCTGCTGCATCTGGGCATCAAGAACATGCGCCTGGGGCCGACGCTGCCCGCGTTCGTCACCCCGGCGGTGCTGCAGGTGCTGGTCGATAATTTCAACATCGCGCCGATAACCACCGTGGAAACCGACCTCGCCGCCTGCCTGGCGTAACGAAAAGCAATTCCTGAAAAAGGGCCGTCCCGCCGGGGGCGGCCTTTTGTTATTTGATTCGGCAGGATGAAAATTGTCATTTGCGCCGGAAAGGCCTACAATACGCGGATTGAGATATTCCCAACACTTATTCAGGGAGGCGGTCCATGAATGTCGCCGTTCCGTTGCTGATTACCATTCCGGTTTTCGTACTTGGTTATCTAATTTACGCCCGGCGCATCGATCGGCTGTTTGGCGTCGACGACGCGAACGCCACGCCGGCGGTGACCTGCTGCGACGATCGCGATTTCGTGCCGACGCGCTCGTTCGTGCTGTTCGGCCACCACTTCGCCTCGATCGCGGGCGGCGGTCCGATCATCGGTCCGACGCTGGCGTTGTTGTACGGCTATCTGCCGGTGTGGTTGTGGATCCTGCTGGGCGCGGTCTTTTTGGGCGCGGTGCACGACATGACCGCGCTGTTCACGGCCGTGCGTGAGAAGGGCCGCAGCATGGCCGAAGTGGCCGGGACGACGCTGGGCCGCACCGGCTCGCTGATTTTCCTGGGCTTCACGATCATGATGCTGCTGATGCTCACGGCGGTATTCCTCAAGCTGTCGGCGGCCAGCCTGACCAGTCTGGTGCCGGTCGACGCGCTGGACCTGAGCGGCTCGACGCTGCCGATCCGGATGGTCGAGGACGGCGGTGTGCAAAAATACGTCATCGGCGGCATCGCCTCGACCTCGGTGATCATCATCACGCTGTTCTCGCCGCTGCTGGGCTATTTGCTGTACAAGCGCAAGGCGAACGCGTACGTCATGGCCGCGCTGAGCCTCACCGTGGCCGCGATTTCGTTGATGATCGGCATGCACTACCCGGTGCGTATGGGCACGAGCACCTGGATGATCCTGTTGTCGATTTACACGGTGTTCGCCGCGGGCATTCCGGTCTGGCTGGTGTTGCAGCCGCGCGATTTCACCAACTCGTTTTTGTTGTACATCGGCATTTTGTTGCTGGTGCTGGGATCGATCGCCGCGGGCCTGAAGGGCGTGACGATCGGCGCGCCGGCGCTGAACGTCGCGCAGGGCTCGGCGAAGATCGGGCCGATCTTCCCGCTGCTGTTCATCACCGTGGCCTGCGGCGCGATCAGCGGTTTCCACTCGCTGGTCGCGGGCGGCACGAGCTGCAAGCAGGTCTCGCGTGAATCGGACGTGCGCCGCATCGCCTACGGCGGCATGTTGCTCGAAGGTCTGTTGGCGCTGCTGGTGGCGATCGCCATCGGCGCGGGCATCAACTTCCAGCATTACGTCGACGTGGTGTTTCCCGCCGCGGGCAAGGGCAGCAACCCGATCCTGGCTTTCGCGCTGGGCATGGGCGGACTGCTCAACCGCGGCCTGGGCATCAACCACGTGGTGGGCGCGGTCTTCGGCATCCTGATGGTCGAGGGCTTCGTGGTGACCACGCTGGATACGGCGGTGCGCCTCAACCGTTATCTGCTCGAAGAGCTGTGGTCGCTGATCTTCAAGAAGGCGCCGCGGGTGATGAAGAGCTACCTGTTCAACGCGGTGCTGTGTGTGGTGCTGATGTTCGCCCTGGCGCACACGAACACGATCATGGACCTGTGGAAGATCTTCGGTTCGGCCAACCAACTGCTGGCCGCGCTCACGTTGACCGCCGTGGCCGCGTGGCTGGCGCTACGCAAACGCAATTCGCTGTTCGCGACCATCCCGGCGGTGTTCATGATGGCGGTGACGCTCAGCGCGTTGGCCTATGTGCTGTTCACCGATTATCTGCCCAAAGGCAACTGGGTGCTGGCCGCGGCCGACCTGGTGTTGCTGCTCATGGCGCTGAGCGTGCTGGGGCTGGCGGTGAAGTTCATTCGCAGTCGTAAAGTCGCGACGGCCTGAGCGGGAAGAACGGCGATTCATCACGATTGACCCGACGAAAAATAGAGGTTAACAAACGTTGGGTTAGTTGGTCGAACAAGCAGAAAGAGGACGCAATGAACAAATTACACTTGCTGATGTTGTTGACGATGCTGATGGTCGGTCTGTGCCTGTCGCTTTCCTGCGGAGACGATGACGACGATAATGACGATAACGACGATAACGATGCGGACGACGACGATGACGATAACGATGCGGACGACGATGACGACGATGACGACGATACGGCCGATCCCGACGACGCCACCGGCGCCGGCGACACCTGGATCGATCCGACCACCGGCCTGGAATGGCAAAACGGCGACAATTGCTGCAACACCTGGTATTTCGCGGAGAATTATTGCCTGGAACTGACCTGGGGCGGGTACAGCGATTGGCGGTTGCCGACGATTTCCGAACTGCGCAGCCTGATTCGCGGTTGCGACGCCACGGTCACCGGAGGCGAGTGCCCGGCGTCGGACGATTGCAACGATTATGATTGCGAAAACGAAGCGTGTATGGGATGTCAGGATGCCCAGGGCCCCGGGGACGACGGAGCGTACTTGGTTAAAGGGTTGGTGAGAAACGGCTACTGGTACTGGAGCAGTACGACCGTTCCCGGCACCGCCTACACATGGACGATCTATTTCTATAACGGGTCGATCTTTTTGGACGTTCCCAGCGGCATTTACGCCGTGCGCTGCGTTCGTTGATCGTTCGATCGTTTGCCGATCAGGGCCGCCCCCTCGGGCGGCCTTTTTTATTGATGGAACTTCGTCGTGCTTTGTTTTCCAACGATCGGAAAATGGTTATGCTTGTAAAAAAAGCAAGGACGGAACCATGACCTTCGACATCTGGCTGGTGCTGGTCGAGTTTATCGGCGTGCTGGGCGCGGCGCTGGTGTTGGGCGCGCTGGCCGAGCGATTGAAGCAAAGCGCGGTGATCGGCTATCTGGCGGCGGGCGTGCTGCTGGGGCCGCTGTTGTTTCAGAAGCAAGTGATCATGGGCTTTGCCGATCTGGGCGTGGCGTTGCTGCTGTTTTCCATCGGGCTGGAATTTTCCTTCCGCCGCTTGCGCAGTTTGGGCCGCGTGGCGCTGGTCGGCGGCAGTTTGCAGATCGTGCTGACCATGCTGGTGTTTGCGGCCGGTCTGGCGCTGGTCTGGCCGTGGCCGCGCGGCATCGCCCTGGGCGCGATCGTCGCGCTGAGTTCGACGGCGGTGGTGCTGCGCGTGCTCAACGACCGTGCGGAGATCGACGCGGTGCACGGGCGCAACGCGCTGGGCATTTTGCTGCTGCAGGACATCAGCGTGGTGCCGCTGGTGCTGCTGATCACGCTGCTGGCCAGCGGCGGCGGTGTCGGCGAGTCGCTGCTGGCGATTGCGAAAAAGGCGGCGGCGATGGCCGCGTTGGCGCTGCTATTTTACGGGCTGTTCAACATTGTCGTGCCGCGGTTGGTGGCGCGTGAAAGTTTCCGCCGCAACCGCGAACTGTTTCACCTGCTGACGATCGTCGCGGCGACCGGTGCGAGTTGGCTGGCGCATCTGCTGGGCGTTTCGCCGGCGCTGGGTGCGTTTCTGGCGGGCGTGATGCTGGCCGAGTCGGGGTACGGCGTGCAGATCCGCGCGGACATCGGCCCGGTGCGCACGTTGTTCGTCACGCTGTTTTTCGTGTCGATCGGCATGATGGCCGATCCGCGCTGGATGCTGTTCAAGCTGCCGTTGCTGCTGGTCGGACTGATCGTCGTTTTCGTCGGCAAAGCGGCGGTCGTTTATTTGGTGGTCCGTTTGCTGCGGCAGACGCGCCGGCATGCGTTGGCCACCGGTTTCGCCCTGGCGCAGATCGGCGAGTTTTCCTTTGTGCTGGCGATGATCGCCGCGCGCGACGGGCTGATCGACCACGATACGTTGTCGCTGGTTTCTTCGGTGACGGTCCTGTCGTTGTTCGTTTCGCCGCTGCTGGTGACCTACGCCGTGCCGCTGGCCGACGCCATCATCCGCCGCTGGCTCAAAGGCGAGGAAAAGGTGGCGGCCTCGGCGATCGCGGAGGCGGGAGCGGTTTCGCCGGTGGTGATCGTCGGTTTCGGTCCGGCCGGTTACTGGGCGGCGCAGGCGTACGTCGAAAAGGGAATCTGTCCGACGATCATCGAGATGAATCCGCAGTTGGTCGCCGAGGCGCGCGATCAGGGTTTGACGGTGCAGCCGGGCGACGCGACGCGGGTGGAGGTGCTCGAGCACGCCGGCGTGCCCCAGGCGCAGGTGGTGTTGATCACCTTGCCCGACCCGCGCACGGTGCGGCGCATCATGGAGCGTATTCGGTTGCTGGCGCCGCGGGCCAAGCTGGTGGTGCGGGCGCGCTACAACCGGTCGATGGACGATCTCAAGGACGCCGGCGCGTTCGCCTTGGTCGACGAGGAGTCCGAGGTCGGGCGGCGGCTGGCCGCCAGGGCGTGGGAGATGGCGGCGGTCGACGCCGACGGCGCGCGCTGCGATTTGCCGGCGGAGGATTAAAAGAAAAAGGGGCCGCGGCAAGCCCGACCCCCGTTTCATTCAACGATTGCGTTCGCGATCAGACCTTGAGCTTGATGCCTTTGGCCTTGAGCTTCTTCACGCTGGCGGAACGATCTTCATAATGCGTGTGCAGCAAGTGGTGCGCGAAGTGCGAGTTCGGGTGCTCGAGGTAATCTTTGTACAGCGCTTTGACCACGGGATTGTCCTGCGATTTGCGTAGCGGCATGGCGGCATCCTGTTTGTAGATGGCCGCGAGGCGTTTCTGCAGGTAATCGGCCGCGGCGGCATAGGCCGTGCGCGCGAAACTCAAACCGGTGGCGGCAAACGCGGAGGTCGCGCCGGCGGCTTTGAGGAACTGACGACGGGTCAAACGAGTGATGCTCATGGTTTTCTCCTTTACACCGTCGCGCGGCTGTTGAAGGCGCGCCGCAGGGCGAAGCGCAGTTTTTCCAACGGGGATTTGTCGGCCATGCGCGTTCCCGGCGGAATCGGCTGGCCGCCGCCGTTGACGCAGCCGCTGGGGCAGTTCATCACTTCGATGAAGTGGTAGGGCGATTTGCCCGCGCGCACTTCGTCGCAGATGATCTTCGCCTGGTCCATGCCGTAAACGATGGCGACTTTGACCGTCGGGCCGCCCGGGATGGGCACGTCGGCGGTGCGGAGGCTTTTCTCGCCGCGCACGGCCGTCAGGTTGACGTCTTTCAACGTTTTGCCCGAGACGACTTCGTAGGCGAAGCGCAGGGCCGCTTCCATCACGCCGCCGGTGGCGCAGAAGATCGTCGCCGCGCCGGTGGAGTCGCCCAGGATCGGATCGGCTTTTTCGTCGGGCAGGCTTTTGAAATCGATGCCGGCCTTTTTGATCATGTAGGCCAGATCGCGCGTGGTGATCGTGGCGTCGATGTCGCGGAAGCCGCTGTCGGACAATTCGGGGCGCAGGCCTTCGAATTTTTTCGCGACGCAGGGCATGATCGAGACGGCGTAGACCTTCGCGGGTTCGACGTGCGTTTTTTCCGCGCCGTAGGTTTTGGCCAACGGGCCGAGCATGCCGATCGGCGACTTGCAGGTCGAGAGGTTGTCGCGCAGGTCGGGGTAGAAGGTTTCGACGAACTTGATCCACGCCGGGCAGCACGAAGTGAACTGCGGCAGCGGTTTGTCGACTTCCTTTTTGATGCGCTTGACCAGCTCGGTGCCCTCTTCGAGGATGGTCACGTCGGCGGTCATTTCGTTGTCCCACACGTAGTCGAAGCCGAGCTTGCGCAGGGCCGCGAACATCTTGCCGCCCACGTAGGAGCCCGGTTCCATGCCGAAGGGCTCGCCCAGACCGTAGCGAATCGCGGGCGCGGGCATGGCCACGACGACCGTATCGGGATCGGCCAAGGCCGCTTCAATCTGGTCCACGAACGAGACGCCTTCGTAGATTGCGCCGAAGGGGCAGTGGTACAGGCACTGGCCGCAGTTGAGGCAGGCGGCCGGGTCGACGACGGTGCGCGGACCGTTTTTGCCGTCGGCCGGTTGAATTGCGCCGGTGCCGCACCAATTCTCGCATTCGCCACAGCTTTCACATTTGCTCTGGTCGACTTGCACAAAATACGTGCGGGCGGCGTCGGCCGGTTCGGGCGCATTGCTTAGCGTCCAAACCTGTTCTATTTCACGCATGCAAACCTCCTTCATTCGGTAGATCGTATCGCATCAAAATGAATGAATGCCCATTCATTAAGATAATCAAAGATAACCGCCGCCTGAATTGGTTAAGTATTTTTTATAGTGTGATATCGGCGACTTAATTAACTATATGCTTAATGAAGCATAAAAGCAAGGTTTTTGCAACAGGAGAAATATTTTGGAACAGGTGATGATTCACAGGGCCGATTCGAGAGGTAACTTCAATGGCCGTATAGGAAATTTTTTATGGGAAAAATCGAGCGCTGGGAGCCGATCGGGCGAATTTACGCTCGTTGTTATCGCCGGTTCGCCGCCGAGGCGGCCGTGTGGATTGCCTGAGCCGGCTTTGAATTAAAACGGCTGTTTTTCATCACGCCGAACCGGAATTAATCATTGGTAGCGAAACACGTTCGGATCGTGACAGTTGAGGCAGCCGTCACGCACCGGGTCATGACAGGTCAGGCAGCGGCGCGGATTGCGTCGGCCTTCGCCGCCGTGGGTGTTGATGAAGCCGTCGCCGTGGCTGAGCGGCCGGGCCGCGTGACAGCGCTGGCAGTAAGCCGGATCGTGGCAGGTGACGCAGGCGCGTTTGTCGCGCGCGGCCTGCTTGCCGTGGAAGTGGGTTTTCCAGCCGGCGTTGTGCGAGGCCGGTTTGCGCGTGCGATGGCAGGTGGTGCATTGATCCGGTCCGTGGCAGTAAGCGCAGGTCGGATCGTAGGCGTAGCGTTTGTGCTGCGCCAGGAAGCGGGCGTTGTGGCCCGCGGGGCGTTTGGATTTGACCAGGTCGTCGTGGCATTGCGTGCAGTCGCCGCCGGTGCCGGTATCGCTGTGAATGAACAAGCCCAGCGAATGCGCCGCCTGGCTCGCGCAGCCGACGAACAGCAGCGCCAGCAGCAACGCGACGATCCGCGCCGAGCCCGCGCCGATTCTTTTCTTTGTCGTGCTGGTTGGTTTCATCAAAAATCCATTCTCATCGTCAGGTGCGTCTGGTCGATGCGATCGGCGCCGACGAGATCGTCGAGGTAATCGTCGATGTCGGTGCTGTATCCCGCCGCCAGCCGGAAGGGTTTCACCGGCGCGTATTCGAGGTCGGCGCGCAGGTGCGTACCGGCCAGCGTTTCCTCGAAGAAGGTGTAGGTGCGCCACAGCGCGCCGGCCGACACGACCAGCTTGTGCGCGAAAAAGCCCTTGGCCGCCGCGGCCGAAACGCTTTGCGTGTCGACGTTGTTGTCGGCGTCGTCGCGCGCCTCGAAGGCGCCGGACCAGGCCACGTTGGCGGTCAGGTCGTTAACCCAGGGATTGACCAGATCCAGCCCGCCGCCGACTTCGGTGTAGTCGCCGGCCTGCCAGCCCTCGGGCGCATCGTCGATCAGGCGATGGTGCAGGTACGTCGCGGAGATGGTGGCGACGCGGCCGAACAGGCTGAGCGCGGCGCGTCCCTCGAATTCCTCGAAGGGCATGGTTGGCGCGAACAGCAGGTTTTCCAGATCCCAATTGTGCTGGCCGACCGTCCGCCGGCGCAGATCGAACTGGTAACGCTGCTCGGCGAGATTCTCCGCGTTGTCCAGGTCGAAGGTTTCGCGGTAATAGACGCCGGTCAGTTCGAAGTCGGTCCAGGGCGGATAGAGGCTCAGTTGCGCGCGCACGTGATGCGGCCAGTCGGCGACGGCCCCGTACTCGGCCTCGAGGTAGACGAACTTGCCCGCATCCTGCCGCCAACCGGCGTTCCAGCGGCGGCTGAACAGCGAACTGACGTTGCCGTAAATTTCCGCGCCGGGCAGGAACGGATGCAGCGCGACGTCGGCGCCCCACGGCGTTTCGGTCACGTTGTGCAGTTCGTAGAAGGACACGTAGTTGCCGGCGAAGGCGCCGGCGCTGATCCATTGTTTTTGCGGATCGTGGACGAACAGCCGCGCGCCGTCGAACATGATGATGTCGTCGGCAATGAACGCCTGCCGGCCGACGCGCAAACCGACGATTTTATGCCCGAACAGACCGTCCATTTCGGCGTAGCCCTGGAAGATTTTCAGGTTCGGCACGCCGGGCGAATCGTTGAGGTCGTAAAAAGGCGAGGTGGAATCGTGCATGGTCAGCGGAGCGTCGGCCGTGCCGTAAAGGGCCATGGACAGATCCATGCGCTCGTTTTCCTGGCGGGAAAACACGGAGACGGTTTGGCGCCAGGAGTGATCTTCCTGATCGGCCAGGTCGCCGCCGCGAATGACCTGGTGCAGATAATCGACGCGGAAATCGGCGAAGGTCATCCAGGGCGTGCTGTTGTCCTGCGCCCCGGCCGCGGAGGTCGCGAGGCTGACCAGGAACGCGACGAATACGACAAGGCAACGTAGTTTTTTATAGTTTTCCATGCAAATCCTTAGGTTGTTATCGTATATATTCTTTTTTGCCTCCGCCTGCAATTGGAAATCGACCGGTTCGACCGGATCGATCGCTGCTTGACGCCGATGTGTAATTGTTATTCAATTGGTGCATTCAACAACAGGTGAAAAATTCACAATCGTGCGAACCTTTTCGTATTGGGGAGGATACGATGCGTAGGTTTAGTTATTATTACATTCTTTTCACGATCTTGCTGGCTTGTTTTGCGGTGATGTCGCTCGGCGCCTGCGGCGACGACGATGACGACAACGACGATGCGGTCGACGACGATGACGACGATGCGGTCGACGACGACGATGACGACGATGTCGGCGACGATGACGACGACGATGTCATCGACGATGACGATGACGACGACGATGACACGGGCGACGACGATGACGACGACGATACCGGCGATGACGATGATGACGACGATGACGACACGACCTACGAGGCGCAGTTGATCATCAACGGCGACTTCGAAACGGGCGTTTACATCCCGTGGGAAGGCGACTGGGGCGGCGACCTCATCTATTCGAACGAAACGATTTCCGTGCACGGCGGCACGTATGCCGCGTGGCTCGGCGGGCGTCCCAACGCGGTCGAGTGGTTTGGCCAGACGGTCGTCATCCCGACCGGATGCGCGGATGGGACCATTCATTTCTGGAACAAAAACTACCGCTGGGGCGCGGCGACCGGCGGGCTGACCGTGACGATCAAGGACGTGACCAATACCAACGTGCTGGTCGATATTCTGCAGGTGCCCGACTCGGCGTTTACGTATTCGGGCGAATGGATCGAGGTGACTTACGAACTGACCGCAAGCGACATCGAGGCCATCGCCATGCAGAACGTGATTCTGCATTTCGAAATCGAATCGACCGGCGGCGGCTTGATGGCCAATTTGAACTCGATCATCGACGACGTGACCTTCACCGTGTGGTATTGAGGCGCGGCGGTTGCGCGGCCGGAAATGAGAAACGGTGCGGCGGCCTCTCTGGCCTCGCTAAAAATGCGGCACCCGGGCAACGATGCGTGGCACTGATTCGCCGAACGCAGTGAGGCGTGTCAGTGATTTCGTTATCCACTGTTATGCTCACTCATTTCATTCGCTCGCAAAACAGTGCCACCCGGCGGGACTCCCGTTGTTGAACCACCACTCCTTTGGCTTCGCCAAGAGTGTGGCACACGGGCAAGTCATTTCGTTCTCGCCCATTTTTTGGTTGGATGATCGGAAAAAATTTTTTACAGTTAAACGATGAAAACTCAATATCTCAAGCGGCTATCGATGATTTTGTTGGTTTTGTTCGCGGCGCTTCTTCCGTTCGCGGGAGGGTGCGGCGACGACGACGATGACGATTCGTCCGACGACACGCCGCCGGACGACGACGGCGACGATGACGACGACACGACCGACGACGACACGACCGACGACGACACGTCTGACGACGACACCGGCGACGACGATACGACCGATGACGATACCGTCGACGACGACACGGCCGACGACGATACGGACATCGTGGTCGACGCGATTTCCGCCAACGCCTCGTCGCTGCCGGCGCAGATCGAGTCGTGGGCGCTGATCGACCAGGAACAGTGCGTCGGCGGCACGCTGCACCGTTGCGCGATTTACGATTCGCTCGCCGGCGAGTTCACCGACAATCCGCCCGAGTTCCTGGAGCGCATCTTGTATTACGATCGCTACGGCGACCTGTACCAGACCAAGGATTTCTCGCAGCTCGTCTATTATACGAAAGCCTATATCGAGCCGGGCACGGACGAGGCGGTGTGGACCGACCCGGCGAATTTCGACCATTACCGCGACCACGGCGACGCCGCGTTTTACATGGGCTATCACGCGTTCGCGGCGGCGCATCGCTACGCGGTCACGGGTACGACGGCCGATTACCAGCGCATGGTGCGCATTCTCGACGAGCAACTGGGCAACTGGCGCATCACCGGCGTGCCGGGGTACATGATCCGCGCGGTGTCGGCGATGCTCGATGAAGGCGTGAGCGTGCCGACCGGCCATCCGGAATACAACCTGCGCGAATACAAGGAACGCTCCAACCACGTGCTGTATACGGTGACCGAGCCCGACCTGCTGGCGCTGCTGCCCGATTACTATTATCAGGGCGTGACCATCGACGACGTGTTTTACGACACGACCCCGATGATCGAGGGCGGGCCGAGTTTGGACGCCTATTCCGGCGCGATGCTGGGTTTCAATTTCATCTACGATCTGCTCAAGGAGGAGGATCAGGCGTACCAGGACGAGATCGCCGAGGCGGTCACCTGCTTTATCGGCCGACTGCGCAAGCTGCGCATCACCAACATCCGGGAGAGCATGGTCGGGCGTTTGCTGATCGACTACCTGTTGGGCACCGGCAGCGTGCATCTGGATCCGGACGACATCAACCTGGACGACATCGACACGATGATCGGCTACGTGGCCGAGGCGATTCCGCCGGGCGATCCGGGCGATTTCATTTTCGAGTGCCGCGACACGCTGCCGACCGAAGTCGATCCCAAGTACGATTTCGACGCGAACGATCCGCTGTTCATCCTGCAGTTTGCCGACCTGGCCTATAAGCTGTCGGGGCTGGGCGACTACCCGATCGATTTCATCTACCTGGTGTCGCATCGCGGCGGCGACGTGGCGTTCATGATGAACTGGATGATCATGGCCTATCACGTGACCGGCGATCAGCGATACCTCGACTTCGTGCAGAACCAGTTGGTCGACGAAATCGACGGTCTGGCCGTGCTCAACACGTCCGGCGCGTTTTTCCTGCCGCCGTTTTGCGGCAGTTGGATCGGCGGCGATCTGGTGCATCCGATTCTGCACGCCTCGCTGATGCACCTGGCCGACGGCGCGTTGGCCGGCGAGCACCGGCGCACGATGAAAGAGGAGCTGAAAGACAAGCTGTTCCTCACCGACAACAACGCGTACTTCGGCATCACCTACGCGGCGGCGGTCGACGAGACGTACGATCCGGATCTGCCGGATTATCTGGAGTGGGCCGTCGCCGAGCTGGACGGCTACATGCTCAATCCCGACGCGCCGCTGGATCCCAAGCGCAACTACAGCACCGATTACATCGCCGATCCGCTGCCGGGCTACGAGCCGATCGGGCCGACGCAGGAGCAGATCGACATCTGCGAACAGGGGCTGGAAATTCTGGGCTTCGAGATCATTCCGGGGCCGGGGATCGATCCGGATTTCGAGGTGATCGCCCCGCAGGCCTTGCCGGTGGGTATGCGCGTGCCGCACGAGATGATCTGGCATTTTTCGCCCTTCAACCTCAAGCGCGATTTCGGCAGCGCCGAGGGCCGGCGGCACTACTTTTTCACCGACCTGACCGCTCCGTACTGGATCGGCCGTTACCGTGGTTTGATCGACGACGGCGGCGAAGGCATGGCGTTGGGCTGGCAGGATACGGGCGAACCGTGCACGCCGTAATTCGCTTTCAATAATCGACGATTCGACCGATAAATCCCGGTTGACAAGCAAACCTATTGGAATACACTGCGCGCGACGAAAGGGTCGTCAAGGGATCGTTCACGAGGCTATCCGCGCGAATGGCGGATCGATGTGAATGAGGATTGCATTGAACCGGACCGTAAAAAGCAAGGTTTCTGGGCAATGGGCGACCGGACCCCGACCGCACCCTGCACCCATCGAATGCCATTTCATCACGTACTTTTCACGGCGCAAAATGCGAGCGAAAGGAATATCAACATGAGCGCGAAAAGTTACAACGCCTTTGAAACGGCGCAAAAACAGTTCGACAACGTGGCCGACATTCTCGACCTGGATCAGGGTACGCGCGATCTGCTGCGTTGGCCGATGCGCGAGTACCACTTCAACATTCCGGTGCGCATGGACGACGGCACGACGCGGGTCTTCCGCGGCTTCCGCGTGCAGCACAACGACGCGCGCGGGCCGAGCAAGGGCGGCATTCGTTTCCACCCGGCCGAGACGGCCGACACGGTGCGCGCATTGTCGATGTGGATGACCTGGAAATGCGCCGTGGTCGATATTCCCCTGGGCGGCGGCAAGGGCGGCGTGATCTGCGATCCGCACAACCTGTCGATGCGCGAGCAGGAAAACCTGTGCCGCGGCTGGATACGGCAGGTGGCCAAGAACGTCGGTCCGGTGCAGGACGTGCCGGCGCCCGACGTGATGACCAGCGCGCAGCACATGCTGTGGATGATGGACGAGTTCGAGGCGCTGCACGGCGGCCGGTATCCGGGCGTGATCACCGGCAAACCGGTGGGCATGGGCGGTTCGCGCGGACGCACGGAAGCGACGGGCTACGGCCTGATCTTCACCGTGCGCGAGGCGCTCAAGCAGTTGGGCATCAAGCCGCAGAGCACGACGGCGAGCTTCGACGGCTTCGGCAACGTGGCGCAATACGCCTGCGAACTGTACACCCAGATGGGCGGCACGGTCGTGTGCGTCACCTGCTGGGATCAGGCCGACAACAAGCCTTACGCCTTCATCAAGAAGGACGGTCTGGACATTGCGGCGCTGATGAAGATCACCGATCGCTTCGGCGGCATCGACAAGGGCAAGGCGCGCGACCTGGGCATCGAGGTGACCGAAGCGGCCCAGTGGCTGACCCAGGACGTCGACATCCTGCTGCCCTGCGCGCTGGAAAACCAGTTGCGCGAGGACAACATCGGCGGCATCAGCAAGGGCGTGAAGATCGTCGCGGAAGGCGCGAACGGCCCGACGACGCTGGCGGCCGACCAGTACCTCAAAGACAACAACGTGTTCAACATTCCCGATTTCCTGGCCAACGCCGGCGGCGTGACCTGCAGCTACTTCGAGCAAGTGCAGTCGAACATGAACTACTTCTGGGAAAAGGACGAAGTGCTGGGCAAGCTCGACCTCAAGATGACCTCGGCCTTCGTTGCGGTGAGCGAACTGGCCAAGAAGCAGGGCCTGTACATGCGCGACGCCGCGTACGTGATCGCGATCAATCGCGTGGCCGAAGCCTGCCGTTTGCGCGGCTGGGTCTGATTTATCCTTTCGTAAAACGCCAAGGGCCGGAGGCAATGCCTTCGGCCTTTTTTTTTCGGTGGCACTGATATGCCGAACGAAGGGAGGCTTATCAGTGTTCAATTGACCACTGTTATGCTCGCTCATTTCATTCGCTCGCAAAACAGTGCCACCCGACATACAATCAAACACTGATAAACTCGCTCGCAGCGCTTGCTCGTGTATCAGTGCCACCGAGGACCGTTTGCCCTTGCCCGGTGAATTATCTACACTTTGGCCGAACCGAAACGGATGGACCGATGTTGCGCTGCTTTTTCGTTTCCGATCTGCACGGACGGCTCGAGCGCTATCGGGCGCTGCTGGCGGCCGTGCGCGCCCAACGGCCGCAAGCGTTGTTCATCGGCGGCGACCTGCTGCCGTCGCCCATGGCGCCGTTTCGTCTCGACGGAACGCCCGCCGATTTTCTCGCCGATTTTCTGTTGCCGCAGTTGGCCGCGTTGCGCGACGAGCTGGGCGACGCGTATCCGCGCATCTTCGTGATCCTGGGCAACGACGACGGCAAGTTCGAGGAAGAGGCGATGATCCAGGCCGAACTCGAAGGCTACTGGCGCTATTTGCACATGGGCCGGGCGTTGCTCGACGACTTCGAGGTGTACGGTTACGCCTACGTGCCGCCGACGCCGTTTCAGTTGAAGGACTGGGAGCGCTACGACGTGTCGCGCTACGTCGATCCGGGTTGTTTGTCGCCCGAGGAGGGCCGGCACTCGACGCCGGTGACCGAGCAGGAAACGCGCTACGCGACGATCAAGGACGACCTGGAGCGCCTGACCGACGGGGCCGATCTATCGCGGGCGATCTTCCTTTTTCACGCGCCGCCGTACAAAACGACGTTGGATCGCGCGGCGCTCGACGGCAAGATGATCGATCATGTGCCGCTGGACGTGCACGTGGGCAGCATCGCCGTCGAACGGTTCATTCGCGCGCGCCAACCGCTGCTGACGTTGCACGGCCACGTGCATGAAACGGCGCGCCTGACCGGGCAATGGCGCGAGGAGATCGGCCGCACGCACGCCTTCACCGCCGCGCACGACGGACCGGAGCTGGCGCTGGTGACCTTCGATCCGGCCGACCTGCCGCGCGCCGAGCGCGTGCTGCTTTAATTCTTTTTCTCTTTCGATTTCATTGGCAGGGGGCGCAGCGCGTCGTTGACCGCGTTGATCTTCACCGCGAAGCTGGTCTTGAGGCGCAGGTCCTCGTCGGTGACGTAATGCACGTCGAGCAGTTCCTTGGTTTCGTAGCCGGTGCGCAGGTAGTTCATTTCGCCGAGGCTGATCGACCAGGCGTTGAGCCACAATTCGAGGTCGGCCTTCTGGCGTTCGTCGCCGTCGATGTGCAGCAGCAGGTCGATGTCGCTGCACGGGCCGGCGGTGGCGTTTTTCGTGCTGCCCATCACGTAGATGCTTTTCACGCCGAAGCGTTCGGCGTCGAGCGCGAGGGCCAGTTTTTCGGCCATGCGCAGGCGCCACATCCAATATTGATTGCGGTCGACCAGGCCCTGTTCGTCGCGCGGTTCGTCGTGAATGACGTCGACCTTCGCTTCGGGCAGGGCGAACATGGCGATGGCGCGCTCGTCGTCGGCGTTCATCAGAATCTGCAGGATGCGCCCGTCGGCCACGGCGGGCACCTCGATCACGCGGATGACCTCGTCCAGGTGCTTGTAGTCGGGCAGCAGTTCGCCCAGCAGGTTGGGCGAGCCGGTGAGAAACTCGTGATTGAACACGATGCGCGGATCGTCGGGGTACAGCGGCAGATAGGCGATGTTGGCCTCGACCAGATCCTGGAAGAAGTGCGTGCCGAAGGACAAATCGGGCAGGTAGTCGCCTTTTTTGAAGGCCACCTCGATCAACGCCGCCGTGTTGTTGATGTCCGAGTAGGTCACCTCGACGCCCAGCTTGATGTCGCCGCGACTGCCCCAGCGGCCGGGGCCGATGAGCACGAACTGGTGTTGCGGTAAAATGGAGTTGAGCTTGCCGACCACGCGGCCGATCGACTTGAGCTCTTCGAGGTTGATGATTTTGTCGTAGCCTTCCGGCGTCACGTACACGACGTGCGTGACGTTGTTGACGAAGCCGTCGGAGATGTACTTGTTCGCCGTGAAGACGATGCGTTCGGCCGGCACGTCGCGCGGAATGGCGACGGTCTTGCGGTCGTGCGCCGAACTTTGCACGCGGCACTGCAGCAGGAAGAAATTTTCGCGGTCGGCGGCGAACTCGATGTCCACCGGATGAAGGAACGAATCTTTGAGCACGTCCATGAGCGTCTTGATGCGCTTGATGAAGTCGGTTTGCGTCAGCAGGCCGTCGAAAGTCGCGATGTGGAAACCGTGCTCGTAGTCGATCAAGCCGCCCGCCGGTTGCAGGAAATTGTCCTTCACCGTCGAAAACACGCGCCGGAAGTTGGGGAATTCGTGGCCGTACTGTTTGATCAGCTCTTCGAGCTTGACCGTTTCGATGGACTTGGTTTCCAGGTTGATCACGTCGATGTATTTGGGCGCGTAACGGATTTTCTCGTCGAGCGACGGATTGACGCGCAGGCCCGGCTGGCCGGGCGCGACCAGCACCGGGTAATCGTTGCTGAGGCGGTCGACCGCGCGCGTACCCAGGCCGGGCACGAGGCGGGCCAGGCCGTCTTCGCGTTTGATGCGCGAGGACCAGCGGAACTCGTTGTGCGAAAAACCGACGCCGGCGTAGGCGGGGCACAGGTAGGAGCCGACTTTGTTGCCGACGACCTCCTGGATGATGATGCCCATCTCCTCGGGGAAATCCAGCAGGCCGTGCTCGGCGCGGTACTCGATCGGATCGGGGCCGAAGGTCGAGGCGTAGACCTCGGCGATGGCGTCGAGCAGTTCGGCAAGCCGTTCGCTTTTGCCGCCCTGGTTGGCGATGAACAGGCTCTTGTATTTGCCGGAGAAGGCGTGCCCTTCGCCGTCCTCCAGCAGCGAGCTGCTGCGCACGATCAACGGGCGGTCGCCGAAATCGTCGAGCGCGGCGGAGAGGGCGTGGACCATCGCCGGCGAGAACGACGAATTCTTGAAAAGCTGAATCAGGTTCGGGTACTCGATGCGGATCTGGTCCATGTCGTGGTACTTGTAATCGAGCATCTCCTCCAGGTGGTTGTGGTGGATGAAGTCGATGATGCCGTCCGAGGCCAGGTACCACGTCTTGGGAACCTTTATCTCTTTCAATAACTCGTGATGGGCGGCGACCTGGCGCACGATCCGGAGGGCCATGAACAGGCCCGCCGCCTTGCCGCCGAGGCGGCCGTTGCTGTTTTCGGGGTACACCAGGTGCCGCGTGAGGTCGTAGAAATCCTCGATGGTCACGTAGCGTTTGGCGAGGTTGATGAAGTCGAGCCGCCGCGAGAAGAAGCGGCGGATCAGCGACACCTTGACCGCGTTGACCGTCGAGGGCGACAGCTCGCTATCCTTGAGCCCGGCGTCCTTGTAGCGGGCGATGGCCTCGATGATGTCCGAGAGCGAGGAGGTGGAATCCTCCAGCACGTTGAGCAGGAAGCCGACCTTGCTGTCGTTGATCCACTTCTGGAAGTAGGCGACGATCTGCTTGTTGCTGATGTGCTTGGACGCGATGTTGAGAATCTGGTCGGACAGTTCGAGCGACATCGTCATTTTTTCGTGCTTGATCGGACGATTGACGCCCTCGTGTTGCTGATCGCGCACGAGCAGATCGGCGCGCCCGCCGATGCGGCCGAGCAGTTCTTTGGCTTCCTCGACGCCGATGTAACACAGGTAGTTGAGCATGCGCCGCGAGATTTTCAACAACAGCGCGGGGTCGGTCAGGCGCAGCATCTCCAACACGATGTGCAGGTCGGCGCCGCGCGGCTCGGTGCTGTCTTTTTGCACCGATTGCAGATCGACCACGTGAAACAGCGCGTCCAACTGGCGGTGCAGCAGCGTTTGCGACAGGCTGCGCGCGATCGTGTTGATCAAGCGCCGCTCCTCTTTCAAAAACGGACCTTCGTCCAGCGGCGGCAAATTCTCGCGGTAGGACACCTCGAGGTAGCCGACGGTGTCTTTTTCCACCACGATGTCCACGCGCATCTGCTGCTGCGCCTCGGTGAAATCGGGCGTGATGAACAGAAGATTTTCGTAGGCGATTTTCGCCTGGCAAAACTCGGGATAAAGAAAGCCGTGCGGAATGGCGTCGATGATGCGGTTGAAGATGTCGTCGAGCGGAAGATCCTTGTTGTGCAGGATCTCTTGCACTTCGTACAAGGTGGAAAGTTCCTTGGCCCGCTCCTTGAGCGAGTCGATCAGGTGTTGGATCTGCGCGTCGTATTTCATCGGCGGATGACTCCTCGCCCGGTGCGGCCGTCAACCTTGATGTGCAAGGGCGCGGGCAGTTTCACGCAGCGGACATGGGTGGTTTCTTTGAGCGCATCGCAGGCGTCCAGCACGGCCCAGTCGACGGGCCGCTCGTGGGCGTGCAACGAAAAGTAGCTGACCTGAAATCCGTTGAGGTTGTGGAAGAAGTGCGAACCCTGCGACAGGTCGATGAACATGCCCGGCAGCATCACCTCGACGATGGCGCGCGCGTTGCCGATCTGCCCCCAGGTGACCGGGATGCCCAACCACGGGTCGGTGCTGCCCCAGCGGCCGAAGCCGATCAGCAGATAGTGGCGTCCGGCTTCGCGCATCAAGGCGTTGACCTCGCTGAGCTCGCCGACGATCTTGCGCGCGTTTTTTTGCTCGAAGACGCCGGGTTTGACGTACACGACGTGGTCGATCTGATCGTTGACGCCGTTGCCCAGCGCGGAGGTGGCGGCGACCAGAGTTTCGGGCGCGCGCAGTTCGTCGTCGGACACCTCGACCTTGTCGTGCGAGACGACCATCGGTCGCACCTGCAGAAAAGCGAAGCGGGCCGGTCCGTCCGGATCGAGGGTGACGGCGAATTCGATTTCCACTTCCGAATCGGCCTGCGTTTCGCTCAACTCCAGCAGGATCTTCACCACCTCGTTGAGCGGCAGCATCCGCCCGACCAGCAGCGGCGCGAAGGTGATCACCCGCGGGCCGGGGCCGAACACGCCCATCTCCAGCCGATTGTTGGGCGCGTCGTAGGTCGAGGCGAGCAGCTTGAGCGTATTGTCTTCCTCGGCGGCGCGCAGCTCGGCGCGCACGAGATACTCGGTTTCCTCGATCGGATCGTAGGACGGCACCGGGCCCATGTTCACGGCCCAGAAGTCGTTTTGCGATTCCTTCATCAACTGGTCGATGGACACGTAGGGCGGCTGCGTTTGCGGATAACGCGGGCAGTAGGTCCACGAGACGCCGCCGTCCACGATCGTCTTGCCCAGACCGAGCGCGAGGTTGACCACGCCGTCGTCGGGCTTGGCGTGGCCGTAACAATAGAAGTTGTACGAGCGGCCCACGCCGGAGATGTCCGGGTAGAACCGGTCGGTATGCCGCCGGCCGACGACCTCCTGAATGAGCACGGCCATTTTTTCATCTTCCAGCGCGTGGCCGGTGCCCAGGCGGTATTCGCGCGCGGCGCGGAAAAAGGTGGAGGCATATACGAACTTGATCGCCTCGATCAGGCGGGCGAAGCGCGTTTTTTCCTCGTGTTGGTTGTTGGGGATCATCTTGGTTTCGTAGATGCCGGCGAAGGGCTCGTGCTTGGCGTCTTCGAGCAGGCTTGAGGAACGCACGGCCAGCGGTTGGCTGGTCGCCTTGACGATCGAGCACAAATCGCCGACCAGAAACGCGGGCAGGTCGGCCCTTTGAAATTCCATGGCGATGCGTTCGTCGGTGTATTCGCCGGCGCGCAGAAAATCGTAGAGATTGTTGATTTTCATGAAGACGTCGAAACAGTCGGTCGCCATGACCGTCGAGCGCGGAATGCCGACGGCGAAATCCGGAAAGCGATCGTGCGGAAAGCCTTCGGCGATCGAACGCCGGATCGCCGCCAGGCCGTGCGCCTTGCCGCCGATTTCGCCGCTGCCGATGATGGTGAAGTCCTCGTCGGACCCTAAAAAGGAGCGATCGAACTTGGATAATACTGCCACCTTGAACCCCCGATCCGAGCGCGCGCGATACTCGCTCCACTCACGACAATAACCGATTATCCCCGACGCGCAAGAGGGGCCGGGCGGGATGGTTGTTTCCGTGACGATTGGAGTACAATAGCGCCCGGAGAGGTCTTGCGGGAGGGTGTGATGATAAAAAGAATCTGCCTGGCGATCATTCTATCGATTCTGGCTTTGACCTGCGGCGTCGCCGTCGCCGAAGAGGTGCCGGCCACCGACGCCGAAGTGACCATCATCGGCGCGGCCGACGACATGATCGGCTCGGTGCTGGCCGTCGGCGATTTCAACGGCGATCACGTTCCCGATCTGTTTATCGGCGCGCCCGGCGGCTGAGACGATAACGGCGCCCTCGGGAAGGGCGGCAACCGGGTGTACGGTTTATTGGGTCCACTGACGGAAGAACTGGGCACGGTCCGCCTGGGCCAGACGCCGCCGGACGTCACGGTATTGGGCGGCGTGAACTGCGGCAGCTTCGGCACATCGTTGTTGCTGGCCGATCTGAACGCGGACGGGTACGACGATCTGCTCATCGGCGATCCGGGCGCGACGCCGGGTACGCAGTCGGGCGCGGGGCAGGTCACCGTACTGTTCGGCCGCGCGAATCCGCCGGCGAACTGGACCGTCGATTTCAACTACGTCGATCCGGACCTGACGCTGTACGCCGACGTCCAATACGCCAACCTGGGCCAGGTGATGGCCGTGGGGGATTACGACGGCGACGGGTTCACCGATCTGGCTTGCAGCGTGATGGCCTACTACGAGCGCAGCCGGGTGCTGATCGTGCGCGGCCCCTTTGACGATCCGTCCGGCACGGTGCGCGATTTTCTGGTCGATCCGCCCGATCTGACGCTGATCTCGCCGACCGACGGTTCCGGTTTCGGGATGTATTATATCCTGGCCGACATCGACGGCGACGGCAAAGACGATCTGGTGTCCGAAGCCGTGCCGATGGTGTGGAGCAAGTGGGATCAACCGTTGCTGGCCATCGTGTTCGGCGAGACGGTTTCCGGGCCGACGGTGCGCGATCTGGAAACCGATCCGCCCGAGGTGACCGTGCGCAGCGGCGCGGGGCAGAACGTGCCCGGCGACATCGCGGCGATCGCGGCGGCCGACCTGAACGGCGACGACGCGCCGGAGCTGATTTTCTCCGATTATTGGATGCAGGTGCAAAGCCACACCAAGGGCGCGGTGCTGGCGATCGACAACGCGCGGCTGACCGCCGGGGCGGCGATCGACCTGACGACGTCGCCGGCCGACAAGGCGATCATCGGGCAGGGACAGAGTTCTTACTTCGGGCGCAGCTTCTCGGTCGCGAACACGCCGGCGGGGCCGGTAATGGCGGCGGGAGCCGATTCGGCCAGCTACGGCAAGGCGAACTGGTGCGGCGCGGTGTATCAACTGGGGCCGACGCAATTGGCGGCGGAGACGGTCGTACTCGACAACATCGAGCCGGATGAGCTGTATTACGGCACGAGCGAATCCTACAGCCTGGGCGAATCGGTGCTGCTGCTGGACCTGGACGGCGACGCGCTGGGCGAAGTCGTTGCCGGCGCTTTCGGGCCGTATCTGATCGCCTCCAACGGGGTGGTGCATATCTTCTTCGATCGCTTTGACCTGAATGAAACGGACGACGACACCATCGATGACGACACAATCGATGACGACGACACGATCGACGACGATGTCGTTGACGACGACGTGACCGACGACGACACCGACGATGACGATACGGATGATGACGACGACGATGTGGACGTCGATGACGATGATGACGACAATGATAATAACGATGATGACGGGTGCGGGTGCTGATAATGCGGAACGGCGAATGCGGAATGCGGAGAGAATTCGGCGGATGGCGCCGATCACGGCAGCCCTCATCCCCGCCCCTTCTCCCACGAGGAGAAGGGAGACCAGATTGCCGATTCTTACCCGCTCCCGTCTGGGAGAGGGTCGGGCGCAGCCCGGGGTGAGGGCGATAAAACGCCGGCCGCCGGTACTGACATGACGAACGCAAAGAGGCTTGTCAGTGTTTCGGGAGGCGTCCCAACACAGTTTTCGCCGAATGGCGAATGCGGAATTTGGCGGGTGCTGATTTTTGGAAAAGTGTGCTACAAGCGGATGACACGTTCATCCGCTTTTGTTTTTGGGAGGACGCTTTGCACATTCGCCATCTGATGCCCGCGCAGAATCCGGACGATCTGACGCTGCTGCAGCGCGACTACACGACGATGCTCAACGATCCCGCGGATCTGCTCTACCTGAGTTTTGCGCAGACTCCCTTCACGAAGGAAATCACCGACGATTGGTTCCTCAACCATAAGCGCGACCGCATCGAGTACTACGCGATGATCGAAGATGAACACGTGTTGGCGGTGGCGGTTACGCAATTGGTCCAGGCGCAGCATTTCAAATTGCTGGGTTTCGTCGTGCGGCGTGACCTGCGCGAACGCGGTCTGGGGCGGGCGATGATCGAGCACGTCAACGAGGAAGCCCGCCGGCAAGGCTTCAAAGCGGTGGAGGTCGACACCTACGCCGACAACCGGCGCATGCAGCGCCTGCTGCTGTCGCTGGATTTCCGCCCCGTGAGCATGACGCCCAACGTGCGCCTGGACGGTATGGACATGGTGCACCTGCGCCGCGTGCTGTAAGCCCTTATTTCCGCTTCGCGTACACCTGGCCCAGAAACGGCAGCAGCGCCTGCCAGGCGGGACCTTCCGCGCCGGGCGCGATATCCAGAATCACCGACAGATGATCGCCGCCGGGAATCTTCACATAGGTCACCGGCGCGCCGGCGTCGCGCATCGCCCGCGCAAAGAGCGCGGCTTGCGGCTCGCTGGTCAGTTCGTCGCGATCGCCGTTGATGATCAGCATGGGCGGCACGTCGGGGCGCGCGTGGACGATCGGCTGCGCCAGGCGCACGGTTTCCTCGTCGTCGCCCATGACGTGGCGAATGACGGTCATGTCCAGCGTGTTCTCATGATAGAAATCGAAGGCGCCCGAGAAGATCGCCGCGCCGGCCAGTTGCGCGACCGGGAAATCCAGACGCGAGCGGAAACGATCGTCCACCAGCAGCAGCGCGGCCATGTGCGCGCCGGCGCTGTGCCCGCTGACGACGATGCGGTCCGGGTCGCCGCCGTATTCGCCGATGTGCGCGTGCACCCAGTTGAGCGCGGCCACGGCGTCGTCCATGAAGGCGGGGAAGGTCACTTGGGGATAGAGGCGATACTCGACCATGACGGTCACCACGCCGAGACCGGCCAGGCTCTTGGCCAGCGAGCCGTAGAGCTTGATCGTCCCCGATTGCCAGTATCCCCCGTGGATGAACACGAACACCGGCGCCGGGCCGGGCGCGTCGACCGCGTAGATGTCCAGCACCTGCGCCGGATCGCCGTCGGGCACGTAGGGCACGTTGCGCGCGGCGGCGGGCAACTGCGCGTAATAGTTGAATCCTTCCAGCGCGCCGTCGGCCAGCGGACCCCAATGGCGCAGCGGCGTGTCGCAGGCGGCGAGGGAAAGCAACCACAGCAGGCACAACAGATAAGTGAGGCGGCGAAGCATCGCGCGGTTCCTCCGGATGGTGCGGGTAAACGTCGGTTCGGCACTGTACAAACTGGGGCGAAGGTTGGCAACCGTCGGCCGGGGCGGGATGTCGGAGCGGGTGTTCCATGCAGCGATCTGCACGGAAAAAGGCGGACGCCGGCCGGAAAGTGTTGATATTATTCGCGCCTAAAGTAATATCTTTTTCAGCGTTACATCGTGAACGCCTGATGTATTAAATAGAGGCCCCATCGTTACAAAATGAAACGACTATCTAATTACTTGAAAAATATCGACAAATGCCCAATTCGGGCCGGGTTCCGGCAATTGATGGTTATTTTGGTTAAAGAGCGAAAAAACGACCATTAAAGAAGAGTGTTGACAGGCGTGGCGGTCCATGATACGAAAACGCTCTACCATGAATGAATGAATGGTCATTCAGCAAAGGCGTATGCTTCAATTCATATATTTCAAGGTATCATAACAAAACCCTGAAAGGAGACCACCGTGGCTAAGATTCTAATCGTTGACGACGATCCCGACATCTTGGAAGTGGTAGGCATGGTGCTCGAAAAGGAAGGGCATGAAACCGCGACGGCCCCCAGCCGGGAAGAAGGCATGGCGGCGGTCAAGAGCTTCCAGCCCGACCTGATCGTGCTCGACGTCATGATGGACCAGCCGGACGACGGGTTCGTCATGGCGCAGGATTTGCGCAAGGGCGGTTTCGCCGCGCCGATCCTGATGCTGACCAGCGTCGGCAAGGTCACCGGCATGGATTTCGGCGCCGACGAATCGGTTGTGCCGGTTGACGATTTCCAGGAGAAACCGATTTCCCCCGACGCCCTCATCGAAAAGGTGAAAGCGCTGTTGGCCAAGAAAGGAGGGGGCGCGTAATGCTCGTAACCGAACGCGATCGTATGAAGGATCAGATTTATGCGTTGGCCGATCAGCTCGGCCGTGAGCGCTCGTCGTTGATTCCGATTCTGCAGGAAGTGCAGAAGGCCTATTCGCAGGTTTCGTCGTTCGCCATGCAGGTGATCGCCGACGCGTTGGGCATTCATCCGGTGGAAGTCAACAGCGTGGTCTCGTTCTATAGCTTCCTGCACACCGAGCCCAAGGGGCGCTTCGTGCTGCGGTTGTGCCGGACGATTTCCTGCCTGATGAACCACACCGAGACGGTGGCCAAGCAGTTGGAGAACGAGCTGGGCATCAAATTCGGCGAAACCACGCCGGACGGCAAGTTCTCGCTGGAATACACCAACTGCCTGGGCATGTGCGATCAGGGGCCGGCGCTGTTGATCAACGACAAGATCTACACCCACGTCACCCCCGATAAGGTGCACGGGTTGATCGAGGAATGCCGGGCCATCTTTGGCGTGCATGCCATGCAGCAGAAGGAGGGCCACTAATCATGATCGAACCGAAGAACAAGAACAAACTGACGTTCGCGACGATTGAAGTGAACGCCGGCCTGAAAAAAGCGATCACCCTGAGCCGCGCCGACATCATCGGCGAGCTCAAGGAATCGGGCATGAAGGGTCGCGGCGGCGCGGGCTTTCCGACCTCGGTGAAGTGGAACCTGGCGGCGGCGGCGAAGGGCGACAAGAAGTACGTGGTCTGCAACGCCGACGAAGGCGAGCCGGGCACGTTCAAGGATCGCCTGATCCTCACCGACTACGCCGACCTGGTGTTCGAAGGCATGACCATCGGCGGTTTGGCCGTCGGCTCGGAAGAGGGCATCGTCTACCTGCGCGCCGAATACACCTACCTGGTGGCGCATTTGGAAGACGTGCTGGCCAAGCGGCGCGCGGCCGGTCTGCTGGGCAAAAACATCCTGGGCAAAGAGGGCTTCAACTTCGACATCCACCTGCACATGGGCGCCGGCGCTTACGTGTGCGGCGAGGAAACCGCGTTGATCGAGTCGCTCGAAGGCCACCGCGGCGAGCCGCGCAACCGTCCGCCGTTCCCGGTCGACACGGGCTTCAACGGCAAGCCGACCATCGTCAACAACGTGGAAACCTTCGCGTGGGCCGCGGCGATCTATGCCAAGGGCGGCGCGTGGTTCAACGGCCTGGGTACGGAGAAATCGACCGGCCTGAAGCTGTTCAGCATCTCCGGCGATTGCGAATTCCCGGGCGTGTACGAATTCCCGATGGGCATCAGCGTGGCGGATCTGCTTAAAGAGGTCGGCGGCTCCGACGCCAAGGCCGTGCAGATCGGCGGCGCGTCCGGCCATTGCGTGCCGGCGGCCGAATTCAGCCGCGCCATCGCCTACGAAGACATCGCCACCGGCGGTTCGATCATCGTGTTCGGTCAGGACCGCGACTTGCTGGACATCGCCGAAAACTTCCTCGAGTTCTTCTGCGAAGAATCCTGCGGCCAGTGCACTCCTTGCCGCGACGGCAACCCGAAATTGTTGGAAGGCGTGCAGTTGCTGAAAAAGGGCGAATGCTCGATGCAGTATCTCAACGATCTGCTTTCGCTGGCGGAAACCATGCAACTGGCTTCCAAGTGCGGGCTGGGGCAGTCGAGCCCCAATGCGTTTGTTTCGATTGCGACACACTTCAAAGCCGAGATCCTGGGTCGCACCGGAAAAGCGATGCAAGGAGGGAAATAAATGACCGACAAGAAATTCTCCGAAGACACTTCCCGCGCCCCGGTCAGCCAGCGCGGTTCGAAAGTGGAAATGGGCGATCCCGGCGCCATCGGCGGTCTGGTAACCGCGATTATCGACGGCGTCGAGGTCAAAGTGCCGTTGGGCACGACGATTCTCGATGCGGCGCGCCAGGCCGGGATCAAAATCCCGACCCTGTGCCATCACGACGACCTGTGCATCGCCGGCGTCTGCCGGATCTGCGTGGTTGAGGTCGAAGGACAGCGGACGCTGCAGGCTTCCTGCGCCTATCCGATCACCGCGCCGATCAAGGTGAAGACCCACACCCCGAAGGTGCGTCGCGCCCGCCGCAACATTCTGGATCTGATGCTCGCCAATCACTACGGCGAGTGCTATTCGTGCACGCGCAACGCCAACTGCGAACTGCGCGAATTGGCCGAAGAGCACGGCGTGGACACCTACCGCTTCGGTCACCCCGAAGAGCCGATGTTCGCGATGGATCACTCCAGCCATTCGGTCTACCGCGATCCCAACAAGTGCGTGAATTGCCGCCGCTGCGTGCGCACCTGCATCGATCTGCAGGAAGTCGGCGTGCTGGAAATGTTCGACCGCGGCCATGAGATCCACGTCGCGACCTTCATGGAAAAACCGCTGGCCGACGTGGTGTGCATCAACTGCGGTCAGTGCATCAACCGCTGCCCGACCGGCGCGTTGACCGCCCACGACGTCACCGACGAGATCTGGGCCGCCATTGACGATCCGACCAAGCACGTGATCATGCAGACCGCGCCCAGTCCCCGCGCGGGCATCGGCGAGTGCTTCGGCCTCGAAGCCGGCCATGCGCTGACCTTCGAGATGAACACCGCGCTGCGCCGTTGCGGCTTCGACAAGGTGTTCGACACCAACTTCACCGCCGACCTGACGATCATCGAGGAAGGCACCGAGCTGCTCATCCGCCTGTACAAAGCGCTGGTCGAAAAGGACCAGACCGTGGCGCTGCCGCAGTTCACCTCCTGCTCGCCGGGCTGGGTGAAGTTCATCGAGCACTTCTATCCCGAATATCTGGACCACGTGTCCTCGGCCAAGAGCCCGCAGCAGATGTTCGGCGCTTTGATCAAAACCTACTACGCGCAGATCAACAACATCGACCCGAAGGACATCGTCAGCGTGGCGTTGATGCCCTGCTCGGCGAAGAAGTTCGAGTGCAACCGTCCCGAAATGGCCGACAGCGGCTTCAAGGACGTCGATTACGGTCTGACCACGCGCGAGCTGGGCAAGATGATCAAAGAGGGCGGCATCCATCTGCCCGACATGCCCAAGTCCGACTTCGACGATCCCTTCGGTTCGGCCACCGGCTCCGGCGTCATCTTCGGCGCGTCCGGCGGCGTGATGGAAGCGGCCCTGCGCACCGTCATCGAGCTGGTCATGGGCATCAAGGTCGAGTCGCTGTTCGAGCACGCCGACATCCTGCCGGTTCGCGGCATGGAAGGCGTGAAGGTTGCCGAACTGACCATCGACAAGGTGGGTCCGGTGCCCGATCTGTTGAAAGACATCGTGCCCAACTGGGATTGGCTCAAGGGCGCGACCGTGAAAGTCGGCGTCTGCCACGGCACCGCGAACGCCAAGAAGGTGATGGAAGACATCAAGGCCGGCGGCGAAATGAGCAAATGCCATTTCATCGAGTTCATGGCTTGTCCGGGCGGTTGCCTGGGCGGCGGCGGCCAGCCGATTCCGACGACGCCGGAAATCCGCAAGAAGCGCGCCAAGGCCATTTACAACGAAGATGCCGTCTACGATGTGCGCAAGTCGCATGAGAACCCGGCGATCGTGGACATCTATGAGAAGTTCCTGACCGACGGCCCGTGCGGACACAAGAGCCACAAGCTGTTGCACACCGGCTACACGGCCCGCGGGAAATACATCAGCTAACGTACTGTTACGGCTTGCTAACGGCGGCATCCGTTCCTATATATAAGGACGATGCCGCCGTTTTCTTTTTGTGGTGAGGGCATGCAGGACAACGTTTTATTCATTACCCCGCCGGCGCCCGAGCGTCTGCGCGCCGAGTTGACCGACGAGCAGCGGGCCGCGCTGGAGACCATCAACCGGAAGATCGCCGCCGGGCAATCGCTGGATGAGATGCTTTCCTTTCTGTTCGCCGCCTCGCGCTCGCTGTGCCCCTGCGACCGCATCGGCCTGTCGTTCATCGAGGAGGACGGCCGGCGCGTGCGCGCCTATCACGCCGTGGCCGATTACGAGCCGCTGCTGCTGACCAAGGGCTACGCGGAAACGCTGCAGGGCAGTTCGCTGGCCGAGGTGATCGGGCAGGGAAGCGTGCGCATCATCCGCGATCTGGAAGCGTACCTGCGCGCGCATCCGGACAGCGCCTCGACCAAGATCGTCCGCAAAGAGGGCGTGCGTTCGAGCATGACCTGTCCGCTGGTCGTGGACGGGCGCAACGTCGGGCTGCTCTTTCGCAGTTCGCGCCAACCCGACGCGTTCGGTGAACAGGACGTGCTGTTGCATCTGGCCGTCGCCGAGCGGCTGAGCCAGGCGGTGGAGAAGGCCTACCGCATCGAGCAATTGCAGGCGGCGATGGACGCCTACACCGAAATGCTCGGATTCGTCAGCCACGAGCTGAAAAGCCCGGTCGCCTCGCTGGTCACCGACGCGAACATGATGCTCGGCGGCTACCTGGGCGAAATGACCGACGACCAGCGGCGCAAGATCGAGCGGATGGTCGCCAAAGGCGAATACCTGCTGGGGCTGGTGCGCGAATACCTGGATCTGGCGCGCATCGAGGGCGGCAGCCTGGAGCCGAACTTCGCGCCGATCAAGGATTTCATCGCCGAGGTGATCGAACCGACGATCGACATCGTACAGCCCCAAGTCGAAGAGAAAGTGGTACAATTGCAGCGCGACTTCACGGCGACGCCGCTCCCCGCCGAGGGCGACGTCAATTTGTTGAAAATCGTGTTGGTGAATCTGCTCAGCAACGCCGTCAAGTACGGCGAGGATCACGGTGAGATTCGCGTACGCGTGGCGGCGGAAAACGACCTGTTGCGGGTGGCGGTCTGGAATCGCGGGCCGGGCTTTCCCGCGGGCCAGAAGGCCAGGTTGTTTCGCAAGTTCTCGCGGCTGGACACCCCCGAGCTGAAAAAAAGAAAAGGAACGGGGGTCGGTCTGTACACCACGTGGCGCATCATCGAACTGCACGGCGGTCGCATCGCGGCCGAATCGGAGCCGGGCCGCTGGGCCGAATTCACCTTCACCATTCCTCGGACGCTGTCGGCGGCGGTCAAAGAGAGGAAGGGGTCTTAAATCATGGCAATCGCACACGCGGAATCTTCCGCCTTCATCGACGAAGCGCAAATCAACGCCACGCTGGCCAAGCACGCCGACAAGGACGCCACGCACGTGCGCGAGGTGCTGGCCAAGGCGCTGGAACTCAAAGGGCTCGACGCCGACGACATCGCCATCCTCGCCGCGATCAGCGATCCGGAGTTGATGGGCGAGTTGTTCGCCACCGCGCGTCAGGCCAAGGAGACCATCTACGGGCGGCGGCTGGTGCTGTTCGCGCCGCTGTACATCTCCAACCTGTGCGGCAACGAGTGCCTGTACTGCGCGTTTCGCGCCCGCAACACCGATGTGAAACGCCGCGCGCTCACGCAGGAGGAAATCCGTCGCGAAGTGCTCTCGTTGATCGAGGAAGGGCACAAGCGCATTCTGCTGGTGGCCGGCGAGTCGTATCCGAAGCGGGGTTTCGATTACATCATCGATGCGATCGAGACGATCTACGCCACCAAGAGCGGCAACGGGGAAATCCGCCGGGTGAACGTCAACGTCGCGCCGCTGACGGTCGAGGAATTCAAACAACTCAAAGCCGCGCAGATCGGCACCTACCAGTTGTTCCAGGAAACCTACCACCGTGAGATTTACCGCCAGGTGCACGTGGCCGGCAAGAAGACCGACTACGACTGGCGCATCACGGCAGTCGACCGGGCGATGGAAGCGAAGATCGACGACGTGGGCATCGGCGTGCTTTTCGGCCTGGCCGATTGGCGCTTCGAGATCCTGGCGCTGATGCAGCACATCCGCCATCTGGAGAAGAAATTCGGCGTCGGCCCGCACACGATCAGCGTGCCGCGTCTGGAGCCGGCGACCGGTTCGGACATCGCCTCGCATCCGCCGCACGCGGTGTCGGACGTCGACTTCCGCAAGATCGTGGCCATTCTCCGCCTGGCCGTGCCGTACACGGGCATCATCATGTCCACGCGCGAAACGCCGAACATCCGCCGCGAAACCTTTGCGCTGGGCGTCTCGCAAATCTCGGCGGGCAGCCGCACGAATCCGGGCGGTTATGCCGAGGAGGAAAAACTCGACGCCAGCCAGTTCTCGCTGGGCGATCACCGCTCGCTGGACGAGGTCATCCGCGACATCGCCGCGCTGGGCTACATTCCGTCGTTCTGCACCGGCTGCTACCGCCTGGGCCGCACCGGGCAGGATTTCATGGACCTGGCCAAGCCCGGCGACATCAAGGCGCACTGCGACCCGAACGCGATTTCGACGTTCACCGAGTACCTCGAGGATTACGCGGCGCCGGAAACCAAGGCGATCGGCGAAGCGGCGATCGAGAAGTTCCTGACCACGATGGACGAACTGCCGCGCAAGCGCAGCGAAGTGTTGCGCGCCAAGGTCAAAGACGGCGAACGCGATCAATACTGCTGAACCGACGGAGCGGCAATGACGGGTGAGTATCGTCGCGAGAGCGACCTGCTGGGCGAAAAGCAAATCCCCGCCGAGGCGTTGTACGGTGTGCACACGGCGCGCGCGTTGGAAAATTTTCCGCTGACCGGCCGCCGCGTGCACCCGGCGCTCGTGCGCGCCTTCGGGCAGGTCAAACTCGCCGCCGCGACCACCAACCGCGCGTTGGGCGCCTGGGCCGACGACGCGCCCAAAGCCGACGCGCTCGAGCACGCCTGCCGCGAAATGGCCGACGGCCTGCTCGACGAGCACGTCGTCGTCGACGCGCTGCAGGGCGGCGCGGGCACGAGCACCAACATGAACGTCAACGAGGTGCTGGCCAACCGCGCGCTGCAAGTCCTCGGCGAGCCCCTCGGCCATTACGCGCGCGTTTCGCCGCTGGACGACGTCAACCTGCATCAATCGACCAACGACACGTTTCCCACCGCGCTCAAGCTCGCGGCGATCACGTTGCTGCACGCGCTGGAGGAACGGCTGGTCGCGCTGCAGGAGGCCTTTCAGGAAAAGGAGCAGCGCTTCGCCCACGTCGTCAAGGTCGGGCGCACGCAGTTGCAGGACGCGGTGCTCACCACGCTGGGCCGCGAGATGAGCGCCTACGCCGAGGCGGTCAACCGCGACCGTTGGCGCGTGTACAAATGCGAAGAACGCCTGCGGGTCGTCAACCTCGGCGGGACGGCGATCGGCACCGGGCTGGCCGCGCCGCGTCAGTACATCTTCCGCGTGGTCGACGCGCTGCGCGAGCAGACGGGCATCGGTTTCGCGCGGGCGGAAAACCTGGTCGAGAACACGCAAAACGCCGACGTGTTCGTCGAGGTTTCCGGCATTCTCAAGGCCTGCGCCGCGTCGCTGATGAAAATCGCCACCGACCTGCGCCTGCTGTCGTCGGGGCCGGAAGCGGGTCTGGGCGAAATCCGTCTGCCCGCACGGCAGGCCGGTTCGTCGATCATGCCGGGCAAGGTCAATCCGGTGATTCCCGAGGCGGTGACGCAGGCGGCGCTGCGCGTGATGGGCGCCGATCAGGAAATCGCCGTGGCGGCGGGGATGGGCAATTTGGAGCTCAACGCCTTCCTGCCGCTGATCGCCGACGCGCTGCTGGGCTCGCTGGATCTGCTGACGAACGCTTGTGAAATTTTCCGCCGGCATTGCGTGCAGGGCCTCGAGGCCGACGAGGAGCGTTGTCGCGCGCACGTGGAAAATTCGACCGCGCTGGTCACCGCGCTGCTGCCCGCGCTGGGCTACGAAAAAGCGGCGGAGGTGGTCAAGCGGGCCAAGGCGTCCGGGCAAAGCATCCGGGCCGTCGCGTTGGGCGAAGGCTTGCTCAGCGCGCAGGAATTCGATCAATTGATAACTCCCGAGGCGGTGACGCGTTTGGGTTCGCCGCCGCACAAGGAGCGCTGATGTCGCGGGCCACACCCAAAGGATTTCGTCTGCACATCGGCCTGTTCGGCCGCCGCAACGTGGGCAAGTCGAGTTTGCTCAACGCGGTGACGCGCCAGCAGGTGTCCATCGTTTCCGAGTTCGCCGGCACGACCACCGACCCGGTGGAAAAGCCGATGGAGTTGCTGCCGCTGGGCCCGGTGTTGTTCATCGACACGGCGGGCATCGACGACGTGGGCGCGCTCGGCGAGCTGCGCGTGGCCAAAACGCGCCGCGCGTTCGATCGCACCGACCTGGGGGTGATCGTCACCGACGGCGCGTGGGGCGAGTTCGAGGAGAAAATTCTTGTCGCACTGACCGAGTTGGACATTCCGGTGATCGTCGTGTTCAACAAAATCGATCTGGTCGAGCCGGCGGCCGAAGCGCTGGATCATCTGCGGGCGTTGGAAATCACCGTGGTGAAAACGACGGCGTCGCGCGGCGAGGGCGTGCTCGACTTCCGCCAGGCGTTGCTGGATAACGCGCCGGCCGAGTTCGTCAACAACCCGGCGATTCTGGGCGACCTGGTCGGGCCGGGCGAGATGGCCGTGCTGGTCGTGCCGATCGACAAGGAGGCGCCCAAGGGCCGGCTGATTCTGCCGCAGGTGCAGTCGATCCGCGATCTGCTGGACGCCGACGCTTTCGCGCTGGTGGTCAAGGAACGCGAACTACGCGCCGCGCTCGAACGTCTCACCGTGCCGCCGAAACTGGTCGTCACCGATTCGCAGGCGTTTTTGAAGGTTGCGGCCGACACCCCGCGCGAGATCCCGATGACCAGCTTTTCGATTCTCTTCTCGCGCTTCAAGGGCGATTTGCTGACGCAGACCGAAGGCGCGCTGGCGGTCGACGATCTGCGCCCGGGCGATCGCGTGTTGATCGCCGAGGCGTGCTCGCATCATCCGATCGGCGAGGACATCGGCCGGGTGAAGATCCCGCGCTGGCTGACGCAGTACGTGGGCGGCAAGCTCGAATTCACCACGGTGCAGGGGCACGATTTTCCCGAGGACCTGAGCGAGTACAAGCTGGTCATCCACTGCGGCGCGTGCATGTGGAACCGCCGCGCGATGCTCTCGCGCCTGCTGCACTGCAAACGCGCGGGCGTGCCGATCACCAATTACGGTCTGGTGATCGCCTACAGCCTGGGTATTTTCGAGCGCGCGCTCGCGCCGTTCCCCGCCGCGCTGGAGGTTTATCAAACGTTGGTCGGGCGGCGCGATGCTCGATAGAAATATTCCCCGCCATGAAATCGAAACGTGGCTGCGCGAAACCGATCCGGCGCGACTGAGCGAACTGTGGACCGTCGCCGATCGCGTGCGGCGCGAGAACGTCGGCGACCAGGTGCACCTGCGCGGCTTGATCGAGCTTTCCAACATCTGCGCGCGCTCGTGTCTGTATTGCGGCATTCGCGCGCCCAACGGCACGATCACGCGCTACCGGATGAACGAAGAGGAAATCATGGCCTGCGCGCGCCTGGCGGTGGATTACGGTTACGGCACGGTGGTCATGCAGGCGGGCGAGGATTACGGCATCCGGCGCGAGTGGCTGACCGCGATCATCCGCCGCATCAAAAGCGAAACGCCGCTGGCGGTGACCCTCAGCCTGGGCGAACGGCCCGACGAGGACCTGGTGGCGTGGCGCGAGGCCGGCGCGGACCGCTACCTGCTGCGTTTCGAAACTTCGGACGACGCGCTCTACGAGAAGATCCATCCGCCGCTGCCAAACCAGACGCGCAACCGGATGGACATCCTGCGCCGCCTCAAAGAGCTGGGCTACCAAACCGGCAGCGGCGTGATGATCGGCATCCCCGGTCAGAGCTTCGCCACCCTGGCGCGCGACGTGGAAATTTTGCGCGAGTTCGACATGGACATGGTGGGCGTCGGGCCGTTCCTGGTGCATCCGGAAACGCCGTTGGGGCGGGGCGAGTTTCGCCCGGAGATCGATCCGGCCGATCAGGTGTCCAGCGACGAACTGACCGCCACGAAGGTCGTCGCGCTGGTGCGGATCGTTTGCCCGCAAGCGCATATTCCCAGCACGACGGCGCTGGCGACGATCGACGCCGCGCACGGCCGCGTACACGGATTGGAGCGCGGCGCGAACGTGATCATGCCCAACCTCACGCCGCCCAAGTACCGTGAGCTGTACGAGATTTATCCGAACAAGGCCGCCAAGCACGAAACGGCCGAGGAAACCAACCGCAAGGTGCACGCCCAATTGGCCGCGCTCGGGCGGCGGGTCGGCACGGGTCGCGGCGACCGATAATTTAACCTATTCTCAATAAGGGTGTCTTAATGATACACTGCCCGTATCATTAAGGAGGAGCCCCATGTCTCGTATCGATGAAGAGCGGCATTTCTGGGACAAATTCGCGAAAAAGTACGATCGGTTCATGGAACGCGTGGCGCGGGATTATCCGGCGATCATCGAGCGGATTGCGAAAGAGATTCGCCCGGGCGATCGCGTCTTGGAAGTGGCGTGCGGCACCGGAGTCATTTCGTTGGAGTTGGCCGGTCATGCCGGGCGGATCGAGGGGACGGACATTTCCGAACCGATGCTGGCCGAGGCGCGGCGCAAGGCGGGCGAACGCGGCTTGAGCAACATCGAGTTTACGCAGGGTGACGCGTGCGCGCTGAATTTCCCGGACGAGTCCTTCGACCTGGTCGTGTGCGCCAACGCGTTGCACATCATGCAACTGCCGCAAGAGGCGCTGCGGGAAATCCACCGCGTGCTCAAACCCGGCGGCAAGTTGATCGCGCCGACCTATCTGCACGGGCAGACGCTGCGCAGTCACGTGGTGTCGCGCTTCATGAGCCTGTTCGGCTTCAAGGCGTATCATCGCTTCAATAAAGAATCGTTGCTTGTGTTGTTCAATGACGCCGGTTTCGGCGGCGCGGCGATCGATATTTATCCGGCTGCGATTCCGCTGGCGTACCTGGCGGCGTCGCGCTAACCGACGAACGCGTCTTTGTATTCGTCGGCCGGTTCGATGTCTTTGTAGAAATACAGCCGGATGCCGTTGGGGTCGAGCACGGCGAAGCTGCGATCGCCCCAGGGATTGTCGCGCAATTCCTGCGTGACGGTGACCGCGTTTTTATCCAGCGCGGCGTAGAGACCGTCGACGTCGTCCGCCTCCAGCGCGTAGTTCAAGCCGTTGCCGGCGAACATGGGCTGCGCTTTTTCGCGCGGATCCATGAAGGCCAGTTCCACGCGGCCGTCCGGGCTTTGCACGGTGACGTACCAACCGCAATCGAAGATCACGCGAAAGCCGAAGTGCGTGGTGTAAAACGCCTTGGACTGCTCCACCTTGTCGGTGGCGATGAAGGGCACGAGTTTGGTGAAGGTCATTGCGAAGCTCCGCCGCTGATTGTTGGGTCATTGTGCCGCAATCATGAGTTGAAGCCAAACGATGTGAGGTCGGATCAACTCGCCTGTTGCGTCCGGGCGAGGTAGCGGCGCACCGATTGCCCGCAGTTGGAACCGACTCGGTTTTCGCGTTCGTCGCCGATGGACAGAATCGTCTCGAAACCGGCGGCGACGAGCGGCTGCACCGCTTCCTCGATTATATGCGGATCGTTTTCGCGCAGCACGGTTTGCAGACGGTGGTTCTCACCGGTTTCCGTGGGATTGAGCGGCGTCAGCTTGACGGCGAAACAAGCCGGATCGAAGCGTTCGATAACGGCCCGGGGAGAAAACGCCACATCGGCGGCGAGCGCGAAATTCAGCACGATCTTGCGATCGCCGTCGCGGAAATGATCGCGGCCGAACATCGCCAGTCGATCCATGGTCAGCAGTTCGATGGGCATCAAGCGACGACGCTGCGCCTCGTCGGTCGAATTGACGGAAAGCTGCAACTGAAAACGCCCGGGGTAGAGACGGTGACGAATTTCCGCCAGGCGGGCAAACCAGTTGTCGCGGCCGGCCGGGGCGACGGTGGGCACGCAGCACCACAAGCCGGGCGCGGGCAATTCGCGGGGCAGACGTTCGATGGCGACCAGCACGTCATCGTTGAGCGACGGTTCGCCCATACGCGCGAAATGCACCTTCAATTTGCGACAAACGGGCGCCAGCTCCGGATGCATCCGCGCCACGGCATGCACCTGCGCCAGCATTTCGTCGGCGGTGAGGTTGCCCCGGAAACCGCCGCCGGCGTCGCAGAACAGACAATTGACCGGACAGCCGATTTGCGTGGAAACGTTGATGATCCACTTGTCTTCGCGCGATTGAGTCGTATCCAAACCGTCGACGAATTCGATCAACGACTCCTTTTCGTCGCGCACGCAGGCTACATAAACCGTGGCGACATCGGGCATGACGTTTTGCTCGACGATTTGCATCTTCACTCCATCCCACGCAGCCATCGACCGGCCGCCAACGCGGCGCGCTGCCCGTCGCCCAAGGCGGTGGCGACGTAGCGGTCGCGTCCGCGAATCACATCGCCGGCCAAAAACACGCCGGGAAGCGACGTGACGGTTTGCGCGCCGAGGTTCACATTCAATTGCGGCAACAATTCCACGTTCGGGGTGCGCCCGATGCAGACCAGCAGATGGTCGGCGGCCGAAATTCGTTCGTCGTTTGCGCTTCGCCACTGCAAGCTCAGGCGACCGTCGAGAATCTTCATTTGTTGAAAAAGGTGGTTGAGACGAATCGCGACGCCTGTGCCGGTCGCTTCGGCGAGTAGTGACGAGGGACAGCGCAGGGCGGCGCCACGATGAAACACTTCCGCCGTGCCCTGTCGCGCGACCACGCTCAAGGCGCTGTCGAGCGCCGCTTCGCCGCCGCCGATAACGGCGACGTGCCGGCCCGACAAGTCGGCGGGCAGCGTTCGAATGTCACGATGAAAACGACCGTCATTTGCGGCGACGGAATATTCGCACGGCCGAGTGCCGACGGCGAGCACGACGGCGCGCGCGGCGATCGTCGATCCGCGGTGGGTAGTTGCGTGAAACGCTTCGTGGTTATCCTGTCGACAGGCGACGACCGTGTCGTGGAGCACTTCGATGTTTTGCTCTTGCGCTTGTTGGCGCAGCAATTCGGCGAACTGTGCGCCGCCGATACCTTGCGGATATCCGGGCAGGTTGTCGAGCCGATGCGCCGCGCGCACCAGGCCGCCGACCGGTTCGTCGCCGACAACCAGCAGCGACCATCCGTCACGCCCGGCTTGCAAGGCGCAGGCGATGCCCGCCGGACCGGCCCCCACGATCAACAAGTCGCGAACGATCATGTCGGTCATGGCCGCCACTCATGCAACGAAGCGAGAAATTCATCGCCGGTGCACACAAACGCATGCCCCGCGGCGAGAGTCTGCAGGGCGGCCAAATGGGCGCGCTCGTTGGGCGCGGCGCAACCGTCGACGATCACCACCGGCGTCACTTGATGGGCGGCCGCGGCGATCGCCGTGGCGGCAACGCAAAGCTGGGTTTGGACGCCGGCCAGCACGAGCAAATCGCACGCGCTCATTTTTTCGGCCAGCTCCGGTCGGCTCCAGGCGGAAAAATCGTCCTTCATGAAGATCTCATCATCGCCGGCGAGATCGGCAGGCAACGCGGCGAGCGGATCGTCGGGGCGGATCGGCCGATCGTAAAAATGGCGAAACGGCGTCGGCAATGTCGTTGCGTCATGCACATGGCGCGTGAACCAGACGGGCAGGTTTTTACCGCGAAACACCGCGAGCAGGGAATCGACGATCGACCGACAGGCCGGCCAGGCGGGAAGAAACGCCGGTGAAGCCGGATCGACAAACAACCGTTGCGCATCGAGCACCAGCAGCGCCGGACGGGAAAATGCGGGCAGCGGACGACGACCGCGCAAATCGGCGAGGTCCTCGAGCCAGCCGGCGACGATGGGCCGCCGATTTTCGTCCTTCAGATACGGCTCGCGCCGCATGACTTTTCCCGCAATGTTGAGGTTGTACGAAGAAATCGTGGTTAGCGGAGTATGGCGGGAATGTCAAGCGAAGCACGCCGATAAAAAAATGGGCCGGGTTGGCCGACCCGGCCCGTCTTCGATGATTCAAGGAGGGATCACGCGTCCGGTTGCAGCGTGAAGCTGAGTTTGTCCAGGTCGTAACCGCGTTCGACCAGCCGCTCGAGGATGCGGCTCAGGCGCGCATCGTCCATTTGCGGCGTGCGGCTGAGGATCCACAAATAGCGGTCCGAAGCGCTGCCGACCACGGCCCATTCGTAGGGTTGATCGCCGTCCTGGCCGTCCAGTTCGATGATCCAGTACGGCGCGCCGAACAGCGGCGTGAAGTAGACGAGCAACTTCGCGTTGGTCGCCTTGTCGCGCACGCGGGCGAAGCCTTCGATCGCTTTGTACCGGCCGTCGAGCGAGCCCACGCGGCATTCGTTGAGCACGCTGATCGTGCCGTTGTCGTTCAGGCCGTAGGTGGCCGTGACGCCGGTGCAGCCGCGCTGGAAGAATTGTTCGTAGGTGGCGATCTCGTACCAAACGCCCAGGTAGCGCGTCAGGTCGACATTCGCCACGGTGTCGCCGTCGGGCGTCAGGTCGGCGAAGACGATCTCCGACAGGCGGTCGAGCGCGGGGGCTTCGGCGGACGACCAGGGGTCGGTCGAATCGTCGTCATCATCGCCGGCGAGATCGGCCGGCTCGACGTGCCGGTGCGTGCCGGCGGCCTGGGCGGGCAGTTCGTCGCCGTTGTCGGTGACCGCGCAGCCGGAGAGAGAGATCACCAGCGCCAGGCCGATCAGCAAAAGAAAGCCGTACAGCAGCAGTCTGGTTGTGCTTTGTTCCGCAGTGGCGGTCCAGGCGGCGTCGTTGTTTTCCAAGTGATCGAATTCATATATTTTTCTGCGTTTCATCTTTTTCTCCCCGAGTTTCTTTTTCTTGAAAAGGAACGTTTTCCCTTGTGTTGAAGAATGTAGACTCTTGAGATTGAATGTCAATAGCGGGCAAGAAAAATGAAGTTCTTTGTTCCGTGTGCCACATCTTTGGCGATAGCCAAAGGTGTGCCGGTTCGGACGATGCACAGCTTTCGCCTGACGGCGAAAACTGTGGCACACAAAAAAACGATCATTGTATTAAGTATTAATACGACAACAGCGGGCAAAACCCGCTGCCGTCGTCGTTATGGAGGTTCAATCACAGATCAAGGAGGATCTCGCCGGCGGTTTTCGGCCCGCCGTCGCCCCGGTTTTGCAACACCGGGGCATCTATCTTAAATATCGACTTTGACGTCGATCTGAATTTCCAACTGTAGGCTGTCGCTGTCGATGGCGATCGGCTCGGCGCTAACGATGCTCAGGTCGTAGCGCGCCAGATCGCCGTCGATCGCGTCCTTGAACGTCTGCTTGATGCGCTCGCCGCCGCCTTCGAGCAGCATGTCTTCCCCCTGGACGGTTTCGCCCGGCTGCAGAACGTATTGGGCGATCAGATCGTTTTCCAAATCGATGGCGTCGCCGACGCTGACGTAGATGCGCACTTCGGCCGCGCCGTCGCCCAGGTTGGTCATCTGACCGGTGAGCTTCGCGTCGTGGATGCCGTCGATGTTGTCTTTGTATCCTTCGTATTTACCGGATTGATAGTCTTCGCTGCGCCAGTAGGTGGGCGTGGCGGCGACTTTGATTTGGGCGATCTCCACGCCGGACGAATCGCCGCCGGTCACGCGCAACGACGGGGCGATGACCAGATTGTCGTCGAGCTGGTCGTAGACCATCTTCAGGTTGCGATGCAGCGTGGCGCCGAATTGCGTGGCCAACGGCTCGTCGACGATCAGCGTCTGTCCGGCCGCGAGGTTGAAGACCGCCACAACGATCGCGGCTTGATTCGTGCCGTTGGGCGCGATGCTCAATTCCAGGCGGGCGGTGGAATTGCCGTGGTTGCGGACCGCCAGGCGCAGGTAGAAGAACACCGAGCCGATGCCCAGGCGCGAAACCTCGAGCGGATCGGTCATTTCATCCAGCGAAATTGTGCCCAACGAGCGCGTCTGGCCGTTGGTCATGACGATATCGTCGGCAATGACGACCGAGCGGGCGGAGCGTTCGCTGGTGGTGTTGTGCACCGTCTGATGGGCGGTGATGGTGCGCGCGGTAGCCCCTTCGATCATCTCCTCGATTTGACCGCAGCCGACCAGCGTGAGCGCGAACAAGAAAACCGCGATGAGGGGAAACCAGTTTTTCATTTCCAATCTCCTCGTGAATGCGTGAAACAGAAATCCGGATAGTGAAGAGGTATTGAGATTTTTCCGATCTGACTGTTTCCGGGCAGGTCCTATTTTTTTCATCGTTTCCTTCCGATCCTCACCGCACGACCGATTACCCTAATGAGCAAGGGGTGTGCCAATCCGGGAAACGACCTTTTTTCACTATGATATCAAAGACTTGCGCTTTATGTATCCGACCGGAACAAAAACGGCGATTTCGTGCCCGAAAGAGGAAAACGTTCGTTAATGCAAAATTCCAACGAATTGATTTTCAACAGAAATTCGCGCTGTTTCTGTAATATTTACCGAGCGCTGAAAATTTAGCGCTTCCGCTGAACAATAATACGCATCCTGTCGGAATTTCTGGAATTTTCCGTGTTCCGGCGACACGCGGAAAAATTCATCGTTTCCTTGTGCGAAGCAGCCAAGTGGTATAGTGTTTTATAAAAAATAAGTTCTATTTGCCCCATGACAGCGAGGCCCAATTCATCCTGCCGCCGGGGAGGAGAGATGATGCGCGCAAGGATCCGACGGATCGCCGGTCGTTCCCTTTTGATGATCGCGTTTGTGCTGCTGTGGTTCGCGCCGGCGCTCGTGGGCGTGACGGCGGTCGAGCGCGCCTGGGCGCAGGAAAACCCGACGCCCGCGGCCGAGCCGCCCGAGAAAGCGGCGACGGCGGCGCAACAAACGCAACTTAAATTGTCGGCGCAGGAGATCGAGGCGCTCAAGCGGATCAAGGAAGGCAAGCTGCCTGAGGGGCTGGAACTGCGCCGGTTGTTCGATTTCGATCTGCGCGACGAAAAGGAAATTCACCGCCAAAAGCAGACCCTCCGCCGGACGTTGTTCTCGCTGAAAACGCAAACCAAAAAACTCGCGCAGCAACCGGAAACGCCGGAGTTGCTCGTCGAGCGGGAGATCGTCGCACGGCAGACCCAAAGTCAATCGCTGCGCCTGGCTTTTCTGGAATTGCCCAAAGCCAAACGGCTGGCGGTGGTCGAGGCCGAGGAAAAGCGGCTGACGGAAAAATTCACCCGGGAGATCGCCGAGCTGCGCGGGAAGGTTGCGCAACTGCAGCGGGTCGCCGAGGGGAATCTGCCCGAGGGCGTGGAAGTGCACGTGCTGTTCGAGGTCAACCTGCTCGATCCGGAGGCGGTGGCCAAGCGCGTCGAGTTTTTGCGCAACCAGGTGAAGACGCAGACCGAGACGGTGGCGGCGCTGATGAAGGCGAAGCAGGAGGAAATGGCCGCCGCCAAGAACGTTCCGGAAAAACCGGAGGCCGAGGCGAAGGAGAAAACGCCGCCGACGTTGGCCGAACTGGAACGCGACGCGATCATCCTGCGCCATCAGTGCAACGTGCTGCGCCTGGCTTTTTTGACCCAGCCGCCGGAGAAGATCGCCGCGTTGCTGGAGGCGGAGGAAAAAAAGAAGCGCATCGACGAGGCGGAGGCGGCTGCGGCGCAGGCGCAGCTGGAAGCGGAGTTGAAGGAACGCGAGGCCGAGCAGGCGCAGCAGGCGGCGTTGGAGCAGGCGCGCCAGGCGGCGTCGGCGGCGGAAAAGTCCATCGCCATCGAGCGCGCGCGGGTCGAGGAAGCGCGGGCGTTGCTGGCCGCGTTGCATCGGCGTTTTGCGGCCGATCAACAGCGCTTTGCCGATCAGGCGCGGACCTCGCTGGAATTGTTGGAAGGCTATCAGCAGCGGATGACCGGCGCCGTGGCGGCGCACCCGGAGACCGACGCCCTCTACCGCGAGGTGCGGCGTTCGCTACGCAAGTACCGGCTGGAATTGAAACAGGCGCTGCGCACGTTGCGGCTGTCCAGCCAGGTCGCCGAGTACGAACCGGAGTTGAATCTGGAGGAACCGACGCTGCAAAGCGCGCCCACCGAACGGGCGAACCTGCTCAAGGCGATCGCGGAGATCCGGCTTGACGAAATGGGCTTGCACAAGCAGGAAACCGATTTGCGCGGGGCGCACCTCGAGGAGTTTTTCGGCGACGTCAAACGGCTTAACGAACTGCGGTTGCAGTTGATGCCGTTGCTGTCGCCGCAACAGCGGCAGACGTCGTTCGGGCTGACGCAAGGCGGCGTCGGCGAGCTTCTGTTCGAAATCGATCATCTGCGCTTGATGACCCAGGTGCATACGTATCATCGCCTGCGCCTGCTCGCCGATTGGCGCGCGGCGCTGCTGAATTTGCTGACCCTCAGTAAAGCGGGCACCGGCTTGCTCAAGCTGCTGCTGGTGTTGATCGTTTTTATTTACTGGCGGCAACGATCGCTGCCGCTGCTGCAACGGATCCAGGCCGGCGTGCTGCGCGGCGGCGCCGACCGTTTCCTGCGCATCGCCGCCCATCGCTGGCTGGGGATGATCATCGCGCTGGCCGACGACCTGGGGCTGCTGCTGTTCACCTATCTGTTCTTCTGGGTGATCGGCGGCCGCGCCGTGCCGGAAGTCATGTTCGTGCGCCTGCTCGCGCTGGCGTACGTCTGGTATCGCTTCAGTTTGTCGATGTCGCATTGGCTGGTGACCAGCGCGGTCACCTCGCAGCGTATCCGCGTGTCGCCGGAATTGAGCGAGCGCATCATGCGGTCGTTCCGGCTGGTGGCGCGCTACGTGTTTCCGGTGATCGTTTTTCTGGCCCTTTCGCATCGCATGCTGGGGCTGGGGTATCTGCACCGGCTGGTCGTGTCGTTCTTCTGGCTGGGTGCGATTCCGCTCGCCGTGGTGCTGCTGCGCTGGTGGCGCGAGCCGATCACCGCCGCGCACCTGCGTTACTTCCCCGAGAGCCGTTTGTCGACGTTGCTGCGCGAGCGAAAAAGCAAGTGGCTGCTGCTGGTGACGATCCCGGCCGCGTTCGTCATGGTCGCCGGGCGCGGGCTGCGCCATTACGCGGGCGATCTGCTTTCGCAGTTTCGGCATACGCGCAAGGCGCTGGCGTTCATCTTCCGCCGCCAGTTGGAGAAAAAGGCGGAAACCGTGGGGCACCGGGAAGTGGCGCTGCACGAGTTGCCCGCCGCGTTGCGCGAGGCCTTCACCGAGGAGCCGGTCGCCGGAGCCCTGGCGATCGATTATTTTCCCTTGCAAGATCAGTTGCTGGCCCGCGTTGCCCAGTGGCGCGAGGGCAAAGGCGGTTGTTCGGCCGCGCTGGTCGGGGCCGGCGGCGTGGGCAAGACCTCGTGGCTCAGGCGTCTGCGCGAGCGCGTGGCGGATCTGCCGGTGACGCTGGCGGAGATCGACGAGGACATTCACAGCGAAAAATTCGCCTGCCGGCATCTGTGCCAGTTGCTCGGCCTGGAGCCGGTCGACACGCCCGACCAAGTGCGCGCCGCGTTGCTGGCCGGGCCGCCGCGGCTGATCGTGCTGGACGAGTGCGAGAACTTCGTGCTGCGCGCGGTGAGCGGTCTGGCGGGCTTCAACGCTTTCGGCGAGATCGTCGGCCGCACGGTGCCGCACATCGCCTGGGTGTGTTCGTTCTCCAAGTACGTGTGGGAGTTCGTCGACAGCGCCCGCCTGGCGCGCAACATTTTCAGCGACGTGTACGAGCTGCGCGCCTGGGACGAAAAGGCGATCGACCGACTGCTGACCGACCGCATGGGGCGCAGCGCGGTGCACGTGTCCTATGACGATCTGATCATCGACCGCGTCGACGGCACGCAGTTCGCCAGCGAGGTGATTCGCACCGGCGAACGTTACCGGCAGTTGCTGTGGGATTACGCCGACGGCCTGCCGCGCATGGCGCTGCATTTCTGGCTGCGTTCGCTGGCGCCGGCGGGCGACGACGGCGTCAAGGTGCGCTTGTTCGCCGATCCGGACACGGGCGTGCTGGAAAAGCTGAACGAGCCGAGCCGCTTTTTGCTTGCGGCGGTGGTGACGCACGGCAACCTGACCGTGCCCGACGCGGCGCGCGTGCTCAACTATCCGCCGGGCACCTGCGAGTTGCTGTTCACGTCGTTGGCGGCGCGGGGAATTTTGCGCGACGACGGCGGGCGCTACCGCGTGTCGTCGTTCTGGGATCGGGCGGTCAACCGCTATTTGAAACGCAAACACTTGCTGTATTCGTAAGGTCGCAAGCGGGGAAGAACCATGGGCGAGGCAACGCAAATTGTCCAATTCGTGCGGGTCGGCGGGCTGCTGACGTCGCTGCTGCTGATCGTCGCCACCTGGCTGCTCAGCCAATTGCTGCGCGGCTTTTTCGAGCGGCTGGGCAATCGCTTCACCGAGCGGCGGTTGCTGATTCAGCAGATCGGCACGTTCATTCGTTTCTTCATGTACATCTTCGTGTTCGTCGTGGCGGTCCTGCTGTCGTTTCGCATGTCCAACGAGTTGTTGCTGGCGTTGGGCGGCACGATCGCGGTGACCGCCGGCTTTGCGCTCAAGGACCTGGCCGCGTCGATCATCGCGGGCATGACGATCCTCATCGACCGGCCGTTTCAGGTCGGCGACCGCGTGACCTTCCAGGGCACCTACGGCGAGATCACCAGCATGGGCCTACG
>Ga0116164_10000227_pt1 | contig 53743 bp, 60 predicted proteins | sample AD_UKC109_MetaG_FD_89888 | JGI IMG/M metagenome (GOLD analysis project Ga0116164, IMG submission 89888) | Active sludge microbial communities of municipal wastewater-treating anaerobic digesters from Hong Kong - AD_UKC109_MetaG | ecosystem: Engineered > Bioreactor > Anaerobic > Digestate... | reverse complement strand
GTGCTAACTTCACCCTGGTACTCCCGTATAATACTGCACGAAACAGCACCGACTCTTTGCAGTCGGCGGAGCGCCTTACCGTTTACCACAATCCGTTCGCTATCAACATTTGACGGCAGGTTAAAATCCCATAGCAGGGCATGAGGGTTATCACGGTCCCAAAATGACAACATGTCTGCGGGCTCAAAATCACTACTTCGCGGCAAAGATTCGACTGATACTTGGCTGGCTTTATTCATCTCATATTCTCATGCGCTTTATTAGAAGTACGGGGTAAACTTACCTGTTTTAGGGTCACCAATGTGCACTTGCGTGACGTCGGCAGTCATGGCACCAAATGGCAACCATTTCGCACGCCTTGTCCAGACGCCCTTACTGTCCTCAAAATAATCTCCACCCGCAAGTAGTGACTCTCTGGTATAACCAAAGTCTTCAAACTGCGCCATATCAACATACATCCTTATTATCTTGTTATATTCGGCTGGAGTATGGCGTAAAATCTTATCAGGCTTAAGTATAGATCGACCAAGAGTCGCTCCAAGTAAGATTGCTTCCTCGCCACTTTGTAGCGTATCCAGTGTAGTTTTGATCACATGTATGTCTGTACCCCGCCGCACATTTGGGGACGTAATGACTGCACAATGCAAGCTTGTTTCATCAGCAAACTCAATTTTGAGCTCCTGCCCTGAAACAAGTTGCGCCAAATTCAAACTTGCAGAATCAAGCAAATCGAGCTGATACTGTATAGTTTTATGTAAATTTGGATGCGACTCAAATGGTGTGACACCACAAAACTCACTGGCTCGAGGTGGCAGGTTGGCATATATACTACTCATATATCTTATATTATACACTATATTATGTATTAATACAAGTATAGTACTTGGAATTAAACCTTTCGGCTATTCGCCGTGCTCTTCGATGGCGTCCAGCAGTGAACTTTCGAGCTGTTCCTTTTTCTTGAGTCGTGGCTGCTTAGGAAGCTCTGTTACTTGCACCTCACCCTCGACAACTGGTGTTGTTTCGGCCTCGATGTCAAGCTCGTAGCCAACAAGTTTGCTGGCAAGCCGCACATTTTGGCCACCACGACCAATTGCAATGCTGAGTTGGTCTTCGGGCACATACACTTTGGCTCGCTTGGCTGCTTCGTCTAGGACAACTCGGTTTACCCTGGTTGGGCTAAGCGCATTAGTGATGTAGTCAGTTGATGTTTCGGCCCAGACAACAATATCTATCTTTTCTTGCTCGCCTACTTCGCCCACAACAGCGTTTACGCGTGTGCCGTGACCACCCACAAAAGTACCAACAGGATCAACACCTTGCACATTGCTGGCAACCGCTATTTTGCTGCGTACACCGGCCTCACGGGCGATACCTTTAATTTCTACGGCACCGCTCTCCATCTCTGGCACTTCAGCACGGAAAAGTAGCTCCATAAACTCGCGGTTACCACGGCTTACAACCAGTTGCGGACCACGTGGGCCACGTTCAACATCTTTTAGGTACACCTTAAGACGCTGACTAGGATAATATCGCTCGCTCTGTATCTGTTCGCTGCGCGGCATGATTCCTTGGGCTTTGCCCAGCTCTAGCCGAACAATGTTGCCCTCGACACGGCTCACCATAGCGTTCACAATGGTGCCGATTTTGTCTTCAAACTCGGTTAGCACAATCTCGCGCTCGGCTTCGCGCAGACGTTGCAAAATAACCTGCTTAGCAGTCTGAGCGGCTACACGACCAAAGCTTTCGACCTTTTCGTGCACTTCTACAAAATCACCGACAGCGGCGTCTTTTTTGAGTGTTTGGGCAGCTGCAGTAGCAATTTCGTAGGCTGGGTTTTCGACCTCGCTGACTACTTCTTTGCTCACATAGGCATCTACCTCGCCGCTCTGCAGATTCATTTCGACCCGCACTTCTTGTTCACGGTCGCCGTAGTCACGACGGTAGGCGGCAGCAAGCGCCTGCTCAACAACATCCTTAACAGTGTCTTCTGGCAAGTTTTTTTCTTCGGCGATGGCAGTGATAGCCAGGGCCAATTGTTTAAAGTCCATATCCATAGTATTTCCTTTCTGTAACTATTCGATATTCGTTGTATGCGTACGATTATTCGATAAGCATGAAAAAAGTCGACCTTCCGGCCGACTTAGTACAGTTATAGTATAGCAAAGTTTTGCTAAGTAGCAACCAGATACCGCAAAAAAAAAAAAAACTTGCTTTGTTTACAATTTTATGATATTATACAGCTATGAACACAATCCAGAGCTTTCTTGGCCGTATAGCTCCCGAGACAACAGTAGGTGTACTCGAGGAAGAACATTATACTCTCTACCGTTTCTCGAAGCCTATTACCATAGGAGACGGTATAATTGCCGACCACCCGCTGCCAGCAACCGAAAAAGAACTTGAATTTGCCTATGCAGGTGGCGAAAATCCTCAGCTCTACGATGCACTCCGACTTCTTGGCAAAGCTACCCTTAGCAACCCTAAAGTTCAAACATCCATTTTCACAACCATCACTAGCGAACACATTGCTATTAACTTACAACGTACCCCCGCCCTCGATAGGGCGATCGGGCAAATTGTCCGCGGCGCACGACCGCTGGCCCGTCCTCGATTTGAGCAATTGACATAGTATAGTCCGCTCTCTATTCACACAGTACCGGCACGTATGGCATGATACAATATACCCCTATGGGGAAATCAGTTACGCGTTTATACACACAGTATCAACCTGAACACTACGCGGTTACGTGGCAACTCGACGAAGCGGGTATGCGGTTCAGCGGCAGCGTTACCGTCACCGGCAAGAAAGTTGGTCGACCATCGCAGCGCCTTACCTTTCACGCAAATGGCATTAAGGTGACTACCGCGACCGTTACAAAGCACGACAAAAAAGGCGACACAACACTTGAGCTCACCCGCATTAACCACCAAAAATCGCTACACGAAGTTCGCCTGCATGCCGATGGCTTGGTCTATCCTGGCAGCTACACCGTCACTATGCAATTTGAAGGGCACATTACCGATGGCATGACCGGCATTTATCCCTGCCGCTTCAAAGACGCCGATGGCAATGAAAAGATGCTCCTGGCTACTCAGTTCGAAAGCCACCATGCCCGCGAAGCATTCCCATGTATTGACGAGCCGGAAGCCAAAGCTACGTTTGATGTCACTCTCGACATCCAGCCAGAAAGAGAAGCACTTAGCAACATGCCAGTGCAAGCATCCGACACATCGGCGAACCGCCAATTAGTGACCTTTGAGACCTCGCCCCGCATGAGTACTTATTTGCTGGCCTTTGTTTGCGGTGATATACATAAAGCTCATACCACAACTCACTCGGGGATCGAAGTTGCCGTGTGGGCCACGAGCGCACAACCAGCCAGCTCGTTTACTTTTGCACTTGATGTTTCAAAGCGTAGTATCGAGTTCTTTGAACAGTATTTTGGCGTGCCGTATCCTCTTCCAAAAATAGACCATGTCGCTCTGCCCGATTTTAGTAGTGGCGCCATGGAAAACTGGGGACTCGTGACCTACCGTGAACGTTTACTGCTTGACTACGGCGACACTACTAGTCAGTCTACCCGTGAGCACATTGCTCTAGTGATTGCCCACGAAACCAGCCACCAGTGGTTTGGCAATCTTGTTACTATGCGCTGGTGGGACAACCTGTGGCTTAACGAAAGCTTTGCCAACATGATGGAATATGTGGCTGTCGATGCCCTGTTTCCTGATTGGCACGTTTGGGATAGCTTTGTCTCGGCCGAGGGACTTAGTGCCCTGCGGCGTGATGCCATTGCCGGCATCCAGGCAGTCCAAACGAATGTGCGCCATCCCGACGAAATCAGCACCCTATTTGACCCGTCGATTGTCTATGCCAAGGGAGGGCGGCTGCTCAACATGCTTAAAAATTACATTGGTGAAGCCGATTTTCGCCAGGGCCTAAGCGACTACTTTACCAAGCACGCCTACAGTAACACCAGCGGCGAAGACCTATGGGCCGCTTTAAGCAAGGCGAGCGGCAAAGACATTGCGCGCTTTATGAACCCCTGGATACTGCGGCCAGGCTTTCCCGTTGTTACACTAGCTGGCACCATACATGAGGTAACGATTAGCCAAAAACACTTTCTCGAAGACACCTCCAAAGCCAATCCAAAAATGGTTTGGCCAGTACCACTTTTTGCAAACAAGACAAAGGTTCCAGAGGTATTAGATGAGTCACAGGTGAAATTAGTGGATGGCTCGAACGACCTGTTGGTTGACCCGAATGGATATGGTCACTACATTGTCGATTATGCTATACCAGAGCTGCAAGCGCATGTGCACAGGCAGATTGCCAGCAAAGCGCTTGGCAATAATGGCCGTCTGATGGCACTCAACGCTCAAGCCATGCTGGCCAAGGCCGGGTCTAAATCGTACACCGAAGTCCTACAGTTTCTTGATGCCTACCGCGAAGAAACTGCCGAATCAGTCTGGGATATTATATCGATGGTACTGGGTGAAACGCGGCGTTTTATCGACAGCAAAGAGGCTATCGAAGCGCCCCTTAAGCAATTTACCGCTGATATGGCTCGTACACTCTATGAGCAGCTCGGCTGGAAGCCGCAGCACAATGAATCACCCCACGACACTAAACTACGCGCCACCGCCATTGGCGCCCTGCTCTATGCCGATGACGAGCCTGCCACTAACACTGCTATGAAGCTCTATGCCGCCTGGGCAAATGATTCGGCTGAACCAACGGCAGAACTTCGTAGCTTGATACTGGCAACACCAATCAAACTCGGCAAGCGAGCCGCTTTCGACCATTTGCTGCATATACATGACACAACAAGTAATGGCGACCTGCAGTCTGACATTTGCGATGCTTTAACTGCCACTCGCAGTTCAAAATGGGCGGCCGAGCTCCTGGCGCGGTTGCCAGACGGCAAACTCACAAAACCACAAGACGTTGACAGGTGGTTAGTATACCTGCTCCGCAACCGTTACACCCGCGAGACAGCCTGGCAATGGATGGTTGACAACTGGCAGTGGCTCGAGGATACGTTTAGTAACGACAAGTCGTACGATTATTTGCCTCGCTACGCCGCGACATGTGTTACTACTCGCGAGTACGAGACAAAATACCGCGAGTTTTTTGAGCCAAAGACCAATCAACCACTGCTTCGTCGCAACATTGAACTAGGTATCGAAGAAATCTCTACTCGTTTGGCGTGGCTAGAACGCGATTTGTCTGAGGTGCAAAAGTTTTTTAACGTAAAATAATATTTTCTAGACAGGCGGTAACTGCGTAGTCACCACTGAGCTCAATGGCACCAAGTGCATATTCACCCGTATAGCCATTGGTTGCTACATACAGTTCGGCGGCAAATTGCATTTGCTGGAGTTTTTTGGCGGTAATATAGTCTAGTCCTGTACCTTGACGAGTAGTTTTGCGGTGCTTGACTTCAAAAAAGAGTAGTAGGGCTTTACCAAATAACCTTTTCTTGCGAGCAATGATGTCAATCTCGGCACGCGCGTGTCGCCAATTTATAGCAATTATTTCATAGCCTCTCTTACGCAAATAGTCGGCAGCAACCTGTTCGGCATAATGGCCAGTAGCGTAGTTTGTCATGTTCTATAGTGTAGCGAATTATGCGTAGACTTGCGACGAAGTACTATGCTACCCTTTATCTATGATTAAAAAATCAAAATCATTTGACCATAATACTCTCTACGAAATTGCCGGTTGGTACGGTATGTTAGCGCTGATTAGTGCCTACGGGCTGGCTAGTTTTAAGAGTATACCCGCAGATGGGCTTGTCTATCAGTTGCTTAACCTAACCGGCAGCACTGGGTTAATGCTGATTGCATTCCATAAAGGCGTCACCCAGTCTGTACTACTTAATATTTTTTGGATTGCCATTGGTGTTGTAGCTATTGCTCGATTATTTTTGTAGCATTTTTTGTATTGGGGCAAAACTAATGCGGTGTAGATCGGTGACCCCGTGTTTTGCCAGCGCAGCACTATGCTGGGAAGTGCCGTACCCAACATGTTTCTCAAACCCGTAATCCGGATACCGAGCAGCTGCTTGGGCCATGTAGTGGTCGCGTGCAACCTTGGCAATAACGCTTGCGGCGCTCACCTGCCGTACGCTGTCGTCCGCACGTGCAAGCGTAATGATTGTTTCTGTCCGCAGCCCTTGAACATTTTGTAAATAATTATAGGTACCATCTATAACAACCTGGTCGTAGTGGCTACAAACTTGGTGCAGTGCCTTAACCGCACGGAGCATGGCCAGCTGAACAGATTTGGTCATACCGAGAGTATCGATTTCACCTGGGAACACCCATCCAACACCGTACGATTTCATCTGGGATGTAATTTGTTTAGCAAAATCCTGACGCCTTTTGGCGCTCAGCTTTTTGCTGTCGCGTAGTCCTATGGGCCCGACCCACAGGTCGTCAGCGGCTACGGCGGCTGCTACCAAAGGACCTGCCCAACAACCCCGTCCTACTTCATCAATCCCTACCGTGACCATAGACGCATCGCACTTTTATATAGCACAAATCCTAGCGCCGCTCCTAGCGTGTTCGCCACTAAATCCCAGCTTGTATCGCTGATTCCGGCCGGCATCAATCCTACTCGATACAGCATTACCTCAAACAATTCGTTTGCTACTCCAAGCGCACTCACGAGAGCATATAACATAGCGGCCTCGTAGTACCACGCATACCGAGTTGTACGTTTTGTTGCTAAAAGTATATAGGCTCCTAAAGTTGCCGTAAACAAACCGCCGCCTACAAAGTGCGTCATAAAATGTGTTTGCTCGCCGTTGACCAGTGGTGACGGCAGGTACCACGAAACCAAAAACAATAGACCTGCCAGCGCTAACACAGGTCGGTATGCATTGGATCGGACACTAATAAGCTGAGGCAGCACAAAATAAACAATGGTCGGCACGCCGAGAGAAAGTATGAGTGTAAGGACAAGCTGACCAATAGTCATGCAATCAGTATACCTGACAAAACAAAACGCCCGGGTACTTCCGAGCGTTTAAAGTGCAGTAGGTACTATTTTTAGGCAGCAGCTTTGTGAGCTTCTTCGACTGCCTGTTGTTTGGCGGTGAGTTCAGCTTCTTCTGCAGCTTTGTCGGCTGCTTTGGCATCGGCCTCGGCAGCAGCTGCAGCCTTGGCTTCGGCCTCGGCCTTTTCGGCCTCAAGGTCACGAACGTTATTTACAGCATGTCGGTCAAAGTCAACACTCGTCAAACGAGCGCTCTTGCCGGTCAGCTTACGCATATAGCTTAGATAGTTACGACGTACTTTGCTACGCTTGGTGACTTCAATTTTGAGCACTAACGGGCTGTGGAGCAGAAAGCTCTTTTCAACACCCACGCCACTGGCAATACGACGCACGGTAATGCGGCTGGTGTGGCTTCCTTTGCGGTCGGTACGAATTACCAACCCCTGAAAAATCTGCACACGCTCTTTGTTGCCTTCTTTAATTTTTTGATGCACTTTAACCGTGTCGCCACTGCGCACGTCGACGACTGCACCCTTTTTAAACGTCTGTTCCAACTCTTTAATAATTTCCATATCCAGCCAATTGTACTCTATTTGACCTCTTAAATCAAGTAGCGAATTTGCTGTACTGATATTGCGTATGGCTCTATATCCTTGTATGTTAGAGGTGAATGTGTGAATCATTGAGAGATATCCAATCCCTTGCAAAATCATTTATTCCGAGCGAAAGACTCATTGCCTCGGGCGATACGCTTGCTTTGTTTGAAAAAACATATAGTCCCGACGCAATCGTGAGAGCTATCCGTCTTGCTGGTCTTACATTTTCTGTTATGAACGACGAAATACGCGGAGTTAAAAGTGACATATCGTGCTTCGGGTTTGGCCCAATCTGCCTCACCCCAGACGATACCCCATTAATAGGAGCTGAGTTTCAGGCACCCACCACTACTATTCAAGAGATCGAACGAGGTGGTGCACTGATGCTTAGTTTTTACGGCAACATGTCTGACTTACGTACACTTCCAGAAAATATGGCACGTACGGTACATTTTTTGAACGAATCCGGTATGGGGAAACTCTGGCCGTACATGTTTGGGTTTACTCATCTGACCATGGCCAAGATGTGCGAAAAACGTGGCTTTGAGGTACATCCTCTAGGCAAGCCACCAAAATACGCTCGTAAGTACTTGAAGGCTATGAGCACTGCCGTTCAACTTGCTGAACCTATAGCTAACCCCCGCAGCACGCCACAATTTTTCGGAGTCAGTATTAAGACCGCCGAATTTATTGATAGATTCTCGAAAAGGGGAGCTACCTATTCAACGACACGGTAGATTTCGTCTAAAGTCGTGCGCCCCGCTACAACGTGGAGCATGGCGTCTTGCAACATAGTACGCATGCCACTTTTGACTGCGGCAGCTTCGATAGTTTGTGCGGATAGCAGCGATCCTGGCGTTTCAAGAAGCGTGCGGATTTCGCCGGTCATACGGAACTGCTCGCGAATAGCGATTTGCCCACTAAAACCAAAGGGATTTGCTGGTGAACTACCAGCTTTATACAGCTGGAGTCCCTCAAGGTTTGGCCTTTCGGTGCCTTCGGGTAGTGACTCTATAACTTCACGAATTTTAGCCATTTCGGGCTCGGTGGGGGCGTAGGCTACTTTGCTAGCATCGTCAAGTCGACGTACTAGACGCTGCGCCATAACCAAACGAATTGCCGAAACAAAGAGTGGGTTTTGGCCAATAATGTCTCCCAATCGAGTGAGGGCTGCTGCTGCTGACGAGGCATGAAAAGTGCTCAGCACGAGGTGTCCGGTGAGGCTGGCCTGGAGTGCCGTTTTGGCGGTGTCGTTGTCACGAATCTCGCCTACCATGACAATATCTGGGTCAAGACGTAAAATGGCTCGAAGCTTATCGGCAAAGCTACCGTCGTTGCCCGCTTCGGCACTATGAATCGGAATTTGGGTGATACCATCAAATTGATACTCGACTGGGTCTTCTACGGTAATGACTTTGCGCTCGTCGCTCACGAGACTGTTGAGCATAGAATAAAGAGTGGTTGTTTTACCTGACCCAGTGGGCCCTACCACCAGCACGAGTCCGCTTGGTTTAGCAATGATATCGTCTACCACTTTGCGCTGCTCATCAGATAACCCAAGCTGGTCAAGATTATACATTTCGCGGTTCATATTAAACAGTCGCATGACTGCATCCATGCCATGAATAGTCGGCACTGTTTCGAGCCGCACATTGATATCGACTAGGGTACCGTCTGCCATGGTGACCTGCTGAGCGATATGCCCCTGCTGGGCCGTATCAGCATTTGTACTGACGTTGCCAGCGCTTGCGATTGCCCCAATAAGAATACGATATTTGTCGAAGTCAAGAGTTGCAATGGGGTGCAGCACTCCATCAATACGAAAACGTATGCGAATGTTGTTTGCTTGGGTTTCGAGATGAATGTCACTAGCGTTGAGTTGATGAGCTTGGCTGACCAAATAAGCCAGCATGTCATCAGCCCGAACCTGCGATAGTAAGTCAGATATTTGCGAGACTTGTGCCGCACTTTCGCTTGAGGTGATGTCGATGTCATGATATTCCACTTGCTCGGGTGGGTCATAAAGCAACATATAGTCACGGAACCCAGTTTCAGATATTAGGGAAAAACTAATCTTATGGTCGGTAAAATGCTCGGTCAGAGCATTCATAGTTTGCTGCGATGTCGTCGTTGTTATTCCAAACAAAATAGTGTGGTCGTCGGCTTGAATAGGAATAATGCGGTACTGACGCATCTGGTCAATAGGTAGAATATCACGAAACAAAGGCTTCTCTCCCAGTTGCGAAGTATCGAGATAATTGACACGCAATATCTGGGCGCGTCGTTCGGTAGACTGCTCTTCGTCTCGTCGGACATCTTGGCTCATGCGTACCAGTATACTCATTTCGTGCTTATGATTAAACCCTTTGTATTAACAGTCAGCCACAGAAAGATACGTTACAATACACATAGCATGAACCAGCTTGTCATTATTGCACACGATATAAGAAGTACTCACAATGTGGGCTCTCTGTTACGCACAGCTGAGTGCCTTGGCGTGGAACATGTTTATTTGACGGGCTATTCACCTTATCCCAGCCTACCAAACGACTCACGGCTACCACATATTCATAAAAAGCTCTCAAAAGATATTCATAAAACTGCCCTGGGGGCCGAGCATCTTATTGACTGGAGCCACGAGGATGACATTTTTGAACTTATCCAAAGATTAAAAAATGATAGCTATAGTGTCGTTGCGCTTGAACAGACTGCCCAGAGCATACCTTTGCCAGAGTATCTACCGTCCAAAAAGCTCTGTATCATTCTGGGACGCGAAGTCGAAGGCATCGACCATACGCTGATCAGTGCCTGCGATGCAGCCATTGAAATTCCTCAGGCAGGACAAAAAGAATCGCTGAACGTTGTTCAAGCGGCAGCAATTGCGATATACCACTGCACGGCTTGCAAAACATAAGCGTTTGTGCTACAGTGACCCTGAAAGTTGTATATAAAAATGGCACTCACAAAACAAAAACCGATTACTCGTACACCTGTTCATCGTAAACGGACCGGTCAGCACCACCGCAAAGGCGCAAAATACACTCGACCGTACTGGCCCTACCTTCCTATGGTAGTTATCATAACGCTGGGTATTATTGCTAACTCATTACTTGGTTCACTTCGCACTGGAGTACTTGGCTATGCAACTAACACTACCATTGGCGGCCTGCTCGCTAGCACCAACTCTGAACGAGCCAGCAATGGCTACAGCAGCCTACAGCTAAACACCCAGCTCAATGCTGCTGCGACTGCCAAAGCGAGAGATATGGCTATAAATGACTACTGGGCCCATGTTTCACCAACGGGAATAACCCCATGGTACTGGTTCTCAAATGCAGGCTACAGCTACGCGACTGCCGGCGAAAACCTGGCCTACGGGTTTACCACCTCGGGCGAAACCATCACTGGATGGATGAATAGCCCTGGTCACCGAGCAAATATACTGAACGCCAATTTTCAAGAAGTTGGATTTGGAATTTATAACGCCGAAAACTATCAAGGTAGTGGTCCACAAACCATTGTTGTCGCCATGTATGCCCAACCAGCAGTTCCGGTTGCAACCACCCCAGCGCCTACCCCTGCTCCAGCCCCCTCCCCCACACCTGTGCCCGTTAGCGTGTCCACTACTCCTAAGGTAGCGCCAACCCCAGTCCAGCAAACCCCGCTGGAAGTACCCGCCGCGCCAACAGAACCCCAGCCTGCGGCCGCTCCAGCAGAAACGACGGCCCTTCCCGCTCCTCGCACAGATACAGCTACTGCCACACAAAACAAAGCTGAGCAGATCCCTGGTGAAGTTTCGCTTAAGGTCTCTCGCGCCGAGACACTCCGAACCACCAATGTTGCCTGGAATAGCTTTGCTATTAGCATGATTACGGTGGTTGCCCTGCTCGTTTTCTTACTTCGCCATAGTCTTGCCTGGCATCGCTTCTTGCGCCGCGGCGAAAAATTTGTGATTCATCACCCTCTCGTCGATATTGGCGTCGTTAGTCTCGTAGTTGTTGGGTTTCTTCTTATGCAAACGACCGGTCTTATTAAGTAGCTATTGTAGCTTAACGTTCTCCAACCCAACCAATGTCTCGATCTCGGTTTGAAGCGCTTGGCTAGCGGCAACCCTACCAGGAAGTCGAATCGGCTGACGCGCTGCATCGGGCCCTAGCACAAGCACAACTTCTTCGTTCCCAACCGTACTATCAAGCAACGCCTTAAGCTGTGCTAGTAACTGAGTGTCACTACTGTCTTTAATACGGATATATAATCTTTGCGCACTTTTTTGTTGTAGACTTTCACGAGCTGCATCCAGAGTGGGAGTACTACTGTTTTTGGTTCTAAGTTTAGGCACTTTTAGCACGCGCTGTTTTTTGCCGGTGGCTTGGTAGGCTGCAGCTTGCTCGTGAGTAATTTCCCGGGCATCATCAACTAGTATCTTTACCTCGTCAGTAAGATTGCCTTCGCGATCTTTTGCATTCACCTTCCCGCGTACAATAACTACTCGGTCGCGTTCCCACAAACCGAGAGTTTGTTGGTACACGCTTGGAAACAGTATAAGTTCAATCTCTCCCGTCATCCCCTCAATTTTAACAAATGCCATTTTTTGCCCTTTTTTGGTCAAAATATCACGCGCATCGGTAATGGCGCCACCAACAACAACCTGCTTGCCATCATGAGCCGTCTTAATACTAGCTATAGGAATAGTCTGCTCCTCTAGCACCGTTACAAACGATTCAAGGGGTTGCTGACTCAGATACAGCCCCATTAGCTCCCGCTCCCAAGTTAAAAGTTCTCGAGGCGAAGGTCGGACCTCAGGTGGACGCAGGTGAAGCACTGGCTTGCTGTTAGCTACTTCGTCAATGAGCCCCCCAAACAAATCTGTTTGACCACTTGAGCGCTCTTTTTGCAGTCGCTGGCCATACGCTAAAATAACATCGATGTTATGAAGTATGAGTGTGCGTTCATGAAACCCATCAAAGGCCCCAGCCTTGGCCAGGCTCTCGATGGCCTTACGATTGACCAGCCTGGTATTTACCGCTCCCACAAAATCATCTAGCGTAGCAAACTTGCCTGTGTCTCGCGCGCGCAAAATCTCTTCTACGGCACCACTCCCGACGTTTTTGACTGCGTTCATTCCAAAGCGGATATTTTCGCGACCTGTCAGCTCACCTTCTCCCGGCACAACAGCAAATTCACCAAATGACTCATTGACGTCGGGTGGCAACACCTGAATACCCATTTTTTTGCATTCAGATATTTCAATGCTTAGCCGGTCTGTATCATCATAATCACTGGTCATCAGTGCCGCCATAAAGGCAGCTGGATAGTACGCCTTTAGGTAGGCGGTCTGATAGGCAATAAGCCCATAGCAAGCAGCATGAGACTTGTTGAAACAGTAATTGGCAAACTCTTCTAGCTGCGCCCAAAACTTTTCAGCCAGGCCAGCATCGGCTCCGCTGTGCTTGACCGCACCATCGACGAACTCCTTTTTCATCTTGCGCATGAGGTCGATTTTTTTCTTGCCGACAGCCTTGCGAAGTGTATCTGCCTGGCCACCCGTAAACCCACACCAGTCCTTGCTAATTTGCATAAACTGTTCTTGGTACACCAAAATGCCATAAGTGTTTTCGAGCGCTGGTCGCATGCCTTCATGCAGATAGGTTATGTCTTCTTGGCCGAATTTTCGTTTAATAAAGCTATCAATAAACTGCATTGGTCCCGGACGATAAAGCGCTACCATGGCAATAATGTCATCAAATGACGAGGGCTTAAGTTCCCTAAGATAGCGCTTCATACCCGCCGATTCCAGCTGAAATACCCCAGTTGTGTCGCCGCGGGCAAGCAATTCGTAGGCTCGTTGGTCGTCGAGCGGAATGGTAGTAATGTCGATATCTTTACCGTAGACACGCTTAATGATACGAAGTGCATTTTTTATGATAGTCAGGTTGGAAAGACCCAAAAAGTCCATCTTAAGCAGCCCAAGCTCCTCGATTGGTCCCATGGGATATTGAGTTGAGACGACGCCTTTTTGGGCCATCTCGAGTGGAACGAATTTGACAATATCATCAGGTGCAATCACCACACCCGCGGCATGAACGCCATGACTCCGTACTGTACCCTCTAGAATAACCGCGTAATCAATAACTGTTTTACTGGTTTCGTTGGTTTCGTACTCACGTTTGAGGTCGGGGTCCTGTTGGATAGAGGTCGCCAGCGGTATATGCCTGCCTTGCACCGGTGCCGGAATCATCTTAGCCAATCGGTCAGCATCGCCATATGGCACCTCCAGCACTCGGGCTACATCACGCACGGCATTACGGGCAAACATCCGGCCAAAGGTAACAATATTAGCTACCCGTTCATGACCGTATTTTTCGGCGCAGTAGGCAATCACCTCGTCACGTCGAGTATCTTGAATATCAATATCGACATCAGGCATTGATATACGATCGGGATTCAGAAACCGTTCAAACAGTAAGTCGTACTTGAGTGGATCCAGCTCGGTAATCTTCAACGCGTAGGATATGATTGATCCGGCGGCACTGCCACGACCTGGTCCAAAAACAATTCCTTTGTCTTTTCCCCAGTTAATAAAATCTTGAATAATGAGGAAGTAGCCGTTGAACCCCATTTTTTCAATAACATCAAGTTCGTATTCAGCCCGAACCAGCACGTGCTTGGGAATATATCTTTTAGCCTCTCTGACAGTCATACTCGTGGTATCGGCCTCGGCAGCGGTCCCATATCGCCAGGCAAGACCTCGATACGTTAAGCTGTCGAGATATGATTTTTCGGTTTCACCATCGGGCACAGGAAACTTTGGGATGAGAATGTGGCCCAGCTTAATCGTCACATTACATCTATCGGCGATTGCTTTGGTGGTTATAATTACCTCGGGATTAGTTTTGCCCCAGCGAGCAATTAATTCCTCAGGCGGAATAACATGCAGCTCGTAGTCCTTAAGACTCATACGTTTTTCATCACTCAAGAAAGCACCGGTACCAACGCAAAGTAAAATTTCGTGGGCATCTTGGTCGGCATGACGCAAATAGTGCGCATCGCAGGTCAGCGCAACCGGTATATCCAATTCTTCGCTCAGCTGAAACACTCCGTCATTGACCCGTTTTTGCTCTGGACTATGACTTGGCGCATCAGGGTGACCGTGGTCTTGAATTTCTAGGTAATAACGGTCGCCAAAGACACTTTTATACCAGGTTGCGACCTCTTTGGCCTTGGCATAGTCATCGTTTTTAAGTGCATCACCAATCTCACCACCCAAACAGGCGCTGAGTGCAATGATGCCCTCGTTATACTTCTCAAGCAAATCGTGGTCAACACGCGGAAAATAGTAAAAACCATCGAGATTTGCTCGCGTACTTAATTGCATTAGGTTTTGATAACCCTTGTCATTCATGGCTAGCAATATCAGATGGTATCGATTTTTGTCTTTTTGTGGATCTTTGTCAGTGTGCTTACGAGCCGCCACATAGGTCTCGATACCGATAATGGGCTTAACATCATTATCTTTGCACTCTTTGTAGAACTCAATCGTACCGCTCAGTGTACCATGATCGGTCATAGCGACTGCTTCCATCCCTGTTTCATTGGCAAACTTCACTAGTTCGGGGATCTTGGTCAGCCCGTCTAGTAGACTAAACTGGGTGTGGTTATGGAGGTGCACATAATCAGACGTCTGCAGTTTCTTTGCAGGCTTTGCGCCAGACTTAGCATCAGCGGACTTAGCTGCCATTCGTGTTACTCCCTCTCATCTGTCCCTTCAGTATACCGTAAGCATTGCGCGGTAGGCAGTTTCAGTTTTACAACAGGAAGAATTCAGTCATAGTCAAGCGCTCTCGTGAGCTAAGTCATGAGCTAAACCAACTATGGACAGTTTCACCTGGGACAGAACATACAACAGGTAACCACTTTACCTGGGATCACAAGCTATCGCATCGATTGCGCGTTCAATAGCCTAAAAGATGCTTCTATTTCTTGAGGTAGTTTCGGAGGTTCTCGACAGCTTTTGTTGCTTCAGCGATAGCCTTGCGGAGGTCTTTGTCCTCAACTTCGCCTTCGTGCAGACCAGTTAGTGCTTCACGAGCTTTTTCTTTGGCTACTTTGCCCTTGGACACCGCCTCATCAAGCGCCTTGCTGCCCTTGCCGCTCAAGTCTTTGATCTTACTCGCAGCTTCTGAGAGTGATGCATTGAGCTCTGTGTGTAGTTGCTTGAGCTCTTTCTCGGCAGCACCATAGGTTTCGCCAGCCTTTACCTTGAGCTCTTCTCGCGTCTCTTTGCCACTCTTTGGCGCTGTCAGTACGCCTGCGAGATATCCCGCTACCGCTGTAATCGCTGCACCGATCGCTACTTTACCTGCTACATTTTGCTTAGGAGGTTCTTTACGAAACATACTATGTTAGCCTTTCTTGTTAACTTTGTTGACTAGTTTGATAAGCTGCGTCATGGTGCGAATCAGGCCAGCCGCTCCAACATTCTGACGAATGGTTGAGACTGTGTTCTCGGCATTATCTACGAGCTGCTCACCCTTTTCGGCGATACCTCGAAGTATTTTCACTAGTTTGACAATCAATACACCTGCAACAATCGCGACAATCAGTGCGATCAACAACACAACACTCAAAATAATAACCAATATTTGCAATGCTAAATCTGTATCCATAGCCGTACTATAGCACACCCCTGCCGTGAGCAAACAGTGAGTTTGCTTACTTTTCTCGTAATCTGTTGGTCAAGTGTTCCCTTAGCAGTGGGCCTAGCTCGGGGTCATTAATACCAAAATCGAAAACGGTCTTTAAATATTCTAGGGGGTCACCTGTGTCATAAAAGGTTCCATTATGAATTTCGCATCCGTAAAAGTGGGCGCCGTCGTTAATCATAGCTTGCATAATTGGCTGAACCTTAAATTCATCATCACCAATAAATGTTTCTTGTGCTTTCTCCAGGTAGGTCAAGAAGGTACCTGGCATTAGATAACTACTGACGCTTGCCAAGTCTGACGGCGCGTTGTGCTTCCCAGGCTTTTCGATAATACTGCTAATATCAATCACTCCATTAGCAACCGTATTACCAGCAGCGAATCCATACATGTCATATTCTCTATCTGTCGTAGCACGTTTGCATGATAAAATCCCGCCGCCGTACATATGATATGCCTCAATCATTTGCTTAAATCGGCTTGGCGATGCTGCAATAAAGTCATCGGCAAAAGCATAAATGAAGGCTTCATCAGGATTAATCAAGTGTGAGGCACAAGCCAGAGGAGTCGCATTCCCGTAGGGTCCCTTTTGACGAATATAAATAAAGTTTGCCAGCTCGGCCACGGCCTCAATTTTGTCGATAAAGGGCTGTTTCTTGGAGCCACCAGCCCGCAAGTTAGCCAGTAAATCCTCGTTTGGGGTGTCAAAATGGTCTTCGATTGACCGTTTATTGCTACTACCTACAATGATAATGTCTCTAATACCTGCATCAACAAGCTCTTCGACCACATATTGAATAATCGGTTTGTCGATGAGCGGCAACATCTCTTTAGGCATGGCCTTGGTTTGTGGCAAAAACCGCGTGCCAAACCCCGCCGCCGCAATCACCGCTTTTGTTACCCTCTGCTTTGTCATACCTACATTGTACCGCGATTTGCTAGTGCCCGCTTTTGTGATATAATAAATTTTAATGAAAAGGGTTCAAAATAGAGCATCATGGCTCGCGGGCGAAGCCGCTATCATCTGCGACCGCGAAATCCGTAGCAACTTACCTGATACTTGCCGAAATATGCAAGTTGATAAAGTTGTTGAAGCTCCCGAATTTCAGACTCCTTTTAGAAACGAGACCTATGCGCCAATATTTCAGGCCAATGAAGCACTAGAGAGGCTTAAAAATAATACGCCATTGCCTACAAGACGCTTGCATATGTTACTAACACCCCGTATGCAAGATTCTTTTAGAAAGTACACCTTTGAAGGCAGTGTAAATGCGATTGACGAAGGCTATAAGACGCTTCTTTTCTTTCCAGTCAACCTGTTGCATCTAGCCAACAAAGAACGTCCTGAAGCGACCATGCTACTCTACGAATCGCTCTCAGATATTGCAAACATATATAAGTCAAAATGGTTTCATTCTGTTGTGGGCAAATCGGCATTAACTGCTAATGGACTCTGGGGACCGATGAGTGTAACGCCCATGACCGAAAATGACATATACAACCCTCGACGACCACAATTTCCCTACGTCCTCAAATATGAACAGCAAACCCGCTTATCAACCTTTGATTTCACTCCGTCAACTACTCAGTACCTCGTAGGTTCACGAAAGACTCGGAACGAAAGAGCTGCTTTCGCGCTTAAACATTATATGGAAGAGGACAATTATCAAACAGGAACAACCTCAGGTTGTCCAGTAAACCGTCGTCAACCTCAGCTCTCGGACGAATCAGCCGCTATGCTCGCGGAAGTGTACAACACAACTATAGAAGACATCCGCCGACCGTGGCCAGAAAGTACTATCATCTTTGGACTCAAAACACTCGGGAGCTATCTGCAGCGTGTGGCTGATGCCGATGAAAGCAAAAATAAAGTACTATAAACTAAGTTCTTGTTTGATGAGGTCGGTAGCGAGGGCTGGGTTGGCCTTGCCGCGTGACTCTTTCATGACTTGTCCGACCAAAAATCCGATAGCCTTCATCTCGCCCGCCCGTACATCGTCTACCGCCCTAGGATTGGCCGCAAGTACCGCTTGCACAATAGCTCGGATGGCCCCTTCGTCACTCACCTGAAGCAAGTTTTTGGCCTCGGCAATCGACTGTGGCGCATCGCCGCTTTGCAGCATGTCGGCTAGCACTTCCTTGGCGGCCGTAGAACTGAGCTGGTTAGCACTCACCATTTTGCTGAGTGCAATGAGGTTTTTTACCTGGGATGCCTCATCTGCTTCTTTAGGTTTTACTCCATTTTCAGATTGTAGTTGACTATTTCCTTCACTATCGTTGCTATGAGGCTGCATGGTCCAAAATGCTACGCGCTTGGCATGCTCTGCACCCGCATCGTCATAAACCAGACCCACCAAACGGGCTATTTGAGGGTCTGCTAGCACATCCTCAGTGGTCTGCACATCGAGTCCAATATTGGCAAACTTAGCCCGGAAGTCATCGGGTAGCTCGTTCATATTTGCAGCAATCTCAGCAACGTATTCATCGCTCAGCAACACCGGCGGGATGTCTGGATCGGGCATGTAGCGATAGTCATGGGCGTCTTCTTTACTACGCTGGCTAAAGGTCTTAAGCGCATTGTCGTCCCAGCCACGCGTTTCCTGAACAATCGGATCGCCTTGTTCGAGCAGTTCTATTTGACGCGCAATTTCATACTCGACTGCCCGCTCAATACTACGAAAACTGTTAAGGTTTTTGGTCTCGGTGCGCGTTCCCAGCTCATTGGTCTTGCTCACACTAACATTGACATCAAATCGCATATTACCGTAGTACAAATTTGCCTCTGACACATCAGCGTATCGCATTCGCAGGTACAGTTCGTGCGCATAGGCCTTGGCCTCGGCTGCTGAGTGCATGACAGGCTCACTGACAATCTCGAGCAGTGGCGTACCGGCACGGTTGAGGTCAACGAGGCTATAATTGGCACCAGCTGGATGAGTTGACTTGCCAGCATCGGCCTCGAGGTGTGCCCGGGTGATGCCGATGCGCTTTGTTTCGCCATCGACTGCAATATCAATGTAACCCCCGAGGATAATCGGTTCATCAAACTGCGTGATCTGATACCCCATGGGCAAGTCCGGATAGAAGTAGTGTTTACGGTCAAATTTACTAAACCGCTGCGGCTCAGTGTTTAGGGCAAGTGCAGCTTTGCAAGCGAGCGCTACGGCAGCCTGGTTGAGTACGGGTAGTGCACCGGGCAAGCCAAAGTCAATGTGGTTAACCAAAGTGTTTGGCGCGGCTTCACGAGCATCGTTGTTGGCTCCACTAAATAGTTTGGTCTGCGTCTTAAGTTGCACATGGCATTCAATACCAATAGTAGCTGTGTAGGCACTGCGTATATCTTGGCCTATCATAGCAGCGCCCCTATGTCTCGCAGGGCTTGGCGAATGCCGAGCAGCGCGTCTTTGACATCGGTTTTATTAAGCTTTGGAGCCTCGACGTGTTCAGTTTTGGTGCGAAGTTTATGGGCAAACCATACTGTATTATTGCTGCTGAAGTCATGTTGGGCAGTTACCAAACGCTCACCCATAGTTTTGCCCCTGTACTTGCGAGTGCGTAAAGCGTGGTCAAGCAGATCATCGGCCTCGATAATAGCGAGTGCCCACTTGTCTTTGTCTTTGAGACGGCTCTCAATATGTTTCCATTCGTTCTGGTAGTAATCGGTATGGAGTGATTGGGGACGCCTAGACCGAATCATAATGATAATCATCCCCAGACACAGCAGACCAAATGCCCCAAGCGACAAAGGGCCTGTGTAGTCAAATAAGGAATTTAGTTGTGTCATGAAAGAAGTTCCTCAGTTTTTTGGGCAAGCTGCAAAAGCTTGCGGTCAGCGTGTTGCGGAGCAATAAGCTGCAATCCTACGGGTAGGCCACTAGCCAAACCACATGGAATGCTAATAGCCGGTACACCAGCAAGGTTAGCCGAGACCGTCATAATGTCTGCCAGATACATTTGCAGCGGGTCTGTGGTATTTTCGCCAATCTTAAAGGCTGTCATTGGAGCGGTTGGCCCCAGCAAATAATCAACCTTATTGAACACGGCAGCAAATTCATTGATGATTTTAGTACGAACCGTTTGGGCTTTTTTGTAGTAGGCATCATAGTAGCCACTGCTAAGCACATAGGTGCCCACCATAATCCGGCGCTTGGCTTCAGCACCGAAGCCAGTTTCGCGCGTCCGAGTGTAGCTATCAAAGAGGTTTTGGGCATCCGCGGTAAAAGAACCATAGCGCTGGCCGTCATAGCGGCTGAGGTTGCTGCTGACTTCGGCCGGGCATAATACGTAGTACACTGCCAGACCAAGCGGCAGACTGGGTAGGCTCACTTGGGTAATTTTTGCACCCGCAGCACGTAGCTTGGCAACAGCAGACTCAACCGCTGACTTGATGGGGGGACTCAGCGCATCGGTCATATATTCTTGAATAACGCCAATAGTAACTCCAGTGAGGTCAAGGGCTTGCGTGGGCAGCACATACCCGGCTGGGTCTTTAGCAATCGTGGTACTGTCGAGCGGGTCTTTGCCGGCCATGACATCAAGCACAAGTGCAGCGTCCTCGACACCCATGGCGAGAGGCCCAATGGTGTCAAGACTACTACCCATAGCCACGACCCCGCTCCGGCTCACCAAGCCGTAGGTAGGTTTATAACCGACGCAACCGGTAAAGCTAGCTGGAAGGCGGATAGACCCACCGGTGTCAGAACCGAGCGCAAATGGCGCTAGGCCCAATACCACCGCCGCGCCCGAACCGCCGCTACTGCCTCCTGGTACGCGAGTTTTATCGTGCGGGTTGAGGGTGGTAAAAAAGTCAGAGTTTTCGGTACTGCTACCGTGTGCGAACGCGTCAAGGTTAGCCTTGGCCACGCAAATTGCACCCTCAGCCTCGAGGCGTTCAATAGCGGTTGACTGATAGGGCGCCGTAAACCCACGTAAAATATTGCTGGCGGCAGTCGTTTCGGCACCAAATACCAAAAAGTTGTCTTTGGCGATAAATGGCACCCCAGCCAGTCGGCCAAGTTTTACCCCATTTGCCACTTGCTCATCTATAACTTTCGCCCGGGATTTTGCAGTTTCGTTAAGCGTAGCGATGATGGCTTTGTATTCTTCATGCTCGGTAATCGCGGCTAGCGACCGCTCAACCAGGTCTACTGCCTTGGTTCGCCCCGCCTGAACATCTGCGGCAAGCTGCGTAATCGGCTTCCAGGCGCTCATGAGGCAGACTCCTTGAACATTGAACGTTGAACATTGAACATCAATTGACCATATGACATATAGCATTTGATGGCAAAGAAGCCAGTCACAAATGAAAAGCTACTGTTCAATGCTCTACGGTCAATGATATATGTCATTACCCTATCATCCTCTTGACTTTGAGCTGATTTTTTTCTGTCATCGGAACATTGTTCAGTAAATCACGTGGTTCATAGCCATAGCTCTGTACCTGATCGTCGCGCATAACGTTAGTGAGTCCTGTGACTTGGTTGGTGGGGGCCAGACCTTCAGTGTCAACTGTAGACAGCTGCTCGACATAAGCCAAAATGCTGCTTAGCTCTTTTTGATACTGCTCAACCTCATCATCGCCGAGCGAAAGGCGCGCAAGCGAAGCCAACTTTAATACATCATCTCGAGATAACTGACTCATTTCTATTAGTATAGCAATTTTATTGTCTCTGGTAACTATTGACAATTTTCTGTTTTTGATGTATAATCTTGTTTTATGATATCTCCAAATGTAATAATTTCACACTACAATAGCCTTAGCCCTGCGAAACAGAGCGACTATCGATTGAGCCTGAGTAACGCTATAGGTGTTACGTGCGGGAGCATTGCTTTTGTCGGGACATTTGTAGGGTCGGGAATTGCAGCACATAAGAGCGCCGAACAACGCCAAGATAGCATAATCACAGCAGAAGAGACCTATAAGAAAGCAAACAGAGCCGAGATGGACTTTGTTCTTACGCTGCCAAATGACTGTTCGGCGTTCATTGCTGCCTACCGAGCAGATTTTCAAACACACCCCGATGAAACAATAGCCACAGGCAATAGTGAGGCTGTGTGCGGCGAGAACACGCTCACCACCCTTAAAAATGCCAGCAACTTAACTACAAGCACCGAAACTGCACTTGCAGACTGGAAGAAGAAAGAAAGCTCAAACATTAATTATCCAGCCTTTGTCATAGGCGCGCTATTCTTAGGTGGCTTTGGCGCCGGCATCGCCAAAAGTACTGGAGAATTTGGTAGCTGGTGTGTGCTTGATAGTTTAGCCAATATGGCAGCAAAGTCGGAACCAAAAAAATACCGCAGCCAGACGCACACTCAAATACCTGCCGCAAAGAAAAAAGCAAACAATCAGTGGCAAGTGGTAAGTAAAAAAACCGGCAATGAATTTGTTGGCCATGAGTATGGTTTTGGAATAAACGTGCATGACTGAGCAATAGTCGACACTACGGCGTATGGCTCTTTACAATTTTGGAGGTAAGGTCTACAGTGACAGCCAAAGGCCAGCATGCAAAGCAAAACGCAATCTCCAAACCTTGTTGCCTCCTGTTTATCAGAACTGCACGACCCTCAGCTCGGCGCAAGGGTAACTGGCATAGAACTTCTGAAATGTAGCACTCCGTCCTCATCTCTTGGGACTTCTTCGTTGCATGCATCGGCATATGTGGTACGTCATGGCTCGTCCTATTTGCTCGAGCAAACGCGCTCAGACAAAGCGACCGGTATAGGACTTGTTCAGTTACCAGGTTTGAGCGAAAATGTCACTCTAGATCTTGCAAGAGTACGCGCAACTACGCTCCTACACACTGTTCCACAGCTACAAACATTGCTGTCAATTGGTCATAATGCTATTGGCATTCCTGGTGCACGCGATGCCGATCGGCGCGAAGCGGTTGTACAAGAACGACTTGCCCTATTGCAAAATGTTTTGCCTAGAAATCAAAAACAGCTCTTGCTAGGATGCTCTATGGGTGCAATCATCCTCGGAGATATTGCCTACGAAAATCTGCATTCGCCCGAACCGCTTGCCATAGCGGGGCAGGTACTGTTTGCCCCTGCGATACGGCGAGTAGGCACTCTTGACCCCCGGTTTATACAGGCGTTTACACGGCAGATGGTTGCCGATGGCGCACGTGAGTTTGCGTCTGGTGGCATGGAAGAAAAACTGTCCAAAATTGGAAGTATTGGCCAGTGGGCAACAGATAGTATGCGCAACCTTCGACACATTACTCACCAGGCGCTTCACCTGCTTGGGTCGACCAGTGTAGAACACCTCGAAGAAGCTATAGAAGTCTATCCAACACTTGTAGTAGTGGGCGAGAAAGACAAAGTCGCAGACCACGAGCTGTGGGACGAGCTTGCCAAAAGACACCCCAGCAATCTACGGGTGGTGACCATTCCCCGTCATGGGCACGAGCTCATGCTTCATCCCCACCACGCAGCCGCCAAACTCGCCAAAGAAATCCTCCGTTTCAACCAAATAGCGCTCAATTTAGATTGATGATAGCGGTTGCTTGTAAAAGAATATTGCTTTATTGTTGTCTTTGTGTTATAATAAATACGTGAGCGAATTATCTTACCAAAGAAACTTGCAAATGGGCGTGACAGGTCCCACAACAGGGACGTGCTATCTGGCGGCTTTCGACAGAACGAGCCAAGTTGCAGGCGTTTCAACACAAACTTACGAAGACTATGACAACCTGCGGAATGTATATGTAGCCGGAGGCGGCGAAGCCATTCCTTATATAGCACCAGATATAGTAGCTTTCTCTCGCAATGTTATGGGTCGCGCCAGAGCAGAGCTAGGTCTAAAAACGGGCACACAAATGGAGTATAGAGCCCGTAGAGAATCTGAACTCCAAAACATTCTTACTAAGCTTGCAATGGGGGGGTTCCGTACAGCTGTCTTTTTGGATGTAGGAGGGCTTCACGCTGTTGGGGTTGAATATCTAGGAGATGACTATTTTGCAACTAAAAGCACCTGGTCGCCTTTCGATGAAGAGCCTGTCAGTGTCTCTGCCATTTTTGGGTTATTAGATCAATCTCCGCGGCAGCACAAAAGACAATACTCAGGAAAGAAAACTCAAAGACTGAGTAATATCTTTGCGTTGCCGCCTGAGTCCCCACGCACAAAACCACCATCCCCTCACGCATAGTTACATCTCTGTTTTGATTTGGGCGATTAGGTCGCGGAGTTCGGCGGCTTGCTCAAATTGTAGGTTGGCTGCGGCTAAATCCATCTGAGCCGACAAGTCTTTGATGAGATGCTTATACTCGTCTTTGGGTATCTTTTTCAGATCGAGCTTGGCGCGCTTGGCTTCTTCGGGTAGGTCTGGGCGCAGACCTTTTTCGATAGATTTACTGATGCCAATTGGGATGATGCCGTGTTCTTGGTTGTATGCCTCCTGTATGGCGCGGCGGCGAGTGGTTTCGTCGATAGTCTTTTGCATGCTTTTAGTGATGGTGTCGGCGTACATAATAACGCGACCTTTCTCGTGACGCGCCGCTCGGCCGACCGTTTGTATAAGTGCTTGTTCGCTGCGCAAAAAGCCCTCTTTGTCGGCGTCGAGTATGGCGACTAGCGATACTTCGGGTAGGTCTAAGCCCTCGCGGAGCAAGTTAATGCCCACTAGTACGTCATACACGCCAAGGCGTAAATCACGAAGTATATCGGTGCGATCGAGCGTATCAACATCGCTATGCAGGTAAGCAACCTTAACATTAAGCTCTTTGAGATACTCTGTCAGGTCTTCGCTCATGCGTTTGGTCAATGTTGTTACGAGTACACGCTCACCCTTAGCGACGGTGTCGCGAATCTCGGCCAGTAGGTCGTCTATTTGGCCATCAATGGGTCGTACTTCGATGGGCGGGTCGAGTAAGCCGGTTGGGCGTATCACCTGCTGAACCGGCTCTGGGCTGCGACTCAGCTCATACTCGGCTGGCGTAGCGCTCACATAAACAACTTTGTTGACATGACGCTCAAACTCGGTGAAGTTGAGTGGCCGGTTATCGAGCGCGCTTGGCAAGCGAAAGCCATGTTCAACCAGTATCTCCTTGCGGGCACGGTCGCCGTTATACATACCCCGCAGCTGCGGTATGGTCATATGGCTTTCATCTATCAGCATCAGGAAATCATCGGGAAAATAATCGAGGAGCGTAGCCGGCTGTTCACCTGGTTCGCGGTTGGTTAGGTAGCGACTATAGTTTTCGATGCCTTTTACAAAGCCTGTTTCCTCAAGCATTTCTAGGTCAAACCGAGTGCGCTGCTCAAGTCGCTGCGCCTCGAGGAGTTTGTTTTCGTTCCGAAACAACGCCAGTCGCTGCTGAAGCTCATTGTCAATTTGTCCAAGTGCGACTTTGAGCTTTTCTTGTGGCGTCACGTAATGACTACTTGGAAATACTTTATAGCGGTCGAGTTTTTTGGTAATCTCGCCAGTGAGCGGGTCGATTTGGGTGATGCGTTCTATTTCGTCACCAAAAAACTCTACCCGATACGCCAGCTCTTCGCCGGCCGGGAATATATCTACTACATCACCACGCACCCGAAAGGTGCCTCGATGAAAATCGACGTCATTGCGCTGGTATTGAATGTCGGTCAGCTGCCGAAGTAACTTGTCGCGCACTCGACGTTCGCCGACAGCAATGTTCACCGACAAACCATCGTAATCTTCGACCGAACCAATACCGTAAATACAACTAACGCTGGCAACAATCAACACATCTTGACGGCTGAGCAGTGCGTCGGTGGCGGCATGGCGCAAGCGGTCAATCTCTTCATTGATTTGACTGTCCTTTTCGATGTAGGTGTCGCTGCGAGCAATGTAGGCTTCGGGCTGGTAGTAGTCAAAATAGCTAACGAAGTAGTGCACGGCATTATCTGGAAAAAACTGCTTAAACTCACTATACAGTTGAGCAGCGAGGGTTTTGTTGTGACTAAGCACCAGCGTTGGTTTCTGGATGCTCTGGACCAGGTTCGCCATAGTGAAGGTCTTGCCACTACCTGTTACGCCTAATAGCGTTTGTTCTTTGACGCCATTTTTCAGTCCGTCAGTCAGCTGCCGTATTGCTGCTGGCTGGTCTCCCGTGGGCTTATAGTTACTCTTTAACTGAAATGAGGTCATCTAGGTATTGTACATCATTGCAGTAGTGATATTATTGCCTCTTGACGCTCAATATAATAGCCTTGGCTTGGCTATATGCCCTGGAACTGACAAATTTATCATATTGTGCACTTGATAGCATGCCGGTGTTCTCATCGGTAGGAATGCCATAGCCTATATACAGTCTAGTGGCGCCAATATAAAAACCAGGGCTAAACCCTGCCATAGCAACATCGCAGTAGTTTGCGCCATTCTTTACGCGTGCGGCCTCTTCTTGGCTCATCATGCCTGCAGAATAACTACCTTGGGTATTGAAATATTGAACAAACTCATAGCCATTCGCATTTGGCAAAGATTGTTTGACCACCTTTTCTATACTGCCCACCTCTGCAGGGTTACAGGCGCCACCTAAGCCACCAATGAATCCCTCAAACTTCACATAGGCCTTGCTATCTGGAGAAGATACGGTAGTTATTTCTGTCGTTTCATCTTTGTAGGCACCAGACGCATCGTCAGCACGATAAGTTTTTTGTGGCACACTTTTGACCGTCCAATCGCTTGGCACACTCATCGTCACCGCACCCTTGTCAATGGATACTTGTTGGAACTTTGATAGTTCTGTTTGGGCTGTCTTAGTGCTCTTTACTATTGGTGCACTTGCGTTTGAGTCGTCCAGAGTTTGGGATGCTGACCTTTGAGTATCCCATACGAACCAGCCGATGAAGCCAATAATAGCAGTAACAATCAGCAGCAAGAGTGTCTTAACAATGCTAAAACCTTTTTGTGCCTTGCCTAACTTTTTCATAATTGACTCCATTGCATTAGTCTTGCTTAGCAGTATAGCCTGCCTCCTCACAAACACAAGCATTTAAAAATAAGCCTAAACGCGTTACACTAAGACTCTATGTCGCATACACACAAACACGAAAACAAAGTCTGGGAGATGACCCCCGATCAAAAAGCTGCCATTGCCAAATCGACACGTGAACTACGCACCGCCGACGAAGAATTTGAAGCAGCCTTTAAAATCCTCAAAAAATACCCAAAGCGAATTACCTTTTTTGGATCTGCACGTCTAACCCCTCGGTTCAAATCGTACCAGTGGGCCCGTGAACTTGCCGACGGACTGTCTGAAGATGGTTTTGCCATACTTTCGGGTGGGGGCGGTGGTATTATGGAGGCCAGTAACCGAGGTGCATTTGAGGACGAGCATGTTTCAATTGGGTTCAACATTGTACTGCCTCATGAGCAAAGCCTTAATCCATATACTTCAGATAGTCTCGCCTTTAACTTCTTTTTTACCCGCAAAGTAATGATGACCTTTTATGCGCATGGCTTTGTGTATTTTCCGGGTGGCTATGGCACCCTTGACGAGTTCTTTGAAGTGATTACGCTCATTCAAACCGGCAAAATGCCCCGCGTACCTATTATTTTGATTGGTAAAAAATATTGGAAACCCATCGATAAATTTGTTAAAAAACATTTGTTGAAGAATGAGCTCATTTCTCCTGGTGACGAAAAACTCTACGTCATGACCGATGACCTTAAGCTAGCACGTCGCATTCTTAAAAAAGGTTACGATAAATAATAACTAGTCGACGGCGAGTTCGTTAGAAAAATGCTTGTTCAGGCTATCGTCTATCGCAGTTTGCAAATGAGTGTGACCCATGTAACGGCCAATGAGTTCTCTTTCTAGGCTACTACGCATATGCTTAACAATTCTATCGGCATACGACAGCCCATTACAAACAGCTACCGACACATCTAGCAAATTGCAAGAAACCACGTCTCCACGCGCATCAACCAAACCCAAAGCGGCGCTATCTTGCCAGAATTGTATAGAATTGTCTATGGTTGAAAGTGACGATTCTACCCCGTGCCAACGTAAATCTTCTGCCTGAATGTGCGGCTCAAACGCGAGTGGCAGCGGTGTATTGGAACTGTGCGCATAGAACCAATGTAGCAGCTTCCAGGGCAGTTCTTGGCCACTTGCCTCAACAGTTAGGATTGGCTCTTTGGCAACCGCTGCCTGTACCGTTTTGGCAAAGTCAGGCTGCACCTGATGAAGCTTAAGATAGGTACTCATCGAACGAATATCATTCATTGCTTGGTTGCCAAGCACCAGTGAAGTAATGACCAGGCCAATCATATCGTGACTAGGTGGCATAATAACCACGGCGCCAAGTTCGGGCAAAACCATCATGTGTTGGCGTAATCTTGTGGTGTAGCGCTCGGCCAATTTTGGCCATTGTTTAATGACAGGTGCAAAAAATTTAACATCACGTAGTTCAAAATCATTAGCCTGGAGTTTGCCGTAGGCTTTGCTGCGTTGTTCATGCCATGCTGTCGACTCTACAATACAGGCGGCTGCCAAAAGCAGAGGCGCTGGTTCGTGTTTAAACATACTTTCTTGACTGCGATACCCAAGTGCCTTCATAGTAGCTTTGGGCTTAAGCTGTTTTAGAATGCGTCTTAGCGAGGTATGCTTTAATACAAACACTTGGCTATGTTGTATTTGGTTTTGTAAAGCATCTTGTACGACAGATGTTATTTGCTTAACATCTGCAGTCTCGTCGATTCCCAATGCTCTTCGTATGCTCGCTTCGTCAGTTTGTAACTTTTGCTGCAAGACATGATATAGCTCAAGACCAGTGGTATCTTGTGGGTCAAGCCCAAGCTCGCTCATTTTTTGCTGCACTCCGCGCGTAACATCCACTGCCAAGCGGATGTCTGTGCTTGGGTTGCCTGTCATGCGTTCTAGTGTGCGCAATCTTAGGCGAAAAGCCGATTCGTCAACCCCCAATAATTGTGTAAGTGCCCTCGACATAACTACGTACACTTTACCACAAGCGCGACAGGTGACATAGGGATTGCACAAGGTTAAACACAAGAATGGCTTAGGTTTTGCTCAGGAGAAGCTATCAGAGCGGGGCCGCAAGTGAAGCACAGGGAACTTAGGACATGGGGGATAGAGCGTCGGGCTTAGAGTATTGGGCGTCGGAAACACAAAGGTTTTCGCTTGTAACAACTTCCAACAGGTGATGCGAGTTGCGTAACGAATGGCACCTGTTGCCGGTGGCAACGAGTGCCATGAGGAGTTCTCGCATCAGTTGTTACAACGAACAACACACAAGGCAAGAGCTGGAAGTGTGTCGAGGTTTTTGCTTACACTCCACCCCATGAAAAAAGTTTCATGGTGACCCCGGGTTTTATCCGGCACAAAAGTAACGCGGGAGCGGCTTCGCCGCTCTTGAAATGAAGCCTAGCCTAATGAAGTGAAAAGAGGTAGTATCTAACAGATAAGTAGGAATGAAATGGGGTAAAGACAATGCACTGCACCTCCTAGAACGGTGAGGGATGATACCAGTCGGGCGCCTTACGCAGCCACATCTCAAGCTCACGCTCGGTCAACAACCCCGCCTGCGCACCAGCCTTTTGCACAACACTCATTGAATTAATTGGCGCCCACTGTAATGCGCCCTCTAGGTTATAGCCCTTAGCCAAGGCGGCAACAAGTGTCGAGGCATATGCGTCACCAGCACCAGTGCGCTCATATGGTGGGGCTGGATCAGGGTATAGGGGCATTTTAAACCGGTTTTGACCATCGCTGGCGTAAGCACCGGCAGGCCCGTCGGTAATAACCACCATTTTACAACCATAGCTATGCAATCTATCTATCAAGTCGTGAAGGTTGTCGTAATCACCACCCGTAACAAACACTGCCTCTTCGCGGTTAAGAATCATCACCTCGGCGCGTGCATACAGCCGCTTCATCCGTTCTACGCCAGCCTTCATCTGGAACGTGCCGGGCTGAAAGGCTAGCTTGACATCTGGGTACCTGTCGAGCCAGTCGCTCACCTCGTCATGATAATCGAGTGCATTTTCAGAAATCGAGCTAAAGTACACCCATCGAGGAACCTCATAGTTGCGCAGGTGTGGCCAGCGGTAATCAAACTCTTCGTGCTTAATTAATATTGTTCGTTCTTCTTTGTACCAAAGCACAAAGTGCAGATTACTTACTTTTTTTGGGTTCACGTGCACTAGACTATGGTCTACCCCTTCTTTTTCAAGTTGCACAATCATATCCCGGCCCGCTTGGTCACCGCCGACATTGGTATCAAAAGCAACATGTAACCCCAAACGAGCACATGACACAGCTGCGTTAGCAGCATTACCAACGGCACTCAGCGTTTCGCTGTGGTGAAATGGTAGTTTGGTACCAAACGGTATGGCAAGCCAATCCCCCTGTTCATTTTTGTAAGTATGTGCCTGGTCGTCTAAAAGCTTGATAAAAATATCTGTTACGATATCGCCGATACACAGTACATCAAATTGTTTACGCTCTTTCACCCTGCCACCCTTTGTTTACACTGTTTATGCTTACTCTCATTGTGCCACACCCGTCACTCCTACACAACTGCCTTACCAGCAGAATTAAAGGTGTCAATCTTGTCTTCGACTACCTTTTGTACTTCTGGAATAACATATTCCTCAATAAGTTTGGCGACCGAATATTCGTTTGGCCGCTCTTTGAGCGCTTTTTCAAGCGCCAATCGGTATGCAATGCGCATATCACTATTAATATTAATTTTTGTAACCCCAATTTCTACCGCACCACGAAAATAGTGGGCTGGAGTTCCACTGCCACCATGTAGGCTAATGTTGCAGTCAACGGCCGCTCGAAGCTCTCTTAGGAGGTCTAGGTCAAGCTTTTTGGGTACGGGATACTTGCCATGCAAATTGCCAATTGCAGCCGCAAAAGTATCAATGCCGGTTGCGTCACGAAACTGTTTTGTGCCCTCTGGTGTACTAAATGTTTTGCGGATTTCGGTGTAATCAATTGCTTCAGTATGTAGATTACTGCTGCCACCAAAGTAATGAGGTTCGCTTTCGACAAGCGCTCCAGTAAACCGAGCATACTCCACTACTTCACGGGTAGCAGCAATAATTTCTTCGTCGCTGGCATTGTGATTGGCCTGGCTAACATCAATATGGATAAACTCAAAGCCGGCATCAATCCCTTTTTTGGCGGCCTCGACCGATGGACTATGATCGAGATTAATATACATCTCTACGCCCATCTCACGCTTGGCATTGTCAACCATATCGCGCACATTGGCCAGCCCAATGCTGTCAACCTCGCCCTGGCTCACCTCTACTAAAACGGGCGCGTTTTTAACTTTTGCAGCTCGTGCTACCGCCTCTAGCGTTGGCTCATCGTCAAGATTAAAGGCCCCAAAAGCCCATTTCTCAGCTCTTGCTTGCGCCATGCGGCTACGCGCCTTTTGACAGTTTTGTCGAACCTCTTGCAATGTAATTGCCATGCCCACTCCTTAGTACTTATGCTTTTCTGTATCTAAGTATACTGGCTGCCTTCATAATCGGCAATTCGATGTATCTTTTTAAAATGAGGGTAAATTGTTATCTGTTGTGGCACGGTCCCAGTTGAAACCTATTTTTTCCCAGCCACATGATGAGCGGCCAAACGAATATGTTTGGCGTCTAATCCAAAGTGCGTCAGCAGCTCGTTGCCCTCACCACTTTCACCGTAATGGTCTTGCATGCCAATGCGCTTCATAGGCACTGGCTGATTCTCACCAAGCAATTCAGCAACTGCCCCACCGAGTCCACCGTGAATCTGTGCTTCTTCTACTGTTACGACACAACCGGTCTTTCTAACAGATGCCAGAATGGTTTTTTCGTCGAGTGGCTTGATTGTCGGAACATGAACAACCTCGGCGCTAATACCGTCTTTGTACAGCTGTTCGGCAGCCATAAGAGCGTGATAGGTCATTACCCCCGTGGCAATGATAGTCACATCGGTGCCTTCCTCAAACACATAAGCTTTGCCGATTTCAAATGGCGTTTTATCGGTCGTAATAACTGGTGTGTTTTCGCGACTCATACGCAAGTAGTTTGGTCGGGCATCTTTGGCCATGGCAAGGGTTGCCTTTTCGGCTTCAACAGCATCACACGGGCATAGCACCACCATACCTGGCATCACTGTCATAAGTGCAATGTCCTCTAACATTTGGTGCGTGGCACCGTCTGGACCAGTATACAGCCCAGCATGTCCACCAATAATCTTGACCGGAATCTCGTTAAGACAGGCGGTTGTCTTAATTTGCTCCCAGTTACGACCAGGGCTAAAGGCGGCATAGCTGGCAACAAACGGAATCTTACCAGCCAGGGCTAGACCGGCACCCACTGTTGCTAGATTCTGTTCGGCTACTCCAATCTGTATATACCGGCTAGGAAATGCCTTAGCAAAGGCATCCATTTTGACCGAACCTGTCAAGTCTGCACAGGCCGCCACGACATTTTCGTTAAGCTCACCAGCCTTCACTAAGCCGCGGCCAAACCCCGCCCGAATCGCATCCATTTGTAGGCCTTTAGTACTGTCTGCTAGGTGTAGTTCGGCCATTATTCGTGCTCTCCTTTGATTTTGCCGTTGAGTGTACGTAGCATATGCAAGGCTTCTTTGGCTTGCTCATGAGTAGGCGGTACGCCGTGCCAATGAAAATCATATTCCATAAAATCTACGCCCTTGCCGGGCACCGTGTAGGCAATGATACATACTGGCTGCTCAGTAATGGCCTTGGCCATGGCACATGCATCAATAATTGCCTCGATATCATTGCCATTTATCTCGAGCACGTGCCAGCCAAAACTTTCCCACTTTTGCTTCAGGTCATTCAGTGGCAAAACTTCTTCAGTCGGGCCGTCAATTTGAATATTGTTGCGGTCGATAATGGCAGTAATGTTGTTGAGATTGTATTTAGGAGCCAGCATGGCCGCTTCCCATATATTACCCTCATCAAGTTCGCCGTCGCCCATGACACAGTAGATGTGACGATGCAGTTGCGCATCCATCCGAAATGCCAAAGCCATGCCACAGGCCTGACTAAGCCCGCAGCCGAGTGGACCACTCGTACCCTCAAGTCCCGGAAGACGCAGACGTTCTGGATGGCCTTGCAAACGCGAGCCGAGTTTGCGTAAGGTTGTAAGTTCGCTTTTAGGAAAATAGCCGGCTTCAGCCATGGCAGCATAACGCACTGGCACGCAGTGTCCATTGCTAAGCAGCAAGATATCACGTTCAGCCCAGTCGGGGTTCTGCGGGTCGTGTTTAAGAACGTCAAAATACATGGCCGTAAATATATCAGCCAAGCCCAATGGTCCGGCACTGTGGCCACTACCTGCGGCCTCAAGCATACGAATAATGTCCTCACGGATGATATTCGCCTTTAATTCTAGTTCTTTTATAGTGTATGTTTTGATCATTATGTTTATGATTATACACTTAATTAGCACATCTATCCATATTGACCAAACTTATTTGATATATTATAATATAAAGATGACCCCGTACCTGGAACGGCTCTCTGCTGATTTGATGCAACTATCGGTCCTACAAAAGACTCCACCGATTTCGTCGTATTCATCTCTCCGAACCGCCATAGAAAACACCAGACCGGCTGCCATGCTAACTGTTGATGAACTCGTTAGCCACACCTTTCTGACAAAGTTGGCAAAATTGCATCTCTCTCGGCAGAGACAAGCCTAAGCCCTGCAGACGAAGCTACTATCGAATATGAAAATGCTACATACTGCTGTTGCCCTGAAGCCGAAGAGCTTGTCATCGACTCCCTGCCTCGGTCCACTCGTGCTCGCAAAACTAAAAGCGTTATTATGACGTACCGCAACCAGGCAGTAGCACTAAGAAAAATGAGTGGCGAAAAATCAACCTATGCACTCAGGACCGTACAAGGGCTAGGCATTATCGCCGGAGGGCTGTATGCAACTACTGGCGCCCCAAAGCCTCACCTTCACCCCTGAATTACCGAGCCAAGTTGGCGTATAGAGTGTGAGCCAAATGCTGTGCAGTTTCATTTTTTACGTACCAGCATGTTCCTGATTCCGCGGCTAGAACGACAAGCATTATTTCTTAAAACCAGATATGAATCAATCCTTACTGCTACCAGCGCCGCAAAGACACTCGCCACGCACCATTCCATTGTCACGGCTGCAGATACTGCACTGTCATCCAGCCGACCCGTGGCCAGCTCATCATATAAAAAATGACTGCCTTCTACACTATTGTAATTCAGGTTGTTGTGTAATGTGTTAAATCATGTTTTAATACATTAAATGACTTCTCGTTCCAATCCTGTAGTGTATTTTCGTGACCTCGACGCAGATATTGCGTTACTTGGCGGCAGACCGATGCATGAAACCGTCCGTGCCGTTAGTCAAGCTGTGAGTCACTGCCGGGCACTTGGTAATTTGTCATTATCTGACAGCGAGCTATCGGTAATCACGGCCGATGATATAAGGACTCCTATTGGAAAGATGGCCCATGCGGCCCTTTCAGCTGGTATTGAGATGGCTGCGCATAAAGAGCAACATATTGTCTGCTGTGTACGGGCCGAGGAAAAACTTATCGATTCTCTCTCGTCCCACGCCGTGAATAGCCCAAAATACGTCTCACCTGTTATCGTGATGCACGGTGATGAACCAGCTGCCATTTGGAAAGGATATGGCGAACAGACTGCCTATGGTCTCAAGACTGTTCCCGAAATCGGTCTAGTTGAGGGGATGTTTCATGCTCCAATTAACGGGCCCTACCCAAAGAGTCAAATACGCACCTCACATGCGCTGCGGACCGCAAGCGACAATGATGTGCAATTTTGGCCAATGCGCTTTGGACTTGCGGCGCTCCCCGATAATGTACGGCGCAACCTCCAGGCAAGCAGGTCATATTTCAACGCACTAAACACAAGTCATCAGCAACTACAGTTGCGTGCCGCTGAGCTCGCAGTCGAAGCGCTCAGCATCGATTAAACCTCTTCAACAATTTGTTTGATGTGGTTATAGGCAGCGATTGGGTCATCGCCGTGTAAATACCCGCCACAGTTAATAACATCTATGCCACCTTCGGCCAGAGCACGAGCGTTATCTGCATTAGCGCCACCATCCCAGCCCAATTCGAGATTCGGCTTAAGGTGCTTGAGTTGTTTGGCCTTTTCGAGCAAACTTAGGTCGGCCACACCACCAAAATGACCTAGGTTCCCCGAAAATAGCAGCACATGGTCAATCAGCTCAAGCGCGGGTCTGATTGCCTCAACTGGTGTGGGCTGCAGCAAAGACACACCGGCCTCGATGCCATGCCTATGAAGTTCACGAGCAAATGCCATAAAGTCACCTTCGGCCTCGGCGTGTGCGATTACGAGCTGCGGTTTAAGCGCCAAAATGGCCGGCAGATGTACAAAAGGCTCTTTAAACATGATATGCAGGTCAGCACGCATACCTGCCGGCCACCACACATCTTCAACGGCAGTGAGTTGACGAGTAAAAATACCGTCACCTAAGTCAATGTGTACTCGTACGGCGTACTCGGCACTTTTTTCGATTTGTTGACGGTAGACCTCGTAGTCATCGGTAGTAACCGTCGGGCAAATGGTAACGCTCATTTTCTAGAAAGTTTCCTTTCGTGCAAGCCAATTGCGGCCACATAGAACAACAGCGACACCACTCCAACACTCAGCTCATGGCCAAACTGTCCCCAAAAGCCACTAGAAGACAAGGCGCTACTACCACCAAACTTGATACGCCATAGGTTATCGACAGTCAAAAGCACCCCATACATGAGTAGTCCCATGAGCGCCAAAAAACTCGCTACAAAAAAACTATGTAGCAGTGCCCTGTAGTGACGACTGGTATAAATAAAAGCAATCGCGGCGTACACTAGCGGTATAAGTATTTGTGCTCCAACGTAGCACCACATTTGTTTAGTAACATTTGGTGACCCAATCATAAAAACAAGGCTCATAACAATGGTACTTATCCAACTACATACAATCAGTATCAAAAAGTATCTTTGCGCGTTTGCAGATAGTTTTACCGCGGATTGCTGTTTTGCATCTGTAAGTTTCACTTCATTACCCTAGCTGATCGAGCTGTTCAATACGGCGTTTGTACCTGGGCGCGTCGGCAAAAGGAGTAAGCAGCCAGGTATGCATGATACTAATTGCCCCTTCAAAGTCTAGCTCGCGCGCGGGCAAACACAGTACGTTGCTATCATCATCATTGCGGGAGCTACGAGCCGATTCTTGGTTGTAACCCAAAACCGCACGAATGCCCTTGTAGCGGTTGGCTGCCATGCACATACCCTGTCCGCTGCCGCACAACAAGATGCCCCTTACATCATAAGACGGGTCGGTTGCCATAGCATGTATAACCTGAGCCGCAAATTGGGGGAAGTCGTCGTCTGGATGCTGTTCACGGTCACCCTCATCCGAAACAGTGTAACCACCGCGCTGCAAATAATCTGTAAGCTTGGCTTTTAGTTCGTACCCATTGTGGTCGGCACCGATATAGATAGTTGGCTTTTTATCCATGGTTACTTCTTAATAAGTCTTCCGGCGTCGGCTACAACTTCGACAAGACGATTGCTATAGCCCCATTCATTGTCGTACCACACCATTACTTTCACCAAATTGCCGCCGACCACCTTGGTAAGTAACAGGTCAACAGTGCCTGAATTGCTATTACCAATGTAGTCACTACTAACAAGTGGTTCTTCGCTCACGCCCAAAATACCTTGGTAGTAGGGTTCTGCGGATGCCTTTTTAAACACGTTGTTGACTTGCTCAACGGTCACATTCTTTTTGAGTAGAACAGTTACGTCACTCAGACTGACCACGGGGGTTGGCACCCGAATGCTTAGGCCATCGAATTTATCTTTGAGTTGAGGTAAGGTAAGTGTTACAGCAATGGCCGCACCCGTGGTAGTCGGCACGATGTTTTCGGCAGCGTTACGACCCTCGCGTAGGTCTTTGGCGGGAGCATCTTGTACCACCTGGCTCGCGGTGTAGCTATGCACAGTGGTTAACATTGATTTTTCGACCCCAAATTCGGCATCAAGCACAGCCATAACAGCACCGAGTGAGTTGGTCGTGCAACTGGCATTGCTAATAATTTCGGTTGAACCTTCAAGTGTGTCATCATTGGCTCCGAGCACTATCGTATCAACACCGTCGCTTTTAGTCGGGCCACTTATCACTACTCGTTTGGCTCCGGCTTTGAGATGCGCTCCGGCTCCTTCTTTGTCGGTAAAACGACCAGTGCTTTCAATCACGACATCAACAGCCAGTTTATTCCAAGGGAGTAGACTAGGGTCCTTTTCGGCACAAACCAGCACTTTGTGGCCATCCACGATAATATGAGTGTCGTCGTGACTGACTTTTTTGTCATAGGTACCATAGTTGGTATCGTGCTTAAGAAGATAAGCGAGAGTTTTGGTGTCTGTTAAATCGTTAACCGCCACAATTTCGATATCATTTCTCCCAAAGGCAATTTTGAACGCATTACGTCCAATTCGGCCAAATCCATTTATCGCTACCTTTGTTTTCATGTACACCACCTCATGTTTACTAGATTGATACTGCTTACGTTTCTATTGTAAGCATATGCGGTGCCTCTGACAAGTAGCGGTTTTTTTTGGAAATGATTTCTGACAAGCGAGACTATGAGCCTAAACTGCCCAGCAGTGTAGAAGGGATAACCGAAATAGCCCTATCCCCTTTTGTCACATAGTTGCTGAGCTACCAGCTGCAGTGTAGCCTCCAGGCGCTCCCGCCTAGGAACGACGGGAATGGCTTGTGCCTCTACTTGCGGCGGGACAAAAGCACCAAGTTCGGCATCACTCGAAGCCCTTAGCTGTCCACTATTTGTGTCCCGTGAGCCGGTATCTTGCTTTTCTGGATTTAAATGTTCCATTATTGTTCTTGGTAACGATTAATGCATTCTTTAATAATACGCTTGGCCTCTTCGGCATCGCCCCAACCAACAACGTTCGTACTACCTGGTTTTTTGAGGTCCTTGTAATGGCTAAAATGGTGTTCAATCTTTTGGCGCCAACGGTCATGTAGGTCGTCTAGGCTTTGGATGGCATTGTCGGTGTTGCGGTCGTCGGCTGGAACGCAAATGACTTTGTCGTCCACCTCACCATCGTCGACAAATTTAAGCACTCCTACGATTCTGGCTTCTAGAAATACTCCTGTTGGGATTGGGTCGTTGGTAAGCACCAGGGTATCGAGCTCGTCACCATCTTCGTCGAGGGTTTGTGGAATGAAGCCATAGTTCACGGGCTTAGCAAAAATGCTTGGCTCTACACGGTCAAGTTCAAATGCCGCCACCTTGCGGTTCCACTCGATCTTGAGAGTTGACCATTTTGGTATTTCGATAACGGTATTGATAACGCCGTTGTCAACATCGCCGGGCGTCAGTACTTGGTTAAAATCTGGCATGCTATCCTCCAAACTTAGAAATGGTTTCACTGGTAGTAAGTAGACTGCAAGGAAATCCTTGCTCACTCATACTGTTCCTATTGTACACTAAGGTTATGAAAATCATTGGGCATCGTGGTGCCAAGGGGCTCGCTCCCGAAAACACTCTTTCGGCTATTACTGTCGCTATTGAACACGGGGTAAATGAAATAGAAATAGACGTACAGCTCACGAAAGATGAGGTTGCAGTACTCCACCATGACCGTTTTCTTGTTGCGTCTGGCACTAAGCCAACAATTGCCTCACACACCTATGCCGAGCTACTGCAACACAAACATGACCTACCGACACTTGATGAGGCTATTCAACATATTGCTCACCGCGTCCCGGTTATCGTTGAAATAAAGCCAGGTGTACCACCGACAAAAGTTTTAAGTATCATCCGTCGGTATGTGCGCAAAGGCTGGAAGCTCGATGAATTTGCTATTGCCTCGTTTGATATGTCGACTTTGGAATGGTGCAAATTTCAGGAACCAAATTTACCCCTTGTTATTAATGAACGCTGGTCGGGCGTACGCGCTACGTACTGGGCACGTCGACTGGGGGCATATCGTATTAGTATGAATCAGCGCTGGTTGTGGCTGGGTTTTTTGCGCATGATGCACCGCCGTGGTTACGCAGTGTCGCCCTACACTGTCAATAGTCACTCGCAGGCAATGTATTGGAGCCCTTATGTATATGGTATTATTACCGATTATCCCGACCGGTTTACGCCCAGGAGTCAAAAATCTGGCAAGTCCCGTGCTAAGCACCCCAAGTTATAAACAGCCATTTTACAAACATTGCCTCGCTCGTACCTAAAGGACGGACCCTTAGGTGAGGCACGGGTAGTGTACACTGGCTATATGGATTATGAGGTTGTTTTTGACAGTCGACGACTTGTTGCACCGCATGTGTGGGAATTCTGTTTGCGGCCGATTCACCACTTTGACTACCTACCGGGTCAGTATGTGCACGTGCTCCTACCTGGTCGCGGCAGTGCCCCCGGCGAATACCGTACCATGAGTCTCACTTCTCACCCGAGTGAATCTAAGCTACGCTTTATTACCCGCATCGAAACCGTTCACAGTAGCTATAAAGCCCAGCTACTTCAACTTACATCTGGCGATAGCTTGTTTATTAGCCAAGCCATGGGTGATGCCATACTCCCTCGGCTAGCAACAACTCCGCTCATTTTTGTTGCTCAGGGCATTGCACTGGCTAGCTATACTGCGCTCCTCACTGAGTGTGAAAGGTCAGACCTCGCACACCCCATAGCACTGATTTGGTCACGACGAGGTGAAGATAACACCTTAGATATACTCATCCCAGGTGAAAACAAGCGTGTGAAAAGATTTGACTATATCGCGCCTGACCGGGTAACGTCAGATGCTATCTACACCCAACTAGCTCCCGATGCTTTGGTGTATTTATCGGGGAGCCAGACATTTGTCGAAACACTCGGTAGCCAGCTTGAAACACGAGGTGTCTCTCGGTCACGTATTATCTACGACTATTATGAAGGGTATAGTAGCCTCTAGTAGGGGTAGCCTGTTTCAAGATTATCGCCCGCATACGCCCATTGTACTGTCAGAGCATAGCGCGTGAAAAATCTAAAGAGATTGGTCGAGTCACGCACTACAAAAAATCGCTCTTCACCCCGCGCAGCTCGGCTTAAATCCCGCTCATAAAGCATTACCTCGTCATCGTCTGTTTGCTCAAGGGTGAGCATTCTCTTTCGGTCAGTCAATCGCCCTTCTTCAAATGACTCCATACAAAACCGCGCCAGCTGTGATGGCAATTGAGAGGATGTATCAGCCTGGTCCGGGAGCCACATGCTTTGTTCTAGGTTATATAAAAGCAAGCTATCATTGCTGCGGCCAATTGCTACAGCATGCCATTTTTGTCCTTGCTGGGTAATTTGAGCATTTTTTGGTGCAACAGCTTGAACACAAGCGAGCATCTCTTCGGAATACTGCATAAACTTCTCAGTCAACTCAGCTGTGTGCATAAGATTATTATATCACCTTTTAGATTTGACGCAACTATACTTCAGCCTGCACGTCGATGGGGTGTCCTTCCAGATACTCGCGGATTTTGAGTGCCGCTGTAGCGCCTTCGCCAACCGCACTGGCTATTTGCATAGTAGCACCACTACGAATATCCCCGGCTACGAATATGCCAGGCACATTTGTCATAAGATTGGCGTCGGATTTGATAAGACCTACTTCGTCGGTTTGAAACTGATCGCCGGCAAACTGGTTATTGGGGCTGAGGCCAATAAATACAAATACGCCGTCGGTATCAATTGTAACCTCATTGCCTGTTTCAGTGTCTGTTCCTTTCACCATAGTGACTTTGCCCTCTTGACCAACGATTTCGTCGGTCGTAACACCGAGATGCACGGTTATCTTGCCTTCATCGACAAACTTTTGGAGCTCTTTTTGCAGAATTTCGCTGGCTCGCAGTTTGCTGCGTACAATCAAGTCAAGATGTGATGAAAAGCGGGTCAAGAACATAGCCTCTTGCACGGCCGAGTTGCCGCCGCCCACTACTGCAATGCGTTTATCGCGGTAAAATGCCCCGTCACAAGTTGCACAGTAGTGGACACCCCGCGCATAGTATTCTTCCTCACCGGCTACACCAAGTTTTTTGTAAGCACTCCCAGTGGCAATAAGCACTACTTTGGCATAGTAATCGCCAGTAATGGTTTCTATTCGCTTCCACTCACCTTCATCGTGTAGAGCAGTTACCTCTGTCGGTTCGATAGCGGCACCAAAACGCTCAGCCTGCTGCTGGAGGTTGTTAGCAAGCTCTAAGCCAGCTACACCGTCAGGAAAGCCCGGATAATTGTCAACCTGGTCAGTTACCGCCGCCAAGCCACCAGGAATAGCCTTTTCAAGTAACAAAGTATCGATGTCTTCGCGAGTCGTATAAATAGCCGCACTGAGCGCAGCTGGCCCAGCCCCAATCATGATAACTTGATGCGAATTTTCCTCTGTTCTTTCTGCCATGATACCTCCATTGTATCAGTTAAGTACGGGTTGAAAAAACTGCGTTTGGTGAGTATGGTGCAAGGCAGCAGCGAAGCGTAAACCGAGCCGTATTGAAATACGGCGAGGGAACACTAGAGCTGATAACGCAGCAGCGTGCCACCAAGAGTAGTTTAAGCGATTGCAGGTGCGAGCTTGGCAAGGTTATACCCAACTACCACTTCTTGCGTATCGTCTTGCTTGGTCACGACAGTCACTGGCACCGTGAGAGCACCCGACAACGCAAGCGCCTCTTGCTGTCGATGGGGCTCATCATCAAGATTTACCTCGTCGTAGCTCAATCCTTTGGCCGAGAGAAACTTTTTAACCATTGGGCAGTAGGCGCACGTTTTTGTCGTAAAGATAGTAATGTTTTTAACCATAAGTACCCCCTCCACATTGGGCATAGTCGAAGTTTTAGTATAGCAGTTTTTGTTTGAGAGACACGTCAGAAAACTGTAATAAACAGTATATATAGTGCTTATGCTATCGTCAACACGCTATATATTGTGTTATTTACTGCGAATGGCTCCTCTATGCCTCCTAGGAGTCAATCGAAATAAGCTCGATGTCAAAGACCAAATCAGCATCGACAGGAATACCTGAGCCATAGGGTGGCGTACTACCATAGGCTTTAGCAGCAGGAATAAGAAGACGTCTAGTACCACCAACTTTCATACCTGGCACTCCTTCGGTCCAGCCAGCAATGACGCCACTAAGCGGGAAGCTGATTGGACGGCCAAAATCGCGTGAACTCTGAAAAACAGCACCAGTTTTGGCAACTGCACCAGTGTAATGACAAGTAACCGTTGCGCCAGGCTGTACTTCTTCGCCAGTACCAGGCACCCGGTCGGTTATTTGTAGTTCTGGGACTGAGTCAATAGGTGTAAAATCATCGAGCATTAGTGTTCCAATCTTAGTTACTTATTTTTTAATCTTAACTAGTTTGACAACAAATACCAGGTCAGAGTTTGCTGGAATAGTACCTTGTGCTTGGCTGCCATATGCTTTGCCAGCAGGTATGACCAATCGACGTGTGCCGCCCTCTTTTAGACCTACTAGGCCCTCTTCCCAGCCAGTAATAACTTGCTTGGCCCCAAGCTGCATCTGTAATGAAGTAGGCTTGGTAAAGTTTTCGTCAAATAAAGTACCATTGCTGGCCAGGGTGCCGTAGTACTTCATTTGTAGACAGTCACCAGCCTTAGCAGCCGCACCGCTGCCTGGCACGATATCAGTTATCTGTAAATCGGTCACAGCCCCTTGTGGGGTGAACACTTCGGGAGCAGCCAGCGCCTCGGCTGCTGGAGCATCCATTGTACAGGCCACCGTTTCGGTTTGAGACGCAAGAGGGTCTGTGTTGTTACGGCTTGATTCAAATATCGCAAAACCCGTAAATGCCAACGACGTTACCAAAAATAGTATCGCCCCTAAACCCGCGAATATCCTGTCACGCGTGCGCGTTTCTGCCATAGTTATTTATCCCCTCTTATATTTTACGTTTTCTTATTGTGACACAGACTAGCGCTTCCATTCAAGCAGAACTGGTTCGTCCGGAAAGCCCAACTCCAACGCTTGTAGTATTGCTTGCTTGAGTGAGCTTGATACAAAATCTGAGCGATCCAAGTCTGTTATTGGCATCCAGTCTGGAGCATACGTATTATCGCCAAGTTGGTTGATTTTGGCCTCAGTCGTAGCTGGTGAAAGCACTGGCTCCCCTCCGGTGTACTGGCACCAGTACACAAACTGCTCACCGTAAGGCTCGCCAGCATCTTCAACAAACACCAGCTTCACCTCGCCAACTGTTAGCCCGCTTTCTTCCATGAGTTCACGCCGCAAGGCCGCTTCCAGCGATTCGCCCAGTTCCACTGCCCCACCAATCAAAGTAGAATATTTAGTACCAAATTTATTGCGCCGCATTACTAGCAGCTTGTTTTCGTTTACAACAATAGCTCGAACTGCTTGTTTCATATACCCTCTTTCTGTTTCTAGCCTAACAGGATTATTGTAGTTTCGCTAGTTATCCTGAATATCAAAGGTCTTTAGTTGTTTTTGACTGGCCTCTGAATGTTGTTGCTGCAGCTTAAGCAGCTGTGCATAGACTCCTCCCGAGTTTGCAAGACTATCGGGTGAACCAATTTCGTCAACCTGGCCATTTTTGAGCGTAATGATAGTATCGACTGATTGAATTGTGCTCAAACGGTGCGCAATAATGAGTGTTGTTCGGCCCTGCATAAGTGTGTCAAGCGCTTCTTGGACCAGATGCTCGCTTTTACTATCTAAACTACTCGTCGCTTCGTCGAGTACTACAATGGGGGCATCTTTAAGCAGCGCTCGAGCAATTGCAATTCGTTGTTTTTGACCGCCACTCAGCTTGAGGCCCCGTTCACCAATTTCTGATTCATACCCATGAGGTAACTTAGCGATAAATTCGTGGGCATTCGCAGCCTTAGCGGCCTTTTCAATAGCGCTGTGTGAAGCGTCTTTTTTGCCGTAAGCTATATTTTCGCGAATTGTACCGCTAAACAGCGCTGGCTCCTGAAATACTACCGCAGTAGCTTTACGCAAACTTTCGTAGCTCACCTCACTTATCGATTGTCCGTCAATTGTGATAGCACCAGCATTGGCAGCATACAACCCGAGCAGTAGGTTAGTGATTGTTGTCTTACCTTCACCGCTTTCACCTACCAAAGCCGTTTTTGTGGCTGGCCGCAAAGTAAAGCTAATATCTTTAAGAATTTGTTGCTCTGCCGAATAGCCAAACTCAACTCGATTAAAGCTAACCTCACCTTGTTTTACCGCCAGTGTTTTACCAGAATTGTTAGAAGCTTGTTCACTGGGGATATCCATAGCAGCAAAATAATCTCGACTATTGGCAACCGCTTTTTGAGATTGGTCGACAATATAGCTAATACTAAATATTGGTATTCGTATCAGCGCGGCGTACTGTAGCAAAAGCACCATTGTCCCTAGACTATACGTTCCATGCGCCGCTTGAATACAAATAAACGCATATACGGCCAAAAATATGAGATTTAAAACCAACTTGCGAATAGCATCCTGGCCATGCCAAAGTGTACTTTGTGGCCTGGTGGTTGCAATGACCTTGTCATATCGCCTCTTAAAAAGACTCAGCTCGTCGTGTTGTCGTCCAAAACTTTTTACGACTTTACTCTGTGAGGTAGCCTCGGCAAACCGACCGGTCGCCGCATCGAGCTGTTCGTTTATAGTTGCTTGGTATTCACGCCATTTGCCACTTGTTCTTGTCGTTAGCCAGATAAATATCGGATACAGTGCTGTTAGCATAATACCGACCGGCCAAGAATAGTAAAAGATAATCCCTAGCGAAAGTATAGTAGTAAATATAAATTGTAAAAAGTTATTACTAAAAGCCTGAGTAAAAGTAGAGATCTGATCAACGCTACGGTTAAGACGATTAAGGATTTTACCGCTTTGTTCACTGTCAAAGTACTGCTGAGACAGCGTCAGAATATGCTGAAAATAATGTACACTGAGCGATTTACGCAGACGAGCCTGCAATTGGTCGCCAATATAGCCACCAATGTTACTAAATACATTTTGGAGCACATCGGCCAAAAATATCGCTAACACAGCCCAAACCACTACCGATAGCTGTGCTGGTTGGTGAGCAACAAGCTTAGAAACCTCGTCAATAATTGTTTTGGTCAGCAGAGGCAGCACTTGGGTAGTCATGGCCACCAGCACCGAAAACACAGCAACGGCAATATAGTATTTTTTGAGCTCTTTGGTAAAAGTAATGATGCGCCATAAGTCTTTCATCGCTAAACCTGCTCGGCACCACAACCCTGTTTGGCGGCGTCCGCAACTGCCGTTAGCAGCGCACTCACTTCGGCATCGGTCAGTGTACGGTCACGGTGTGTTACGCGTAAACGCAGCGTAATGGTCTTGGTGGTTGACCCAGTGGGGGCATAGACTCCTAGCGGTTCAAGCTGGCAGCTTAGTTTAGGCGCAGCACTATTTTGGATAGCCTGCAGGGCGGTTTGATAAACGGCTACAAACGCTACCTCCCCAGCAACCCGTAAAGAGATATCCTGGGTAAGATGTGGAAAACGAGGTAATGGCACATAGGCTGGACTAGGTCGTGCCGTTTTAAACAGCTCATCAAGTGACAGCTCAAACCCAGCACAAGTTTGGGGGAGTTTGAATGTGTGTTGAGCCTGTAGGGTATACTCACCGACTACCCCCGCAAAATCGCCGTCAATAGTAACCACGGCCGTGCGACTGGGTTCAAAGCTTGCCGCCGTGGCCTGTTGTGCATTGGGCCGTGAAGCAAAGCTATAAGTATGCAGCGGTACGTATTCCACAGAAGCTGTACTATTGATTTGTCGTAAAAGCCGCTCAACATAATACCGCGCGGTAAAATATGCACTCCCACTCGTAGATTGAGGCTTTTTAGCGGCATAAACAAATGCCACACGACCAAATTCTTGTGGCAAACCATGCTCGTCAAGACTGCCCTTGCTATGGACCTTACCTATTTCAAATAAGGCGAACGTATCGTGTCCCGATTTACTATTGCCATGGACATGCTTGAGTAAGCTAGGCGATAAACTAAGCCGATAATACTGCAGATCGGGACTCAATGCATTGCTCACACGATAGGCCTGATCTGGATTTTGACCAGCGCCACGCAGTAAGTGTTCCGGCACAAAACTATAGGTTTTAACTTCATTTGCACCCGCACCGGAGAGAATTTGCGTGATTTTTTGCTTCATCGCTATTATAGGGTTTTCGGAAACCGGCGCAATACTGCGCTCGGGTAGTTCCCGTGGCAAGCGACTAAAGCCATAGAGGCGGCCAACTTCTTCCACAATATCTTCGGGCTGGACAATATCGGTTCGCCAAAATGGTACCGTAATACTTAGATTTGTGGAATCTTGCTCTGACTGATGAACTGAAAACCGTGCATAACGGAGCAAATTACCGACCTGTTCGGCGGTGAGTTTGAGCCCGAGTCGCTGATTGATGAACTCGGATGTGATGTGGAAAATGCTCGTCTCGGCAGCTCGAGGAGTAGCCTCGGGCAAAAGCGGCACATCATAGACAACACTCGCCTGTTTACCACCAGAAGTGTTGATGATGAGTTGTTGCAATCCCGCTAGGACTCGGTCGTTCTGTAAAGACGACTGGCCTTTGTTAAACCTAGTGAGCGCATCGGTGAACAAGCCGTGGCGCATACTACTACGCCGAACGGCGTACATGTCAAAGCTTGCCACTTCTAGCACAATGTTTTTGGTGGTGGCACTGACTTCACTATTACCACCCCCCATAATGCCGGCCAGGCCAATAACCCCCTCGCCGTCGGCGATAACAATGTCGGCACGGTCGAGAGTATACGTCTTGCCATTAAGCAGCCTGGCTTGCTCACCGTCACGTGCCATACGAACACCGATAGTATGGCCTCGCAGCTTATCATAGTCATAGGCGTGAGTTGGCTGGGCAGTAAGTAACATTATGTAGTTAGTGCAGTCTACGACCGAGTTAATGGGTTTGCCGCCCCACCTGACCAGGCAAGCGCGCAACCATATAGGGCTCTGCTTTATCGTTACCTCTTGCATCGCCAGCGCCATAAAGCGCGGCGATTTATCTGTGGCATCATTAAACACTGTTAGCTCTAGTCCAGCACCGCTAGTTGGCTTAGGAGAGTGCCAGTACCAAGCGCGCTCGGGAAAACAGATATCGGTGCTACCTTGCGCATCTGGCTCGGGACTCAGGATGGCAAATATCTCGCGGGCCACACCAAGCTGCCCAAATAAGTCGGGTCGATGAGTAAACATTTTGTTTTCAATAGCAATAATTGTGTCGTTAAGGCCAAACAGTTCAGCAAATGATTGTCCTAGGCGAAGTACTACATCGGTCTGTGTGCTGTTTTGGCCGTCGCTATGAATTCCCGGCTCTAACGGAGGCGGCAAATCGACCTCGGTAATTTCTAAAATACCGTCATGGTCGTCACCGAGTGCAAGCTCCTTTGCACTCGCAAGCATACCATTACTCATAATGCCACGTAGTTTCCTAGCACCGAGTGTGAATGGATCGTTGGTGTCGTAGGTTGCAGGCACAACAGCACCTGGCGGCAACCAAACCACCCACATACCCGCCCGCACATTTGGTGCACCACAAACTACTTGCACTAGCTCACCACTACCAACGTCGATTTTGCAAACGCTCAACCTGTCGGCATCGGGATGCTTTTCGCACTCGGCGATACGAGCCACAACAGCGTCCTTGTATTTTGCTGACAGGTCGATTACTTCCTCGACCTTGCCAAGTTGTTCGTTAATACGCTTAACTAGTTCTGGTGTAGGTGGCAAATCAATTTCCGCATAGCGCTTAACAGTATTTAAACTAACTTTCATTATTCTCTCACTCTCACAAAAATAAATTCGTTTGTATGGTCTGACGTATTCGTAACTTTATGCATAATGCCTGATGGGAATATAAACACATCACCACTTTCGTAGATATATACCCCCTCATCGTCGTGCACCTCCCCACTCCCCGACAGAACCACCATTGTTTCATCAATGTACTCATGGTTGTGCCAGTCAAACACTCCCCCAGCCGGTAAATAGCCATGGGTAATTGCGTCGAGCTTATCGCCTGTAGTCTGCTGGCTAGTCGCGTAGACTTTGCGCGAACCGCTGCCCCCATGCGCTTCTTCTTTGGGAATTTCGCTCGCCTGCCGTCGGATAACTTTCATAGGTCTTCCTCGTCGATTAAGGGCACAATGTCAATAGCAGGCTCTTCGTAGGGGTGTGCTTGTTTTATGGCAGCAACAGCTTGCTTGGCATCTGCTTGGTTGCATACAACTTCAATACGTTCTTCGGCTTCTTCACTTGGAATACCGTTTTTGCCCCTGTAAGGTTTTGCCCCATTTTCGGGCAGGTAGCGTCCGGTTCCCTGCACCGAAAAACTGCAAAAGCGGTAGTCACCAATCACGCCTGCGCCCACCTGGCCGAGCGCCTGACGCACGACATCGGCTGCTTCTAGCGGAACAAAGGTGCTAATCTTGACCCGGCTCATGCAGCCAGCCTTTGTTCGAGTTCTTGCATGGTCTGATAAAACGCTTGCTCTAGGTTGATGTTGTATGTTTCGGCAATAACGAACAGTGACCAAAGTATGTCACCTAGTTCATGACGCAGTTTGTCGTCGATATCGCTGCCACTGCGCTTGTTTTCTTTAGCCATGACGATTTTAATTAAGTCGCCCACATCGCCAACCAAACCAGACGTATAGTCTTGGCCGTTCCATCTGGCGTAGCCATTACGGTCGTTTATTTCGTTGTAACGCTCGCGCAGCAACATGGCGCGCTTTTGTAAGTCTGTTACATCACTCATGAAAATTGCCTCAAAAAATCTAACTTTGCCGACTCAAAATGCCGAACGTCTTCGATGCCGTATTTCATCATTACTAAGCGGTCAATGCCACAGCCAAACGCAAACCCGGTATACACACTGTGGTCAATACCGGCCGCATTCAGCACATTTGGGTGAATCATGCCACAGCCAAGTAGTTCTATCCACCCCTCGCCGCTACAAACTTTGCAGGCTGGGTCATTTTGCTCACAAAACGGACAACTCAATGCAAATTCAAAACTTGGTTCAGTAAAAGGAAAGTAATAGGGGTTTACCTGCACTTGCAGTTGTTTACCGTAGTATTCCTCAAGAAACTTTTGCAGCGTAGCAATGAGCATACCAGCATGGACGCCCTTGGACACATATACTCCCTCGAGCTGGTAAAACGTGTGTTCATGACGAGCGTCGAGGTCTTCGTTCCTAAATACCCTGTCTGGCACTATGACAGCGATTGGGTCGCCCTGCTCCAACGAAGCTTTATAGCGACGGAGAGTCCGATTTTGCATGGTACTGGTATGAGCCGGCGCAATAAACTGGTCACCGTTTGTATCGGTTTCGACCGTCATAAAGGTGTCATATTCGTCCCGTGCGGGGTGGCCTTTGGGGAAATTGAGTGACTCAAACATATTGTATTGGTCATCGATTTCACGCGATTCCTCGGCACTGAACCCCATCCGTTCAAAAATGGCAATAATACGGTTAATTTCGCTCGTAATAGGGTGGGTACTTCCTTGATTTGCTGGAAGTAATTTTGCAAACTCCGCGTTGCTGTCAATCGGAGAGGTAACATCTATCGGTATTCGATTGTCGGTGACGACTGACTGGGCATCAATCAGCGCTTGCAGCTCAGATTTGAGACTATTAAGCTCCTTGCCAAAGGCTCTCCGCTGTCCGGACTCTAATGTACGAATTGTTTGATATAAAACGGCGAGTTCGGGGGCCCGCAAGATCGATTGTTTGTCTTGGAGTGATGCTAAGCGTTCACGGAGCACTGTTGCGGCTTCGGCAATGGCGGGATTTTGATAAGTCATACTACTAAAAAGTATACCATTTCGCACTCTGGTGTCATACCCTGCCAAATGCTATTTACTGGAGCATGTCGGCGCTAACATCAAATTCTGTGGTATTGAGTGTTTTATCAATCTCTGCACCCTCAGCATCAAGTGCGTGAGCTTCTGATTCGATGGTTGCACGGCTTTCTTGCATTTGAGCCGGAGTCATAGCAGCGTTACGATTGGATTTTGAAATACCCAAGATAGTCGCTATAACTGCTACAAGCAGCACCGCTCCGAAGAGCCACATTGCTACCCCAATAGTGCGTTCTATAGATTTTTGCTGAGTTGTACTTTTTGTAGTTTTTTTAATCATGCTTAGCGCTGGCTTGCCTGCTGACTAATTTTATTCTGTAGAGCAAGGGCAATTGCCTTAATTGATTGGCGATATTCGTTGAGTGCGTCTTTTGTCTCGTTGGTGGTAACTTTAATAGCAGAAAGCGAAGTCGCAACCGATGGCGAGCTGCAGTCAATGGGGGCGGTTTCGGGTAGTTTTTGAATATTGGCGATAGCCGGCTGTAGTTCACGGCTACTCACAAATCGGGCTGCAATAATAAGATTATCAATATCTGGCGTATTAAGATTGTATTTATCGCTTAGGGCAATAATACGCTGTAGCTTCGCATCGAGTTGTTTCTGACGGATTTCGGCAGCTTTGCCGTAGGCCGAAACTTTGTTTCTAAGAGTACGCTCACGATTAACGCAGAGTTGCTTGTCTTGAGCTTCATCTACAGCTGAGTTGGCCCGTGGATTACTAGGCACGACGGTGCGAGTGTTTTGAGTTGCTTGTTGAGTGCTACGTATGTTACTTCTTTCGAGAGCACGGGCGGCAGCCTTGTCTTGTGCTGGGGGGGCGACGGCTGCAGCGCGCACCGGTGCTACTGCACTGCATACACCAATCAACAAGACCGTCACCACTACTGAGGCCCGAACGAGTGCAAAGTTTTGCGCAATTTGTATCTTCATAGCTTCTAGTGGACTAATATACCAACGATTTGTTTTTGAAAATGTAATCCACCTTACTTTTTTTAATACTTATGGTAGAAAATGATTTTTTGGGTAATACTACAGTAGTTTAGCCTTAGTATGTATGTAGTAAAAGGAGGCAAACGCACCCCAAAGTGAACTCCCTAAAGCTCGGTTATCACCTTGTTCACTTCACTCATTTAGACAACAGGGTTATACTGGGTACTATGGCAAACTTTAGTTTTGATATTGTTTCCGAATACGACAAAGCCGAAATGAACAATGTTTTTGATCAGTCGCAGCGCGAAATCGACAATCGTTATGATTTTAAGGGCACCCCCGCAGCGCTTGATTGGCTCGACGACAAAAAAGGCATCAAAGTAACTGGTAGCGGTGAGTGGCAGATTGACGCTATCCTTGATATATACCGCAAAAAGCTCTCGACCAGAGGCATCAGCCAAAAAGTACTCGATACCTCAAAAGAAGCAATTGAATCCAACCTAAAGACCGTTAAAGACGTTTTGTTTAAGGCCGGCCTTGACCAGGACAAGTCCAAGACGCTTACCAAGCTTATACGCGACACCTATCCCAAAGTTAAAACCCAAATCCAGGGCGATGCCGTACGCGTGATGAGTAGCAGTAAAGATGACCTCCAGGCAGTGATGCAGCTTCTCAAATTACGCGACGACCTCGACTTTCCACTCAGCTTCACCAACTACCGTTAACCAGTTATTAGATAGTCACGCTCTCTGCTGGGAGCAGCTGAGTACGATGCCGCTCGACGATAGCGGTGGTGCGGAGCACCTGATACATGTCGGGGCGGAAGTCGTCTTGCCTGGCCCACATCTCGCGGTCAGTTGCCACCGCGATGTTAGCCCGTGCAAAGTGATACAGGGCAGCGATACCTACTGGCATCTGCGACACTTCCCCTTCCCTTTCATACAATCCCACAGCAGCCATACCTTCTCGCGCGTAGCATCTGAGTGCGTCAATGTTCTGGACAACTCCTGAGGTCTCTAAATGTATCACCGGAGGGGAGAGCACATATCGCCTCGCTTCAGGTACTGCGCACCCTTGCTTAGGAAGTGCTTGCGACAACTCGAGACATCGTACATAGGCAAGCTCAGGCTGACGATTCCAATCCTGTGAGTGCTTCTCGACAAGCTGCCAGACGGTCATACCTTGTTCTTCGCCATACTCTCCCCACTGATGCCTGGTCATCACTAACACTTTACGTATGGCCGTAACTTGGAACGACGCCTGCTGTATAGCTTCAGTTGTTACCTCGCGTAGTTGCTCTGGTGAATACTCTTTTTCATACATGACGGCTTGTCCTCCTTGTTATCTTAGGCTTGTACCTTGATTGCAACCATCAGACCTATGGCTCCGCTTGTGTAATCTGGCTGCGGAAATATATCGCCAACTGATTTCGCAAGCACCAGCTTGGCTGCAAACTCCGCAATCAATTGTTCTTGCTGATAATTGATAGTCATAAAAGGTATTGATTTCGTAATTCATATGTTCAGCATAGGGGCTGGTAGCACGTTATTCTAGGCAAGACTTTTTGCCTAACCTACACTACTCGTATGATTGAGCATCACATCCAGCGGCAAATTCTCCGACTTCTTGGCACTCACGAGCAGGCTCGATTCACCGATATTCGGCCTGAGGGTCTCGAAAACAATGCCTTTCAGTATCATTTGCGCCAACTGGTCGCATGGGGGCTTGTCAGTAAAAATACTGATGGCACTTACACCCTGACGAGCAAGGGCACCGGCGAATTTATCACCAGCCATCTCCATCCCAAAGACTACGCCATGCAGGCACATGCTTTTTATCCTCGCTGTGAAGCGTGGCGAACAATGGCTGCTTGCTACCCGCAATGTACAACCTCAACTCGGGCTGACAGGTTTCTTGCATGGGGAACCAGTCTGAAACCAGGATCTACAATCTGCCGCGCAAGCACGCTTGCTTGACAAGACAGGCCTCGAAGCGACGTTCACCACAAAAGGCAGTGGTTACATCACCATCAATAAGAGCGACGAGTATGCCAGCCTTGTACATACCACGCTGCTCTACAGCTCAGATGTGCAAGAAGGGCTCCAGCCCCAAAGTTCCTACACTACCCTAGAGTGGTATCGTCGTAGCGAAATAGTATCGTTGTCACTTATCCCAAGCATGGAGGACTTGTTTCAGGTGCTCGATGGTATTGCAGCACCGTTTTTTGATTTGGGGTATAAGCTCTAGCCGTTTGGCCGGTTTCGATTATACTAGTACATATATGAGCTACCACACCGCTACTGATACTGCCCCGACAGAGCAGCCTGCAGTAGATACCCCTATAGACTTGGCGGCAGAAGCCAAGGCCATCCTAGGTGAAAACGACAGAGGTGAATATACTGTCCCAGCCGAAAACCTTTATCCGCACCAGTGGTTATGGGATAGTTGCTTTATTGCTATCGGTCTGCGTCATATGAATACCGACAGAGCTCAAACCGAGCTGCGTAGTCTCATAAAGGGACAGTGGTCGAACGGCATGCTTCCAAATATGGTATTTAGTAGTAGCCCCCAG
>Ga0116164_10000225_pt1 | contig 53853 bp, 53 predicted proteins | sample AD_UKC109_MetaG_FD_89888 | JGI IMG/M metagenome (GOLD analysis project Ga0116164, IMG submission 89888) | Active sludge microbial communities of municipal wastewater-treating anaerobic digesters from Hong Kong - AD_UKC109_MetaG | ecosystem: Engineered > Bioreactor > Anaerobic > Digestate... | reverse complement strand
TGAGATCCCGGTATTACCTTCGGTAAACCGGGATGACAACAAAATGTGTTATGAAACGGTTGCCCCTAAAAATAATTTGCTACCATCAGGGGGCCGGGATTTGAAAAATTTTTAGTGGAAATTCATTAATTGAGAGGCAGGTCTCTGTGTGTGTTATGTGGACTATCTGGAGAACTATTGTTTTTATGAGTGATACAGCATGACCGAGGAATAGACCATGCAGAAATGGAAAAACCAGCCCAGAATGATGAGGATGTGGAATATCTCATGAAAGCCGAATATCCCCGGCCTGCAGGCAGGCCTTTTAGTCGCGTACACGATCCCTCCGACCGTAAAGGCAACGGCCCCCAGCGCGGTGTAGACGATAATATAGCCGGGCAGTGCTTCCCAGAAATATTTCAGGGGAATAAGAACGAGCCATCCCATGGCCAGGTACAGGGCCGTGCTGAGATAGCGCGGGGCGTTGATGAAATACAGTTTAAAAACCAGGCCCAGGCCAGCCAGGGCCCACTGGGCTGCGATGATGGCAATCATCATCCCCCCGTCCAGGAACATATAGGTCATGGGCGTGTACGTGCCCGCTATCATGAAAAAGATCGCCAGGTGGTCGAGCTTGCGCCACAGGGAAGTTTCGTTTTCCTCTTTCTTTTTATAGTGGTACGCCGCGCTGGCACAGAAAAGGAAAACCGCCGAGGCGCAGTAGGCCAGGGTCGTTATAAACAGTATCCATGATGGTGCGGACGCCCTGAGCAGAACAACACTGAGCGCACAGGCGCCGAAAGCGGCTGCCAGGTGTGAGTAAAACGAAAATTTTTCTTTTTGTTGAAGGGCCATGGTAAATTGTTAAAAGGTATATGGATTTAATGTCAGCATTGTAACTAATGATTATGAAAAGTGGAATTTGGTTGCAGGAAATTTCCAGATGATTATAATTATTTAAGGTTTTACGGAGAGGCATGGATAGTAATGTCACCCCTCCGTGAATTGGAGCCGGTCATTCAACAACACCTTCGATTCTGGTCATTCCATCAGCGTCAGTGAGGCCGTTGCAGTATGGCATCACCGCGTAAACGGAACAGCCGAATTTGTCCAGAGCTTTCTGCTGCAGCTCTTTTGAGTCTCTGCCTTTGAATTGGACATAGTGGTTTGGCAACTGGCACATGTAACATCCGTCTGAAACGTCAGTTACAGCTATTCCCGATGATATGAAGGTAAAAATAAGCCCGATTACACAAGAAACAGCAATTAATTTTTTCATAACAGCACCTTTTGTGTGAAGTATTTAAATGATGACTTATCATAGCAGGCTTATTATTTTTGTCAATAAAAATCCCATACAGGCGGGCTTTTTTTGAAAAATTTATTTACCTGATCTACTATATATTGTCTTCATAATTAATTTTTCAGGTAATCATGTCAGGGTCATTATTTATTGATGAAACTCTGCAAATTTTTTAACAGAGGCTTTCCTTATAATCAAATTTTTTTGCAACCTTTAATTGCTATTCTCTATTCTTCTCTGTTAATGATCGTAATGGCCAGCCGCTTCTATCAAGGAAAGGTTCTGTTCAAATAACGCATAGATGCGGGGCTCCCTGCATTCATTAAAACAGGTATGTAGTGATTTATATTGCCATAAAAATAGGAGAAATATTATGCTTCTCAAGGGAATTTTCTGGACCAATAATAAAAAACACGGTTATGTCAGGGGTACTATTGGCGGATATCTTATGTACCCCTCAATAGTAATATTCCTGCTTTTTCAGGTGCTGTTTCTCAGGCTGTTGACAAAGGTACTGCTTGTTTTTGATGCTCAACCAGTGAATAAAAAGGATTATATCGACTATGGCAGGATTAATCTCGCCGATTACAGCTGGTTTGACCGCCTGAACTGCCACTTCTGCGCCTATGCAAACGGAGTCACTCACATGGTAGCGGCGACTCTCGATATAATAGGGAAAGGAGAGATACATACTCTGGATGATTCTCAGAGAAAAAGGATTAACCGTCTTTTGGGCAGTGCCTTTTTCTGGGCTAAACCAGTGGGCATATTCGGCCTTGGTTTTGTTCTCACATTCGAGAAGCTCCTTGGATACAGGAGGGCTGACCTTAATGCAATAAAGGATGAACTGAAGAAAAACAATTATGGCAAAGGACTGAAGTCTGAATATTTCAAATCGGTATACCAGAATGCATTTAAACTCCGCATACTGTTCCAGTCTTTCCAGACCTTTCTTTCAATAATTGAAAGCAACTGGTGTCCGTTGACATACGCAAACAAGAAGCTGCTCCTTGAACACCAGGAAAAGTTTATATCAACGGGGTATGATGATGTTGTTGATTATATTTATAAAACCAAGCTTTCTGAAATTCCACCTGCATCGGCGAGGAAACAACAGTCTGCAATAGCAGAAGAAACAGAGTAAAAGAGAGAGGCCGCTTATTGATAGATTTATTTTTACCATAGAAGATTACATAACTATTGCAATGTAGCGCTGCGCCTCTCTGATCCTGTAGCTTCATTCAAATTTTTCAGTTGCGTATGAAGTTGAGCAAATAGCTCCGAAGAAGGGTTACAGCTTTTTCCTGAAGAGCGCGTGGTTCTCGACAGAGCGGTCAAAGCGAACCCGGTAAGTATTTCCCGGCCGTGCGGTCTCAACCGGCTCATCATCCATGCCGGTAATTGAATGTACGGTCACGCCGTGGTCTTTGATGGTGCCATTGATGGGATAAATCACCTCAAGGCAATCTCCGGCAGTAAAAGGATTGAATGCCCTGATCATGGCTTCTATGCAGGGGCCGGTTTCATCCTCCCGTGTTCCCATGAACAGCGCCTTTTTAATGTAGGGAATTGATTCAAAGGGGATGTTATTGAATTCATTGAAGATATCCGCGGTGTAGGGCCGGTGGCTGATCAGGTCGAGTTCGTTTTTCCAGAAGGGCAGGTTGCTGGCAAACTCATCGGTTCCTGCCAGTGAAACCGCGTGTTTGTATATCCTTGTCGTGTTTGCCGCGTAATAGATCGATTTCATGCGCCCTTCAATTTTAAAGGCGCTGACACCGGCGTTGATGAAATCCTGCAGTTTTTCGATCATGCACAGGTCCATTGATGAGAGTATTTCGGTGCCGGTCCCGTGTTCAATGATGTCGAGATAATTTCCCGGGCGCTTTTTTTCGATGAGTGAATAATTCCACCTGCAGGGCTGGGAACAGTCGCCCTGGTTCGCGCTTCGCCCGGTCAGATAGCGGCTCAGCAGGCACCTGCCCGAATAGGCGACGCACAGCGCTCCGTGAACAAATATTTCGAGCTCGGCGTCGCATTCGCTGCGGATCATCTTGATTTCTTCGAGCGATGTCTCCCGCGCCAGGACAATGCGGGAAAAACCGGCGTCGCGCCAGAACCGCACCGCAAGATGGTTCATCGCCGACATCTGCGTGGAAAGATGTGTTTCGCTGTCGATCCCCGCTTCGTCGATGAGCATTTTCATCGCAGGATCGGAAACCATGAGTGCGTCAAAATGAAAACGCTTTATCTCACGCAGGTATGCCCTGACCCCGGACAGGTCTTTTTCGTGAAGAAACGAGTTGAGCAGAAATATTGTTTTAACATTGCTGTTCCTGCACAGGTCAAGGCTCTTCTCAATATCTTCGGGCGAGAAATTGTCCGCGCGCACCCTGAGGTTGAATTCGTCGCCGCCGAAATACACCGCGTCAGCGCCGTATAAAACCGCGAACCTGAGCTTTTTCGCATTGCCTGCCGGCGCAACAATTTCCGCTTTAACGCTTTTGCCTGTCTTTGAATCCATTGGGCCTGCCCCTCTGATAAAACTCCACCGCGCGGCTGTGTTCCCGCAATGTCGTGGAAAAGTAGTGGGAACCGTCATTTCTGGCAACAAAAAAAAGATAGCTGCTCTTCGCGGGGTTTATCGCCGCGTCAATGGATTCCCTGCCCGGTGAGCTTATGGGCGTGGGAGGAAGGCCCCGGTATTTATACGTGTTGTAGGGCGAATCGTCAGCGAGTTCGCTGACCGTAATGGGCCTCTCGAAGTTTTTTACCCCGTATCTTACGGTGGGGTCGCAGTCAAGCTTCATCTTCTTCTTCATGCGGTTGTGAAACACTGAAGATATGAGCTTTCTTTCATCCGGGATTTTCGCCTCTTCTTCAATGAGGGACGCGAGTGTGAGAATTTCATGCTTCTTTTTGCGGGAGATCGCCCTTACCCCGGTGATCAGTTCAACTTCCCCGCTCATCTTTTTGTGCATGACAGCGATAACGTCCCGGGGATCCGAGCTTTCGGGGAAAACATAGGTGTCGGGAAACAGGTAGCCTTCCGCTGATGATGCGTAGATCCCGATAGAGGCCAGAAAATTCTCGTCAAAGGCGTAGAAGAGAAAATTCGCCTCATCGCAGATGCGGGACTCTTCAAGGCGCCGTGCTATCTGGTAGAGGTTGAAGCCTTCAGGGACGGTCACCCTGCTGGTGAGGATGTCGCCCCTGGTGAGTTTTTTCAGTATTTCAACCGAGGTCATGCCGGGATGGAATTCATACTTGCCCGCCTTGATGTACTTCCGCCGTAAGGCATAAGACATGAGCACGAAAAAATCGGCGCTGGTAATGATCTGGTTTTTTTCAAGCCGCTCGGCAGTTGCACGCACGGTTTCCCCGTAATTGACCTGGAAAAACGTGCCCCTGCCGCCGGAGGGTGGGCGGTTAAGATAGAAAAAAACTCCTGTGGAAAGTATGGCTGCGAAAATGAGAACCGGTATTATATTTTTCATATGGCCTTCTCCATCTGGTTTCAGTTGAATTTGGCGATGCCCAGTATTTTTTCCATGTTGGGAACCAGCAGGTCGTTGATAAAACGGCCGCGGACAGGCTTCGCGCCGAGCTCCTCGATTAGCCTGCGGTTGCCTTCAGCGCTTTTGGGGTACGACCCGTATTCAGTCGTGAACAGCGGCACCTTGAGCTTGTGCGCTGATTTTCCCGCTTCATAGATCCCCCCTTCGTGAGGGGCTTCAATGATGAACACCGCGCGGGCAAGGGCGCAGGCGATTTTATTGCGTATAAAGGCGTTGAATTTGGTCGCTTCCCGCGTCGGGTAGAACGGTGAGATCACCGCGATCCGTTCAGGGTCAAACACGTCTTTAAGCGACTCATGAAGGGAAAACTTCAGTATTCCCTGCGGAAGCACGGCAATTGTGGTCCCGCTGTTGTCCAGGGCAGACCGGTGGGCAATCATGTCAGCGCCTGCCGCATAGCCGCTTATTGTGGTGATCTGGTGGTGTGAGAGTTCCCGGGCAGCGGTATAGGCTATTTCTCCCCCTTTATCGCTGATGAATTTATCTCCCAGAAGGGCTATACCCCGGTAATTGAGAATGCTCTTGTTCCCATACAGATAGAGCAGGGGCGGGAAGGTCGTCCCCATGATTTCTTTAAGGCGTTCAGGATAAAAGTTTGAAAAGAAAGGCACCACCTCAAAGCCCGAGTCGATCACCTGAAAATAGTCATCCTCAATCTGGGGTGCGGTTGATTTTGCCCGTATGACGCACTCCGCGACTTTCTGAGAAAAGCTGAATTCCGCCGTGATCTCTTCAAGCGAAAGGTCGAAAAGATCGGTTATTGACAGGTCCATGGCTTTCAGGGCATCGTGAATTTCTTTCATGTGGGCCGGGCCCATGCCTTCGGTTTGTTCAAGTGCTATCCAGCAGGAGGTCGTATCCATTAATAGGTCCTTTTTTTTCGTGAAAATGCATGAAACAGGGCATAAAAAGCCATGTTGTGAAATATATGCAGGTAAAGATATTTGTAAATAAAAATCTTTCAAAAATATATTAATACGTTGACATCTAGAATGTAAAATTTAATTTGAGGTTAGACTCATATAATAGCAACGTTAGTTAAAGGTGTAACTGTTCAGCTGAGGTGAATCCTGGACCCTTCAGTGAAGAAGCGGATAATGCCCTCTGAATCAGGATTTCGGGCGTTTAAAAGTTTCATCCAAACTGAATAAGTACCTAAATAATACCTAATGGGAGGTTCTCATGGCTTTAAATCAACTGGTTGACTCAAGAGATCAAAGATTTGTTCTTTTTGAACTCCTTGAAATTCAAAACCTTAAAGACAAAATGCCTCAGTACGCCGACTTTGACAGGGACACTTATGAAGAGTTCCTTGATCTTGCAGAAAGAATTGCTGTAGATAAGATTTATCAGGCCGGTGTTGATGGCGACAAGGAAGGATGTAAACACGACGGTAAAACCAAAGAAGTCACCATTCCTTCAACGTACAAAGAAGCTATTGATGCTTATTATGAAGCCGGTTTCATGGGCGTTTTCGACGAGCCTGAATACGGCGGAATGGGGATGCCTTTCGCGCTCGGTATGGGCTGCAACGAATTTTTCAGCGCTGCCAGCGTTCCCATGATGATGTATCCCGGTCTCTCACACGGAGCCATGCTCCTGGTTCAGAACTTCGGAACTGACAAACACAAAGAGATCTATATTCCCAAAATGATGTCCGGGGAATGGGGCGGATCCATGTGCCTCACCGAGCCGGATGCGGGTTCAGACGTCGGCGCGCTCAAGACCAAAGCGGTCAAACAGGCTGACGGAACCTATAAAATAACCGGGCAGAAAATATTCATCTCCTCAGGTGACAACAACTATTACAAAAATATGGTACACCCCGTTCTTGCACGTATCGAAGGCGACCCCGCGGGAACTAAAGGTATATCAATCTTCCTCGTACCCAAATACAGAGTGAAAGACGATGGTTCGATGGGAGAATACAATGATGTTGAATGTTCAGGTATCGAGCACAAAATGGGTATCAAAGGCTCAGCGACCTGTACCCTTTCATTCGGCGACAACGGGAACTGCATAGGCGAACTCCTCGGCGAAGAAAGAAAAGGTATGAAAATCATGTTCCAGATGATGAACGAAGCCCGTCTGGGCGTCGGTCTCCAGGGACTTTGCCTCTCCAGCGTTGCTTACATGCACGCAGTGACCTACGCGAAAAACAGGTTCCAGGGCGTCCATGTAACCCAGATGCTGAATCCTGAAGCGAAAAGCGTCACCATCATCAACCACCCCGATGTTAAAAGGATGCTGCTGTGGATGAAATCACATGTTGAGGGCATGAGGATTCTCTCTTACCTGCTTTCCAACACGCTGAACCTTGAGCATGGCCTGCACGCCAATCCAGAAGAACAGGCGAAATACACCGGTCTTGCTGAAATTCTTATCCCGATATGCAAAGCCGGAAACACTGACAAGTCAGTTGAAGTCACCTCTGAAGCGGTTCAGGTATACGGCGGATACGGTTTCTGCGCCGACTATCCTGTTGAGATGTTCATGAGGGATTCAAAAATCACCGCTATCTATGAAGGTACCAACGGTATCCAGTCCATGGACCTCACCATGAGGAAAATCCTCATGAATAAAGACCAGTTCAACTACAAGCAGATGACCGGCCTGATGAAAGACACCTGCGACAAAGCCAAAGGCGTTGTGGAAGAAAAATATATTGCTCTGGTCGAAAAGGGCCTTGCCAAGCTTGACGAAGTCATCGAAATGATGAAAGGCCAGATGGCGTCAGGCAAGTTCCTGCACCTGTTCATGGAAGCAACCCCGCTGCAGCAGGCGATGCACATGCTCGCTCTTGCATGGGCGCACCTCTGGGCTCTCACTGTTGCAACACCTAAGGCGAAAGCTCTTGTCGGCGACCTCAAAGGCCCGGAAAGAGAAGCCAAACTCAATGAAGATGCCGAAGCTGCATACTACAGCGGCCGCGTTCTTTCCGCACAGTTCTACATCGGATCAGTGTTCCCACTGTACTTCGGTAGAATCGATTCTCTCATCGGAAACGAAACTGCTGTTATCAAAGCATCGGAAGCTACATTTACCGGAGCTCTTGCCGAGTAATTTCGGTTAACATGAAAAAATCAGGAGGGGGCTGTCCAAAAGGACAGCCCCCTCTTTTATGCCACAATTATTGGACCCGGTAAAATCCTGCCCAGGTCCCGTCCCAGTAGGCGTCCGGGATGGGGGAGGTCAGGGAATAATCCGGGGAGCGGTACCAGCCAGTGTTGAGGAAATCTGAAAGCGGCACGGACTGGACTGCGGGATCGTCATCGTTCTTGTTCGGGTCAACGTAATATACTTTTTTTTCCGCGCTGTCATAACCGGCGACAACGATGTAGTGGCCGCTGAAGAGGGGAAGGCCCATCCAGTCAGGCCTTTCCAGGTGTACGATGACCGGGAACCCCCTGTTTAGAAAATGTTTATTGATCAGCGAGAAGACGCCGCTGTTATCGGAAACAGCATCATCCGCATTGCCCTCGACATGATAATACGCCTCACATGCGTTGTCAGCCAGGTTGGTAATCTTATCGATTAGTTCGGTTATGGTTATGCCGTAGTCGGTCACGCCGAGCCAGATGCTGACGCCCGAATCTTCAGTCACTTCGGTGAGGTCTTCCTGTAAGGGGATCGCCTCGCTGCAGCCGGGCATTTCCCTGAACACGCCTGAATAGGCATGGTCGCCGTAATATTTGAAGATCATGTAAAAGGACGTGGGCCCGCACTGTCCCGAACCCTGTTTCACGAAGAAAGAGCTGTCAATGAACAGAGAGAAATCATCCGCAGACTCGTCAGAACATGCACTGAGAAAAAGAACCGCGATTAAACACATCTGCAGAAATATGATTTTTCGAAAGGGCATGCATTGTTCCTGTTTAAATAATAAAGGTTGAGCCTATCGTGTTCAGTGAAAAGAAGCAACAGAAAAATTTCGGAACCGGTAAAGATTATACGGTAGCAAATTATTTTTAGGGGCAACCGTTTCATAACACCTTTTGGTGTCATCCCGGTTTACCGAAGGTAATACCGGGATCTCATAGAAAATATTCATAAATTTATCGCATGAGATTCCGGTATTTGCAAACTCGGAAGATGCAAAACCGGAATGACAAAACTACGTTACCCTCAAAATTATACTGCTACCGATTATACGATTTCGCACCGTACTGATGGGGTAATTTTACGCTGCCGGATGATCAGATAGGGTTGCTGTTTTTCAGCTTTTCGATGAGTTCACGGTGAAGCTGGTTAAAGTTTTCTTCGTTGTTCAGTTTAAACCGGTCCAGTACTTCATCCTCAAAAAAGAAGAAATCGAATTTTTTGTCTTCAATGAGGCAGAGCTTGTTCGCAAGATAGGTGATGTAAACGATGTCCCGGTTTTCATCGCTTGCCTTGAGCGGCGAATGATGGTAGGCGACAGCTTCAACAATGTAGGAAGGCAGCATCCACTTTTCCGCAATGATTCGCCCGATGGTTGAGTGGCTCTGGCCGATGGATACTTCCTCGATTACGGTGGATGTGCGGATTTTCCGTTTAATCGTTATTTCAGTTATCCATTCCATCAGTTTTGAGTCAATTGAGAGAAGCACGATTTTTCCCAGATCGTGCAGAAGGCTCGCAAGGTATACCTTGTCTGATATGTTATTGAGCCTGAATTTTTCAGCTATGCATCGCGCGTAAAAAGCGGCCTTGTTGCAGTGCTTCCATACGTCTTTGAATTCAGAGAAGTGCTGGTCCAGGATTTTCCTGGCGCCTATGGTGACCAGCATTGCTTTAAGGTTTTTAAGGCCTATGATCATTATCGCGTCATGGAGATTGTCGATTCTCCGGACGGTTACAAATCCACCTGAGTTGGAGAGCCTCAGGACCGATGCGGCGAGAGACGGGTCAATTGAAACTTTCTCGGCAAGTTCGGCAATGGAAACGTCCTTTTTGTTGCAGAGTGATTCAATTTCATTGATGTATTCAGGCAGCGAGGGAAGGCCGTCAACCGCGTTGATTATTTCCTGCTGCATCTGGTTTTTAACTTCAATGGAATGAATGCTGTAGGGAATGGTGAAGGCCGACTGGGTCAGTTCAGTGTTGGACTTAATGCTGAACGACTGTTCTCCCATGCCGGAGTTTTTCAAAAAGAGGATGGTCAGCGGTATGCCCAGCCCCTCTCCTTCCATGTCGTCGCCGATATCCATATAGATTTCAGAGAAATCCGTGTAGGCTCTCGCTTTTTCGATCCTCATCTGTATGCGTTCCCGCTCTGAAGGAAGCAGCGAGACATTGTTCCTTACCAGTACCCTGAATCCGTCATCACTTTTCTTGACGATTATTTCGACTTTGTATCCCTGTTCTTTCAATTCACGAACAATGTTGTCTTGTTCCTGAATAATGAACATTTTGAAATTTTCCATTCCCATGAGATAATCGTTTTCATCATGGATGTTCATCCCCTGTTTAGAGAAGTAAAGCCTCTTTGAATTCGCCTTTACCGCATTGACGATCATTTCCCTGATCACGGTTTCAACAATTGTCTGGAGGTATGACAGGTCATTGCCCGAAAGCAGTTTCACCATCATTGAATTGATGAAACGGACGATGTCCCTGGTATGATAGTGAAAACTGAGGCGGACCGGTTCTCCTCGCATGATTTTTGAGGATAGCTCGGAAGACTTCTGATGAAGCATGGAAACACTCTTTTTTTATACAAAAAAGTTTATAACGTATCAATGTTGACACTATTGCATGGCGCTACTATAGAATCAATAATTTTTTCATTAAATCCACTGTTTACCGTGAAAATATTGATAAATTATTGTGTTATCAATATTAAATTTTGAACCTATTTTGTGTTACCGTGTGAGTAGAAGAGGAATCGGAACAGATTTTCAACGGGAATGGTGGCTATCGGTTACGTACAAACTGATAAATTTTCATTTTTTTAAAATATGGTTGACTGATAATATGTATTAAATTTATATAACTTTATTAGTTATTACTAATAATTTTAAATATATTTAATATATCAAAATATATTTTTTCGATTATTTCAGCTTAATGGGTATTTTCATACACTCGAATCGAATGCTGGAAGTTTTTGAAGAATTACCCGTAATACTCAGATTTAAAAACAAGAAATAATCCGGAGGAAACATGATAAATACTCTAATCAAAGGCGGTCCTGTTATGGTGCCAATATTTATTCTGGCAATTCTTTCAACGGGTATCATCCTGGAACGTCTTTTATATCTCTATATCACCAGTATTGACTACAACCAGTTCAGGGACAGACTGATCAAGCGCCTTAATGAAATGCAGGATGATCTGCTCAAATTGCGTGCCAATAGTGATTTAGCTTCAGGGACCCTGTGTAATTGTGGTATTGTTCCAGAAAACCCTGGCAGGGGTTTTTTCGCTTGGTTGATGTCTGAGCAGGCTAAACGGAATCCTTACATTAAAATTGTTGCAGTTTATCTCAAGTGTCTGGAGAAGGGTGAACGCAGCAGGGAAGAGGCACTGAAGCGGGTCGGTTCAGAGGAAATTGAGCGAATGGAACGACATTTTAAAGGTCTTTCTGCGGTAAGTCATATAGCACCACTGCTTGGACTGCTGGGCACGGTAACCGGAATAATTGGCGCATTCGCGGTCATTTCAGAGCTTGGTGGGCAGGTGGATGTTTCTGCTCTTGCAGGTGGAATATGGGAGGCTATGATCACCACTGCAGCAGGGTTGATTGTTGCCATCCCTTCTCAGTTAGCGTTTCTCTATTTTGAAAAATGTGTAGATACCAGAGCAAATAGAATGAGTTATCTTATTACCCATCTTAATGAGCGACTTTTCAATATTAATACCAATTTCAGTGATCACTGCGAGTCCCAAGAAGCACAACATGTCAATGACAATCTACTTATTAAACATGCACCTTCAGGAGAGAGTATATAGATGGATTTTATACGAAAAAAAATTTCTCCTCCTCATATTGAGATCGCGCCACTGGTTGATATAATATTTTTGCTGCTTATATTTTTTATGCTCAGCTCGAATTTTATTAAGCCAGCAATAAAAATGGATCTGCCAAAGGCACTTTTGGAGGAGAAACTTACAAAGGTTGATCTCGTGATTACCGTGAGTAAAGATAGCGAGATATATATTAATAAAGACAGGATTGAACTTGACTGCTTGAAGAATGCACTTATAGAAAAAATGGCGAGTCTCGGCAAGTATGATGTCATTTTCAGGGGAGATAAAGCTATCGGCTATGAGATATTCGTTTCGATTCTTGACATTGCCAAGGATGCCGGCGCTGTGTCATTTTCGGTGGAACATGACGATGAATAAATGAATCACGAAAAATATGCGGGAGGACATCCGGTTATGCTGAGAGCAAGGTTGTCTGTTCAGGATCATATTGCTCAATTCGGGAAGAGGACTTTCTCTGTGGACTATCTGGAAGAGGGGGGGTTCCTGCGGCCCATACTGGGTAGCTTGGTTTTTCTTATTGTGTTTTCTTTATTGATATCAGCGATTGATTTATTCCCCAATCGGGTAATGAAAATATATCAATCTGAAGAAGTGGTACGTTACCATATTAAAAAAGTATCGCGGATCCCCAGGGAAAAAGAAAAGGAGGAGAAGGAAAAGGTTGCCATTGAAGAAGAGACTCTTAGCAGGGAAGAGATAATTGAAAGGTATTACCACTATGTGGTAGACAGAATTGAAATGAATAAGGTTTACCCTCCTGAAGAGCAATACAAAGGCCATGAAGGAACCGTGTTGCTCAAGATGATTATCTCGAGGTCAGGAGCCATTGAGAAAGTTACTATACTACAGCAGCCACGATATGTGAAATTGACCGGCGCGGCTATTGATGCAATAAGGAATGCCCTTCCTTTTAAACCGTATTCACGGCTTATCCAGGATGACAGGCTTGTGTTGAGCCTGGAGATTAATTTTTCTCTTCAATAGTTGGAATTTTTATCTTAAATATTGTGATACAGGAGAGGGGCAGGATGATTTCCTGCCCCCGGGTTTATTACTGATTTCGTCTTATTTCAGAAAGCGCCACGTCCGCAATCCAGCGGGATATCAACGAATCCGGCAGCAGCCCCTCAGTGGCAATTGCTATGTCGACATTATCGAAAGGATTTTTCTGACCAAGGCCATGCATCGTGGTGCGGGACTGTTTCAGCCAGCGTTTATGCATTGCTTCAACTCCCATTGAGAGATAGGCACCCACAACAATTATCCGCTTCCGTTTTTGAGCTGCAAGGCTGATTGCAGCAACAGCTTTTTCATAATCCTGTCCCATTTCGATGCTCGCCCAGTCTCCATATGAAATATCGCTTTTACCGCAGATATAGGTCACTGTTTTTTTCATTAATCTTTCCCAGTGCGGCATCAACAGGGGGTCTCCATGGGATACAAGCACCAGTGCTTCTTCATCGGGATGTTTACTCAACGACATGACTTTCTTGAGCAGGATTTTTTCAATAACGTCACTCTCTCCAATGGTGGGCGTTACCGTTATCGGAATCTTGCTGCGGATAATAGTTGCGCCTTCCTCTGTTAACGTTTTTTCCGATTCCTCGCTGCTGTATATTCCCAGAAGTGCGGGGATGTCCCAATGGGAATGTGATGAAGGCGCGATCAGAAGAGGCACGGCGACAATTCGGCTGCATCCCGCTTCTTCAAGCTCCTTTACCCCGTCGGCAACGGATGGCTGTGAAAATTCCATGAGCGCAACCTTGATTTTTTTATAGGGACCTTCCTTTCCGAGAGTCTGTGCGACTTCTTTTTCAAGGTCCAGCACCGGTTTGTTCCACTGCTCCCATGGTGCGCCATGGGCAATAATGAGAAGCCCGGCTTCCCCTCTGATGGACTCTGAAGCATATCCTTCATGTCCCCTTGGGGCTAGTACCGCAACCAGCATGAGAAAACTAACGGCAAGAACGGCAATAAGGGGCGAAGTGTTTTTTGTCTTCTTTGTTCCATTTTTTTTTGTTAAGCATGTGCAGTTTTCGCAATCACCGGAACATTGACATCCATGGTCATCCTTATTATGATCTGTAATTTTTTTCTTCATAATTTTTCCTTTCATTTTATCATAGAATTGAATATTTACCGCTCAGCGGTGTTCGTCGTAAAATTCCCGTGTGATGTCCGCTATCCATCGAACGATGTCTTCATCTGGAAGAAGAGACATGTCGCAATACCGGACATTATCGGAAAAGAGTATCGCCTCACGAGTATAAAGGCCGTAACCGGCTTTTACCAGGGAAGCCTCCGCCACGTCAAGGGCGCTGGTCCCCATGAACATCCCCACAACCAGTGTCCTTGTTCCCCGGAATTTTTTCCTGATCACAGGAAGGCCATTTTTAATGAAATGCTGCCCGGCACCTACATAAGCATAATCCCAGGAAGTTAGAGACATTTTTTCTTTGACATAGTTTCCGATGTCATTTGCCATCGCGTCCCAGTGCGGCCCGAACATATCCGATCCATGGCAGAGAATGACAAGCCTCTCCGTGGAAGGATTGTGTGAAAGCATTCTTGCATGACCGAGAATGATCTTTTTCAGTACCGGGCTTTGCCCCAGCGGGGGTCCCAGGGTGATATATTTCCCCTTATAAGGGGGATGTGCCGCACCCTTATGGACAGATTTTTGTTTAAGGCCAGGGGCATAACGCAAACCCAGTTCGCGAGGAACATCCTCGCACAGATGTGTTGAATAGGTAAAAAACAGCGGCAACGCGAGTATTCGATCAGCACCCGCTTGTATCAGGCGGTCAATACCCGCAGCAATGTCCGTACCTGATTCAAGAAAACAGACTTCAACTGGAACAGCGGAAAGATTTTTTTTTCTGAGTTCTCTCAGAACGGCTTCATTAAGGGACATGATTTTCCCGTTCCACCCGCCACGTTCAGACCCATGGGCCACGATAAGCAGGCCCGGACGACTTATTTTGCCGCAGCCGGTAAAAGCAAACATCGCAATTATGAAGAAAATCCTTACGATTTTTCCGCTTTCTTTTAAACTATTCATCATGCAATCACCCTTATGTTTGGATATAGACAGCAGCGATCATTTTTTTAGAGTTCCTGAAAACGTACCCGGAAATAATAGGTTGTTGTTTTTACATTACCGGAGGTCTCAGAAGAATACTCGACTGCCACAACCTGAAATTTCGCATATCCCGAACCGTCACCGTATTTAATCACATAGACATTGTTGTTCGGCGTATATACCGGCGGCATGGTTCCATCAGTGGTATAGTACTGGTCTGCCCCGTAATTAGCGTCTTCATAGGGATTACCTGTTGAACCGTCACCGGTGTCATATCCTGGAAAAGATATTACATTAGTCGGCTCTGTTGATGTTCCATGACCACTGGTCGTGATATTGTAATCAGTCTCAAAAGTTACAGAACTTACATCAGTGTCCGTGTTAAAATCAGTTGAACCGGTAAAAGCAGTACCTCCCTGCCCGGATGAACCGAAATTTGTGGCTGAATCGCCGCTATTGGTGGCGATCCTTGTTGCCCCGGTAAAAGCCACATCCCAGCCGTTACTAGCCTGGTCTGTCACCAGTTCGCCGACTGACAGGTCTAGGCAGGTGTAATTATAGGTCGTTACCGTTGACCCGGTGGAGCTGTCAGCCACTTTTGTTGCCGAAATGTCCATGCTCAGATCATCTTCGCCTGCCGAGTTCGAATCATCGTTATCACAGGCCATGAAAAAGAAAACTGTCATCATCGCTAACACGGATGTCATTATAGTTTTTTTTATGTTCATAAAGAACCTCCAGAGTAGTTGTAAAATGTTTTATTGTTACGCCTGTCCTGCGATGCAGGACGGGATAATAACCCCTTTCAGTACCAGGCCTCAAGACCAAACGTGAAGGAACGCCCTTCGGGAAGGCCAGCCTCGTCGTCAATGGTGTCGGTTAAGTTATTGACGCCGGCGAATAGCTTCATGTGCTCAAAGAGTTTCTGAGAAACATAAAAATCAAAGATTATCAGGTCATTGCTATCCAGGTCTTTGGCTTCGGTCTGGTATCTTCCGTTGAAGTAGGTGAGAAAGCCAAATTTTTTAGCTGTAAAGCTGATTCTGCCGCGCACAGTGTGGGTGGGCTGATCCTTAAGCCAGCGTTCATCCTCTCTGTCATAGCCGAACACAAGATTATACCCGGCTGAAAGAGTAAGCATCTCCCAAAGGGTCACCCGGGCCTCGCAGTCAAAGCCGAACCTGCATGACTGGGTCAAATTGTCTTTAATGTACACGTCACGGCCGTTGTCCTGGTCGTCCTGTAGCACGTTGACCACTTCATCAAAGATCTCATTATAAAAAGTATTGATAAAAACATTGTATATCTTGCCGCTCTGCTCAAGGCCCAGGTTTACGCCCAGAGATTTTTCAGGAACAAGGTCTTCATTGCCGATTACCACCGGGTGACCGGCTGTGTCTTTGACCAGGTAGAGGTCGCTGAAGTCAGGGGCCCGGTATCCCATGCCTATACCCGCCAGCAGGCGGAGCTCCCTGGTCAAATAGTACATGCCATTCACTGCTGGAACGGCGAAAAAACCGTAATCGGAATCACGTTCAACGCGCAGCCCGGCTACAACTGAGTAGAGGTTTGTTTTGTATTGCTCATCCTGGATTATTAAAGATTGTCGGTCCCGGTCTTTGGTGGCACCTGAACCGTCATCATTAATATTATATTTGTAAAAATTGTCATAAGAGCATTCAAAACCAACAGTCAACCTGTTACTGCCGGTGAGGGCGATCCGGAGCAGGGCAAGGCCCGAAGCATAGTGTTCCTCTTCCCGGTAATCGCTGTTTTCCCATGCCTTTGCCAGGGCAACGTATTTGTCCTTTTCGCGAAGATAGTAATTATAGTACGCCCTTACCGTAAGGTTGAGTTTGCGGTTGATGTCATAAAGTGACTGGAAATGGCCGTCGGCCCGGGTTGTTTCCTTCCGTGTATAGCTTCCCAGTGAACTTGTCTGGTCATCGCTCTGCCTGAATGAATAATTCCCGCCCATGGTAATATCGAGATCGTCATCCGGTGTGATGCCCATGGTGAGCCCGCCCGCGCCCTGGATATAGCGGGGCAGAATTGACATGGTCTCTGACTCGTCAAGGTGGTAATTGGAGCGGCTGAAGCTGCCATGCACATCAGCGAAAAACGGGTTCACGCCAAATTCAACATTTGCGGACGCGTCCTGAGAAAGAAAAATATTGGTGTCCCGGTGAGGATCAACGAAGGAGTTCGCGACCTTGCCCCGTATCCCGAATTTTTTGTTCGGCTTCTTTGTAATAATGTTAATTACACCGCCCATGCCGTCTGATCCGTACAGCACGGACATGGGCCCGCGTACTACTTCAATTCGTTTTATGTTGGAAACGGAAATAGTGTCTGCGTCAAGGCGCTGGGCGATCCTGCCGGAAATTCTTCTCCCGTCGACCATAAAGAGCACCTTGCTCTCGTCCATACCCTGGAGGCGGATGTAACTGCCCATGTCATTCTGGCAGAACTGAAGCCCGTAATCCTCCATAACGTCGCCCAGGGTGCTGGCACGTGATTCGTTTATCTCTTCGCCGGAAATTACTTCAGTGATGATGGGTGTGTCTTTGAGCCTTCGCGTTTCACCGGTGACCGTGATTACATGCTTATTTCCATTGCCGCTTTCTGGTTTATCTTGTTTATCGGCATTTTGAGATTCAGATTCATCACTTGCAATTTCAACTTTAAATTTGATGTCAGGAGAAGCGATAGGAAGGGAATCAGGCGGTTGTGCCTCGAGTCCGGTGCTTATCGCAAGAATTATTGCGAGAATAATGATAATCTGTTTGAACATATGGGTATCAAATGTTAGTTCATACTAATAGTTGTTACATAAAAAAAGGAGATAATTTTGTCAAGAAAAATTAGTTAATACTAATAAATTAATATAATAATAACTTTATTTATTTTAACTAATAATTACTTATTAATGGGGTTAAATCAATTTGATATATGCGGGTTGATACTGAGATTATTTTATTACAGAGAACACCGTTATTAAATAATGCCCGAATCGATGTTAGTCATGAATACTGCTGTTGGTAAAATGGTTATCCTAATAAACAGAAAGGGCTGACCATTGTTTCTGGTCAGCCCGGTCTTTCATTCGCCTGATTTGATCTCGTCCCAGATTTTACTGTATTTAATGTTATTTTCTCCGAGATCTTTCAGTACGTCGGATTTTTTCATTATATCCTTTGAGGGCCTGACCGCCGGATTATTCATGAAATCTTCAGGCATGAGTTTCTGCGCCGCGGTATTGGGGGCCAGGTAGTTGATGAATTCCATGTTTTTGGCGCTCACCTCCGGCGCGAGAAGGTGATTGATAAAGCGGTATGCCAGGTCCGTATTCACCGCTGTTGCCGGGATCACCAGGTCATCACAGGTGATGGAGGTTCCCTCCCTGGGGACCGCGAAGGCGATTTTATCGTTCTGGTCGATGAGCTGCAGCGCGTCTCCATTGTAGTTATGTATCAGGAAAAACTCGCCCGCTTCAAGACCCCTCTTCGCTTCATCAACATCGAATTTCGCTATATTTTTTTTCCAGCGCATCACCGTGTCGCGGGCCTTTTTTAATTCTGCATCGTTCAGGCTGTTATAGCTGTAACCGTTGACTTTAAGGGCGGCGCCGATGGTTTCACGCACGTCGTTAAGAAGGGTCATTCTCCCTTTAAGGTCGCTGCGCTCAAACATGGTCCATGAAGGGACAAAGTTTTTTATTTTTTCCTTGTTGTAGGCGATGCCCGCGAAGCTTATCATATAGGGCACGCTGTGGTTCATGTCAGGATCAAGGGCAAGCTTTAAATAGCCTTTATCAACGTTGGCAATATTGGCGATCCTGCTTTTGTCCAGGTCCTGGAGCATGTTCTGGTTTTTCATTATGCTCACCATGTAGCTTGAGCATATATACAGATCGTACCCGGTCGCGCCGGCCTTTACCTTGGCGTAGAGCGCTTCGTTCGAGTCAAAGAAATCAAGAATTACCCTGCAGTTTTCGTTTTTTTCGAATTCAGTGATAACATCAGCGCTCATGTAGTCCGCCCAGGTGTACACGTGCAGTTCTTTCTGTTTTGAGCATGATACAAAAAAGAGGGCAACCAGAAGTAAAACGAAGGAGAGAGTCGAAATACGTTTCATTATTATTTTTCCTCCAGCAGTTTTTTACTCAGAATAACAACGCTAAAAGTAAAGACAAGAAATATTCCGGTCAAGGCATTAATTACCATGGGGGACCCGTGGCGGATCATACTGTATATATACAGGGGAAGGGTCGCTGAACCCGGCCCTGATACGAAAAACGTTATTACGAAATCGTCTATTGAAAGGGTAAAGGCAAGCAGACCGCCGGCCATGATCCCCGGCGCGAGCATCGGGATCATTACCCTTCTGACCGCGGTGAACCACGAGGCGCCCAGGTCCATGGCCGCCTCGATAACCGCGTAATTGAAGTCCTGCAGCCTTCCGAGAACCACCATGGCGACGTAGCTGATGCAGAACGTGACATGGGCGAGAAAAATGGTAAAGAGGCCGAGCTTGACTTTGAGCGCGACAAAAAACAGGAGCAGGCTTATTCCGACCAGGATGTCCGGCATCACCAGTGGCAGGTGGATAAAGAGCCGGTGAAGGTTCTGGAAGCGCGTTTTAAAACGGTACAGCGCGATGGCCGCGGTTGTTCCCAGGACCATTGACGTCGCCGTTGACGAGAACGCGATGATCAGTGAATTCCTGAACGCGTACCATATCGTCCTGTCGGAAAAAAGTTTTGAATACCATTTCAGGGTGAAGCCTCCCCACTGGCCGCCGTACCGGGAAAGGTTGAAAGAATTGGCCATCACGATCACGAGCGGGATGTACAGGAAGAGGACGAGCCCCATGACCGTGTACAGGGGAAACCTGGAACGCCTCATCCGATCATCATCCCCCTTTCATGGTTTTTTTTGCGTCTCATGAAAAGGCTGAGCATCATGGGAGCCATGACCGCGAAAATAAGCATGGATGAAAGAACGCTTGCCTGGGGCAGGTTGCGGTCTATGAAGGTCTTCTGGGCGATTTTGTTGCCGATCATCTCCCCTCCGGGGCCACCGACAATGTCGGGGATGACGTACGATCCCAGGGCCGGGATGAAAACCACCAGTATGGCGGTCACGATGCCCTGCCGTATCCCGGGCAGGAAGACCCTGGTGAACGAGCTGAACCACCCGGCGCCCAGGTCCTGGGCCGCGTCAAGCAGTGAAAAATCAAAGCGCTCGGCAGCCGCGTAAATCGGCAGAACGGCGAACGGAATATAGGTGTAAACCATGACCAGGAGCACCGTGCCCGGCCGGTACAGCAGCAGGGTGTTTTCATCCGCGATCCCGATCAGCAGAAGGAAGTTTTTCACGAACCCTTCAGGATGCAGGACGACCTTCCAGGCGAATATTCTGATGAGAAAGTTTATCCAGAACGGGACGATGATCAGAAGAAGCAGCATGTCCCGTGTTCTTTTTTCTGAGCGCGCAAGGCAGTAGCCCGCGGGAACGCCCAGCATCAGGCAGATCACCGTGGTAAGGATGCTGAGCACGACCGTGCGGACGATAATGGCCCGGTATACCGGGTTCAGGAGTTCCGGGAAATTTTCCAGTGTCCATTCTTTTCCGATGCCGCCGTACGGGTCCCCGGTCTTGAATGCGATAATGATGATGATCGCGGTGGGGATGACGAACAGCGCGGTCAGCCAGGCCATGGTCGGCAGGGAAATCAGCAGCTCGGGAATTCTCTGTTTAAGCCGGTTTATCATGCCTTCACTTTTCCTCTGACAGAACGTTCTCGGGAGGGACGGTCAGGTCGTCATCGGGAAGCGTGAGCAGCGATTCGTCCTTTTCATCGTAGCGGTCAAGGATATAGCAGTTGTCCGCGTGCCAGCTTATGAACACATCGTTGCCGCGTTCGATTATTCTCTGGTCAAGAAGAAAGCGGTCGTGCGACTGGCGCACCTGGATGCGGTAGTCGCCCACGCGAACCCAGTAGGTCGTGTGGGTCCCCATGTAGATTATCTCCTCAACCGTGCCCCGTACCCTGTTGAGCTTGTTGTGATGTTCGGGCTCGTCAAAGGAGATAACGAATTTTTCCGGCCTTATGCTGAGGTAGACCCGGCTTTTCATGTGAAAATTCTTGTCGTTGTAAACGATGATGTTGTCGTCGAAGTCCGTGATGTTAAGCCTGCAGTAGGAGCCTTCGATCGCCGTTATCTCGGTTTCGAAAAAGTTCGTGTCGCCGATAAACGCCGCGACAAAGCTGTTGGTCGGGGCCTCGTAAACCTGCGCCGGGGTGCCGTGCTGTTCGATTTTTCCCCGGTTCATTATGGCGATGTAATCGCTGATACTCATGGCCTCGCCCTGGTCATGGGTCACGTAGAGAAAGGTGATGCCCACTTCGTCGTGGATCCAGTCAAGCTCCACGAGCATCCTCTGCCTCAGTTTAAGGTCAAGCGCGGCAAGGGGCTCGTCGAGAAGGAGTATCTGCGGTTTGTTGATCAGCGCCCGGGCAATGGCAACGCGCTGCATCTGGCCCCCGGAAAGCTTGGTGGTTTTCTTGTCGGCCTGGTCAGACATCTGGATGAGCTCCAGGTACTTGTCAACCTCGGAGGTTATCCGCTTTTTTTCGAAGCCGGACATCTGCAGGCCGAACGCGATGTTTTCGCGCACGCTCATGTGGGGAAAGAGCGAATAATTCTGGAACACGGTGTTCACGCGCCGTTTATTGGGGCGGTCGAGGGTTATGTCCTTGCCGTTGAGGATCACCCTGCCGGTGTCAGGCGTTTCAAAGCCGGCGCAGATCCTGAGCAGGGTCGTTTTTCCGCAGCCGCTCGGGCCGAGGATCGAGAAGATGCTCCCTTTTTCAATGGACAGTGACACATTTTCAAGTACTTTCAGGTTCCCGAAACTTTTGGAAATCCCGTCAAATACCAGAAAATCGTCCATGGGCGTGCCTCTGTAAAAAAGGGGATAAAAATCATAAAATCATTAGTACATCAGCTAAAAACTATCCGTGATCAATACAAGTCAAAAATGAGCGGATTATAAAAAAAATTGATTTAAACCGCCGGAAATCATCCCCGCCGTTCCTTTTCCATTGCCCTGACGAGCAGATAAAGGGTTTCATTGCAGGGAAGGGCGATTCCCCTGTCTCGTCCGGCTTTGATGATTTCTCCGTTGATGCTGTCTATTTCGGTCTTTCGTCCCGCCCTGATGTCCTGAAGCATGGAACAGATATTGGTGCCGGTTTTTATGCATATGTCCCTGACCAGGTCGAGCATTTCCTGTTTATCTACTGAAATCCCCGCTGCGGTCGCGGCCTGGACCGCTTCATCGACGATGATTTCCTGAAGCTTCAGGGATTCGTCGTTCTCGACCAGGCTCCCGTTGGGTACGCCGAGGAGCGCGCCCAGGGGGTTTATCGCGGCATTGACAATGGCCTTTTTCCAGAGTGCCGATGCGGGGTCATCGGTGATGACCACGTTGATGGCGCAGTGGACCAGCACGCCGTAGACCGTCCGTACCGCGGCCATGTTGTGCCCGCCGATAATGACCGTGCCCGCGCCTCCGGGAACAACTGATCCGGCGTCTTTCTTTGTCGCGCCCATGGACGTTGTGCCGTAAACAATGCGCTCGGCAGGGAAAAATTCCCTGATCTTTTCATAGTTGCCGATACCGTTCTGCAGAGAGACCACGATCGCATCTTCGGCAAGGCTTCCGGAAATGTCCTGTACGGCCTTTTCCGTTGCGTGGCTCTTGATAAACAGGAACACCGCCGCGCATTCCGAAAGAATGCCGATATCGCCGCTCACCGGTATGGGAAGAACTTCGGGCGGCGTTGTCAGCAGGGTTATGCCTTTTTGCATCGCTTCAACAATGGCAGGGTCGTTTTCATAGATAACGGTTTTCAGGCCGCCCCGGTAAAAGTATGATGAATACAGCGAGCCCATGGCGCCGGCGCCGATGATCCCGATTGTCATGTTGTCATGGGGCTTTTCCATGTTATAATTCTATCTCCCGGACCAAATATGTCAAAAGAAAAACGCTGCTCCCTGGGTAGCAGAATAATTTTGAGGGTAACGTAGTTTTGTCATTCCGGTTTTGCATCTTTCGAGTTTGCCAATACCGGAATCTCATGCGATAAATTCATGAATATTTTCTATGAGATCCCGGTATTACCTTCGGTAAACCGGGATGACACCAAAAGGTGTTATGAAACGGTTGCCCCTGAAAATAATTTGTTACCTGCTCCCTGCTATTCCGTGCGGAATCGTTAATTCTTGACAAAAACACCTCCTCTCATGCAGAATTAATACATTAACAGTTCTTTTGGAGACAGCATGAACAAGCGAATTTTAAAGTTGAAGAAAATGCTGGCATCGCACCGGCAGCTCCCGTATTTGGTCTCTGACCTGACGAACATCCGCTACCTCACGGGCTTTACCGGCTCTTACGCGCGGCTGGTTGTGGGCGAGAATGACTCTTTTTTCATCTCTGATTCACGTTATGAAGAATACGTGCGCTCGATTCTTCCCTCCCCGGTGCGGTTTGCTTTACAGGAGGGTGAATTTCTGGCACTTCTTGAAAATGAGCTTAAAAAAAGGGGGATGAAAACGCTCTACTGCGAGAGCCATTCCATGAGCCTGTCGTCGTTTATTGATATGAAGACAAAAATCAGGGGGATTAAGATTTTTCCCGGGCATGACGTGGTGAATGAACTGCGGATGATCAAGGATGACAGTGAGATAGAGATCATCCGCGAGGCCGCGGCCATTACGGACCGGTGCGTCGACCACCTGGTCAAGACCGTTACACCGGGCATGCGGGAATGGGACGTCGCGCTTGAGGTTGAATATTTTTACCGAAAGAACGGGTGCCGCAGAACGTCCTTTGATACTATCGTCGCGTCAGGGCACAATTCATCCATGCCCCATTATGAAACGTCGATGGAAAAGAAGATAAGAAAAGGGGATGTCCTGCTCATCGACATGGGCTGTAATTACCGGGGCTATAATTCAGACTTGACAAGAACTTTGTTCATGAATAGCATTGATCCGTCTGTTGAGAAGATATATCATGTTGTAAAAAGGGCGCAACAGGCGGCCCTTGACGCAGTCCGTCCCGGAATTTCTACGGGAAAACTTGACGCTATCGCACGAAATATAATTGCGCAGGAAGGCTACGGCCGTTATTTTGGTCATTCTTTAGGTCACGGTCTCGGCCTTGACATCCATGAGCTGCCGGCGGTCAAATCAGGCGATCTGGCGCTGAAAAAAAACATGGTGATTACCATTGAGCCGGGAATCTATCTTCCCGGAGTCGGCGGCGTAAGGATCGAGGACATGGTTCTGGTCACGGGCAGGGGACATGAAGTGTTGACGAAATCGTCTAAAGATATACTTGTATTGTGAGGACACGATAATGATTACCAGTAATGATTTCAGAAGGGGAGTTGTCATCAAGATTGACGGTGAACTCTTCTCGGTCATCGATTACCAGCATGTAAAGCCGGCGCGTGGGGCCGCGTTTGTCAGGACAAAGTTGCGGAACGTGCGCAAGGGCGGCGTGGTTGACAGGACTTTCCGCGGCGGTGAAAAACTCGAAGACGTGAGGCTTGAAAGAAGGCCCATGCAGTATCTGTATGATGAAGGAGACACCCTTGTGTTCATGGACACTGAATCATATGAGCAGATCAGTATCGACAAGGAAGCGATCGGAAACGCGATAAACTATCTCAAAGAAGAGGATGTTGTTGACATTACCCTTTATGAGGAGGCCCCGATATCGATAGAACCTCCTGCGTCAGTGGTCCTGAAAGTGACCTATGCCGAACCCGGCCTTAAGGGTGATACCGCGACCAACGTGCTAAAACCGGTGAAAGTTGAAACCGGGGCGGAAATCAAAGTGCCGCTCTTTATCAATGAAGGGGATTTCATAAAAATTAATACTCAGACCGGTGAATATATCGAGAGAGTGAATAAATGAATTTTTTAACGGTTATTACCCAGTGGATCAATGAGAATCCGGGCAAGGCAGCCGGTTCAATCGCGGGCCTCGTCCTGGGTATCCTCATTATCGCGTTCGGTCCTGCCAGGGCGTTTTTTATCGTGATACTGGCGGCGATAGGATTCCTCGTCGGGAAACTTCGTGATGACAATATTTCCATTTCTGAACAGATAAAGCGTCTTTTCCGGCGCGACAGGGACTGACATACCGTTTGGCAGAGACCAGAAAATGAAGCGGAAGCCGTGGCGTACAGAAAAAGCAGCGTAAACCTGGTTAAAGACGCTTATCAGAGCTTCAGGAAAAAGCGTTATAAAGAGGCCATGCTCTTATGCGAAAAAATCAGCGCCGCGCATCCTCATGAGCCGTATCCCCTTTTTCTGCTAGCCCTGTGCCATCTCTACACTGACCGGTTTGACCGCGCAGACCAGGTGATAAACCGGCTTCAGCGCCTGTCGCCGGACTATATTCCCATGGTGCAGCTCAAAGCGTTTTTAAGCCTGAAATCAGCGCTCAACCTTGACTCTGCCCTGAGCGTTTATATCGACCTGCTCGATCGTTATCCCTGGGACCCCTGTCTTATAAAGGGAAGAAAAATGCTGGGCGGGGATGCCGACTTCCCGTCGCTCCAGAAAAAAGTCAAGCTTACCGATCTGGTCAGCGTGCCCAAACCTCCGGGGAAACTCGGTTCGGTAAAAAGAAGCCCTGCCGCGAACAAAGGCGCGATGCTTCATGCCGGTTACTATCTCAAACGCGTCGCGGTGATCACCGTGCCCCTTGTTCTGCTCTCCTCCGGCGTGTACCTGCTGTATCCCGAACTGGTCAGGCTGGTCAGCCGCAGGCCTGTGCCAGAAAAAAGGTTCCCGCAGCTTGATGACGTGAACATAAGCGCGACTGAATACGACCTGATCAGGACCATAAATAACAATAAAAACAGGGAATTCTATTATTCAGTCAGTGAACTTACCGACGATTTTTCGAAAGCGAAAAAATACATCAAGCAGGAAGAATACAACAGCGCGGTCGTGATCCTGAACCGGATGCGGCACAGCAACGCCAGTTTCTCGGTAAAGGAGAAGGCGGCTTTTCTGATAGATTTTGTCCGTGACGCTGAAAACAGGACGTATGACCGCCTGGCGTTTTCGACCGTAGCGGAGAAACGCTATCTGTATCACGCCTATTCCGTTTGCTGGACCGGGAAAGTCGCCAATTTAAAAAAAATGCGTGATTCCGTTTCGTTTACCCTGCTGGTTGACTACCGCAAGGCCGGGGTCTTCTCCGGTGTCGCGGACGTGTACGCTCCGGGAAAGGGCCTGCTTGAAAACGGTGACATGGTTGAGGTAGACGGCCTTATCATGGACGTCACCGGGAACGACCGGCCGTATGTCGCGGCACGCGGGGTCAGGAAGATCAAGTGAACATCTGCAGAATTACATCCTTTAAAATATATTTCGCCATGGTCCTTGCCGCGCTGGTCATGGCCGTGCCCCTTTATGCGCAGGACGCATCTCAGCCGGACCGGCTCGCGCAGGTCGCGTCCGCGATCGATTCCTACCAGGGGAAGACCCTGACCATGACCCTGAGGCTCAAGACAAGAGACACCGTTTTTGAAAAAATTGCCTTTTATGACCGGAAAAATCACGACCTCGTCTTCGATATTTCATCCCGCGAAACAAAGAAAAGGCTGAAAAAATATATGGCAACTATTCATGAGGGGATGGAATACCGGGTGACGTTCACGGTGTTAAAGCTGGACAATTCCGGGATGATCATGGCTGAGCTTGTTGAATTTATTCCGGTTATTCTGGAGCATTTTCCCTGAGTCTGAAAGCAAGAAAGCAGAATAGCTGGGCGGCTATCCTGCCTTCTTACAACGCAGTGCCAAGTCAACAATATGGTAAAATCGGGAGGGAATTACCATATCATTTCTTGTACTATGATATTCGGCTTTTTGAGCTGAAAACTTTAATTTTTTTTTAAATTTATTTTCATTATGACCGGAACAGTGGTAAAAACATTCGGAAGATATTATACGGTCCGCTGCGGCGCCAGCCAGGTAAACTGCGTCCTCAGGGGAAAAATCAGGCTGGATGACAGCCTTGACCGGTATTCCGAACCGGTAGCTGTGGGCGACACGGTTTCCTTTGACGAGCAGGATGACGGAACAGGGGTCATAAACGAGATCCGGCCGCGAAAAAACGCCTTTACCAGAAAAGACCGCGGAAGGAGCAAAGAGGACATTATCGCCGCGAACCTTGACCAGCTGGTGATCATCCAGTCATTCGTGAAACCGAAGCTGAACCTGCGGTTCGTTGACCGGGTTGCGGTCAGGGGGGAAAAGGAATCAATACCGACCGTATTGTGCGTTAACAAGGCCGACCTTGCCGGTGACGATGACATTAAGCGTCTTCACGAGTATTATTCGGGTTCGCCTCTTGCAATTTCAGTGGTCAGCGCGGTAAAGCGCCTGAACCTGGTGCAGCTGAAAAAAATTCTTAAGGGAAAGACCTCTCTTTTTATCGGCACCTCGGGCGTGGGGAAGTCAACCATACTGAACAGTCTGTTCAAAGGCCTGGAGCTGAGGATTTCGGAAGTATCTGAAAGCACCGGCAAGGGGCGGCACACGACAACCAATGCGGAGATGATCATTCCCGAAAAAGGCACTGCCATAATCGATACTCCGGGAGTCAGGGAATTCGGCCTTATGGACATTGAGCCCCCGGTCCTGGCGCGCTATTTTCATGAATTCGGCGACCTGGACAACCAGTGCCGCTTTCAGCCCTGTACCCATGACCATGAACCCGGGTGCAGGGTCAAGGAGCTTGTTGAATCAGGCGTAATTTCGCATGAACGCTATATTTCGTACCTGAACATTCTTCATTCAATAAAAGAATATTATGATACCCGATATCAATAAAAACGAACGGGAAGGATGAGATGATTGATGTCCGCGGCCTGTCCGTATCATTTGACCGGAAGCCTGTTATCAGGGGAATTGACCTTCACCTTAACCGGGGAGATTCCCTGGTGCTTCTTGGCAAGAACGGCTCGGGAAAATCCGTGATCCTGAAATGCATCGCGGGACTGATAGCCGAATTCGAGGGAGAGATAACCATCAATGGCAGGGACGTGCGTTCCACCTTCCAGTCCCGGGACATATCGTTAAAAAAGGCGGACGGTGATGTCCACCTTGCCTATGTGTTCCAGAAAGGCGGACTGTTCGATTCAATGAATGTTTATGAAAACGTCGCGTTCGGGCTTCGCAGGATGGGGATCGCTCCTGAAGAAATCGAGCGGAAAGTAGCCGGTTCGCTGAAAAGGGTGGGCCTGGCCGGCAGCGAGGAAAAGCTTCCTTCAGAGCTTTCAGGGGGGATGCAGAAGAGAGTGGGCCTGGCCCGCGCGGTTTGCATGGACCCCGACATCATCCTTTTTGACGATCCCACCGCCGGCCTTGATCCGGTGCTTTCAGACTCAATTGCTGACCTGATGATCGAAATCAGGGACTCGCTGAAAACTACGTCAATCATTGTCACCCATGATCTCAAGGTCGCTGAAAAGGTAGCTGATTCAATGGCGTTGCTTTACGATGGAAAGATCGTCTTCTCAGGTGCGGGCAGTGATTTTTTCACCCAAACAGATCCTTATGCCAGACAGTTTATCGAGGGTGATGTTCAGGGGCCTATCGATATACTCTGATATTTTCCGGTTGACATTCCGGGAAAAATTAGTCTATAAAACACAAAAAAACAGGGGAGTGCAGGTTTAACGGAATTATGAAAGTGCTTGTGACCGGGAGTGCCGGTTTTATCGGGTATCACATGGTTAACCATCTCATCTCACGGGGGGATGAGGTGGTTGGTCTTGATAATATCAATGACTATTATGATGTCGGGCTGAAATACGCCCGGCTCGAGGATTGCGGCATAGACCGTGACGCGATTGAATACAACCGGATGGCAGCCAGCTCCGGAAGTAAAAACTACCGCTTTATTAAACTTGACCTTGAGGACCGGGAGAACCTTCCGGCGTTATTTAAGAAGGAGCGTTTTGACCGGGTGTGCCATCTCGGTGCCCAGGCCGGCGTCCGCTATTCAATGACCCATCCTTTTAAGTATATCGATTCAAATATTGTCGGGTTCATGAATATTCTTGAATGCTGCAGGAACTATCCGGTGGAGCACCTGGTGTACGCAAGCAGCTCTTCGGTGTACGGCCTCAACAAAACCTATCCTTTCAGCGTGCACGACAATGTCGATCACCCGGTCAGCCTGTACGCCGCAACGAAAAAATCAAATGAGCTCATGGCCCATTGTTACAGCCATATTTTCGCGATCCCTGTTTCCGGGCTCCGTTTTTTTACGGTTTACGGCCCGTGGGGCAGGCCGGACATGGCATATTTTTCCTTTACGCAGGCGATCCTCCAGGGGAAACCGATCAATGTGTTCAATAACGGGGACATGTGGCGCGACTTCACGTTTGTCGCGGACATCGTTCAGGGAATTACCCGGGTGCTTGATTCGGTACCGGCAGGGGACCCTTCCTGGAACGGGGAAGATCCCGACCCCGGAAGATCATCCGCCCCGTACCGTCTGTATAATATCGGAAACGCTTCGCCGGTAAAGCTTCTCGATTTTATCAGGATCATTGAAGACACCTTGGGCAGGAAAGCTGAAATAAATTTTATGCCCATGCAGCCGGGTGATATGTATAAAACAAGCGCGGATGTCAGCGACCTGGCCAGTGAATTTGATTATCATCCCGGAACTCCTTTTGAGGAAGGGGTGCGCCATTTCGTTGACTGGTTCAGAGATTATTACCGTAAATAATATAAGGGAACCTCTATAAATTACATTTTTGATGTTCCCTTGTGGGCACATTATCTGATAAAATCAGGAGTTGTCATATTTGATAATAATGAAACTCCTGATTTTTAGAGGTGCCCATAAATATAAGGAGTATGCCGTGTCGTTTGTCACAAACTTTGAAGCGTCCGATTTTTCCCTGAACGACCTTATGGAAATAAAAGGCGAGCGCCCGGTTTATGTTGTATTCTCAACATTCGGTGAACGGGAAGCCGGCCTCATTTACGACAAAATATCACTTCTAACTGATGAACTGGGCGGGGTGGTCGATAAATTTTTTCTGTCACACCGCCGTGTTGACGCTGATTCTCCGGAACTGACCGAGAATAAGGCCCTCCAGGCAAACAGCGACACTGAAATAATCATCTGCAACACCCTGGCCGTGCCTGATATGGGCACTGAAAAAGGAAAGGGCAGTGACATGCGCAGGACCCTTTATCTCATAAATGAACAGTACTGCGCGGATGAGAAAAGCCGCAATGCTGTGGTCGTGTTCCTCGATGCGGACGTCGTGCCTGAATATTTCGGGCCCCACTTTGTCACGGGGCTTGCCGGCCCGGTCCTGCGCGGTTATGATTTCGCGAAAGCCGGGTTCTGGCGGGCCATGGGCCGCGTTAAAAAATTCGTGGCGCAGCCCCTGTTTTCGCTCATCGATCATCCCCGCATCAGGGGGCTTCGCGAGTTCTCCTATCCGCTGTCAGGGGAAGTCGCGGGCACCGTGGAATTTTTTAACGCGGTGCATTTCTGGCAGATCTATGGCGTGGAAACAGGCATCAATATCGATTCATGCATGGGCGATTTCAGGATCGCGGATGTCAACCTCGGGCTTTATGACCATGAACACCATGACGATGTGGGAATACAGAAGATGTCTTTCGGGATCATCAGGACCTTTTTCAAGCAGCTTATCGATTACGGGATCATTGAACTGAAGCAGGGGAGCGTCGTTTCCGATGAATTCAGGGCCACGCTGATCGACGAAAACGGGAAGAGGCAGAGTATGCAGTTCGACCTCGCTGAAAAAAAATATGCTCCCCTGAACGGCATCCTTCATCCGTGACGGCATCGCTTCGGGGGCCAACACCGTAAAAAACAGTCAGGCACCATGGCGTGTCCCACCACTATCCAGGAAAACGCTGATGAAAAGAATCGCTTATAACGAAACAGACAGGGCCCATGAAAGGGTCATTTCAATTTCGACCTATTCGCCGGATGAGGGCCATATTGTCGTTGAGGGAAGGCTTCGCGAGCTGAGATTGAAAGACTACTATCTCTTTACCGGCGAGCGGAAACCTTCAGGCCCGCTCCACGATCTGATCATACGCATGCTGCTGAAAATTCCTGAACTGCTGATCGAAGACATTGAAGCCGAGATGGCGGCCGTTCCCCGTGAGGAATGCTTTTCAATCGAGGGGTGCGTTGAAAAGATAAAAGGCATGAGGGTCGAACAGGGCTTTACCATGAAGGTCCGCTCAATGCTTTCCGGGGTTAACGGGTGCACCCATATGACCCATCTGCTGCTGACCATGGCGCCGGCGATCATGCAGGGGATGTGGGCCGTAACAGCGGAAAAGCCCCCCGGAGAGCGTGAAGACATGACGCCGGACAAAATCAACGCTGTCGCTGAAGGATTGAAAGACACCTGCTATGCGTGGCGTGAAGAGGGGAAGGCCTTCAAGCGGCTGAAGTCGCTCATAAAAAAAATGAGCGCACCATGGCGCTCATAAAAAAATGGAGGTCTCGGTTATAATGACTTGCGTCACTGCGGTGCGCCGTATTTGCCCGATGAATCAGTGTTCCCCTCTTTCGCTTCCACCGTTATTAATATTTTTTTTGACGCCCACAGCAGCGGGACCGTGATTACAAAGAGAAAGGTCAGCAGGATGTTCATCAGGCTTATGGTGAATATCATCTCTCGAGGATACCCGGCACCATAACCAGCAGCAATTATTTTAGCGATGTCGGCCGCGAAGAAAGCCGCGAACATGATGATAAAAGCATACGCTGCCGGACGGCTTTCGTTGTTTTCGATATAGCTTCTGAAATAATTTTTAAAAAATCCCACCGGAATCAGGAATGCCATCAGGGCCGCGCTGAAATAGTGAAGATGGTTCAGGAAAAAATAGTCCCCAGTCCATGAGAAACCGGGAACATCGGCAATGAAATACCGTTTATAAAGCGGCATCTGGCCCAGCCCGCTGAAGAGTAACATCGCGGTGGTAATGATAAAGGCATACCGGTACCATTGAGGCAGTTCTGGATATATACTTGTTGTTTTCTTCATTTTTTTTCTCCGAAATATTTTTTGATCTGTCTGTAGAACCCTGTCACTGATGCGACTGCCCCGGCAAACGGAGCGGTGAGCAGCGCGCCGGCAAGGACATCGGTTCTGGCCATGGTGTCTTCTGTCTTCGCCAGATGGGGCTTGCCCGGTCCCTTTTCGATCGCCTGGTTCAGCTTGTCAAAGGGCACTGCTGAAACATATATGGTGTTCGTTCCCCCGTTTTCATCCAGCCCGTACAGGTAAAGATTTTCTTCGTCGGCCATTTTTTTTGCCCTGGCCACAATTTCATCTCTGGGGCCGATTGTCTGTGCGCCAACGGGGCAGGCTTCAATGCAGGCAGGCATCCTCCCTTCACTGATTTTATCAAAACAGCGGTCGCATTTGTACATCACACCGTTCCCTGCCAGTGCAGGCGCGACACTCAGGTACGGGCCCACTCCTGTCTGCCGCTGGGGGATGTTCCAGGGGCATACCGCGCTGCACTTGGCGCCGCCGAAGCAGAGTTCAGGGTCAATGGTCGTGATGCCGTTGTTTTCTTTATGCGCAGCGCCGAAGGGGCAGAGATGGGCGCAGGGCGGGTTCTGACAGTGCATGCACCGGCGGGGGATGGACACTTCGGTCATTTCCCCGTTGTGTTCAACCTGTGCCCGCTGAATGTACAGCCAGTTGTACGGGGTCAGCCTTTCAGTGACATCCCTTTTGTCTGACCAGTCGGATACTTTAACCTTTTCCGGGTACATCTTCGGAAAAGGTTTCTGCGGCTGAGGGTACTTTGACTGATTTGACTCCTGGCAGGCATAGACGCATGATTCACATCCGATGCATTTTCTCAGGTCGATCATGGTTGCGAGTTCATTTTGAGATGCTCCTTTGAGGACTGCCGGGACCATCATCGCGGCTATTCCTGCTCCTGTTTTGGTTGCGGTGTTTTTAAAAAATTCTCTTCGAGAAATATCCATACCAATACCCCGTGTAATCTATCGTATAATAAAATTTAAATATTTTAGTATTTAATTAAATATATTAAATTTTTTTGTCAATAAAAATATTAAGAATTTTATAAAAAACTGTAATACTTTGGTATTTTTAGTACTAATAGTTATATAAACAGCGTTTTGTCGTTTTAAGTATTATCAAAGTCAAGGAAGGTAGCTAGCATGTCAACGATCACTTTAAAAGGGAAGACAATACACACCTCAGGGAACCTGCCCGTGGTCGGGACCAGGGCCCCATCATTCTCGCTTACCGGCAGGGACTTGCAGGACCATTCACTCGCGGAGTTTTCAGGACAGCGGATCATCCTCAATATTTTTCCGAGTCTTGATACACCGGTTTGTGCGACTTCGGTACGAACATTCAACGCCAGGGCCTCGTCTCTGTCCAATGCTGTTGTGCTCGCCGTATCACGGGACCTGCCCTTCGCTCACAACCGTTTTTGTACGACAGAGGGTATCGAACATGTTTTTGCGCTGTCCGAGATGAGAAACCGCGATTTCGGGAGGGATTATGGAGTTGAGATCGTTGACGGGCCCATGGCAGGGCTGCTCGCGCGGGCAGTTGTGGTGCTCGATGAAAACGGTACGGTTATCCATGCTGAGCTCGTTTCTGAAATAGCGCAGGAGCCGGATTATGATAAAGCGCTTGCAGCATTATAAAAAATTGCTTGTCAACCGTACAGGAAGGGATGAAATGTGCGCATGGAAAGGCTCAGCGTACAAAAAGCTGCTTTGATTTATTTTTCACCTCACGGGACCAGCAAAAAGTCTATTGAATCTGTCGCTTCAGGGCTCGCCGCAGCGGGTTTGCACGGTGATTATTTCGACGCGGCCCGTTTTATCCGAAGCGGCAATACATCCGAACTGTACGTGCAGCTGTCCTATTATAAACTGCTGGTAATCAGTTCACCGGTTTACGCGCACCATGTCCCGCCGGTATTCGGTAAAATGCTTGAAAAAATTCCGGTACTCACGAAAGACCAGGCTGTGGCATTCGTGGTAAACTATGGCGGAGTAAGCAGCGGGGTCGCATTACAGGAACTGGCGAAAATGTTTGCGGTTAAGGGTTTTCGTCTTCTCGGTGGGATAAAAGTCGCTGCAGAACACTGCCTGATGTTTCAATCAGCTGATCCCATAAACAGCGGAAGGCCGGCTTCCGGCGATCATCAAGCGCTTGTATCTTTTGGCAGGACCCTGGTGGAGCGCCTGACCAGCAGGGACCGCAAGGAGTTTAAGGTCGGCGATTTTGTTGACAAGTCGCTGGGCCTCAGGGTCATGGATTCATTTTTTTTCAATATGTCTGCAACCAGGAAAGTCCTTCCCCCCATCAGTATAAACAACGAATTATGCACCAAATGCATGATCTGTGCATCATCATGCCCGACAGCGAACATAGAGATTCGCAATGACATTCAGTTTAAAGACCGCTGTATTAATTGCTACCAGTGCGTGCGACTTTGCCCTGAAAAAGCCCTGAACGCCACCATGGACGGTGTTGAAAAGCTTTTAAGGGATTTGAAGGTCAGACTCGCGAAATATGAAACAGGCGAGACTTTGCAGGTCGTATAAATTCAAATTTGTATATTTAATAATTTTTTTTCGTTATAATAAAATTTTCTTCATTGCATTTATCGGCTTTTTTTTGTATTATGGCAAAAAATGAGCGATAAACCAGCCATTTGTCTCAGGTGCGGTAAATGCTGCCTCGCCAATGTTCTTTCCTTTGCCACTGAAAAAGACTTCAAGCGGTGGGAAGATGAAGGAAGGGATGACATCCTGCATGTTGTTGAGCATTATCATCCCATTTGGGCAGGTGACCACCTGATCTCAGCGGAAGACGGACGGTATCTTCACGGGTGCCCCTTCTTGAAGCTTGACGGTGATCTGTGCAAATGCACGATATATGACACCAGGCCTGAAGTGTGTGAACGCTATCAGCCCGGTTCGTCCCAGATCTGCCCCCAGTGGCATAACAACAGGGAATAAAAACGAAAAAGTAATCCGGAATTTAATTTCATCTTTTCCCCTTTGCCGTATTCAACTCGTGCGTTATACTCCACTTCAGTATCTTCTTGACAGCGGATAGATTTCCGGTTAGTATAGACGGGCATGCATGACCCGGGTTTCGGAATCGCGGGAATGAATTTTTAATGTTGAGCGCTGATCGACTATGAAAAAAATAAGCGGGATAATACTGGGACTTGCTTTTCTGGGCCTGACTTCTGCCCCTGTGTATGCACAGGAATCTCCCACTCAGATCGTGCTCATTCTCGACGCATCAGGAAGCATGTGGGGTAAAGCCGGGAATACCACGAAGATAGCGACCGCGAAAGAGACCCTGCTTTCTCTGGTGAAAGACCTGGCTGACAGGCCGGTCCTGATCGCACTGAGAATTTACGGCCACCGGAACAGGAAGTGCTCCAACACCGTTCTGGAGATTCCCATGGGCCCCGTGAATGTTGATAAAGTGAGAAGCATTATAATGCCTCTCAAACCGAAAGGGAAGACCCCGATTTCCAGCTCTCTCTATATGGCGGCGGATGATTTTCTCAAGGACAAACCCGGCGAAAAAATAATAATCATCATCACGGACGGGATTGAAACATGCGGCGGCGACCCCTGCGCTGTCGCGCTGAAACATCAGTCCGAAGGCATTGTTACCCGGGTCCACCTGGTGGGATTCGGCATGAAGGAGAGTGAACTTTCCACGCTGAAATGCGTGGTCAAACCTTCAGGCGGCCTGCTGTTAAGTGCCAGCAATAAGGATGAACTGAACACCGCGCTTCAGGGCATCGTGGCGACATCCCTGCGAAAAAATCTGGTTCTTACCGGTACGGATAAAAGCGGCAAAGGCGTTTTTATCCGTGTGATCGTGTCGCAGCAGGGCCAGGAGAAAACCCGCTCAGAGGGTAATGACGTCGGATTCTATCTTAAGCCCGGCTCCTATGATGTTGCGGTTACCGATCCCCTGAGCGGGAAGGAAGTCATCCTCAACGATGTTTCTGTTGATGATAATCATGTTGAAAGAAGAAAAGTTTTTTTCGGTGATGTTGAGCTTACCATTACCGGCAGGGACACCTCCGGGAACGTGATTGATACCCTCGTGGTAATTCATGACAGCCAGACCGGTAAGATCGTTAAAATATTTGAAAAGAATTCGGTACACCGGGTGTCATTGCCGGTGTCACGCTATGATATCGAGCTCCAGGATCTTGAGACAAACCGGAAGGAACAGATCCAGGGAATTGAGCTCAAGGAGAATATCGCGGAGGAGGCGATTTTCAAAAGAGGCCGCCTTGTGGTAAGGACGAAAAACCCGAAAGGTCTCGCGATAAAAACCAATGTTGACATAGTTCCTCAGGGTTCAGCGGATATTTTCCGCTCAAGTCCGGGAAAGACAGTTCATGAATTTATTCTGCCTGAAGGCACGTTCAGCCTTACGGTAAAGTACTGGTACAGCAAAGCCGAGACCACGGTCCCGGCTGTTACTATTATCGACGGAGAGACGGTTGAAAAAGATGTGGTGCTTGAAACCGATTGATCACCTGTTTTCGACGGTCTGTTTTGAATATTTCATCAGGTAAACCAGCCTCATAAGGCGCGTTTCAAGCGGATTGATCCGCTTGCCGCCGCCCAGGAATTCCGTTTCAATAAAACATTTGCATCCTTTCATGAAGACCTGGCATACCGCGTGAGTGTCATCAAGATCGTTTCCCGCACAGAGAGCGCCATTATCCGAAAGAAGAACCGCGTTTCTCTTTTTCAGCTTTTTGACTACTGCGGACCTGACTTTGTTTTTAACCGGCTCGGTGTACGCAGCGGTGCGCGCGGTCGGGCCCACAATCTGCGCCATGTCGTCGAGCAGCGGGTAAATGGTTTTCCCGGATTTTGAGCAGGTGAGAAAATTCAGTTCAAATGAATGGACCAGGGCGTTAATATCTTTACGGTTTCGGTATATCTCTCGGTGAACACTGAAGTCAGCCGGGGGATTGGCCCCGGTGGTCATTGAGCCGCTCTGGATGTCGACAAGGATGATGTCATCCGGTTTCAATGCGGAAAGTTTCTTTTTTCTGGGACTGATAAGCATGGTTTCTCCGACTCTGCAGCTCAGGCTTCCCTGGTAATCAACAAGAAAACCTTCATCGCAGAGTTTTTTGCTCCAGTCCGCCATATATGCTCGTGTTTCGTCAATAGTCATGTTTTACCTCTCAGCCATCATGTTCAGGTAGAAAGTGTGCATCGCGGCCAGGGAAAACGGCCCGTTCTGGCCTGATGCGCTGAGAAAGGAGCGCGCAATAAACTCTTCCGCCGCCTCTTCAAGGGCCCTGGCAACAGCAAACGCGTCCCTCATCTTTTTGCCCACGCACACTGCCCCGTGGTTTGCCATGAGGGCCGCGTTGCTTGCTCCGAGGGCTTCAGCTGTGGCCCGGGCTAGTTTCCCCGTTCCGGGAAGGCCATAGGCGGCGACCCTGACCGTTGTTCCGAGGAGCGCGGAATGTTTTTTCCCGATTCCGGTAATGTCCTTCCTCGCGGCCGCGACCGTGGATGCGTGCGTCTGGTGAGTGTGAATTACTGCGTTCACCCCTTTGTTCTGTTTGTATATTTCAGCGTGAAGGCCTTTTTCTGATGAGGGTTTAATCGAGCCTTCATGGGTCAGGTCGCTGATTTTGACCGGCACCATATCGGTCACGGTGAGGTCTTCATAACGCCTGCCGCTCGGGGTTATCACGAAGACTTCGTCATCAACCCTGGCGCTGATGTTGCCCCATGTCCGGGCAACCAGGCCTGCCTTGACCAGCTCAACGCAGGCCTCCTGTACGATTTCCCTGGCTTCATTAATGCTCATTATTTTTCTCCGTCGGTGTGGTCATACACCTTCTATATTCTGGAAGATTCTGTCAAACGCTTTCAGCGCATTGTCGATAATCGCATCCGTATCTGCGGCGCTGGTGTATATTCTGCTTCCGGCCAGCGTGACGATCCCTTCGGCCATGTAGGCCGCGCCCATTTCTTCCATGACGTGTTTGCGGGCACCGATTTCTTTAAGTTTTCCCGGGATCTGCCATGGCTTGCTCCAGTTGATGTCGAAGAGCATGGTACCCACGGTTTCAAGATGGCACACCGAGCCCTGGTTGAAGGCAACAAAAGGAAGACGGTATTTTTTTATCAGTTCCTGAAGGCCCCTGGTGATTCTGTCTCCGGCGTGACCGGCTTTTTCCGGGGCCCGGGTTTTTTCCATTTCACAGAGGGTGTAATATCCTGCGGCCGAGCTCAGCGGGTTCGCTGACATGGTCCCGCCAACCAGGGCCTTTTTCTGTCCGGCCTCAAGGCCCGCGGCCAGAAATTTCATGTACTCCCGTTTGCCTCCGAGTCCGCCGGCTGACGGATAGCCGCCTGCCACGACCTTCCCGAACACGGTCAGGTCAGGGGTCACCCCGAAGTATCCCTGCGCACCGCTCATCCCCATCCTGAAAGCAGTGACAACTTCATCGAAGATGAGGACTGCATCATATTTATCGCACAGCTCGCGGACCTGCCGGTTGAAGTCTTTATCCAGGGGACGGGTGCCGCTTTCAGGGCCTATCGGCTCCATGAGGACTGCAGCGGTCCCGCCGCGGAACCTGTTTCTTCTGAGTTTCCTTTCCAGTGAGTTGAGGTCATTCGGGAAAAACTCATCAACATATTTGAAGCAGTTTCTCGGGACGCCGTGCGCCTCAAGATGTTTTGTCCCGGGGATCCTTATCCCGTAGGCGAGCTGGTCGCTCCATCCGTGATATGCGCCGCCCATTTTCAAAACGTTCTTTTTACCGGTCGCGAGCCGCGCCACGCGGATGGCTGCCATGCATGCTTCAGTACCGCTTCCGAGCATCCTGAACATTTCCACGCCGGGCATGTGTTCGGCAATTTTTTCTGCAAGGCGGAGTTCATATTCATGAAACAGGCCGGTTACCGGGCCGGTTGTATTCAAAAGGTGGATGACTTTTTCCCTGATGACCCTGGGATTGCTGCCCAGAACCGTGGGGCCGCCGCCCTGAAGGAAGTCGGTGTATTTGTTCCCGTCAAGGTCATACAGGAAGGCGCCTTCCGCTTTGGTGAAGACAAGGGGGAAGGGATAGTTAAAGGCCAGGTTGTGCTGGACCCCGCCCGGGATGTATTGTTTGGCAACATCAATCATCTCTTTTGATTTTTTACATTTTAATTCGTAATATTTAAGATACTTTTCCATTGCTTCCCGTTTGAGGGATCGGATGGGCTGGTTGATCAGCACATTGAGCTGCTTCATAAGTGCCCTGGCATCGGGATATTCACTTATAGCGAAACCGGTTGCTTTTTTGGTATTTTCTTTGTGATTCATAATTGTCCTCCTGGCGTAGATTTATAACTATGGTATAATAACTCGCTCGATTTTCTTGTACATGATTGATATACTCTATTGTGCAGGACTTGTCTTACCATAATCTGTTTTGTCAGAAAATGGTCTGTATGCTCTTCTGAAAAAAACAATAAAAAAAAGGCGCCTCAGGACGCCTTTTTTTTATTGGTATATGAAGTAAATTATTCGCCTTTGAAAACCGCTTCTCTTTTGGTAAAAAAGGCGGTCATGCCTTCCTGCATGTCTTTGGTGCCGAAAAGTTTGGCCAGTTCCTCGCGTTCGACCTTGAGGTGCTGTTCCGGAGAAACGCTGGCACTCATTGATATGATTTTCAGGATGGCTTTCACTGAAAGAGGAGGCCTCTTCGCAAGGGCATTGCCCAGCTCAAGGGCGTCGTCAATAATTTTTCCCTCTTCGCTCAGCCTTCCCACCAGGCCGAACTGGAGCGCTTCTTCTGCTTCAAGCTGTTTCCCGAGAAGCATCAGTTCAAGGGCTTTTTCCCTGCCAAGCAGGCGCGGATATCTCAGTGTCCCGCCGTAGCCGGGGATGATCCCGAGGTTTGTTTCAGTAAGGCCTATTCGAGCGCCTTTTTTCATTATTCTGAAGTGGCATGCCATGGCAAGTTCACATCCGCCGCCAAGCGCGTGGCCGTTAATGGCCGCGATTATCGGTTTCGGATAGTCCTCAATTTTGTTCCAGATGTCCTGTCCGCGTTTGAGGAAATCGACCGGTGAAAGGCCGCCCATGCCGCTCGAAAGGTCTGCGCCTGAGCAGAATATTTTCTCACCGGAGCCGGTCACGATAAGGGCCCTGATTTCTTTGTTGTTTTCGTTGGCATCCAGGAATGTCCTGAAGCCCTCAAAGACCTCGTGGCTTAACTGGTTCGCTTTGGGTTTGTTGATTGTAAGAATCCCAACATTCTCTTTTTGTTCGAATAATACAGCATCAGACATACACTACCTCCTTTATGTCATGCTCCCATTGTTTTAAATGAGCCGTCAAGGATCTCAGGCTCAACTTTAAACATGTCTATTTTATAGCGGTCATGCAGATAATTGAGGGCATCGGCTATCTGCTGGGGCTGCATTCCTGAAGCCATGGTAAATGGGCCGGCAAAAGCGTTCATCCCGTATTTTACACCGTCATCGATGTCTTTTCTCGAACCGGCGATCCCTTCTTTGTAAACTCTTACCGCTTCATTGATCTGTATCGCGAGAAAATGGATAGGGGTGATTTCAGCCGTTTCTTTCGTCGTATCGATAATGGCTTTCCCGTTTTCCCATTTATAAATTCCCTGCCCGGTTTTCATGCCAAGTTCTTTTTTTGCCATTTTATCAAGGAGATATTTGCCCGGCTTGTACTGGGGTGAAAGTGTTTTTTCGTAATATTCCAGCGTGTGGCAGAAAACATCAAGGCCCACGAAATCAGCAGTTTCGAATGGCGCCATTTTCATGCCCATTTTTTTCATTACTGCGTCAATTTCGTTGGGCTGAATTTTCCCTTCGTCAAGGACGGCGCTGATCAGTGCCTGGTTCGGCGCGCTGATTCTGTTGACGATAAAACCCGGCCTGTCTTTGAGTACTTTTACCGGTATTTTGTCGACTTTTTTGGATATTTCACAGAGCAGGTCAACGAACTGGTCCTGTGATTTTTCTCCATAGATGACTTCAACGAGCTTCATCCTGGTTACGGGATTGAAAAAATGCATGCCAACAAAACGTTCAGGGTTCTTTACCACGGTCGCGATTTCAGAAATGCTCATTGTTGAGGTGTTAGACGCAAGTATCGCGTCTGCGGGTGCTGCTTCTGAAATTTCCTTGAACACCGATTTTTTCAGGTCCATAATTTCCGGGACGGCTTCAATAACTGCCTGGACGGATGCGACTGCTTCTTTGTTTGATAAGGATGTAGTAAGACGTTTATTTAATACTTCATTCATCACATCCTGTGACAGTTTGCCTTTTCCTACGAGAAATTCGATGCTTTCCTTGATTTTAGCAACGCCGTTATCAAGGAATTCCTGTTTGATGTCTACCATGACGACATCGTATCCGGCAACGGCGCAGACCTGGGCGATCCCGTGACCCATGGCCCCTGACCCGATGACGGCGATTTTTTTTACGTCATTAATATTCATTACTCAACTCCTTTTTGTAATATTTGGAGAATAACCCCGGTGCCGGGCGTAGTCGACCCGGGGTTACACCATATTCATTATTTCAATTCTTTGCTTGACATTTCAAGCACATTTCTCGCAACGATCAGATGCTGTATCTGGCCCGTTCCTTCAAAGATGTCCATGATCTTGCTGTCTCTCATCCATTTTTCAGCCAGGTAGTCACTCGTAAAACCCAGAGGCCCGAGGAGTTCACAGCATTTTTGCGTGATCATCGTCCCGTATTTGCCGGCCTTCGCCTTTGACATTGACGCTTCCAGGTTGTTAAACTGTTCGTTGTCCGCCATCCAGGCCGCGCGCCAGACCAGGAGCCTCATTGCTTCAAGATGGGCTTCCATCAGGTAAAATTCTTTTTCAAGTGAAGTTACGTTATTCAGATTTTTTGTGTAATCGATCTTGATATTGTTCTCTTCAATTTTTTCCCGGGTAAAATCGATGGCCGCGCGCGCGATACCGGTCGCCATTGCCGCGACAAGAGGCCTGGTGTTATCAAAGGTTTTCATGACACCTTTGAATCCTTCTGTTTCTGTTTTGACCTCAGCGCTTCCAAGCAGATTGGTTTTAGGTATTCTGCAGTTGTCGAGAACAAACGTTCCTGTGTCCGAAGCGCGGATGCCGAGCTTGTGTTCCAGCTTTTCCAGCTTGAATCCCGGGGTTCCCTTTTCAACGATGAAAGATTTTATCCCGGATTTTCCGGCCTTCTTGTCGATCGTGGCCCATACAACCACGACGTCGCACCGGTCAGCGCAGGTTACGAAGATTTTTTCCCCGTTGAGGACCCATTCGTCGCCCTCAAGCTTTGCTGTTGTCGTAATTGAGCCTGAATCTGAACCTGATCCCGGTTCGGTTATGGCCATGGCCGCCCATTTCTTGCCGAACTTTTCGAGCTGCTCATCGGTCGCGACTGCCGCTATCGCCGCATTACCCAGGCCGGCGTTGGGCAGTGACAGGAGAAGGCCGGCGTCTCCCCAGCACATTTCCTCAATGGTCACGACCTGTGACAGGTTCGCCCCCTTCTTGGTCTTGGGCTTATCGTCTTTGGGTTTATCGTCCTTTTTCTTTTTGGGCCGTGACATGATCTGCATGCCGCGGAACATGTCGAGTTCTTTTGGATACTCGTGTTCGTTCTCATCGTATTTACGGGCAACGGGGCGAAGTATCCCTTTCGCAATCCCATTGATGCTGTTTTTAATATTTTGCAGGTAATCGGGTGTTTCAAGATTAACCATGTTATTTTCCTCCAAACGTAAAATTAAACGGTTGCCATTCCTTCGAGGATGGCGATACCTCTGCCGTTGCGATAGTATCGTTCGACAGGATGGTCTCTCACGTATCCGTGCCCTCCGAGGATCTGGACTCCATAATCGGTGATTTTCATGGCCATATCTCCGGCAAAGACTTTGGCAAGATATGATTCCCGGGCAGCCTCTCCTTTTGATTCAAGAGCTGATGCTGCTCTCCAGGTCATGAGTCTCATGGCGTCAACTTCATATGCCATTTCAGCGATCATGAACGCAACAGACTGGCGTGTTGCTATTGCTTCGCCGAACTGTACCCGTTCTTTGGCATAGTTGCGCGCGTATTCAAAAGAAGCGCGGCACAGGCCGGTTGAGATAGCGGAAAGGGCCGTACGTGATTTTTGAAGGAATCTCTCAAAGGTGCATCCTTCTTCTTCGCCGAGCCGGTCTTCGCCGGGGACTTCGCAATCATTTAATTCAACAGTATAGGTTTTAAGAGAATAGAGGCCGAGATTTTTTTCACGTTCGCCGATGGTGATTCCCGGATTGTCTTTTGATACGATAAAGAGGTTGTTTTTACCTTCATAGCCGGCAGCAACAAGAATATGTTCCGCTTCATCGGCAAAGGGGACAAAACATTTTTTTCCTGATATAACATATGATCCGTTCTTTTTTTGTGCGGTTGTTTTCAGTGAAACTGGATCGAAGCCGAAATCAGGTTCACACAGGGCGATGGTCCCTGTTTTGAATTTTTCACTGCAATATTGCGGGACGTATTTTTGTTTTTGATTATCACTGCCGAGATCAAGAAGGGGATTCAGAAACAGAGACGGCGCGTTACAGGCAATGGCAAAGGACATATCGCCATATGCCAGTTCTTCAAGAATTATAGAATTCATTATGGGTGAATAGCCCATCCCATACCCGCCATATTGTTCAGGGACTGCGGAAAGAATTGATCCAAGTTCCCAGAATTTCTGTAAATACTCTCTGGGGATTTCCCTGCTTTCATCAATTTCATGCGAATTCTGGCTTATTGTGTCCTGAACCAGTTTTGCCGCAGTTTCTTTCATGATGCTTTGCTCTTCTGAAAGGGCAAAACATAAATTTTTTTCTTCCATAGGTTAAGCTCCTAAAGTGATATGAGGTATCTTGATTTAGGGCAGTTAGACTGACATGTCAGTCTAACCTTGATAAAAAGCGTCCAGGTAGTCAATCTTTTTTTACTCAAACCCTGATATTATTTCAAAAAAGGGGGGGGAGTAAATGAAGCGTGAAAGGGAATTGCAATATATAATGGTGAATTAATAAAAAATATTTTCGTAAGTTGAGAGTATTTTTTCCGACAGAGAGATAATTTCGTTTTCCTTTTTATTTTCGTTTTTAAAAACAAAATAGTGGTAAGATGTATATAACAATGACCCGCTTATCAGGCTTGCGACAAGTTCAACATCGATATCTTTTTTTACATTTCCCGCTTTTATTCCCAGAAGGAGGTCATTCACGACGATATTGTTTATTTTTTCCTCAAACCGGTTTATAACTACGCCAAGATCTCCCTGCAGGCCGATGCCGATTCGAAGCACAATATTGCATAAATGCTGATCGTTTGCAAGGAAGGTCAGGGTTGTTTTTACCCTGTGCCTGAAATAGTCTTTGGGGTCAATGGTTTTAAGGTCTATTGATTTGTTGTCCAGTGTCAGCTGTTTCAGCCAGTCTTCATAAAAGTTTTTTAATAAGGTGATAAAAATATCATCTTTATTTTTAAAATACTGATATATCGTTCCACGTGCTATGCGCGCATTTTTGATAATGTCGGAAATCTGAGTATTGTAATAGCCTTTTTGGGAAAAAAGCTCTTTGGAATAGTTTAGAATATCCTGTTTTCTTTGTGATGCTTCCATGCTCTTCCTGTATTTTCTCAATAACCAGAGTATTTTACGTATATTTACTTCATTACTGTCAAGTTAAATTGGAGTTGATCGTTATATTTTGTCTAAAAGAAGAGTTATTGAAATTTATATTCAATAATACCTATATTTTAAACATATTGTTCATATTTTTTAAAAAAAAGTAGACAAGTTTTGACGCTTGTGAATACATATGGAAACCAAATAAAAAAATTTCCTGATTTTCCATTCAAAAATAAAGAATTTTTAACCGGCTGGACTGTTTTTTAAAAAATATTTGACATATTACACAATATCTTTTTAGACTGACATGTCAGTTTGAACTGACATGTCAGTCTAAAAAGATAATTTTTTACGATAAATTTTAAATGAGGAGGAAGTTTATGGCTTCAATAGACAATATCCCAACTGATACCAGCGTAGAGGATCTGCTCGGAAAAGTAATGCCGGAATTCGCAAAGGAAGCTCTTGTTACCAATAATGCCGCTGCTGAGCTTGGTGGAACAGAGATATCCATGGTTGTTGATGTAAGTGGCAAAAACTATTCTTATATTGTTAAAGACGGAAAAGATGTTGCCTCGAGCAATGATGCATTGAGCAATCCCATGCTTAAACTTCAGATTTCAGAAGACCATCTCCAAAAGATGATCCAGACGAAGAATCTTGATATGATTCTCGGGATTCAAAATGACATCAACAGGGTCAAGTACAATGCATTGAGCAGTTTAAAGGGCAGCTTTACTGCTGAAGTCGCGAATGATGATGGAACAACTTTCATTATCAAGGCGATCCTCAATGGCGCGGAACAGCCCCATTCAATTTTTAAAATGAGTGCGGCTGATACCCAGGCCCTTATGAGAAAAGAAACGAACCCTGTTAATCTTTTTATGTCCGGAGCGATGAAGATTGACGGCGATATGAGTTTCGCAATGGCTACACAACCTCTGTTTACATAAATCATTATTACCCCTCCCTGAAAAGGGAGGGGCCTTTTTTTACTATGGGAGGTTTTTATGACAATTGAAAGATTACCCTGGGAAAGCGAATATCGTGTATTTGGAATTCCTAAAACTTTTAAGCCCTATCCCGAGAAGCCCGTTTATGACATTTTAGAAACGGTATCGAAAAAATATAAAAAAAACGGACTTATACAGAATAATTATAAGATTACCTACCCGGAATTGAAAGACCATGTTGACAGGCTCGCTACGGCGTTAGCCGGTTTTGGTCTGAGAAAAGGAGACCGGGTCGCCACACTTCTGCCAACATCAATTCAGTTTTTCGTTGCAGACTATGCTATCTCCAGGGCGGGCCTTGTCCAGATCCCGAGCAGTTCACTTGAGCCACCGGATAATCTGGAACATAAATTCAAGGAAGGAAGCCCGAAGGCGCTTATCTGCCTTGATGAATACCTTGATGTTGCGCGGAAAATTTTAGCTAAGGTTAAAATTCCACATATTATTATTACAAAAATAAATGATTATTCCAATAGTCAACCTGAAAAATATGAGGATATTAAAATACAGGGGTCCTGCTGGATGATGGATCTGATCAGAAACACTGATCCAAATCCACCTCAAATTATCTATAATGTCGAAGAAGACCTTGAAACGCTTCTTTTTACCGGAGGGACAACGGGGCTTCCTAAAGGCTGTATGCTCACGCATCGCAATATTTACGCCAATGCGATCCAGAACCTGCATGTCATGGGCCAGGCAGGCCTTCTTCTGAGGGGGGCGATATCGGTCCTGCTGGGATTGCCGTTTTTCCATTCGTATGGGCACCTGATCATGCATTCAATGACCCTGTTCGGCTTCAACCAGATACTGATCAATGACCCCAGGGACACGGACGGCATGGTGCAGATGATAAAGGATTACCGGCCGGTACTTCAGATCGGGGTGCCGACCCAGTTCATGAAACTCTGTGAAACCGAGCTCAAGGGACTTGGGATGCTCGGCCTTTCGGGGTCAGCGCCGCTACCGCCCAGTGCCCAGGAGGAGTTTGAAAAAAAATCAGGGGGGGGCATAATGGAAGGTTATGGTCTTTCGGAGATGTCACCCACAACTCACCTGAATACATCCTTTTTATTGAGGCTCCTGGGCGGCAGGATTCCTGTCACGATTTCAAATCTCTTTATGCAACTTCCTGGCGTGAAACCCGTATTAAACGGCGCTCTGCGTCTTGTGGGAACAAGGAATGTCGGCTTCGTCCTTACCAGAGCCTTTTCTCTTCTCACCAGGCTCACCGCTGCAAAGCCGAAGGACAAGTCCAAAAAAACATCCGTTGAAAAACGCGGGACCATCGGCGTCCCCTTTCCCGATACCGAAGTGAGGATTATCGAAGTCGGTACCGGAAAACAGCTCTCATGGAGCGATGTCGCATCCGGCAAGGTCGGCGAAATGCTTCTTCGTGGACCTCAGCGTATGCTCGGCTACTGGCCCGAAAAGGGTGACGGTGTTGACAAAGAAGGATTCATTCACACGAGCGATGTCGTCAAGGTCGATTCCAACGGGTATTTTTATATCGTTGACCGGACCAAGGACATGATCATCGTTTCCGGCTATAAGGTGTATTCCCGTGAGGTCGATGACATCCTATATAAACACAAGGCTGTGGACCTTGCCGCGACCGTGGGCATTCCTGATCCCGAACGGGAAGGAAGCGAGCGCGTGGTGGTTTACATCCAGCCCAGAAATGAATTTAAGGGATCACTGGACAGTTCGGAAATAATCAGCTACCTGAAAGAAAAAGTACCGAAATATGCGATCCCTAAAAAAGTATTCATTATTGATGAAATTCCGCTGACAGAAGTTCAGAAAGTCGATAAAAAGAAATTACGAAAACTGGCGATAGAACAGTTTGAAGACGGGGAGCTTAAGGACGCTACCGCATGATAAGCGCGGCTGCATTTTTAGATTTTATTAAAACTGCATCGTGATCAAGGAGCGGGTAATCGCAAATGTTTGGATGAAAGGATTACCCGTTTTTTTAACGATGATGCAACAAAAATGATTTTTATTATATGGAGTTCAGTATGAGAGAATGTGTTTTTATTGACGGCGTCAGAACGCCCAATGGAAGGGCCCACAGAGAAAAGGGCTGGTTCAGGAATATAAGGCCTGATGAATTGCTTTCCGAAGTTTATACTGCTCTTTTTCAGAGAAATCCCGGGGTGAAACCTGAGGATGTGGATGCGGTGTTGTGCGGCACTGCCAATCCCTCGGGAATGCAGAATGACATCGGCAGGCTTGGATGGCTCGCGTCAGGGCTTCCCGATTCAGTACCGACAAATACGCTGACCAACCAGTGCCCTTCGGGAATGTCATGCACCATGCATGCGGCACGCGCGATAATGACCGGTGAAACTGATGTCATGATCGCGGCTGGTGTTGAGGACATGCAGAAAGTCCCCATGGGCGCGAACATGGATTTCCCTCCCAGGCTTTTGAAGTATTTTAACGGTGCTGACCTGCTTATGGGCGCAACCGCTGAAAAGGTCGCTGCGAACTGGAATATTGCCCGCACCGACATGGACAACATGGCCGCGTGGTCGAATAAAAAGGCAGCGGCAGCCAGGGACGCGGGTAAATTCAAGAATGAAATTATACCCATCAAGGGAGTTGATGATAACGGCAACGAGAAACTTATCGAGCATGACCAGTGGATCAGGGACAAAGTTGACATGGATAAAATGGCCTCCATGCAGTCGACCTTTAAAGCGGGAGGCAATGTTACTGCCGCGAATTCATCCCCCCTTACCCAGGGCGCGTGCGCTCTGCTGTTGATGAGCAGGGACAAGGCTGACAAGCTCGGCCTTGAATATTCATACAAATACAGCTTTGGAGTTCTTGCCGGCTGTGACCCCACGGTCATGGGCATTGGCCCCATCCCGGCAGTGACCAAACTGTTTCAGAAAACCGGCCTGTCCCCCAAGGACATCGGCCCTATCGAGCTCAACGAGGCTTTTGCCAGCCAGTCGCTCGCCTGTATCAGGGACCTCAAACTGGACAAGGAAAACGCTCCATTCGACCGGGTGAATGTGTGGGGCGGCGCCCTCGCGCTGGGGCATCCTCTCGGCCAGTCCGGTGCCAGGATCCTCGTGACCCTGCTCAATATTTTGAAGACAGATTTTCCAGACGCCAGATACGGCCTGGCATCGCTCTGTGGTGCATTCGGTAACGCGGGAGCGCTGCTTGTGGAGAAAGTCAGTTAATTTTGTTAAATCAACTATCGGATTATTACCGGCATGATGTTCTCATGCCGGTTTTTTTATGTGGAGAAGGTTATCACCACCGCGCCGGCAAGCATGATGAGCGCGCCTGCCAGGCGTTCCGTGATATTCTGTTCCCTGAACATCACCGCACCGTATATCACGCCGAAAATCAGGCTTGCCCGTTTTATCGAGATCATGTACGCGACCTGCACCATTGATATTGCCGCCGTGTGCGTAAACACCATGACAGCCAGGCAGGTGCCGACAGCCAGGCCCTTGAGGGGGCGTGACAGCAGGTTTTTCAGGTTTGCTTTCGAAAAGAAAGGGAGCAGCGAAATCATCAGTACCGTGAACAGGGAATAGTACGCCACCGCGAAAAATTCAGGTGAGGAATGCGCGATGGCTTTTTTGCCGATCACCGAGGTGAAAGAATATATAAAAGCGGTGAGCAGCATATAACGCGATCCCGGTTCCCTGATTATCGCGGCGAACGGTTCGAAGGGCCCCCTTCCTGCGTGGGATATGTTCATGATATATGATCCGGTTACGATGAGCACGATTCCGGCGAACCCTGACAGGTTCACGGTCTCGCCCAGGACGAGCCACCCGGTCACGGTGATGAAAAGCGGCGTGAACGCGAGAAAGGGAAGGGACAGCGACAGCGGGGATGTGCGGATCGCTTTCATGTACAGTAAGAAGGCGATTGCTTCAAGCGGAAGTCCCGCGGCAATGCAGGCCCAGAAGGTGGAGTCGAGCGCGGGGATGTTTATTACCAGCAGTGACAGAAGGATGAAGGGCAGGGAATAGGCGAGACGGAATATCCCCATTTCGTAGGCGGAAAGGTCGCCGAAGAATTTTTTGGTCATCGCGTCAGTGGTGGCCAGCGCGAACGCGGCTGTCAGCGATAAAAAAAACCAGGTCATATAATCCCGTTCCAGGAGAAGCCCGTCATCCTGCCCGTGGCTTCCATCAGCTTTTCGCCGAAAGCGCTGTCGTTTCTGTCGGTTTTCGGTTCTTTCTTTTTCATGAAACGGTAATAGCCGCCGGTTTTCCCTTCAAGTTCAGGTGACGCGGCCAGGTGCAGCGCGGTCCTTGACGCTCTTTCAGGGGAAGGGAAGGTGAGCTGGATCACCGCATTGGCGATAGCGGGAATGAGCCCCGGCTTGTCTGCGATGCCGGATGCGATCGGCCCGGGGTCAACGGCGTTCACGGTCACGCCGGTTCCCGCGAGTTTTGTCGCGAGCTCGATGGTGAAATACACTATGGCGAGCTTTGACCTTCCGTAAGCGCCCATGAAGGAATAACCGCGCGATTTTCCCTCAGGGTCATTGAGGTCAAGGGAGGCAACGCGGTGCGTGTCTGAAGAAACATTGACGATTCGTGCAGGGGCGGATGTTTTCAGCTTCTTGAGCAGAAGCGTGGTGAACAGGTACATGGCGAGGTAGTTTACCGCGAAGGTCTCTTCAATCCCGTCTGCGCTTTCGCGGTAATGCTGATTCACGATGCCCGCATTGTTTATCAGCATGTGGAGCGGTTTTTCGTCACGCATGATTTCATCTGCCGCCCTCCGGATCTCATTCATGCTTGACATGTCGCAGAGGACAATTTCGGGAGAGCGCCCGGTCGCCTTACTGATCTGAGACGCGGTTTTTTCGCATTTGCCCCTGTTGCGGCCGAGCAGGACGCATTCCGCTCCGAGCCGGGCAAGTGACATGGCCAGGGCCTGGCCGTGGCCGCTGGTCGCGCCGGTGATCAGCGCCCTTTTTCCCGCGAGTGATGGATATGGTTCAGGCATCACGCTCCTCCGGTATGTTGTATTTTCTGATATAGGGGGCGAATCGTTTTCTCAGTGCCGGCACGTCCAGGCCGAAATCTTCCGCGCGGTAGCGGTGCTTCCCGAATTTGTGCTGCGGGTTGTTCAGCACCCAGTCTTCGATCAGCTGCGTGTTCGCTTCGGTAAAATCCATGCCGAGGGACGAGTAGATTTTTTTTATCGTATCGATGGGGCGGTCAACGATGTCCCGGTACGCGACGTCAATGAAGCGGCCGGCGCTTATCTTTTCGCGGATCGTCATCGACCGTTCCACCATCAGCACCGCCTTGGCGCTCCAGTGGCTTCCGATCTCGACCGGGTCAACCGTGTCGCTGAATATGCCGTACGCATGGGATATCATGCTGCAGAACGAGGCGATGACCTTGACCGGGTCGCGGTGTGTCTGGATGACCGTCGAGTCCGGGAACACCGTGAAGAGCTCGTGCAGGTGCTCCATGTGCTGGGGCGTTTTCAATACCCATCTGCCGACCGGGTACTGGCTGTACAGGTAGGCGAGCATGGTGCGGTAGTAGCGGTACGCACCGGTGTGGTCCTGCGCCTCGAGCCATCGCGAAAAAGAGGGTACCCGCATCGTGGCCTCGGGTACCGTGCTCCAGAAATCGTAGTCGAACAGAAGGCAGTCCTCTTCAGGGTCAAGCTCCTGAACCGGGTGTATGGCGAAAAAATCCGGCGCGAGATACTGCAGCGCCTTTCTGGCAAGGGCGGTTTTCTGTATCCTGGGGTCTTTCGCGCGGTCAGGGCCGGCGCCTTTTTTTAACGGCGCGGGGCTTATCGCCTCCCATGATGCCAGGTGCCTGAATTTCGCCGCGTCAGCCGATATCAGCCTCTGCATGGCCGTGGTGCCGGTGCGCTGCAGGCCCACGACGAAGACAGGGTCCTGCATGGGTATTGCAGATTTTGAGGGGTCGCGGTTCAGGTCGCGCTGAATTCTCAGCCGGTTTATGAGTATCCGGATATAGTTCTGCCTGGCCATGAACCTGCCGGTGAAATTCAGGCCGGCCTCGGCGTTGACCGAATCAAGAAGCAGGTCGAGCCGGTGAATGAAATCGCCGGGGCCGAAATCATCCAGCCCTGTTTTTCTTTTCGCGTCTTCGATCAGGCTTTCTGATGTCAGGGTTGAACCCTTGAGCCCGGCAAAGCCTGCGGCCCTGTTTATGCAGGAGACGAGTCTTGGCCGGTAGGGCCTGGTGTAATCGGTTGACGTTGCACGTTCATCTGACGGAATTGATTGGTTGTTCATGGCGCCGGTCCTCAGTCAAGCGATCCTATGTCGCTGAATTTCACCAGCCGCGTAACGGGCTGGACCGGTTTATCGGCCTTGACCCATCTGAACAGCATGGTGCCGTGGACGTGCCCCACGGTGTCGACCCAGTTGTCGGTCCCGGGATCGCGGTGCGACACGATAATGCGCACCGAGCCGTCGGGCCGGTAGCGCGCGGTGTGCTGGTTGACCCACACCGGGTAATACCGGTAGTCGAGCGATTCCATCCAGTAGTTGTTGAGCTGGAAGTTCCATGCATCGCATTCAGGAGGAAGCGCGTCGATGACCAGGGCTTCGTCTTCGCTGATTTTCCAGTAGCTGTGATAATAGGTTATGGTCGGGTCGCCGTGCGCGGCAAGGGACGTTTCGGGATTAAAGAGTGGAAGTTCGTTGGTGTGCTGCCTGAATCCTTCGGCCCAGTTCGCGAACAGGGTCGCCGCGCCCAGCATGATGTTTGAGGCCATGGTCAGGGATCGGTCGACACCTTCAGGGGTAAAGGGGGACGGTTTGCCGTCGCCGTTGATGCGTTCGATGACAATATTCGCGATGGTTTCGGACGCACGGTCTGCGAAGGTCTGGCGCACAATCACCGAGGATGTTTCGTCTTCGGTTTTCAGCCAGTTCGTCCCTTTTTTTTCATGGCTCAATATGATCTCAAATGAGCCATCACTGTTGAACGCCAGGTCCTTGCCGTCGAGAAAGCCGGTCTCTCCCGAAGCACCGGCCATGCCGTAGTTGCCCTTGTATGAGCCAAAGGTGAGGTGATGGACCGTGCCCCGCGTCCCGTAAATGCGGTATTCATGCTTCCCGCTGATCGTGGCGTGCTGGTAGTAGTTGTCCGGGTTGTCGGCCCCCAATTTTGCCGTTTCGTGGATCGGGCGGAACAGGACCGGGGCCAGGGGGTCTGAATATTCTATGAACGCCTCAACCGTTGCCCGCATGATCCTGCTCAGGTACCGGAACCCTTCGGCCCTGGTCAGGGGGTCGGCAGGGGATGTTTCGCGCATGATAACGTCCCCCGCTTTTTTAATGGTGTCGCAGAAATCATGCCACGTTTTACCGGACATGATCCTGTCATCGGATGAACCTGCTGTCATGGTCCGCCCTCCTGTATCGGTTTCCCTTTGTGTCGAGCAACCTGTTTTCAACGAAAGAGACTTGTATTGCTCAGGGTTGTCATCCCCGTTTTTAAGCTTTTTCATTCTTTCCGAAATTTTGGGACAAGACAGCCACAGAGTCACAGAGGACACAGAGATTTAAGTTAATTTTTTCACTGTTCCCAGCATATTCTCACTTCATGGCTTCGCGTTCCTGCGTAAAAATCTTTCTTTAAGACAGCCACAGAGTCACAGAGGACACAGAGGTTTATTTATTTTTTTTTATCTGTAACTCATCCGTGTTCACGCTTCTATAGGGCTCTGTACAGGTCTGAGTAAAAATTTTTACATTTTATCTTCGAGCCACCGTGTGAGGCTTTTCATTCTCTTTTCTCTGTGTGCTCTGCGTCTCCGTGGCAATCTTTATTACCCTGTTTTTCAGAAATATAAATCCCAATTTAAAAACGAAACTACGTGACCGGGAAGTCCCTGTCGAGTTTTCTGTGGGTGAATTTTTTCGTTCCCGCGGAATAGTCGGCCACGATTTGTCCGCTTCCCACCAGCTTGTACTTGTAAATCAGCAGGCCGTCCAGGCCCACGGGGCCGCGCGCGTGGATCTTGTTGGTGCTGATGCCGACCTCGGCGCCGAACCCGTACCGGAACCCGTCGCTGAAACG
>Ga0116164_10000221_pt1 | contig 54682 bp, 47 predicted proteins | sample AD_UKC109_MetaG_FD_89888 | JGI IMG/M metagenome (GOLD analysis project Ga0116164, IMG submission 89888) | Active sludge microbial communities of municipal wastewater-treating anaerobic digesters from Hong Kong - AD_UKC109_MetaG | ecosystem: Engineered > Bioreactor > Anaerobic > Digestate... | reverse complement strand
TCGCCTCCGACTGCCTCAACGCCCGTGAGGCCCTGCGCGGCCTCTTCGCCTTTTGTCACACCGAGCCGCGCCTCCCCGACGCCTCCGCCCGGACCTTTTCCGCCCCCGAGGCCCCTCTCAACCTCTGCCCGGAGATGGACCGCGCCGAGGTGGAGGAGCGCCTGGAGTCGATCCGGGACACCAACCTGCTCGCCGAAACCGCCTTCTGGGCCTACCGGGACCTGGGCCGGGTCGACCCCCGCCCCTTCCTCTACGCCGCCCTCACCCGCAACCCCGTGGGGCCGGCCGCCCTGGAGGGGAAAAGCCCGGAAGAAGCCTACGGCCTGATCTCGGGGCTGGAGAACGAGTCGATCTACGACGGCCCCCGCCGCCTGGCCCAGCCCGACGAGGTCTGGAACTACGGGCGCGGGGAAGGGGTGGAGAAGGCGCTGCTCATGGCCGCGTTCCTCAGGAACCGGGAAGGGGAGGGGCCGCGGGTCCTGAGCCTGGAGGGGGAGAAGGCGGTGCTTCGTTACGGAGGAAGCTCGTGGACGTTCTCCGGGACCAAGGGGCTGGCCCCGGCGGAATGGGAGCTACCGTGGTAGGGCCCCGGGGGTGTCCTGAACCCAGACGATCTCCCAGAGGCCGTCCTCGCGCATGCGGATGATCCGGTGGCTGTCGTAGTGGGGGTCGTAGGTCTTGTAGTCGGCCAGGGTGATTACCTCGACCGGCCACCCCTGTTCGGCCCCGGTCAGATAGTAGGGGCAGAACATCACCGAGTGCTGTTCCGCCCGCTCGCCCAGAGCCGCGCCCGCGGCCCGGTACATCTCGCTGCGGGAGGGCACGGTGTTGCACCCCGCGGCGGCCAGGAGCGCCGCCAGCGCCGTTGCCGGTACGATCGCTTTCATCTCACCCCGTGGTTCCGGTTGTAGCTAACATAGCTTCAGGGGCCCTCTTCGGTCAAGGATGGATTTCGGGAAGAGAGGGTTCGGGGGGGGGAAAGAGCAAAGGGCATAGAGCATGGAGCATAGGGTAAGACCCACGGCCGGCCCCCAGGGGGGAGAATTCAGAATACAGTATTCAGAATTCAGTAGCCCCCCGCCTCAACCTCCTGAAGATTTTTTGCGCCTGATTACTCTGATTACCTCTGATTGAGAGAGGGGCAAAGGGTTTGGGAAGGAGCAGGCAAAGACGGCGGAAGAAATCCGTTATTGTCTGCCATGTTCTACTGAACCATTACCATGAAGATCATGAAGGAGAGCAAGGAAGCCTGCTATCTCCCCAACTTATCACTCGGGCTGCGGTTATTGAAAAAACTTTGACCGTTAGCTGTTGCGGGAGGATACTGACAAAAAATAGCCAATTGTCACTAAGGTTTACTTGAAAGATCGCTAATGTCCTTAGGTGAGGTAAATGTGACCAAAATAAAAAGAATTCATTGCATGGCTATTCTGATGGGAATAATGGCTGCATCTTGCAGTACGATGCAAAATACAAGGATAGGATATAATACCCTCAGTGAAGTACCTCCATCCACTAAGCTGCCAATCGATGGGGAATGGCGAGATTTAAGCACTAATATGATCATTCAGATAGAATCAAGTAGGGCATATTCACCCAATTACAAAGGCCTTTTCGGTGAGGTTTACGATGATTACTCAAAAATTATTTTCCGCGACGTAGAAAGACTTGCGGCAGGCCATTATAGTTGCTGGGCAGCTTATATTGGTTCTTCGGGTGCTGTAGCTTATAAACCAGCCCAACTCACTCTGGTATCTGAATCGGAACTGCTTTTATCGGTCCCGACCGATTCGCAAACCGGGTCAGCGAATATAGTTTCAGTCTATAAATCTATAAAGCTCAACTACCCCGATGGTTTTAAAGCAGAACTCAAGCAATCAAAAGATGTGCTTCACCTTGATGATTTATCCAATGATGTATCTGCTATCCCTGCATATATGGATGATGTATCCACATACCATTTAGCGGATAAACAGACTTATACTGTGGAGGATTTCCCGATCGTTGATTACAAGCACGATATCAATACCGGGAAAGGGACAATCTCAGTAGACCTCATGGGAAAGGGTATCTTGGCTCGTCATTGGGTTGTTAAGAATATAGGAGTAATCTGCTCAAGCAAATATATTGCCTTGGAAGCCGGAGAAGAACAGACCAAAGGCGGAAGATATCATGTTCTGAGTGAGCATTTTGAGGATGGAATATTAACCGTAGAATTCCAAACCTTATACTAAACATTACGCATGATTTGTTTTCATCGAGGTTCATCTAGTTTGATTGATGCCACTAAATGAAAGCACGAGCGTTGGTATTGGTTGAGAAGATCATTGCCGCAATGATGTCGGCGATGGAAAAGTATACTAAGCCAGAGGAGGTACGATGGAAAACCTTGGACTAGACAAGTTGCCTAAAGAGGGTTCAAATCTTCTATTTTCCGATGAAGTGATGGATGAACTGAAGGTCTCAGAGGCTAGTTTATATATATGTCGTTTTGTACGAATCGGAGTCAAGGATGCTCAATTTATAGATTACTCGTTAACGCAATGCCAGTTTGAGGATTCATACAACCCATTAAAGGTTGTAGGTGGAGGACATTAACTTAAAAAGCGACCCGATATTTGGGACAGTTCAATACTGTAATGAGTAATGTAATCCGTTCAAATTACTTCCGATATATCTCACATGTGATTGATGCCTATGTTGATCGCCATATATTTAAACAAATGTACGATTTCTACAAACATTTTAGCGATCCAAATGGTTTTTCCGAGCCAAATCCATCTGTTTTTGCCGAGAATGTAATCACTTCTAGCGATTCTCTTGTCATTTATACATCTTTTGCAATTGAGTCTTATACGAATCTCCTGGGAGAGAGTTTGTTGCCGAATAAATTTTTTTCAAAATATTTAGATAGGTTGCCTTTATTAGATAAGTTTTCGGCCATTATCGAGATGAAATATAATGAAAATCCTGAATTTAGTTCAGAACCATTTCAAACATTATCCAGACTTAAGAACGATAGGGACAAGCTAGCTCATGATAAAAGTAGACATGTATACTCCATGGAGGAATTAAATCGTGAAATGAAAAAGTATACAATGCGAACAAATCTAAGGAGAATTTTTCAAACTTTGCTTGCATTTGATAGATATATGAGTGCATTGAAATGCGATATTGTGTTTTTAAATGATTATCATAAGGGAAGGATCAAATCATGGTTGTCTCGAAAAAAATTTTATAAAGTAGGAGATGGACTGTTATTCGCACCAGCAACGTTTCCAAGTATAATTGAATACAGATTCACAGTCAGACGGCATACAGGATTTATGCCAGTAGGATATCAATTAGATGAGGAACGAAAGCTTTTTACTAAAAATGCCAAAAAGAAATGAATCTGTTTTGCGTAAACTTAAAAATACATTATTTGTCCAATATTGTTTGAATGAGGTTTTTACTATGCACATAAGTATAACGTATATCTCCTTGGAGAGACTGTGGTGCTAAAAAAGAATGGTACAGCCGAGCTATTTTTAATGTTTTAGATAAACATTACACGCTTAAAGCTAAAAAACATTATAACCGACTAGATCAAAACGTAGCTTTGACCAAAGGCGGATAAATGGGGAGGTGAGTTTGGCACAACTGGAGCATATAGAGGCGATTGAGAAACGGCTTTGGACCGCGGCGGATACGTTGCGGGCAAACTCGAACTACGCCAGCAACGAGTATTTTTTGCCGGTAATGGGCCTGATCTTCCTACGCCACGCCTATAGCCGGTTTCTGGCCGTCAAAGATACCATCGAGGCAAAACTCCCCCGCCGCGGAGGCAAGCGGAGGGCTTTGACGAAGGAAGATTTCTCCCGCAAAAGTTCCATCTTTCTTCGGGGGAAGGCCCAGTTCGATCACCTTGTCGCTCTGACCGACAGCGATGACCGCTCTAGGGCCATCATAGAGGCGATGGAATCTATCGAGGCCGACTACGAGAACCTCCGTGGAGTCTTGCCTAAGGGCGAATATCAGGAACTCGACAACCAGGTTCTCGGCCAGCTTCTCCGGACGCTCAACCCGGAGGAACTCAAGCGGGTTTCCGGCGATGTCTTCGGCCGCATCTACGAGTACTTCCTCACCCAATTCGCCGACCAGAAGGCTCACGACGGCGGGGAGTTCTTCACGCCAGTCTCCCTGGTCTCGCTCATCGCTCACGTTCTTGATCCTCAGGGCGGCACGGTGCTCGACCCGGCCTGCGGCAGCGGCGGGATGTTCGTCCAGAGCGCCCGCACGGTGGAGGAGCGCGGCCAGAGTCCGACCGAGCGCCTCACCTTTTACGGCCTGGAGAAGAACGCCACCACCATCCGCCTGGCCAAGATGAACCTGGCCGTTCACGGCCTCGAGGGCGACATCCAGAAAGCCATCACCTACTACGAGGACCCGCACGAGCTGGCGGGCAAGTCCGACTTCGTGATGGCAAATCCCCCTTTCAACGTCGACGAGATCGACGCCGACAAGGTCAAGAAAGATCCCCGCCTGCCCTTCGGCCTCCCCAGCGTCAACAAGAAGGGTAAGGTCTCCAACGGCAACTACATCTGGATCAGCTATTTCTACAGCTACCTAAACGAACAAGGTCGGGCGGGGTTTGTTATGTCGTCCCAGGCGTCTAGTGCCGGGCGCGATGAGGGAAAAGTCCGCCGGAAGCTCATCGAGACCGGCGACGTGGACCTGATGATCGCCATCCGCCCCAACTTCTTCTACACCCGCACCGTTCCCTGCGAGTTGTGGTTCCTCAACCGCAACAAGCCCGAGCATCACCGAGACAAGGTGCTGATGATCGACGCCCGGAACATCTACCGCAAGGTCACCCGCAAAATTTACGACTTCAGCCCGGAGCAGGAACTCAACATTCTCGCCATCGTCTGGCTCTATCGCAGCGATATCGGTAAATACCTCGACCTCGTGGCCGGTTACTGCCGCCGTTGTCTCGATGAAGCCGGGGACTGCTTCACTGCCCAGGATGATGCCGGCGAGAAGATCGAGCCGTTGCCGTCTTTCATCGATGCGCTGGCCGCGCTGCGGAAAGTTCTCGATCCGTTTCTCAAGATTCAGCCCGTTGAAGGTCCGCAAGCGGAAACACTCAAGGAACTGGACGATGCCGTCCCGGCATTCGATACCGATGTTGACGCCTTCCGGCAAGCCGTCGCCGAGCAGCAAGCCGCCTGGAAGAAACAAAAGACCACCAATGGCGAACTGAAGAAGGCTGTGGACCGGCTCTCTCCGCTGGCCGAAATCGGCCGTGACCTGATCAAACAGACCGACCTGCTCTACAAACTCGCCTGCCGCCTCATTGAGACCTGCGAGAACGAATGCGACGCCCGCAATAACGATGCCTGGATCAACCGCGAGATCACCCGCGCCCGCAAGGGCGCCGACGAGGCCCGCGGTCTTGCCGTCGAGCAGCTCAAGCAGGTTCGCTACTTCTGGCGTCAGGCCCACTGGCTCACCGAGCGTTTCCCGGAGGCGAAACTCCGCGATTTTGAGGGGCTGGTCAAGCTAGTGGACAGAACCGAGATCGAAGCTAATGACTGGAGTCTTACGCCCGGCCGCTATGTCGGCGTCGCCCCCGAGGAAGAAGACGAGGACTTTGACTTCGAGGAAGCCCTCCGTGAGATCCACGTTGAGCTGGAAGACCTCAACGCCGAAGCCGTGCAACTGGCCGCGACGATTAAGAAGAATTTCAAGGAGTTGGGGGTATGAATTGGCAAAAAGTCCCCATTAGCCAACTGGGACGCGTTGTGACTGGGAAGACTCCACCCACCAAGCAACGCCAGTACTATGACGGAGATTATCCCTTTATCACCCCTTCGGATCTGGATTACGACACCTATAAAATTAGGACAACCACCACTACCCTTAGTGAGGAAGCATACGCAAAGTTTCTCAATCAGTTTGTCACGGAGAACACGGTTACGTTTACTTGTATTGCTTCTGTCGGCAAAATTGGAATTGCGACAACAGCTTCACTTACAAATCAACAGATCAACTCTATCATCGTTAATAATGAGCATGATCATTGCTTCATTTATTACCTTCTGCGAAATGAAGCACGCCGCATCAGCGCGATGTGCACCGGCGTAGCAACACCGATAATCAACAAAGGAGACTTTGAAAAAATAGAAGTCAAGGTTCCGGGGCTATTGGCAATTGAACGAAATATAGCTTCAATCCTTTCTGCCTACGACGACCTGATCGAGAACAATCGGCGGCGGATTCAGTTGCTGGAAGAGGCGGCGCGTCTGCTCTACAAGGAATGGTTCGTCCACCTCCGCTTCCCCGGCCACGAACACGTCAAGATCACCGACGGTGTGCCGGAGGGGTGGAGGCGCAAAAAAATATCCGAGGTTTGTGAAACCTTTGGAGGTGGTACTCCCTCTACAAAGGTGTCGGAATACTGGGATGGTGATATAACGTGGATTGTTCCTTCTGACGTTACGAAGAACAATAGTCTTGTCCTGTTGGATTCGGAACGAAAAATCACTCACCGCGGGCTTCGGGAGTCTTCGGCAAAGTTGGTTCCCCCTGATACTATCTTGATGACAAGCCGTGCCAGCGTAGGCTATTTTGCGCTTATCGATATTGAAGTATGCACCAATCAAGGATTCATCAATATCGTTCCTTACCAGAGCGAGCTACGAATGTATCTTCTGTTTAATCTCCTTAGCCGTGTTACTGAAATTCGAAGCAATGCGAAGGGTACGACCTACCCTGAGATCAGTAAGGGGCGATTTCGCGAGATGGATATACTGATCCCAAGCAATGTGCTGCTATTGCAGTTTGACAAAGTTGCTTATGACATTATCCGTCAAGTCCGGTACCTGATGCGCTCAAATGCCCATCTTGTGGCAGCCCGCGATCTTCTCTTGCCTCGCCTGATGAGCGGGGAGGTGGCGGTATGAGCGGCCATCCCGAAGGGGAATCGATTCGGCTGAACTATGCTCGGCGAATGGTGGGGGGAGATTGGCTGCAGGGAGACGGGAGAGAATAGTGCAAAGTGGCGGTCATTCCTTTCAATTGGACGGACATAAACTTTCAATTGGACGGGCCAAAACTTTCAATTGGACGAATAAATACTTGCAATCAGCCGGGGATAACCTTACAGTTGGTCGGAATGAAAACTCCGGAATTCTATCCCCGGTTCCTGCGTCCGCGCGTCCTTGAGGCGCTCTCCGATTCGCCGGTGGTCTTGATCCACGGTCCCCGGCAGTGCGGGAAGACCACCCTGGCCCGGTTGGTCGGGGATGAGGCCGGCCTGTCCTACTTCACCTTTGACGACGACCTGCAGCGGACGGCGGCGCGGGCCGATCCGGTGGGTTATGTCGCCGATCTGCCCGAGCGGGCGGTGCTGGACGAGGTCCAGCGGGTGCCGGAGCTCTTCACCTCGCTGAAGGCCGCCGTGGATGCCCGGCGCACGCCGGGGCGGTTTCTGCTGACCGGTTCCGCCAATGTCCTGCTGGTGCCTCAGCTCGCCGATTCCCTGGCCGGCCGGATGGAAATCTTGCGTCTCTATCCCCTGGCTCAAGCGGAACTCGCCCGGCAAACCCCACTATTTCTCTCCCGGCTATTCGGCGGCGGGTTCCAGGCGGGAAAAATCGGCCGGCGCGAAGGCAAGGCGCTGGCCGGCCGGGTGGCGGCCGGCGGATACCCCGCGGCCCTGGCCCGGTCCCCGGCTCGTCGGCGCGCGGCCTGGTATCGGGATTATGCCGACACCTTGATCCAGCGCGATATCCGCGACCTGGCGCGCATCAGCGCCTTGGATACCCTGCCGCGCCTGCTGGCGATGGTTGCCGGACAGACGGCCTGCCTGATGAATGTCTCCGAACTGGCCGCCCCTTTTCAGATCAGCCGCCCGACCATCCGCGAATACCTGACGCTGCTGTCCCGGGTCTTCCTCCTGGACGAGTTGCCGTCGTGGCACAGCAACCGCCTCAAGCGCCTGATCAAGACGCCCAAGCTGCATATCGGCGACACCGGCCTGGCTTGCACCCTGCTGGGGTTGGACGCGGAATCGCTCTGGCGGGATCGGGAAGTCTTCGGGCGGCTTTTGGAGTCGTTCGCCTATCAGGAACTTCGGCGTTTGGCGAGCTGGAGTGATGAAATGATGGTCTTCAGCCATTTTCGCGACAAGGACAAGGATGAGGTGGACGTGGTCCTGGAATCCGGCAGCCGTGTGGCCGGAATCGAGGTGAAGTCCGCCTCGACGGTACGGGGCGAGGATTTCAGGGGGCTGGAGAAGCTCAGGGAGGCCGCCCGAAAAAAGTTTGCCGCCGGGGTAGTGCTCTATGACGGTGGGGCGGTGGTGCCGTTCGGGGAGAATTTTTACGCCGTGCCTTTGTCCGCCCTTTGGGAGAACGATTGATGCCGTATACCGAAGACTTCCTTGTCCAGCGGACCACCGCCGAGTATATGGAACGCCAGTTGGGTTGGAAATCGGTGTATGCCTATAACAACGAGGACTTCGGTCCGGCCAGTCTGCTTGGCCGTTTGTCGGACCGGGAGGTGGTGCTGACGCGGCCGCTGCGGGCGAAGCTGGTCGAGTTGAACCCGGATTTGCCTGACGAAGCCTATGACGCCGCCGTGCGGCAGATCACGGCCACTTCGGCAACGCAATCGCTTTTGGCAACCAACCGGGAGAAGTATGCCCTCTTGCGCGATGGGGTTCAGGTTACCTACCGAAACGAAGAAGGCGAGCCAATGCGCCGTCGCCTGCGGGTCTTTGATTTTGCCGAGCCGACGAACAACGATTTTCTCTGTGTGCGCGAGCTGTGGGTTCGGGGCGATCTTTACCGTCGCCGGGTCGACATCGTGGGGTTCGTCAACGGCCTGCCCTTGCTCTTTATGGAGCTGAAGAACGTCAGCAAGGACATCCGCGCCGCTTACGAGCGTAACTTCAAGGACTATCTGGATACTATCCCCCATCTGTTCCATCACAACGCCCTGGTCGTTCTGGCCAACGGCGTGGACGCGAAGATCGGTTCGGTTTCCAGCCGGTTCGAGCATTTCCACGAGTGGAAACGCCTGGCGGAGGAACAGCCAGGGGTGGTGGATATGGAGACGCTGCTCAAGGGCGTATGCGAGAAAGCGAACTTTATGGACCTGGTGGAGAACTTCATCGTCTTCGATGATTCGGCCGGGGAGACGAAGAAGATCCTGGCCCGCAACCATCAGTTTCTGGGGGTCAATCGGGCCATCGAAGCCGTGCGCGACCGGAAAAACCGGGATGGGAAGCTGGGTGTCTTCTGGCATACCCAGGGCGCGGGCAAGAGCTACTCGATGGTCTTTTTCACCCGGAAGATCCATCGCAGGCTGGGCGGGAACTTCACCTTCCTCGTCCTGACCGACCGCGACGACCTGGACACGCAGATCTATAAGACCTTCGCCGGGTGCGGCGTGGTGGACAACGACCGGGACCCCTGCCGGGCATCGAGCGGGGAGCACCTGGCGCGGTTGCTGGCCCAGCACAAAGCGCACGTCTTCTCCCTGATCCAGAAGTTCAACCAGGACGTGGACCCGGAGGAGGGCTATTCGCAACGGGACGACATCATCGTAATCACCGACGAGGCCCACCGGACCCAATACGGGACGCTGGCGCTCAATATGCGCAATGCCCTGCCCAACGCGAGCTATATCGGGTTTACCGGGACCCCGCTCTTCAAGGACGACGAGATCACCCGCCGGGTCTTCGGCGATTACGTCTCAACCTATGATTTCCAACGTGCGGTGGAAGACAAAGCCACGGTGCCGCTCTATTACGACGCCCGCGGCGACAAGCTCGGCGTGGCCCTCGGCGATTTGAACGAGCGGATCGCCGCGAAACTGGAGGAGTTGGAGACGGACGACATCGATGTGCAAGAGCGCCTGGAGCAGGAGCTGAAGCGCGACTACCATATCATCACGGCGGGGAAACGGCTGGATCAGGTGGCCCGCGATTTCGTGCGGCACTACTCCACGGCGTGGGAAACCGGCAAGGCCATGCTGGTTTGCATCGACAAGATCACCTGTGTGCGGATGCACGATCTGATCGTCAAGTATTGGGACGAGCGGATCGCAGAACTGGAAGCGAAGTTGCCTTCGGCCACGGACGAACAGGAGGAGCAGTACCTCCGGCGCCGGATCGAATGGATGCGGCGGACGCGCGTGGCGGTCGTGATCAGCGAGGAACAGGGCGAGGTCGAAAAGTTCCGCAAGTGGGGCTTGGACATCACCCCGCACCGACGTCTGCTCAAGGAAGGAATGGACCTCCCGGAAGATTTGCGCCGGCTGCCGCAGTTCCGCAACCTGCAGAGGTTGGCTTTGGATGACGCCTTCAAGGAAGAGCAGCATCCGTTCCGTATTGCCATTGTCTGCGCGATGTGGCTGACCGGATTCGATGTGCCCTGTCTCTCAACGCTCTACCTGGACAAGCCGCTCAAGGCTCACACCCTGATGCAGGCCATCGCCCGGGCCAACCGCGTGAACGAGGGTAAGAACAACGGGATGATCGTGGACTACTGCGGCATCCTCAAGAACCTGCGCAAGGCGCTGGCGACGTTTGCCGGAACCGGCGATGGCGGTCGCGCCGGCGAAGACGGTGAAATCGAACCGGCCAAGCCCGAAGAGGAATTGCTGGCCGATCTGGCGGAGGCGGTCGCTCTCGTGCGGACGTTCCTTACCGATCGGGGCGCAGCGCTGGATGACATCGTCTCGCGCACCGGCTTCGACCGTAACTCGGCCATCCTGGATGCCAAGGAAGCCGCCAACGAAAACGACGAGACCCGAAAACGGTTCGAAGTGTTGTGCCGGGCCGTGTTCACGAAGTTCAAGGCATGCATCACGGTCGAGGGAGTGAACGCCTACCGCGACGATTACGGCGCTATAAACGTGGTCTACAAGAGCCTGCAGCAGGATCGAGAGAGGGCGGATATCACCGACATCATCCGGCAGCTGCATGCTGTGGTAGACGAGGCAATCGAGCCGAAACCAGATGTTGCCGCGGAAGAGGCAGGCCCCTATGACATCAGTAAGATCGACTTCGACCGGTTGCGCCGGGAGTTTGAACGCACTCCGTCGAAGCGGACCACCGTGCAGAATCTCAAGACAGCCATCGAGCGGCGTCTTCAGCGCCTGCTCCAGCGGAACCCTTTGCGTACCGACTTTCAGAAGCACTATGAGGAAGTTGTGTCCGAGTACAACCGAGAGAAGGATAGGGTGACCATCGAGAAGACCTTCGAGGAATTACTGCGGATTCTCGAAGATATGAATGAGGAGGAAGGACGGGCCGTCCGGGAAGGGCTCGACGAGGAATCCCTGGCCGTTTTCGACCTCCTGAGGAAGCCCGAGCTCTCTCCCAGTGAGATCAGGAAGATCAAGGCCGTCGCCGTAGAATTGCTAAAAATCGTCAAAGCCCGCATCAAGGAGATTCGGGACTGGGAGAGTCGTGAAGCCACCCGCGACGAGATCCGCCTGACCATCCGGGATTTTCTCTGGAGCGAATCGACCGGTCTTCCTATAGAAAAATATACCGAAGAGGATGTGCAGGAACGGGCGGAGGAAATTTACCGCCACGTGTATCGCGTCTATCCGACGCTGCCCTCGCCGTACTATGAAACGCCGGCTGCCTGAATCAATAAGAACAGCCTATTCATTGCCTTTGCTGGTTTATCCAGTGCTTTGGCCCTGAACCCTCTTTTCCCCTCCTCTTCATAAACTTCATGTCCTTCATGGTAGAGAGAAGCAGAGAGCATGGAGCATAGGGTAAAACCCATCCGAGAATTCAGGGTTCAGGCGGAGCGCAGGGCATAAGACCTCTTCGCATCGGCCCGAAAAAGAGGGCTCAGAGGAGTGGGCAAAGAAAGTAGAGGCTTCACAGGGTTCGGGTGCAAAGCAGGCGCTATTGAATCCTTCGCTGCTCGGTGGAAGCTGTTGACATCATGAGGGTCAGAAGTGAAAAATATTAAACAATGATTCTTGATTCCTCCATTATATGCTGTTTGCGTCTCAAGCGCTGAGATAGAGGTATTGTAAAGAAGACAAAATATTGGAACATGATTATACTCAATTAAAATACCCTACTTGGATATTATAACTTAATTTAAGTGAAATTATTGAACCGATACTTATCTCTTATACGGTCTGGGTTTGATGAATGCACGAAGTAGAATAAATTTTTATTCACAAGATTCAATAGATCAAAATTTTAATTAGCATGAAAAAGAAAGACAGAAGAAAGGGCTTTATTGCTGGTTATAAAAAATCAGGGCCTGTGGGCAGATTTATGGTTCAAGCAACAATTGTTGGAATTATAATAGGCATAGTTGGATTAATTATAAGTATAGCTCCAAAAAGTCAGAATAAATATTTAAACAAAAATAATCAAAATTTACAAAACAATTACACACCCATAATAAAATTTTCTCCAAATTTCAGAGGAGCATTAGTAGTTAGTGATCTTCTTTCCGTAGAAGGAACAATTCATTTTAAAACAAAATTAAAAGATCTTCTGTTTGGAAATGAAGTGTATTTTGAAATTTACGATAATGATTTTTATTTTTCATTAATCCTAAAACCCGGGAAATTAATTTTAAAAAGAAACAAACACGAAATAGCTCTGGATATATCTCAGGTGCCAAAAGAATTAGACGAAGTACGTATAATTGCAATATGGGGATACGAAAAATTGTATTTAATGTGCGGCAATGGCAGTAAATTTGTGTCTGCGCAAATACAGACTCAGATAACTTTTCCATCAAAAGCAATGATAAAATGGGCAAAAGAGCAAAATTTGCTATCTACGGATATATACAAATCAGAAGATGCATTTAGGGCAAGGATATATGCTATACTGGAAACAGTAAAAGAAAAAATTAAAAAGATTGATTTGCAGAATGCATTTTGGAATATTCAATACGAAAATAATATTGTTATTTCAAGAAGCCCAAAGGGAGAGAAGGATATTAAAAGAATAGTATATGCAATATTGTTTGATCAAGCTTTGATTGGGAATATAGAGGTAGTACAGGATTACAATACGCAAGAAGGGATAATTGATTTTGTAATGATAGGGCAAGTAAAAAATATCGGAAGTTCAAAAGTGGCTATTGATTTTGATGAATTTTGCAATAAGGAAACACAATACATACTAATTAAAGAATTAGCCGGGTGTTTAGAAAAAGCAGATATATCATATGCTGCAATATGTTTATTGTGGTTTAAAGGGGAATGGTATAATGAGCCAAAAGAATATGAGGATTTTGATAGTGCAGATTTTAATGCTAAATTATTGCTTAGAAATTTAGACTATCAATCAAGAAATAAGCTAAGAATATTTAGTTTTGATTTGACAACTAAAGAAAAATAATTCAAATCGGTATGTTTGGGCAACGTGGGGAAGATGAAAATGTATAAGACACCGTGGATAGCGGCGCTGGGCGTTCTCGTTTCCGCGACCGCGTACGCGGCTCGGTTCCCGGATGCGGTGGAAAAAAGGATAGTCCTCACCGGCCCGGCGGCGGTTTCGGTCGCGGAACTGTTCGGGTTAAGCCCTTCGTCCCCGCATTCCGTTTCCTTGCCGTTGGGGAGGGGAGACGCGTGGGCGGTTTACCTGCTCAAGCAGGATACCGAAGAGAAACTGTGGAACGACAACGAGGGTTCCCCGGCCCGATACAACGCGATGGAAATGTCGTATGGCCCGGTTCCTGCCCTGGCCGTCTCCCCTTATTGGCTCGATTTGGGCACCCGGCTTCCGGAAACGAAAGCCGGGTATTACTCGTTCGGATCCCCTTTCATGCCTGCGGCGCTGGACGGGGAGGATCCCTGGACTCGTCTCGTGCGACGGCTCAAGGCCGGGCCCGGCTGGGATGAGAACGCGCAGATGCCGTTTCGGCGCCGTTTCGCTTCCCCCGACGGGGTCGAGCTGTGCATCGAGGTGTTCGGCGTCGTGCAGTATCCCGACAATAAAGCGCGTGCGGGGTATATCGTGACGATCACGACTTACGTGAAGAATACGGCGCCGTCCGCGAAGGGGGGAGAAGAACGGTGAAACGCGTCGTCGCCTTGCCCGAGCCTCAAAAGAGTTTCGATTTTCCGTTGATGAAAGCCCTGGCGCAAAGGCGGTCGGTCCGGCGCTGGAAGGATACCCCGGTCCCGGAGCGGGAGTTGTCGAATCTTCTCTGGGCCGCCTGTGGGGTGACGAAACTCAAATACGGCCGCGTCAAATGCAAGCGGACGGCTCCCTCGGCCTGTAATTCGCAGGAGATCAGGGTGTACGCGCTCCTGGAACAAGGAGCGTTTTTATATAACGAAGAAAACCACGAACTGATCGAAGTTCTCGACCGGGACATCAGGGAACACGTCGGCACCCAGAAGATGATGAAGTCGGCGCCGCTGGGCCTGGTTCTGGTCGCCGATCTGTCGAGAATGACCAGCCCTTTTCTACGGAAAGAAGAAGCCCGGCGTTTCAGCGCCTGGGTCGATACCGGCTACGTCAGTCAGAACGTCTATCTGTACTGCGCCGCCGCCGGCTTGGGGACGGTGGCCCTGTCCCTGGTGGACCGGGACAAACTGCACGGCCTCATGCGCTTGCAGGAACACGAGAAGATCGTTCTGACTCACGCCGTCGGCTACCTGGCCTAATCCGTCGGCCGCGGCGCTCGAACGGAAAAACGGGAGGACACGGGCAATGATCACGTTTTTCATCGCGCCTTTCGTGCTCTGTTTTCTGCTCTACCTCTTCGCCCGCCGCAACGCCGATTACAATATCGTCACCAGCATTTACGTCGCCCTCGGAGCCGGCCTGGGGTGCTTCGTCATCAGCCACGCTTTCGCCGACGCCCTGGGCTTTTTCGTGGTCATCCCCATGGTTGCCCTCTCGGGGTTTCTCATCTGGAAATTTTGCTACACCACCGTCGCTCAAACCGTTATCGTCACTATCGGGTTCATGGGATATGTAGTGTTCTTTCCGAAATTGATCGAACTGTTTCTCAACGCATGATGAGAAAGCCCTTGCCCCCGCGGGGCCGGGAGGCGGCACCATGCCGTATTCGCTGACGTACGACGAAGATCTGCGGGCCGTCGTCGTGGTCTTGACGGGACGGGTGGACCTGTCGGCGATCAGGGAAGCGGCGCGGGCGACGGCGCGGATGTGCGGGGAACGGAGCTGCCGGCGCATACTCAACGACGCTTCCGGCGCCGACGTCCATGAGTTGAAGTTCCTGGACGTCTACGCCAGCCCGGAAGTGCTGGAGGAATGCGGGATACCCCGAACGACGACCAGGGCCCTGGTCGTCCCCGCCGGTTTCGCCGACGCGCAGTTTCTCGAGGACGTAACCTGCATCAGGGGCCATACCCTCCGGGTGTTCCCCTTCGTCGAGGAAGCCCGCGCCTGGCTCCGCGGCCGCGCCTGAATATTAGAAAGGGAAACGAGGGGAGGAAACGATGCGGATTCTCATCGCCGTTCTCGCGGCGATCGGGCTCGCCGTCTGGGCGCTGGCCCGATTCTCCCAGCTCGGCATTTTTCAGGCCGGCGACGCCGTCGTCTTCATCGGTCTGGCCCTGGTGCTGGGAATTCTGGAAAAGAAGCGAACCAGAGGCTGAACAGGGCGGCGCGGCGAAGCGAACATGAAGACGATAGCGCAATCCTGGCAGGCCTGGGCGTTGCTCTCGGCGGTCTTCGCCGCCGCCACCGCCCTCCTGGCCAAGGCGGGCGTGCAGGGCGTCAACTCGAACTACGCCACCTTCCTCAGGACCGTCGTGGTCATCCTCTTCCTGGCGGCGCTCCTCGCCGCCACCGGCGGGTTCCAGGCGCCGTCGGCGATCGGCGGACGGAGCCTGCTCTTTCTGGTCCTCTCGGGGCTGGCGACCGGCGCCTCGTGGTTGTGCTACTTCCGCGCGCTGAAGCTGGGGCCGGTCTCCCAGGTCGCGCCGATCGACAAGCTCAGTCTCCTGCTGGTGGCCGTTTTGGGGGTGGCGGTGCTGGGCGAGAAGCTCTCGGTCCGCGCCTGGATCGGGGTGGTCTTCATCGCCGTCGGCGCCGTCCTGGTGGCGCTGAAGCAATGAGCCCGGGTCGTGGGCGGAGTCCGCGGTGGAAATGAACCACAGAGGGGGAATGAGAGGGTTCAGGGTTCGGGGTTCAGGAGGGAAAGAGCAAAGGGCATAGGGCATGGAGCATGGAGTACCCCACCTCGCCCTCTTTTCCCCCTTCATGAACTTCATGTCCTTCATGGTGGAATTCCATTCCTGAACCCCGAACCTTTTCTGCACCTGATTACTCTGATTAACTCTGAAAGGGAAAGAATTCGGAATACAGAATTCAGTATTCAGTAGCCCCCAACCGCGCCCGCCGATAAGTCCACAAACCTGCCTGCCGCAGGCAGGCTACACAGATAGGGAGTGGGCTTAGGAGGGACATGGGGAACGGGATAGGTGAGGTCATTGCTTCGCTCGCAATGACGGAGATCCTTTATGCTCCATGCTCTCTGCCCTCTGCTCCTCACATATCTACATGTGAACGACGCCGGGGGCGTTCAGAACTTCTGCACCCAGGCCCGTACGCCCTGCATGATCATCTCGATCGACACGGTGCCCACGAACAGGGCCGTGACCCGTCCCGCGATCTCTATATACCTTTCGACCAGGCGTTCCCGTTTCGGGCGGACGTAATCGTGCAGGGCCTTCAGCGCGATCATGATGAAGGCGGAGACCAGGACCGCGAACAACACGGTCGCGCAGGCGAAGAAGGGATCGTGGCGTTTGCCGATAATGATGCTGGCGCTGATGGTTCCGGGGCCGATGAGAATCGGCATGGCTATGGCTCCCGCCAGGTACCGGGACTCACCGCGAAGTATTTCGATCGTCTGGGGGCCGCGGAAGACGAACTGCAGGCCGATGAGCAGAAAAACGACGCCGCCGAAAATCTGAAACGAAGCGAACTCGGCCTGCAGCACATTGGAGAAGATCGCGTCGCCCAGGACGGCAAAACACCAGAAAACCGCGGTCGCGATCACGCCGGCCCGGAACAACACCCGGGCGAACCGGGCGCGGTCGAGTTTCTCCACGACGTCGATCAGGTAGACGATGAGCAGGAAGGGGTTCAGGAGTACGAGCAGCAAAGCCGAGGATCTCAATAAGTCGGTCATGGCGGTTAAGAAAGTTCGCGAGGGCGAGGAGCAATCCGCGAACGTTTCGACGCACCGGCGTTGAGGGGATTACGGAAAGCGGCCCCCGGCGGTTGATTTGATTGGCCTCACTATAACAGCTCCGGACGGACTTGAAAACGCATAAGAACCCGGTGATTCCGTTTCCGCGCAACTCCCCTCCGAGTCGAGCAGGTACGGCAACCTCCCGTCCCCCATCGATGTAATCTATGGATTTACTTTCCCGGATTGCGAATACTGGCTTTAAAACCCGGCCGCCGGCAACAGATAAGGAGAAGGCAATGAAACGACTGAGAGTATGCATCGGCTCCAACGACGGCGAAACCCTCGCCCGTACCCACATGGGGGATACCGACTGGTTCTACATCTACGATCTTCGGGAGGATGCGGCCGTCGAATTCGTGGAAAAGCGGGCCAACCGCGCCAAGGAGATGGAACACGCGCAGTCGAACAAGATGCAGGAAGTCATCGGGATCGTGCGCGACGCCGATATTTTCGTGGCCCGGCAGAAGAGCCCCAACTTCGTGAATATCGCCGACAAGACGAAATACCAACCCGTCGTGGTCAAGGCCGATACCCTGGAAGAGGTGTTGGCGGCCCTGGGGAGGGCGTTGCCGGAAATCCGGGGGTGCGTCGACCGAAGAAGAAACGGGGAGGTCTTCGCCGAGATCCCCGAGCTCTAGGAGGAAGAAGAGGGTTCAGGCCCGGAATTCTACCATGAAGGACATGAAGTTCATGAAGGGGGGAAAAGAGAGGGTTCAGGAGGGGAGCAAAGAGCATAGAGCAGAGAGCATAGGGAAAACCACCACCGCCACAGCCCCCTTTAGGGTTCAGGAAGGCGAGGAGCTGGAGCGACGAAGCAATCTCCGGAGCAGTTCAAATATAGAGAGATTGCTTCGCTCCGCTCGAAATACTCTATGCTCCATGCCCTATGCTCTTTCCCCCTGAACCCTTCCCCCTCTCCATGGCGAGTCCCTACGCCTTGTGCTTCTTCCCGTGGGGGCATTTCTTCAGGCAGAGGAACCAGTCCAGGCACGTGTAGTCCCCGCCGGCGCCCTCGACCCGGTCCTTGGCCGTTCCGCAGGAGCCGGGCGGCGGGATGATCACGTCGTCGCCGATCTCCCAGTTGGCCGGGGTGGCGATCCCGAACTCGTCGGAGTGCTGCATCGCGATCAGCATCCGCTTGATCTCCTGCATGTTGCGGCCGTTGGAGAGCGGGTAGTAGAGGATGGCCCGGACCACGGCGTTGGGGTCGATGATGAAGACCGCGCGCACCGCCTGGGTGGTGCTGGCCGAGGGCTGAAGCATCCCGAAGGCCTTGGCCACGTCCATGGTCAGGTCGCTGATCACCGGGAAGTTGACCTCGACGTTCTTCATCCCCCGGTACTCGATCTTCTCCTTGATCGTGCGCAGCCAGGCGATATGGCTGTAGGTGCTGTCGATCGACAGGCCCAGCAGCTCGCAGTCGAGCGCCTTGAACTCGTCGGCCATGGACGCGAAGGTCATGAACTCGGTGGTGCAGACCGGGGTGAAGTCGGCCGGGTGCGAGAAGAAGATCACCCACTTGCCCGCGTAATCCCCGGGAAAGCTGATCTTCCCCTGGGTGGTTTCCGCCTCGAAGGACGGAGCTTTCTCCCCGATCAGGGGGAGCCGGTTGGCTTGTTCGTTCATCGTCGAACCTCCTTGGGTTACAGTTGTCGTCATGGTCTGTTCCGCCCGGGACATGGGGCCGCCGCAGCAGATCAATTCCCCGCCGCCGGCCGCGGTCACCCGGACGGTGTTGCCGCAGATCCGGCAGACCCAGGTCTCTCCCGCGCGTTCTACCGTGGGCATCTTCGTCTTTCCCCGGGCCGCGGTCAAGGATGCAGGAACTTGGAGACGAAGGGCGATTCCCCCACCCGGCCCCTCCGGAAGTGGCCGGACGGTCCCTGGCCCAGAAACTCGGCGAACCAGGCCTCGTGTTCGATCTCCTCGTTGAGGATCGCCAGGCAGAGATCGTGGGTGCGGTGGTCCTTGCCCGCGGTCAGGTTGCACAGATGCGTGTAGCCGTTGACCGCGCACTGTTCGGCTTTCAGCAGCACCTGGAGGATGGATTTCGTATCCGGGTTTTTAGGCAGGCGCGCCGGGGGACAGGCCGAGATGTCGTGGAATTCCTTCATATCGTCGGGGAGCTTCCCCCCCAGCTCGTAGATCCGCGGCACCAGGGCCTCGAAGTGGTTGCGGTCTTCGATCCGGGCGTCCTCGGCTATCTCCTTGAGACCCTCGCCCTCCATGCCGATCAGGTTCACGCGCAGGATGGTGTAGTAGTAGAACGTGGTCAGCTCCGCCGCGGCGTTGGCCACCAGCAGCTTCACCAGTTCATCGACGTCGATCCCCGCTTCCTCCACCAGTCTTCTCGATACCAGGTTCATGGTTCTCTCCTCCCTTCGGTGTTTTCCCGGGTTCGCTGCGGCCCCGCCGGCCTCGGCCGGGCCTCTTCCGCGTCGCTCGTAAGGCCTCACCTCCTTCACAGTATCTCCCAATCAGGTATTTTTAGTAATTAGTAATAATTACGATTGAATTCGAAAAAAATATCACCGCCGCCGCCGCTCTTTTTCCCGGCAGTCCCGGCATCGGCCCCACAGCTCGACGTGCACGGAATCGACCTCTCCCAGGGCGGCGGCCTGGGGGGGCGCGGCGAACCCGTCGAGGGCGTCGCTGTAGAAATCGCCGACGAACCCGCATTCGGTGCAGATGAAATGATGGTGCCGGTCGGTGTTGGCATCGAAACGCACGCTTCCCCCTCGGAAGCCGACCCGGGAGATCACCTTTTTTTCCTCCAGCATCCGCAGGGTCCGGTAAACGGTATCGAGGGAGATGGAGGGGATGCGCTCGCGCACCCGCCGATAGACGGTGTCGGCGTCGGGATGCTCCTCGGTCGCGGCCAGTTCGCGCAGGATCTCCGTGCGTTGGTGGGTGGCCTTGATACCCAGGCGTCGGCACGCCTTCATGAAGTCCTCCACCCGTCGTTGTGTCCGCGGTTTCGAATCCACCTGTGCCCGTTCCTTATAATAACGATTATTATTTAGTAACATTGCCGGACGCGCTCTCCGGAGTCAAGGAGTTTTTACCGGCCCCGGGCAGGGGGCGGGGCGCCCGGTCAACCCCGGGCCCGCCGACGGTCCCAGTGCAGCAGCTCGATCAGGTTGCCTTCGGGGTCGGCGGCGTAGACGAAGGTCAGGACCCCCGAGCCCGGGACTTCGCGGGTGGAGGGCCTGCCCACCGCCCTGCCCCCGTGAGCCAGGACTTTCCCGAGGGCGCCGGGGACGTCGTCGACCTCGAAGGCGATATGGGCGAACCCCTCGCGGTCGGCCCTGGGCCGGGGGCGTTCGGCCGGGGATGTGTATTGAAACAACTCCAGGGTAGGCCCCCCGTCGCCGGCGCCGGGCAGGCTCAGGTGGATCCCCTCGATCTCGGCCCCGTCGACCCCGGTCCCCGCTTCCAGCCACCGGCCCGAGTAGCTCCTGGCCGGGGGCAGGGGCCGGCAGCCGAAAACTTCTTCGTAAAACCGGGCCAGCTTCCGCCAGTCCCGGGCCACGATGTTGAGATGTCTGTACTCGGCCCGCATCCTCGGCGATCCTCCGCTGGGGCCGATCCTAGCGGGCGCCCCCGCCGGCGGTCAAAGAAATTCCCGCTTCCTCCCGGGGCGTTTCGCCAGTGGCTTGTACCAGACGTTCATGCTCTCCAGGGAGCCGGCGATGTTGGTGTTGTTGATCAGCCGCCCCCCGTAACGGTAGCCGCTCCGGGCGAAGACGGAGTTCATTCCCGGCGACAACGCCCGGGCGATGGTGTAGGCGACGGCGACGCCCCCGGCGCGGGCATGGCTTTCCATGCGCTCGAGCAGGCGCCCGGCCAGCCCGCGGCCCCGCCACTGCGGGAGGGTGATGAAATCGGTCATTTCCGCGTTCCGGTCGCGGGGACTTTGTTCGGCGGAGGCGAGAGCGACGAGCTTGCCTCCCACTTCGGCTCCGAAGTAGACCACGTGCGAACGCATGGTCTCCAGCAGGTAATCGGGATCGTGAATCGGGAACGGGTAGGAGCGGAAACCGTCCGCGTACAGTTCGGCCATGCGGGCGACGTCGGCTTCGCCGCACCGGCGCACGGCCGCGGTTTCGTGCTTCTTCCCGACGGCGCTCGCCCGCTTCCCGCGGGCGAGGGACAGGACGGCTTCATGGCGGCGCCGTCGGCGTTCGCGGGCGCGCCGGGCGTCGAGGTATCGGCAGAGAAAGAGGGCGTCTTCCCGGCCCCGGAAGAACCCGGGGACCTCCGCTTCCACGCGGAATCCGGCGGCGAAAAAAGCCCGGCCCCCGGAGCGGGGGATCTTGGCGAAGATCTTGGAGTAGCCGTGTCCGCGCGCTTTCTCCAGGAGCTTCCCGGGCAACGCCCGGTCGGCGGGGTCGGGGGCCCGGAGCAGATAGATCCGATCGTTCAGGGCCCCGTGCTGGACGAGCGCCCCGGCGTACTCCTCGACGATGTCCCGGGCCCGCGCCCCCATCAGGCCCGCCGCAGGTGCCGTTCGTTTTTTTCCGGAATCAGGGAGATGGCCCGGTCGTAGTCGGCCAGCAGCTTCTCGATTCCGATACTCCGGCTCTCGTCGGCGTCGGCGAGGTTGAGCTGGAGATCGCAGCGTTCGCAGTCGCGGTCGCAGAAAGTCGCTTCGTACGAATCGGGTTCGCGGTAGGTGGTGATGACCCCCTCGTAATTCCGCAGGACGACCTTGTTGGTCGACCAGGAGATCAGGTAGTTGGGCATTACCGGAATTTTCCCCCCGCCGCCGGGGGCGTCGATGACGTAGGTCGGTACGCAGAAACCGCTGGTATGGCCGATCAGGCTTTCCATGATCTCGATCCCTTTGCCCACCGGGGTCCGAAAATGGTCGAGCCCCTGGGCCTGGTCGCACTGGTAGAGGTAGTAGGGACGGACCCGGTTGGCCACGAGTTTATGCACCAGCGCCTTGATGATCCGGGGACAGTCGTTGACGCCGGCCAGCAGCACCGATTGGTTCCCCAGGGGAATTCCGGCGTCGGCCAGCCGGGCCAGCGCCTCCTTGGAGGAAGTCGTGAGTTCGCGCGGGTGGTTGAAGTGGGTGTTGATCCAGAGAGGATGGTGTTTTTTCAGCATCCGCGTCAGTTCGTCGGTAATGCGGTAGGGGAGGACCACCGGCGTTCTGGTTCCGATTCGGATGACATCGACATGTTCGATGCGGCGCAGTTCCCCGAGCAGCCGGTCGAGGTAGCCGTCGGGAAGCAGGAAAGGGTCGCCCCCGCTGAGGAGCACATCCCGGATGCGGGGATGGCCGCGGATGTAGTCCAGGCCCCGTTCCAGCTCTTCCCGGCTGGGGATTCCGTCCGGGTCGCCCACCTGGCGTTTCCGGGTGCAGTGCCGGCAATACGTGGCGCAGGTGTTGCTGACCAGAAAAAGTACGCGGTCGGGGTACCGGTGGGTGATGCCGGGGACCGGGCTGTCCCGCTCCTCGTGCAGGGGGTCGGACATCTCCGAACCCAGGACGTCCAGCTCGTGTACGGAGGGGAAGCACTGCTTGAAGACGGGGTCGTTTTCGAAATCGTCCCGGTCGATCAGGGAGAGGTAGTAGGGAGTGATCGACAGGGGGAAGCGCTCCAGCGTTGCGCGCAGCAGCCGGGAGGTTTCCTCCGGGAAACGCACTTCCAGGATCGACTGGAAGCGTTCCAGGTCGGTGATACAATGTCGCAACTGCCACTTCCAGTCTTTCCAACGCGACAAGGTCGTATCCGTATCGAGTTTCTGAGCGATCTCCCGCTGCGTATCGTTGTAGATCATGGGCTTTTTCTCCGGGCAAACTTGGGCCGGTTCGCGCTGTCGTCGCCACAAGGTGGAACAGTGCCGGCACGGGGACCGCGGTGGCGGGGTCGGACCGCCGCCCGCGGCGTCAATGCTTGCGGTTGAACACCAAGCAGTTATAAAAACATAGCAAACAAACCGCCGCCGGGTCAAGGCAAAACCGGGCCGGAACCGAAATTGCGCGAACAAACCCGTCCTTAAAGCGGTTCGATCGAAGATATCAGTATCGCCGCTGCCTCAGATCCCGGCGGTTTTTTTCCGGCGCAGCTCCCGTTCGCGCAGCCAGCAATACAGGACCGGGACCAGAAGCAGGTTCGAGAGCGTGGCCGTTATCAATCCTCCGACCGTGGGCGATGCCATCGGTTTCATGATTTCCGAACCGGTCCCGGTGGAAAACATGATCGCGGCCAGGGCGATGATGGTCGTCATGGTGGTCATCATGATCGGTCTCACCCGCATCAAACCTCCTTCGAGGACGAGGCTGCGTATCTCCGTAATAGTCCGCGGCGTTTTTTTCTTGAAAAGTTCCTCCAGTACCGACAGCAAGACCACGGCGTTGTCGGTGGCGACCCCGAACAGGGCGATAAAGCCCACCCAGACCGCGGTCGAAAAACGGAAATCCAGCAGATACAGGATGATTACCCCGCCCATGAGCGATACCGGGATACCGCTGGCCACGATGAACAGGGTATCCAGTCGCTTGAAGGCCATGTACAGCAGCAGCAGGATCACGGCCAACGCTATCGCCAGAGCCGGCATAAGCCGCCGCCGGGACTCCATCTCGGATTCGAACTGGCCCGACCAGCTGATGAAATAGCCGGGAGGCACTACCAGTTCCTTGCCGTCGATCTTTTCCCGGACCTTTTTCTTGGCGGCCTCGACGAAATCGACCAGCCCGGTTCGGCTCTGATCGACATTGATGAACACCCGGGCGTAGGTAAGGGTGTTTTCGGTATTGATCATGGCCGGTCCCGGGACCGTTTTCAGCGCGGCCAGCTCCGCCAGAGGGATATGTTCCCCGGTTGGCGAAGGGACGAAAACCCGTTCCAGAGCGGAGGGGGTATCGCGCAGTTCGCGCAGGTAACGTACGCGGACCGGATACCGTTCGCGGCCTTCGACGGTCGTGGTCAAATTCATCCCCCCGATCGCGGTCATGACCACGTGTTGAATATCGGCGACTTTTATCCCGTAGCGGGCCGCGGCCCGGCGGTCGATTTCAATCTCGTAATAAGGACGGGTGGAGGTGCGCTCGGCGTAGGGACTTAAGGCTCCGGGAACGGTGGAGACGATCTGCTCCAGACGGGTGCCGATCTCGACCAGCGTATCGAGGTCCTCGCCGAAGATTTTGATGCCGACCGGAGTCTGGATGCCGGTGGCGAGCATGTCGATGCGGTTACGGATCGGCTGAGTCATGATCGGACTGACCCCGGGCATGCGGGTTTTTTCCTGGATTTCGTCGATCAGCTCGGCCCGCGTCATGCCCGGGCGCCAGTGCCGCTTATCCTTGAGATGAACGATGGTTTCGATCATTCCCACCGGCGCCGGGTCGGTAGCGGTTTCGGCGCGGCCCAGTTTGCCTACGACCCATTCCACTTCGTCGGGAAATTCCCGTTTGATCACGATGTCCTGGGTCTTGAGGACATCCATGACCTGGGTGAGAGACGCTCCCGGCAGAAGCACCGGCATGAATAAAAGATCGCCTTCGTTCAGGGGGGGCATGAATTCCTGCTTGAGCAGGGAACCGCACAGAGCTCCCAGGACGATGAAGGCCAGGGCGATACCTACAACGCTTCTCTTATGGCCCAAAGCCCACGTCAACGCCGGCTGATAGATTTTTTTCAGGATCACCGCCGCCCGGTTTCTCTCCAGCGATACCAGCCGTCCGCGCAGGAGGTAGTAGGCCAAGGTAGGCAAGAGGGCGAGCGCCACCACTGCCGCCGAAACCATGGCGAAGGTTTTGGTGAAGGCCAGCGGTCTGAACATTTTCCCGGCTTGACCGGTGAGCACGAATACCGGAATGAATCCGATAATCGTGGTCAAAAGCGCGAAAAGCACGGGCCGACCGACTTCCCGAGCCGCCTTGATACAGACTTCGAGACGCACCTGCGCCTCGAGTTTTTTCGTGTTCAGGGCTTGTCGGCGCTGCACCAGGCGGGTGTAGATGTTTTCCACCAGGACGCAGCCGGCATCGACCATGACGCCGATGGCAATGGCGATGCCGCCCAAGGACATGATGTTGGCGTCCACTCCGAACCCGCGCATGAGAATGAAGGTCAAGAGAACCCCGATGGGCAGGACCAGGGATACGATCAGACTGCCCCCGAAGTGCAGCAGAAACAGGACAATCACCAGCACCGTGATCAGGATCTCCTGGAGCAGGGTGGATTTTAACGTGTCGATCGCCCGCGCGATCAGGCCGGTGCGGTCATAGAACGGAACGATTTTCACTCCCGGGGGCAGACCCACCGAGATCTCGCGGATTTTCGCCTTGATGTTCTTTATTACGGTCAGGGGATTTTCGCCGTAGCGCATTAGAACGACTCCGCCGACGGCTTCCTGCCCCTCTTTATCCAGGGCGCCTCGACGGAAAGCCGGACCCAGGGTGACGGTTCCCAGATTTTTCACGTAGACGGGGACGCCGGCCCCGGCAGTCACCACGATATTTTCGATATCTTCCCGGTTCTTGATGAACCCGGCGCTGCGCACGATGAATTCGACATCGCCCGTTTCGAACACCTTGGCGCCCACGTCGATATTCGATTTCTGTACCGCGTCGATGACCTGGTGAAGATTGACTCCGAAGGCGACCAGTTTATTGGGGTCGACATCGATCTGGTACTGCCTGACGTATCCGCCCACCGAAGCGACCTCGGCCACTCCCGGGACCGCGTTGAGCTGGTAACGGATATACCAGTCCTGAAGGGAGCGCAACCGGCTCAGATCGTACCCCTCTCCTTCCACCGTATACCAGAAGACCTGGCCCAGGGCGGTGGCGTCCGGGCCCAGAGTTACGACGGCCTCGGGGGGAAGGTCGCGCTTGGCGAAATCGAGCCGCTCCAAGACCCGGGTACGGGCCCAGTAAAAGTCGACCCCCTCCTGGAAGATCATGTTGACGATTCCGAAACCGAAGGCCGCGGACGAACGCACGGCCTTTACTCCGGGCGTTCCCATCAGGCCCGTGGTCAGGGGATAGATCACCTGGTCCTGTAGGTCCTGCGGACTTCGTCCCGGCCAGTCGGCGTAGACCAGGACCTGAAGTTCTCCGATGTCGGGGATGGCGTCGACCGGGGTGCTTCTCATCGCCGCCCAGCCGCCGACGATCGCCAAAGCGAATACGCCCACCACCAGCAGGCGGTTTTTCAAGCAAAGTTCGATAATTTTGCCGATCATAGCCGCTTCACTTCCCGTGGCCGGCGTGATCCAAGGCGCCGGAATACGCCGAGGCGGTTGCGCCCAGCCGCGACTGCGAGTCGATCAAGAAATTTCCTTCGGTGACGACTCGTTCCCCTTCCGCCGCTCCCCTTACCAGCGGATAGACCGCGGTTTTTTCTCCGTCTACGACGGCGGTGGCCGCCGGCCCGGTGACCACTTCCCGGGGCACGTAACCGTTCTCTCCTTCCTCGACGTAGATCAGTTTGCGAGTGCCGGTGTCCAAGACCGCGTCCTGGGGCAGCGCCAACGCCGGTCCCATCTCGCTCCAGAGGTAGACATCGACATACATATTAGGCTTCAAAATCCCATCGGAGTTGCGGGTCTGGATTTTGACCCGGATGGTGCGGGTATCGTTGCGCACGATCGGTTCGACGGCTTTTATTTCACCGGTCAGGACCAGAGCGGGGTCGGCGGGGGCGATAATCTCGACCGTGTCGCCGGGCCGGGGCCAGGACGATTCATACTCGTAAAAATCGGCATATACCCACATCGCTTCCCCGGGCAGAACCAAGCTGTCGTCGGCTTTGCCCGCGGTTTCGATCTCGGCGATCCATGGTTCGTCCACGCCGGCGAGTTTAAGCTTGAACCGCGCCGCTTCCACCACCGCCAGCGCCCGGGTTTGCGCCTCGGGAAACTGCGATTCGAGAGCGCGGTCGTAGGCTCTCCGGGCTTCGAGATATTCCTGTTGGGCGGAGCGCAGGTCCGCGTCGTACGCGACCTTCCCCGCGGTTCGGATCTCCTTGAACAAGTCGAGCATCTCCACGGGCGCGGTGGCGATCCCGGCCAAGGCTTTTTCACGAGGGCTCACCATCACCATGCCTTCCATGGGGCGGCCCTCGCTCCGGGGTTTGGTTACGGGGATGAGGTCCATGGAACAGATCGGGCATTGGGTCTGGCCGGCGGCGTAAGCCTCGGGCGTGATATGGACGGAAGGGTGCATGCCGCAGGTATAATAAAGAATGTCGGTTTCCGTCTCCGCCGCGGCTTCCGGTTCCGTCGCTGCCCGGAGTTCCGGACGGCTATGCATGAAGAAGAGCCCCACCGCGCCCGCCAGGAGCAAAATTCCGATAATTTTTTTCATGTCGATTCCGCCTTACGGTACCGGCCGGCCGAGGATATATTCCAACCGCGCCACCGTTTTGTTGTAGTCCACGATTTTGGCCGTCAACTCCAACCGTATGGATAAAAGCTTGCGTTCGGAATCCAGCCAGTTCAGGAAATCTCCGTTGCCTTGTTCGTAAGCCGATTGTGAAACGGAAAAGTTCTGCCGCGCTTGCGGGTAAAGAACATTCTCGTAGAGGTCGATCAGGCGCGTCAGAGACCGTATGCCGAAGTAAAGGTCGTTGATCTTGAAAACGATGAAATTTTCCCGGTCGGCAAGTGCCGCTTCGACCGCGTTCAGTCGGTACTGCTGCGCATCGACCCGCGACCTGATGCTCCAGAACCACAGCGGCACCCGCACGTTCACCCCCACCAGCCAGGCGTCTTGTCCGTCGTCGGGGAGCGAAGTCGTGCCGTCCCCGATCTGTATGTATTCGCCCATCACCCCGAAGTCGGGAAGATATTCTTCCCGGGCCAAGGAAAGCCGGAACCGTTCTTTTTCCACCCCCAACCGGTCCAATAAAACCAGGGGACTCTCCCGCAGCGCTTCTTCTCGCGCTTGGGATTCGGTCAAGGTCGGGGCCGAGGTGAGAGGGGCATACCCCTCCGGGATGTCCAGGGCGGTTTCGGGCGGCCGAGCCAGGATTCTGTTCAAAGAGGCGCGGCCCATGTTTTCCCGGGACTCGGCGCCGATGATCGCAGCCTCCAAAGCCGCCGCCTCCAGATTTATCTTGATCAAGTCCGTTTGGTTGAGGTTCGGAGAAGTTTCGTAGCGGGACCGGGCCACCCCGAGCATCTGGTTCAAGATCGCTTTTTCCTCCCTCAGCGTGGCCAGGGTGGAGACGGTAAGATAGTAATCGAAGAACGTCAGCTTGATCTGTTGAACCGTGTCCCTGACCGCCAATACGTATTTGATCTGCTCTACCTGGGCGGCCCGGTCCGCGATTTTGCTGTTCAGCGATAATTTGGTGGGGAAGGGTATCGTTTGGGAAATGCTGTATTTGCTCTCCTGCGGTCCGACTTTGGTTTGTACCGCTTCGCCGAAATAGGCGAAACCGATTTGGGGCTGAGGCAGGGAACCCGCGGCCCCGGCCTCGGCGAGCGCCGCCTGGGACTGGAGATAGTACGACCGCACCAGTGGATTGGCCGCCAAAGCTTCCTCGGTCAAACCGGTCAGGAAGTCCCTGTCCCCGGTTTGCGCGGATAAAGGCGTCATGCCCAGGGATATCAACCCGACTATCGCTCCGATCCGCGCGCTCTTCATTGAACGATCAGCGTGGCTTTCATCCGACCGTGGCGCGCCCCGCAGTAAACCGAACAGAGAATGGGAAACTCACCCCGGCGATCCGCGATAAAGCTCACCTTTTCCGTCCGGTCGTTTCCGAACTGGGCGTTGATCCCGTATTCCTTGATGTAAAAACCGTGGCGCGTGTCCCGTGAACTCAGGTCGATGACGACGATATCGCCTTGACGCACCGCGATCGTCTCCGGTTCGAACCCGAATCGGAAAGCTTCGACCGCTAGGGACTTAACCCTGGAGGTATATCGGGCCGGATCCTGTTCGATTGTTCGTTTACAGCCGGGGCAGCAGAGATTATACAGGCGACCCTCGTATGCATAGGTTACGGGCGCGCCCATCGACCCCACTTTTGCGCCGGTCACCGGGCAGAAGGCGTTCCCTACCTCGATGGGCGGGGCGGTTCCGTCAGGGACCGGATTTCCCGCGGTTTCGCGCCCCGCCGCCAGGCTTATGGCGGCGGCGACGGTACAATATACCAGTCTCCTCATGACAATCTCCTCGGTTCGTCCTCAAAGTTTTCGCAACCGGTGAACCACCGCCATGATCTCGGAAATCTTTTCTTCCTTCTCTTCCGAAGAATCGCTTCTGAAGGCCTCGACCACGCAGTGCTCGATATGCTTGGATAAAATCTTTTCCGCTACCGCGTACAGGGCGTTGATCGCCGCGCAGATCTGGGTGATGATGTCGATGCAATACTCCCCGTCGGCGATCATGCTCTGCAACCCCCGGACCTGACCCTCGATCCGCCGCAAGGCCGTAGTCTGTTCGTCATGCCTGGTTATATGGTTCATAGTGTTTTCCCTCTCGTTCGGTAATACTATAACATACCCCCGGGGGGTATACAAGGGCGTTTCGCCGCGATCGTCAGGCTGGCCGGGAGGGATCGATTTCCGAATCCGACAACCGGGCTCAGGCCGTCCGCCGGGCCGGGGAGTCTCCCCGTTCCCCCGAGGCGCGTTTGCCCGCGGCCCGGGCGGCGTTGCCCGCCCGGGCCGGGCTGAAGCGGGCGCGCCGGTCGTAGATGGCGTAGCCGTCCCGGACGGCGGCGGGGGTGAACCCGACCATGAGGACGTTGGCCGCGGTCCGCAGGGCTTCCACCGGGTAGTTTTCCCCCAGCGAACCCAGGGCGGTGGTGGCGGGGATGTTGGCCCGGGGGAGGGCCAGGCGGACGGCGGCCAGGAAATCCAGGGCTTGTTCGGGGTCTCCCGGGGGGGCGTCTCCGAGCGGGGTGCGGGACTGGGGGAGGAAGGGTCCGGTCCCCACCATCTCCGGGGCGATTTCGGCCAGAAGTTCCAGGTCCCGTTCCAGACTGCCCCTCTCCTGGCCCGGAAGCCCGACGATGTTGCCGGTCCCGACCTCGTAGCCCAGGTCCGCCAGGAGGGCGAGGACGTCCAGCCGCTCCCGCAGTTCGCGCCCGGGGCGAAGACGGCGGTAGAGCCCGGGGTCGGAGGTTTCGAACTTGAGCAGGTAGCGGTCCGCCCCCGCCTCCCGGAAGGCCCGGTAGTCCCTCCGGGGCCGCTCCCCCAGGGAGAGGGTGACGGCGGCTTCCGGCTCCAGGGCCTTGATCCCCCGGATCAGGTCGCAGACCTCGCCGCGGCCGAGGCCGGGGTCGTCGCCGGCCTGGAGGACCACCGTGCGCAGGCCCGCCTGCAGGGCTGCCCGGGCCGCGACCAGCACCTCATCCCGCGCCATCCGGTACCGGGCCAGGCGGCGGTGGGAGCGGCGCAGGCCGCAGTAGAGACAGTCCCGAGAGCAGTGACTGGAGATCTCGATCAGGGCCCGCAGGAAGACCGTGTCCCCGAAGACGGCCCGGGTGGTCTCCCGCGCCCGTTCCCTGGATTCGTTGTCGGGTTTGCAGTCCGGCATGATCGTCGTTCCCGGTGCGGCCTCCGGCGATAGGGTAAACGATGGTACCGCGCGTTCCCAGCGCGAATCGTTACCCCCGGCGCGAAGACGGTTTCGTTTTTCCGGCTCCTGGATTATACTGCTGGCTCATGAAGGCGTGCACGGCGGTCATCCTGGTCGTTCTTTCCTTTCTCCCCGGGCTCTCCGGATTTTTCTTCCGGCCCGGGGACTGGTACGAAGGCTTGGTCAAACCGGAGTTCACCCCTCCGGGGTTCGTCTTCAGCCTGGTCTGGCCCCTCCTCTATCTCCTGATGGGGATCGCTTCCGTCCTGGCCTGGAGGGGGGGGCGCGGGCGTTTTCGGTTCCCCTGGCTCCTTTTCGTCCTCCAGCTCGCCCTGAACGCACTCTGGCCCTGGATCTTCTTCGGGAAGCACAACCTGGTCTTCGCGGTGGTGGAGATCCTGCCCCTGGTCCTGGTCACCTTGCTGCTGCTTCTGGAATACGCCCGTCGCCGGCCCGCCGCCGGGCTCCTCCTCGTCCCCTACCTGCTCTGGCTCCTCTTCGCCATGCTTCTGGCCTATCGGTTTTTCCTCCTCAACCCGGTCTGACCCGTGAGCGAGCCCTCGACCGATCTCGACCGCTGGGTGCGGCAGCGGGTGCGGGCCGACCAGATCGAGCGCTACCTCGACGCCGGCCGCGATTTCATCCCCGAAGCGGAACTGGAACGGCTCCTGGCCCGCTCCTCCCCCCCGGACCCGGTCCGGGTGCGCGAAATCCTGGATAAATCCCGGCGGATCGAAACCCTGACCGCGGAGGAGACCGCCGTGCTGATCGCCGTCGCCGACCCGGCCCTCCGGGAGGAGATGTACCGGGCCGCGCTCGAGGTCAAGCTCAAGGTCTACGACAACCGGATCGTCACCTTCGCCCCCCTCTATACCGGCTCGCTCTGCGTCAACGACTGCGCCTACTGCGGGTTCCGGAGCGGAAACCGCTCCCTGGGGCGGGACCTGCTCTCGATGGATCGGATCCGCGCCGAGGTCGAAATCCTGGCCGGAACCATCGGCCACAAGCGCCTGATCCTGGTCTACGGGGAGCACCCCCGCAGCGGGATCGAGTACATGGCCGATTCCATCGCCGCCGTCTACGGGGTCAGGGTCCCGACCGCCCACGGCTTCAACAACATCCGGCGGGTCAACGTCAACGCCCCGGTCATGCCCGTGGAGGAGCTGAAGCTCCTCCACGAGGCCGGGATCGGCACCTACCAGGTTTTCCAGGAAACCTACCACCGGCCCACCTTCGAGAAGCTCCACCCCCGCAGGACGATCAAGGGGGATTACCGCTGGCGGCTCTACTGCATGCACCGGGCCTTCGAGGCCGGCATCGACGACGTCGGCATCGGGGCTCTCTTCGGCCTTTACGACTGGCGCTACGAGGTCCTGGGGCTGGTCTGCCACGCCCGCGAGCTGGAGGAGCGCTTCGGAATCGGCCCCCACACCGTCTCCTTCCCCCGGCTCCAGCCTTCCCTCAACTCCACCCTGGCCCAGGACTCCCCCTGGAAGGTGTCGGACGAGGATTTTCTCCACCTGGTGGCCGTCATCCGCCTGGCCGTTCCCTACACCGGAATGATCATCACCGCCCGGGAAAACGCCGGGATCAGGCGGGCTTCGGTGGCGTTGGGAATCACCCAGACCGACGCCTCCACCCGGATCGGGATCGGCGGGTACGGAGACGGCGCGCTGCCCCAGTCCTCCAGCGGCCAGCAGTTCCTGCTGGGGGATACGCGGAGCCTGGACGAGTTCATCCGGGAACTGGCGGAGTCGGGGTACGTCACCTCCTTCTGCACCGCCGGGTACCGCTGCGGGCGCACCGGGAAAAAGATCATGGACCTGCTCCGCAGCGGCCGGGAAGGGCGTTTCTGCAAGCTCAACGCCGTCCTCACCTTCCGGGAATGGCTGGACGATTTCGGCAGCCCCGCCACCCGCGCGGCGGCCGAACCCCTCATCCGGCGCGAGATCGAGGAGATCGCCGGGCTCCCGGGCGCGGCGGCTCGGCGCTTTCCGGAGTACTACGAGCGGACCGCCCGGGGCGAACGCGATCTCTATTTCTGACCCCGGTCCGGGCCGGACTTGCCTCCCCCTTCCCGTGACGCTATAATCGGACGGCGGCCGTCGCCGGCCGGGAACTGCTCCGAACCGACAGCAGGGAGGGAAGGGTTCCATGGCAGAGCGGGAACGTTACCGGTGGTTCGCGTTCGACGATTTCAACGGCCTCTTCGGGCTGCTCTTCGACAGCATGGCCGTGCTTTCCTTCCTGAGCGCGATCATGATCTTCGCCTTCGACTTCCCGGCCGAGATCGTCTATACCCGGATGATTCCCGGGAGCGCGGCGGCGGTGCTGTTCGGGGACATGGCCTACAGCTGGCTGGCGGTCCGGCTGGCCCGCCGGACCGGCAACATGGAGGTGGCGGCCATGCCCCAGGGGCTGGACGCCCCCTCCACCATCGGCCTGCCCCTGGCGGTCCTGGGCCCCGCCTTCGTCGCCCTGAAAAAATCGGGGTACACCCCCGCCGACGCCGCCCAGATCACCTGGCAGATCGGGATGGCCACGGTGATGATGATCGGGGTCTGCAAGTTCATGCTCGCTTTCTGCGGCAAATGGGTCCAGCGCATCATCCCCACCGGGGCGCTTTTGGGCTCGCTGGCGGGGATCGGCATCGCCCTGATCGGGTTCAATCCCCTGGTCAACATCTTCAGCGCCCCGGTGGTGGGGATGATATCCCTGGGGCTCATCTTCTACACGGTGGTGGCCCGGATCCAGCTCCCCTACAAGATCCCGGGGGTGCTCGCGGCCATCGTCCTCGGCACCGTCCTCTACCACCTCCTGGGCGAACTGGGGCTCTCGGTCGGCCACTACCGCCCCCCCCGGCTGGATTTCGACGCCGGCCTGCCCATCCCCACCCTGGGCTTCATCCGGGGGATACCCCACGCCCTGACCTTCCTCCCCATCGCCGTTCCCTTCGCTCTCCTCACCGTGGTCGGAGGGATCAACGTCACCGCCAGCGCCCAGATGGCGGGGGATGCGTACGACACCCGCAATATCCTGGTCATCGACGCCGTCTCCACCATGATCTCCGGCGTCTGCGGCGGCGTCGCCCAGACCACCCCCTACATCGGCCAGCCGGCGTACAAGCGCATGGGCTGCCGGGCCGGCTACACCTTCCTCACCGGGATCATCCTCGGGCTGGGGGGGATGCTGGGGGCCATCTCGTTTCTGATCGCCCTGGTGCCCGAGGCGGTCCTCGGGCCCATCCTGCTCTTCGTCGCCCTGGAGATCGTGTCCCAGGCCTTCATCTGTTCGCCCCGCGCCCACGCCCCGGCCGTGGCCCTGGCCATGTTCCCCTCGGTGGCGCGCCTGCTCAGCATCCAATTCGGCAACACCGCCCTCGTCCCCACCGCCAATTTCCAGAAGCTCATGACCGCCGTCACCGACACCCTCCCCCCGGTCCTGGTCGAGGTCTCCCTGGGCAACGGGTTCATCATCACCGGGATGCTCTGGGGGGCGTTCCTGATCCAGATGATCGACCGGCGGCTGCGCGCCTGTTCCGTCTACCTGCTGATCCTGGCCGCCCTCAGCTTCTTCGGGGTCGTCCACTCCGCCGACCCCACCGGGAGCATGTACCTCCCCTGGCTGCTCGGCTCCCCCGCCCGGGAGATCCCCTACCTCTTCACCCTGGCCTACCTGGTCCTGGCCGGGCTCTTTTTCGCCCTCTCCTATTCCTCCGAAGCCCGCTGCGGGTGCCCGCCCGACCCCGATATCCCGCTCTGAGGCGGCCCGGAGAGGCCGAAGGGAGCGACCACCCGGTCGAGGACCCCGCGCAGGTAGGAGATGCAGACCCCGTAGTTGGTGACGGGGACCCCGGCTTCCCGGGCCCGCTGTACGCGCAGGAGCACCTCCCGCCGCGAGATCATGCAGCCGCCGCAGTGGACGACCAGGCGGTAGTCGGAAAGATTCTCGGGGTATGCCCGGCCCGGGACGACGTCGAAGGCCGGGTTTCTGCCGGTGTACTCCCGCATCCAGCGCGGGATCTTGATCCGCCCGATGTCGTCTTCCAGGGGGTGGTGGGTGCAGGCCTCCGCGATCAGCACCCGGTCGCCGTCCCCGAGCGAGTCCACCGTCTTCACCGCTCGGACCGCCTCCGCCAGGTCCCCCTTCCATCGGGCGAAGAGGATGGAGAAGGTGGTGCAGGGGACGTCGGGCGGGGTCTCCCGGACCATCCGCTCGACCACCTGGGAATCGCAGACGACCAGCCCCGGGGGGCGGCGGAGCCCCGCCAGGGCGGCGGCGTAGCCGTCTTCCTTGACCGTGAGGGCGGCCTGGCCGTGGTCGAGAAGGTCCCGGATCGCCTGGACCTGGGGGAGGATGATCCTCCCCTTGGGGGCCTCCAGGTCGATGGGGACGATGAGGACGCAGGTCTCCCCCGGCCGCAGGAGGTCGCCCACCAGGGCGGGAGGCGCGACGAATTCCTCCGGGCAGAGTTCGATGAGGGCGGCGGTGAAGGATTGCAGGAACGGTTCTTTCCCCGGAAGGGAGACGCAGGAAACCTCGAGCCGGGCCGACGCCTTCTCCTCCAGGAGTTTCCGGAAGGCGCCGTCGGCGGGGGCGACGTCGATCTTGTTGACCACGGCCAGGCAGGGAATCCGCCGCCGTCGGCAGGCCGCGACGATCTCCTCCTCGTAGCCGGTCCAGATCCCGGCTTCGAGCACGAGCACGGCGATGTCGGTCCGGTCGTAGATTTTCCCGGTTGCCTCCAGGCGCGAGCCCGCCAGGACGGAGACGTCGTCGACCCCGGCGGTGTCCAGGAAGAGAACGGGTCCCAGGGGCAGCAGTTCCATGGCCTTGACCACCGCGTCGGTGGTCGTTCCCGGGTGGGGGGAAGTGATGGCCGTCTCCTGGCCGGTGATGAAGTTGAGCAGGCTCGATTTCCCGACGTTGGTCCGGCCGAAGATGCCCAGGTGCAGGCGCAGCGAATGCGGTGTTTTCAGCATCCCCTCTTCCCGGCGGCGGGGTCGGCCCGGGTCCCCGCCTTATTTCTTGTAGAGCGGCCGCGCCCGGTAGCTGGTGTGCAGGAGCTGTTCCGAGCGTTTTCCCAGGGGCTTCCCCAAAAACTCGTTGTAGAGGGCCTGAACCGCCGGGTTTTCGTGGGAGTAGCGGATGGGGCTGTCCCGGTCCGCCCGGTAGATTCCGGCGGCCCGGGCTTCCCTGACCTCGTCCGTGACCGGGTAGGGCTGCCCCCCGCCCCCCACGCACCCCCCGGGGCAGGCCATGACCTCGATGAAATGGTAGGGAAGGGGCTTTCCCGCCTTTTGGGCCGCGATCACCCGGTCGAGGACCTGGGAGACGTTGGCCAGGCCCTGGGCGACCGCGATTTTGAGCGTCTCCGAGCCCAGTTTGATCGACGCTTCCTTGATCCCGGCCAGACCCCGCAGTTCCTTGAAATCGAACCGTTTGTAGTTTTCCCCGGTGACCATGTAGTGGGCGGTGCGCAGCGCGGCCTCCATGACCCCGCCGGTGGCCCCGAAGATCACCCCCGCGCCCGAATAGTCGGCGAGGATATGGTCGGGGTCTTCGTCGGGGAGGTTGAGGAAGTCGATCCCGATCTGCCGGATCATCCTGATCAGCTCGCGGGTGGTGATGACGATGTCCACGTCCTGGGAACCGGAAGCGTACATGTCGTCGTTGCGGGTGATCTCGAATTTCTTGGCGGTGCAGGGCATGACCGAGACCATGACGATCGAAGCCGGGTCGATCTGCCGGTCCTGGGCGTAATAGGTCTTGGCCAGCACGCCCAGGATCTGTTGGGGGGATTTGACCGAGGAGAAGTGGTCGATCATCTCCGGGTAGAATTTTTCCATGAAATCGATCCAGGCGGGACAGCAGGTGGTGATCATGGGAAGCCGCTCGGCCCCCGCCTTCAGGCGCTCGGTGAATTCGGCGCCCTCCTCCATGATGGTGACGTCGGCGCTGAAACAGGTGTCGAAGACGGCGCTGAACCCCAGCCTCCGGAAGAGGGCGTACGTCTTCCGGGTCAGGTCGGTCCCGGGGGGGAGGCCGAAGCCTTCGCCGACCGCGACCCGGACCGAGGGGGCGATCTGGACCACGCAGTGCTTGGCGGGGTCGAGGAGCGCGTCCCAGACCCGGCGGGTGTCGTCCTGCTCGAAGATGGCCCCGGTGGGGCAATGGGCCGAACATTGGCCGCATTTGATGCAGGGGGATTCGGCCAGCTGGATGTCTCCGGCCGGGGAGATCCGGGTATTGAAGCCGCGTTCCAGGAAGGAGAGGGCCCAGACGTCCTGGAGGATCTGGCAGACCTCGACGCAGCGTCCGCACTTGATGCACTTATCGGGGTCGAGGACGATGGTTCCGGTGGAGGAGTCCTGGGGAAGGTCGCGCACGATCTTGTCGTAGAGTTCGTCGCGGATGGCGAAGTCCGCCACCAGTTTCTGCAGCTCGCAGTTGTTGTTGCGTCCGCAGGTGAGGCAATAGTTGGGGTGGTTGGAGAGGATCAGCTCCACGATCGTGCGCCGGACCTTGACCAGCTCCGGGTCGTGGGTGACGATCTCCATCCCCTCCTCGAGCGGGGTGCAACAGGCCCGCTGCATCTTCTGCGAGCCCTTGATCTTGACCACGCAGAGACCGCAGGCGGCCGAAGGCGGCAGGTCGGGATGGGCGCAGAGGGTGGGGATCTTGACCTGCACCCTGCGGGCCGCCTCCAGGATCGTCGTCCCTTCCTCGACCTCGACCGGAATGTCGTTGACGAACGCTTTGATCATGGGGTCAATCTCGCTGGATGGCGTCGAATTTGCACTCGGCGAAGCACCGTCCGCACCGGATGCATTCTTCGGAGTTGATGACGAACCCGGTCTCACGGTTCCCGGCGATGCAGTGGACCGGGCAGTGGCGGATACAGAGCCCGCAGCGCTTGCACTTGTCCTGGTCGATGGCGTAGCTGAAGAGCTTCTGGCAGCGCCCGGCCGGGCAATGGCGCCGTTCGATGTGCTCCCGGTATTCGTCTTCGAAGTAGTTGAGGGTGGAGAGAACCGGGTTGGGCGCGGTCTGCCCCAGCCCGCAGAGGGAAGCTTTCTGCATGGCGTGGCAGATGGTCCGGAGCTTTTCCAGATCCTCGACCCGTCCTTCCCCGTCGGTGATCCGGGTCAGGATGCGCAGGAGCTGGACCCCCCCGATCCGGCAGGGGGCGCATTTCCCGCAGGACTCGTCCACGCAGAACCGCAGGTAGAACTTGGCGATGTCGACCAGGCAGTCGTCCTCGTCCATGACGATCATGCCCCCCGAGCCCATGATCGACCCCAGTTTCTGCAGCTTCTCGTAGCCCACCGGGATATTGATGAAGTCGCTGGAGATGACCCCCCCCGAAGGCCCGCCGGTCTGGACGGCCTTGAGCGCCCGGCCCCGGGCCACCCCGCCGCCGATCTCGAAGACAATCTCCTTGAGGGTGGTCCCCATCGGCACCTCGATCAGGCCCGAGTTGCGGACTTTTCCGGTCAGGGCGAAGACCTTGGTGCCCCGGCTGGCTCCCTTGGTCAGAATCCGGCCGATCCCGGAAAACCACTCGCCCCCCTTGAGGAGGATGCGGGGGACGTTGGCTAGGGTCTCGACGTTGTTGATGACCGTCGGTTTTCCCCAGAGGCCCTTGACCGCGGGGTAGGGGGGGCGGGGGCTGGGGTACCCCCGTTTGCCTTCGATGGAGGCGATGAGCGCGGTTTCTTCCCCGCAGACGAACGCCCCCGCTCCCAGCCTGATCTCGATGTCGAAGTCGAAGCCTGATTCGAGGATGTTTTTCCCCAGCAGGCCCCGGGCGTAGGCCTGGTCGATGGCGTGCTGCACCCGCTTGATCGCCAGGGGATATTCGGCCCGGATGTAGACGTATCCTTGCCCGGCGCGGACCGCGAACCCGGCGATGATCATGCCTTCCAGGACGGAATGGGGGTCGCCCTCCAGGACGCTCCGGTCCATGTAGGCCCCGGGGTCGCCCTCATCCCCGTTGCAGATCACGAACTTCTGGTCGGCATCGACGTTGAGGGTGAACTCCCACTTCTTCCAGGTCGGGTAGCCTCCCCCCCCGCGCCCCCTGAGCCCGCTGATCTTCAGTTCCCCGATCGTCTCTTCCGGGGTCATCCCCCCCAGAACCTTGGCCGCGGCGGCGTACCCGTCCACGCCGATGTAGTCGTCGATGTTCTCGGGGTCGATGACCCCGCAGTTGCGCAGCACGATCCGCGTCTGCAGGCTCCGGTGTTCGTGGAGAAGGCGCTTGATCGTTTTTCCCTCGCAGACGGTCTGGGAGACGATGGGGGCGACGTCTTTCTCCTCCACGCCCGCGTAGACGATGTCGTCGGGGAGGATATGGACGACCACTCCCGCGTCGTAGAGGCCGATGTCCGCCACCCGGACCGGCTGGACGGCGTCGTCGAGCTTTTTCTCGACCAGGTGCTTGAGGAAACCGCTGTAGAACTCCCGGGTCCGGTCCGGCCCCGTCGCCCCCGTGTCCTTGATCAAAATGCGTTTGCCCCGGTGCATCGGATTATCTCAGGGGAACGTCGTAAATGATGTCGTTGAGGAGGATCTTGCCGACCACGTGTTTTTCCACGATCTTGGCGGCCTTCTCCCCGTCCACTTTTCCGTAGAAGACCCGGGGGGCGCCCTCGACGTCGACTTCGACCAGGGGCTCGGCGTAGCACATGCCCACGCAGCCGACTTTCTTGAGGGTCACGTCCAGTTCCCGTTTTCGGATCTCCCGTTCCAGAACCGCGTACACTTCCTCGGCCCCGGCGGCGATCCCGCAGGTGCTGTACCCCACCCGGATCCAGTTTTTAGGCTCGGATTCCCGGGAACTCTTGATCCGGCTCAGCTCCGCGGCGTTCATTCCGTCAGTTCCTTGGTGTAGGCGGAGAGGATTTCGATGACTTCGCCGACCTTGACCTCCCCGTGGATGGTGTCGTCGATCTTGAGCACCGGGGCCAGCCCGCAGCAGCCCAGGCAGCGGACCACGGTCAGGTTGAAGAGTCCGTCCGGGGTGGTTTCCCCCGGGCCGATGCCGAGGATGTTGCGGATTTCGCCGAGCAGGTTGGGCGCCCCCTTCAGGTAGCAGGCGGTGCCCATGCAGACCGAGATGGTGTGCTTGCCCGGGGGGGTGAGTTTGAAGTAGTGGTAGAAGGTGATGACTTCGTAGATGCGGGCCAGGGGGATGTCCATCTCCCGCGAAATTTCCAGGGAGACCTCGCGGGGAACGTAGCCGTAGAGCTTCTCGATCTCGTGCAGGACCATGATCAGGGTGCCGCGTTTCCCCCGCCACTTCGAGACCACTTTCCTGACGTCGCTGCTCAGTTGTTCCCGGTCCATAGTTCCACCGTGCGTTTACGAACGTTCGGGCGGGGATTCTAGCAGGTTCCGGGTCCCGGCGCAAGGAGGGTACGGCCACTTTATCCTGTCCTTACCCCCGCCGGCTGTGCTTAAATGCCGCCGCTGACGGGGACCGAACCATGGAAATCATTAAACGGGAATGCCGGTTCTACCGGGGGGACAGGCCCTGCCGGTACCATAAGGCTTCGGGGGCGAAGTGCGCCGACTGCTCCGAGTACGCCCCCGCCGGCCGGGAAATTCTCGTCGTCAAGCTGGACGCCCTCGGCGACGTTCTGCGCACCACCGCGATTCTCCCCGGCCTGAAAAAGAGGGACCCGGGCGCTTTCATCACCTGGATCACCCGCGCCCCGGCGCTCCCTCTCTTCGTCGGCAACGACCTGGTCGACCGGGTGCTCCCCCTTCAGCCCGACGGATTGGTCGCTCTCCAGGTCCGCGAGTTCGACCTGGCCGTCAACCTCGACACGTCGCCTCTCAGCGCCGGGCTCCTCTCCCTGGCCCGGGCCCGCGAGAAGGTAGGTTTCGACCTCGACGAACGCGGCCGGGTGCGCCCGCTGGGGGATGCCGCCCGGGAGCTGCTGGAGACGAGCGTCTTCGACGACCTCAAACGCGCCAACCGGCGGACCTATCAGGAGATCGTCTCCGGGATCCTCGGCCTGGAACCTCCGGTCGGGGCGTGGTCCTGAACCTCCTGCCCGCCGAGCGCGAAGCCGGACGGATTTTCGCAATCCGCAACGGGCTGGACGAGTGCCGTCTGACCGTGGGCGTCAACACCGGCGGCGGCGGCCGCTGGCGGTATAAGCGCTGGACCGAAACCGGCACGGTGGAGTTGATCCGGCGCCTGCGGGGGGAGCTCGACGCCCAGGTCGTTCTCTTCGGCGGCCCGGAGGAGGAGGAACGCAACGCCCGCATTCTGGAGGCGGCGGGCCCGCAGGTAATCGACGCCGGCTGCCGCAACTCCCTGCGGGGATTCTTCTCCCGGCTGGCCCAGGTCGACATTCTGGTCGCCAGCGACACCATGGCCCTGCACGCCGCCCTGGGTCTGGGAAAGAAAGTGGCGGCGCTCTTCGGGCCCACCTCGGCTTGGGAGATAGAGCTTTACGGCCGCGGGGAGCGGGTCGTCGCGCCCGTCCCCTGCCAGTGCTGCTACCTCAACGACTGCGAGGTTTCCCCCAACTGCATGGACAGCATCACCGCGGAGAGGGTGATGGAGTCGCTGGTCAGGCTGCTGTGAGGTGCCGGTGAAGGTTGCGGTAGTGATTCCCACCTACAACGAGGCCGGAGACATCGCCGAGGTGGTCGAGGGGGTTCTGGCCCAGCCTTTCCCGGAACTGGAGGTGCTGGTGGTCGACGACGGATCCCCCGACGGCACCGGGCGCCTGGTCGAGGAGGTTGCCCGCCGCGACCCCCGGGTCCGCCTGATCGCCCGCCGCGGGCCCCGGGGACGGGGCCGCGCCGGGCGGGAGGGGTACCTGGCGGCCCTGGCGGCCGGGGCCGACGCGATCGTGGAAATGGACGGCGACGGTTCGCACCGGCCCGACGACCTGCCCCTCCTGGTGGAGGGGCTTTCCCGGGCGGAGATGATCCTGGGCTCCCGGTTTATCCCCGGGGGCGGGGCGGTGGGCCGGGGCGCGCACCGGGACTTGATCAGTCGGGGGGCCCGCTGGTATCTGCGGGCGCTGCTGGGCCTGGATTACGCTGACCCCACCACCGGGTTCAGGGGATTCACCCGCCGCGGCCTGGAAGCGGTCGATCCGGATTCGATCGCCTCGACCGACCCCTTCATCGTGACCGAGGTTCTCTATCGGGCCCGACGGGCGGGCCTGACCGTGGCCGAGGTCCCCATCGTTTTCCGGGACCGGGTTCACGGGAAATCGAAACTGAAGACATCGGTGCTGCTCAAATATTTTTTCCGGGCGGCCCGGTTGAGATTCCGTCCGACGCCTCCCCCCGCGGGGAGGGCGGGACCTTGCCTGGAGGAAGAACCATGAGCGCGGATCTGCTGCAACGGTATCACTTCGACCCCCGGGAGTTCGAAGAGCTCCAGAGGAGGTACCGCTCCGGCGAACTGAGCCTGGAGACCAACGTCATCACCTACGGCAACGACTGGGAGGTCGGGGTTCCGCTCCCGGAGGATACGGCGGAGTTCCCGGGCGACGGTTCCCCGGAGAGCCGCGCGGGCGCCGAGATCATCTCCTCCGGCACATACGGGTTGATCCTGATGAACGGCGGCGCCGCCACCCGTTTTCAGAAGCCCGGCGAGCGCCTGCCCAAGGGGGCGTTCGAGATCATGGAAGAGGGGGGGAGGCTCCGGAGTTTCATGGAACTGAAGCTGGCCCACGCCCGCTGGGCCTCCCGGCATTTCGGCGCCCGGCTGCCGGTCTGGATCCTCAACAGCTACTTCACCGACGAACGGACGCGGGAGATCCTGTCCGAGCGCGGCAATTTCGGTAAAGAGGACGTGTTCACCTACTGCCAGGGGATCATGAAGCGGGTGATCCCGTCCGCCGCCGACATCCGCGCCCATTACGGGAAGGCTTTGCGGAAACTCGACCTGCGCCTGAAGTCGGAGGCGCCCGCCGGCCGGCCGGCCCTGGAGAAAGTCCGCGCCGACCTCGCCGAGTACATCGGGTTCTGGGCCGACTACGGCCGCGCCCACGCCGGGGACGTGGTGGAGAGCGACGAGGAGGAAAACCGCTACAACCCTCCGGGGCACCTCGACACCACCCTCTGGCTGATCCTGGATCCGTCGCGCCCCCTCCTGACCATGGTCGACCTGGGGATCGAGTACCTGGGTATCTCCAACATCGACAACCTGGGGGCGACGGTCGACCCGGCGCTTCCCGGGCTGCTCGCGCTGAGGGAACGGGACGGGGTGGGGATTCTCTGCGAGGTCAGCGTCAAGCCCCCCGGTCAGAAGGGGGGGACCCTGGCCCGGGTCTACGCTCCGGAGATCGGCCGCGAATGGCCGCAGATCGTCGAGGAGTTCGCCTTTCCCCCCGATTTCGACCAGGACGCGATCCCCGACTTCAACAACGCCACCTACACCGTTTCCGTTCGGGGGCTCCTCGACCTCTTCGGCCTCGACCGCGAGCGTCTGCGGCGGGCGTCCCGGGAAGAACTGATCGAGCGGGCGCGGAGCCTGACGGACCGGCTCCCGGTCTACGTCGCCATCAAGGAACTCAAGGAGCTGGGGCCTTCCGGGGAAGTCGACCGCCCGGTGGTGCAGTTCGAGCGGCTCCAGGGAGACCTGACCCGGCTCCTGACCCCGCTGGCCGTCAAGACCGCCGGCCGGTTTTTCCCGGTCAAGAAGCGCGAGGACATTCCCCTGGTGGTGCCCGAGCTGCGCCGGGCCCTGGCGGGACGGCTGATCCTCGACTGAGAAAGCATCCCGGGGCCGGAGGCAAGGAAGCAAGCATGATCGAAAATCCCTACGAACGTTTCCGCCACCAGGATCTGATTCTCCGGGACGAGCTGGCGCTCGACCGGACGCTCCTGGCCAACGAACGGACCTTTCTCGCCTACCTGCGCGGGGGACTCACCCTGGTCCTGGCCGGGGTGACCTTCGTGCACTTCGTCTCCGGGGGGGCGCTCTATTACCTGGGCCTGGCCCTGATCCCCCTGGGGGCGGCGGTATCGGTCTTCGGGGCGGTCCGGTTCCGGATCATGGAAAAGCGGATCCGCGTGGTCCGGCGGCGGTTCCGGCAGGACCCCCGCCGCCTCTGATCCCCTTACGGGTTGGTTTCGGCCCCCTCCGGGGGCGCCTGCCGTCCGGCGCAGGCCCGCTCGATCACCCGGTTGAGTTCTCCCAGCATGAAAGGCTTGGAGAGGGAGGCGTCGAATCCGTTCCCCCGGGGGTCGACGATGGCGGTGTCGTTGGAGAAGCCGCTGGCGGCGATCAGGCAGGCGTCGGGATTTTCCTTCCTCAGCGCCCGCGCCGTCTCTTTCCCCCCGATGCCGTCGGGCATGACCAGGTCGAGGAGGACGGCGACGTAGGGGTCTCCCTGCTTTCGGGCTTCCCGGTACAGCTCGATCCCGCGTTCTCCGCTCTCGGCCGAGCTGACCCGATAGCCCAGCAGTTCCAGCATCTCCCGCACCCCCTCCCGGACCTCGGGTTCGTCGTCGACGTGAAGAATCCGGCCCGATCCGCAGCCGGGAGTGACCGGGTGCTCTCCTTCCCCGGGCGGGGGAGCGTCGCTGGCCGGCAGGTAGACGGTGAAGGTGGCGCCTTTTCCCGGGATGGAGGAGGCGACGATCGCTCCTTGGTGTTTGCGGACGATGGAGTTGACCACCGCCAACCCCAGCCCCGCACCGGTGCGCTTGGTGGTGTAGAAGGGCTCGAACATTTTCTCCAGGTGGGCGGGGGAGATGCCGGGCCCGGTGTCGCTGCTGGTCAGGCAGACGTATTCGCCCGCGCCCAGGCCGGGGATTTTCCCGTCGCGCACCGTGACGTTGCCGGCCCGGAGGACGAGAGTTCCCCGTCCTTTCATCGCTTGCTTGGCGTTGATGGCGAGGTTGTGGATCACCTGGCCGAGTTGGCCCCGGTCCCCGAGAACGGGCTTGAGTTCGGGGTCGATTTCGATCCGGGAAACGACTTCCGATCCGCTCAGGGCGATGTCCAGGTTTTCCCGGATCACCGCGGCCAGGTCGACCGGGACCAGGTTCGGGGTTTCCCCCCGGGAGAAGGACAGGAGTTCCCGGGTCAGGTTGCGGGCCTGGCGGATCCCGCGCTCCGCCCGCTCCAGTTTCTGGATGATCTCCTGGTTGCCGCCGGCGCGCATCTTGGCCAGGGAGATCTGCCCCGCGATCCCGGTGAGGATATTGTTGAAGTCGTGGGCGATTCCCCCCGCCATCAGGCCGATGGTCTCGATCTTGGAGGTGCGGATCAGCTCTTCCTCCATCCGCTTGCGCTCGGTGATGTCCATGGCGACGCCGAGGACGCTCGGTCTCGGAGTTCCGGTCGAGGTGAAGGGTATTTTGATGGTTTGAAAAACCCGATCCCGGCCGTTGTGGTCGACGACCGTTTCCTCCGGTATGAGCCGGGGCCGGCCCCGGCGGATGACATCGAGGTCCTGTTCGTGGAAGGCCCGGGCCAGCTCGGCCGGGTAGAAGTCGGCGTCGGTCTTTCCCAGCATCGCTTCGACGGTGGTTCCGTGAAAATCGGCCATGGCCCGGTTGGCGGTCAGGATCTTTCCCGAGTCGTCCTTGGCGAAGATGAAATGGGGGACGAGGTCGATGATCTGCCGCAGCTTGAGCTCGCTGCGGCGGATGGCTTCGTTGGCCGTTTCGTAATCGGTCATGTCCACCCCGACCGAGACGATGTTCCCGGATTCCAACTTGAAGCTGGCCCAGTCCTGGAGCCGTTTCTCCCCCGCCCGGGTCCGGACCTCCCAGCGGGAGTAGGTCCCTTCCCCGAGCAGGGCGTGCTCGAAGAAGCGGTCCCGGGTTTCGGTGTCGGAGAAAAGCTGGCCCAGGGGGTCGTCCGAGTTCATGATCTCGTCCGAACTCCAGCCGATTTTTTCCCGGCACTCCCGGTTCCAGAGGAGGATGCCCCCGCCCTCGTCGAAGGCCATGATCATGACCGGCGCGCTGTGGTAGATGGTCCGGAAGATCGTTTCCCGGCGCTTGAGTTCCTTCTCGGCCAGGGTCCGGGCGGTGACGTCGCGGGCCAGGCCCTCGAAGGCCACCACCTTCCCGGACTCGTCGACTTCGAAGGTGAGGGAGTAGTCGAGGTAGACCACGCGCCCGTCGCGGTGGACCTGTTTGACCACCACGCGCTCCGGGGGGCGTTCCCGGGCGCCGAGGCTGGAAAAGATCCGTTCGATCTTGTCCAGGTCCCCCCGCAGGGTGATCCGGCGGTGGAAGAGGGGATCGCGGTAGTAAGCTTCCGGGGGATAGCCCAGGATATGTTCGACCGCCGGACTGACGAAGGTGTAGCCCTTCTCCGCTTCCATCCGGAAGCTGATGTCGGTGGTGTTGGCCAGGATCAGGCGCAGCCTTCCTTCGCTGATTTCCAGGGAGTGGCGGGCCTCGACCTCGGTGGAGATGTCCTTGATCACCAGGAGAAATTTTCCGCGCCCCGCGCCCAGGGCGGCCCCGTACACTTCCTTCCAATGAACGGAGCCGTCGGCGTGGACGACCCGGACGGGCCCGGGCAGATCCTCTCCCCGGCGCAGCCGCTCCAGGGCTTCCTCCACCTTTTCGCGGTCCTCTGCCGGAACCAGGTCCCGGACGTTGCGCTCCGTCAGTTCCCGGGGTTCGTAGCCGGAGTTGCGGCAGGCGGCGGGGTTGGCGTCGAGGATGGCGCCGTCCCCGGAAAGGAGCAGGGCCCCCAAGGGAAAAAGATGGAACATCACCCTCCCCCCGGGGAGCCGGGACCCGGATGTATCGCGTCGCTCGCTCATGGATAAATAGTCTGGAATCTCCTCCGGACCGGTTATATGGTAAACATTCCCAGCAAGAACGCTCAAGCAGATACTGACGAGGAGGGAGCGATGGAAGCCTGGAAAAACTGGTTGTTCGAACAGGGTCCGGAAGCGGTGGCCGACGTGGCCTACGCCCTGATTTTATTCGGGCTCGGCTGGCTGGCGAGCCGGTTCGTGGGCCGGCTCGTCAGCCGGGTCCTCGCCCGGGGAAAACTCAGGGAGGAAAAACTTCTGATCGGCCTGGCCGCCCGGGCCGCCCGGAGCACGGTGGTGGTGGTGGCGGCCATCATGGCCCTGGAAAAACTGGGGGTGTCGATCGCCCCCTTCGTGGCCAGCCTGGGGGTGGGGAGCCTGGTCCTGGGCTTCGCCTTCAAGGATTCCCTCTCCAATTTCGCTTCCGGCATCATGATCCTGGTCTACCGTCCCTTCCGTCTGGGGGACGTCGTCGATATCGCCGGGACCATGGGCACGGTCGAGGACCTCAACATCGTCTCCACCAAGCTCAAGTCCTTCGAAGGACCGGTGGTCTACCTCCCCAACTCCAGCGTCTGGGGAACCAAGATCGTCAACTACGCCCGCGCCCCCTTCCGCCGCACCGTATTTTCGGTGGGGATCGCCTATGGAGACGATCAGTTCCGCGCCCGGGAAGTGATCGCGGGAGTGCTGGAGGCCGACGCCCGGATCCTCAAGGACCCGGCCCCCTTTGTCCGGCTCAAGGAACTGGGGGACAGCAGCGTCAATTTCGACATCTTCGTCTACACCGCTCCCGGCGCGTTCGGAGACGTGCTCAACGATTTCTACGCCCGGTTGAAACAGGCCCTGGAGAAGGAAGGGTTCTCCATCCCCTTCCCGCAACGGGATATCCACCTCTTCGGGGAGGCCCCGCCCGCTACGTGAGGGAGGGCAGCGTGAAGGTGAAGACCGCGCCCTCGGGGCCGTTCCCGGCGCGGATCCCGCCCCCGTAATGGCGGAGGATTTCGCGGCAGATGGCCAGGCCCAGGCCGACGCCGTGGCCGTTTTCGCCGCTCCGGTCCCCCTGCTGAAAGCGTTCGAAGATGGTTTCCTCCATCCCGTCCGGGATCCCCGGGCCCTGGTCGCGGATGCGGACTTCGGCCGCGCCCTTCCCCTTTTCCTTCCACCCCAGCTCGATCGAGACCGTGCTCCCCGGAGGGGAATACTTGATGGCGTTACTCAGGAGGTTGAGAAAAACTTCCCGGATCCGGTCCCGGTCGGCCACGACCCTGACTTCCAGCGGAGGGTTGCAGAGGTCGATGGCCACGTTTTTCTCCAGGGCCAGGCCCTGCATGTCCGCGACCGCTTCCAGGGCGGCGCCGGTCAGGTTGACGACCTCGTCGTTGAAGCTCATCTCGCCGGATTCGATCTTGGCGAGTTCGAGCATCCGGTTGAGCATGCCGTTCAGCCGCTCCGACGCGGCGTGGATCTGCCCGATGAACTCCCGCCGGGTGGCCTCGTCCGCCCGGTCCCCCATGGTCAGGAGGATATTGGAGAAAGCCCGGATGGAAGTGAGGGGAGTCCGGATTTCGTGAGAGAGGGTGGATATGAACTCCCCCTTGAAGTCGGAGGCCTTGCGCAGCTGTTTCAAGGTCAGGTTGAGTTCGGCTTCCCGGCGTTTTTCCTCGGTGATGTCGGTGGAGATGCCGATGTAGCCGAGTATGTCGAGATCGGCGTCGTAGACGGTGGAGACGGTCAGGCGAACGGGGAAGACCGATCCGTCCTTGCGGCGGTTATAGACTTCCCCCCTCCAGACGCCTCCCACCGCTTCCTCGGCGATCTTGGGCCCGAGATCGTCGGGGTTGCCGGGGATGTCGCCGAAAAGGTCGGTGGAGGAAAAGCCGATCACCTCTTCCGGAGCGTACCCGTGGGAGACGCGCAGGGCGGGGTTGGCGTAGATGATCCGGCGGCCGGTATCGGTGAAGACCACCGTCTCCCGGGCCGATTCGATCGCCCTTCTGAACCAGGCGGGAGGCAGGTACTTACTGGTTTTCCCCGGCGGGGAGGTAGGAGAGGACATCTTCGATAACCTGCCTGATCCGGACGGTTTTAAGGATATAGTCCGCCGCCCCCGCCTCCAGGAAGACGTTGCTGGCTTCCTCCAGGGGGTACCCGGAGAGGATGATGACGGGGATCCGCTTCAGTTCCGGGTCCTCTTTCAGAGCCTGGAGAGCGTCCAAACCGGTGATGTCGGGAAGGGCGACGTCCAGGAGAATAAGGTCGGGCTTGAGGGCCTTGGCCTTCCGCAAGCCTTCTTCCCCGGTTCCGGCTGTTTCCAGGGCCAGGCCCAACCCGCGAAAATGGATGCCCAGCAGGGTGAGGATCGACTCCTCGTCGTCGATGGCCAGAATAACGGCGTTCTTCCGCATGGTCGCGTCTCCCCCGGTCCTTTCAGAAACTACCATAGTTTACCCCCGGCTCCAAGCGCTAGTCTGTGCGTTTTCTCCGATTCCTGGTATAATTATACTCAAAAGGAGGCCTCGCATGAGACCGATCGCGGCGGTGCTGCTTTTCCCGGCCCTGGCGTTCGCCGCCGGAGCCCAGACGCTGCTGGTGGACCACACCTGCACGGATTCGGGAACCGTTCCCTCGGCCTGGATCGCCCAGGCCAAAAGCGACCTGCACATCGCGTATCAGCACACCTCTCACGGCAGCCAGCTGATCACCGGAATGGACTGTCTGGGAGCCTTTCCCGCCTACGGGGACCGGTATCGCTGGAGCGACGACGGTTCCTCCGGTCTCGACCTCGACGACGAGGGGATCCCCGGTTGCGCCGACCTGAGCGCGGGGGATTACATCGACGGCCACGGCGTCACCCCCTGGGTCACCGCCACCCGGGCCCTCCTCGACGACCCCGCCAACTACCACGTCAACGTCGTCGTCTGGTCCTGGTGCAGCATCAACGGGCATAACGTCCAGCGCTACCTCGACCACATGGAGCTGCTGATCTCGGAGTACGGTCCGGGCGGGAGCAAGGCCCGGGCCGCTCAGCACCCCGTGATCTTCGTCTTCATGACCGGGCACGCCGAGGGGGAAGGGGAGTACGAGGAGGACTACGGCGACGGCACCGGCAACGTTCACTACAACAACCAGCGCATCCGCGCGCACTGCGCCGCCAACGGCCGCGTTCTCTTCGACTTCGCCGACATCGAGGCCTACGATCCCGACGGCTCCTACTTCTGGGACCTGGAGATGTACGACAATCTCGACTACACCCAGCCCGGGGTGGGGGAGAGAAACTGGGCTTCCCAGTGGCTGGCGGCCCACCCCTCCTCCGAGCTGTCCATCCTGACCACCGGCGACGGGGTCGCCGGCTACGGCGGTTGCACCGGGTGCGCCCACTCCGACAGCCCCCCCTGCGCCAACCTCAACTGCATCCTCAAGGGCCGGGCGGCCTGGTGGCTCTTCGCCCGGTTGGCCGGCTGGCCCGGGGCCGGGGCCCCCACCCCCGTCCCCACCTCCCCCCCGCCGACCCCGACCCCGTGCAGCCTGGGTATCCGCCTGGAAGGGCACGTCTACGCCGCCGCCGCCGGCCAGGGGGTGCCGGGGGCCGAAGTCACCCTGATCACCGCCACCCACGGGGAGACGTCCGCCGTCACCGAATCCTCGGGCTACTACCTGACCTCCGTGATCGGGGCCGACGAATGCGGGCCCTGGGAGTACGCGGTCACGGTTACCGCTCCCGGGTACCACTCCCGGCGGACGACCCTCACCCTCCCCGACCCTGATCCGGGCGCCGAGCAGGACTTCGATCTCGCGCCGTTCCCGGCCGCGGGCGGCTCCGACTTCGACGGCGACGGAACCGTCGACTTCGCGCTCTTCCGCGGCGGCCTCTGGCTGGTCCGCGGCCTCACCCGCGTCTGTTACGGGACCGAGGGCGACGTTCCCGTTCCCGCCGACTTCGACGGCGACGGCGCGACCGATCCGGCCGTCTACCGTTCCGGCGCCTGGCTAGTCCGCGCCTTCACCCGCTGGTATTTCGGCGCCGCGGGCGACGTTCCCGTTCCCGCCGACTTCGACGGCGACGGGACCGCCGATTGCGCGCTCTTCCGCGATGGGCTCTGGGCGGTGCGGGGGAGGACCCGGATCTGGTTCGGCGCCGCCGGAGACCTGCCCCTGGCCGCCGACTACGGCGGAGACGGCACCGCCGACTTCGTTCTCTACCGGGGGTCCGACGGCAAGTGGCTGCACCTCGGGCAGAGCCCGGCCTGGTTCGGGGGCGCCAACGATCTTCCCCTCGTGCTGCGCTCCGGCGCCGGCGCGGGGACGGGGATTTTCCGGTCGGGGGCCGGTCTCTGGCTCTCTCCGGGGGGGAGCCGGGTCTATTTCGGCGTCCGGGGGGACGATCCGGTCCCCGCCGCCTACGCCGGCGACGGCGTTCCCGATTGCGCGGTTTTCCGCAACGGGCTCTGGGCGGTCAGGGGCGAAACCGCTTTCTACTACGGCCGGGAAGGCGACCTTCCCCTCTCCCGCTGAGATGGGTCCGGAATGAAGTTTTCGGTCGTCATTCCCAACCATAACGGTTCCGCCACGCTCCCGGAGGCACTGGAAGGTCTTTTCGCCGCCGGCGCGCGCTCCGGCGAGGTGATCGTGGCGGACGACGCCTCCACCGACGGGTCGGACTCTCTGGCGGAGCGGTTCCCGGTCAAGGTCGAGCGGAGTTCGGTCAACCGGGGCGCCGCCTCCGCCCGGAACCTGGGCGCGCGGTCCGCTTCCGGCGATATCCTGGTCTTCGTCGACAACGACGTGGTCGTACCCCCCGACGTCTTTTCCTGCCTGGAGGAGGATTTCGCCGATCCCTCCGTGGCCGGGGTCATCGGGCTCCTCGCTCCCGTCACCCGCTTCCCCGATCTCTGCAGCCAATACAAGAACTACTACATGCACTACACCTATATGAAGCTGCCGCGTCGCGTCGGCGTATTCTATACCAGTCTGGCCGCCGTCCGCCGCGAAGTCTTCGCCGAAGTGGGCGGGTTCGACGAGCAGTACCGTTCCGCCACCATCGAGGACCTCGAGATCGGCCTGCGCATCGTCAAGCGGGGGCGGCCGCTGGTCATCGACAAGCGGCTCCAAGTCGACCATATCCGTCATTACGGTTTCTCCTCGCTCTGCCGCACGGCCTTCCGCCGCGCCGCGGGATCGGCCAAGATCGCGCTCCGGGACCGGATCTCCAGCCGCAAGAGTTCCTACGTCACCACCAGCCGCGCCTTTCTGGGAGGCATGGTCCTGACCTTCGCGGCGGCGGCGGCGCTCCTGGCCGCCGCCGGCTGGCGGTCTTGGGAACCGGCGGCGGCGGCCGCGGTTTTCGCCGCCGCCGCGGTGGCGATCAACGCCGGCTTTCTGGCCGGCCTCGCCGCCCGCACCCGGCCGGCGTATTTCTTCCTGGGGGCCGGGCTGCTTCTGATCGATCTCTTCTGCCACGGGTGTGGTACACTCTACGGAGTCGCTACGTTTTTGCGGGGCGCCCGCTACTGACGGGGGCCGGGAGAACGGGAGGGGAGCCATGGGAAACGCCGTCCGGAAAGCACAGCTTCTCGGCGCCGTCCTGGCGGCGTCCGGCGCCTGGCTGTCGCCCGCCGCCGCCGATTACGAAGTGATCCTGGCCACCGACACCGACCCCGGGACCGCCGGGCAGCTCCGGTACGGGCTCGAAAACGCTTCCGGAACCCTTTTTTTCAGTCAGACCGCCTTTCCCCCGGGGACGGCGACCGCCATCGTCCTCGCCGCCGATCTGGTGCTGAGCGCCGACAACCTGGTCGTCGACGGTTTCTACTCCGGGCAGGGAAGCGGCGACGTGGTCATCGACGGGGACGGGTACCGCTGCCTGGCGATCGACGGTGACGGCAACACCGTGCGGGGTCTGACCTTGACCGGCGGATCGGTGGGGGCGGAGATCAGCGGTTCCTACAACCGTTTCGGAGAAGAGGGGTTTCCCAATCAGGTCGTGGACAACGAGACCTCGGGAGTGTTGGTCTCGGGAGGGGACGACAACAGCATCGAAGGCAATTATATCGGCCTGACCTCCTCCGGCGCCGCTTCCGGCAACGGGGGGGACGGAATCCGGATCGAAGGAGGGTCGGGAGCGACGGTGGGCGGCGCGGGCACCGGCCGGAACGTCGTCGCCGCGAACGGGGGATACGGCATCTCGGTCAACCGCGGCGGCGCGGGCGCGGTCCGGACCGGCATCCGCAACAACTACATCGGCACCGATCCGACCGGCGCCGCGGCTCTGGCCAACGGGTTGGGGGGGGTCTCGGTCTGGAGCGCCGCCGAAACCGTGGTGGGAGGCGATTCCGCGGCGGGAGAGGGCAACCTTGTCTCCGGGCACGGGTCCGCGGCCGGGATCTGGTTCAACGCCTGTACCGGCGCCGGGAACGGAGTCTGGGGAAACCTGGTCGGCACCGACGCTTCCGGCCTGCTCTCCGTCCCCAACCGGGAGGGACTGTTGCTCACCGACAGCTCCGGGATCGAAGTCGGGGCGCCCGGCGGCTACCTCAACGTTTTCAGCGGCAACTCGTTCTGCGGAATTCGGCTGACTCAGCAGGTCGCCTCTCCGCCGGCGACCGTCGACAACCTGCTTCGGAGCAACCTGGTCGGGTTGGGCGCCGACGGGGTTTCGGCCGTAGCCAACGGCCAGGGGCGCGACGGCGACGCCGGCATCGTGATCGAAGGGGGGGCGGGAGGGAATCAGGTCGGGGATACCGGCTCCGGGGAAGGCAACCTGGTGGGGGAGAACCTCGGCGACGGGATTCTCCTCGACGATTCCGGGAACAACGTCCTCAGGGGCAACCTGCTCGGCACCGACGGTGCCGGCGCCGCCCTGGGCAACCTGTTTTCCGGGGTTCGCCTGCGCTCCGGGGCCGCCGGCAACCTCCTGGAGGAGAACACGGCCGCGTTCAACGGTCAGAGCGGCGAGCGCGACGGCGTCAGGATCGAGGGGAGCGGATCGACCTCCGATCTCGTCTCCCGGAACTCGACCTACGACAACGCCGGCCTGGGGATCCGTCTTCTCGATGGTGCCAACCAGGGCGTCGGCCCTCCCGCCATCGTCGAGGTGACCTGGACCTCTCCTTCTTCGGCCCGGGTGGCCGGCACCCGGAGCCTGGGGTGCGGGGTCGAGGTGTACCGGGCCGATGTCTCCGGGAGCGGTCCCGGGGAAGGGATGCTCTACCTGGGTTCGGCGCCGCTGGCGGTCTCCACGGTCTGGACGGTCGAGACCGCGGCCGGAATCAGCGAGGGCGATTGGCTTACCGCCGTTCAGTTCACCTCTCTCTCCAGCACTTCCGAGTTCTGCGAAAACCGTCTTTTCGCCCCCGAGTCCCCCACGCCGTCGCCGACGGCGGTGCCGACGGCTTCGCCGTCCCCTTCGCCCACGGTTTCCCCCACGCCTTCCCCCACCATCTCTCCCGTTCCCACCGCCACCCCGCCCCCGACCCCCACGCCCCGGCCCGCGGAAGAGCTCTATTCCTTCCCCCTGGACACGGATCCGGGCTGGACCGTCGAATCCGACTGGGCTTTCGGCGTTCCCGCCGGCTGGGGAGGGGGCACCGATCCCATCAATCAGGGTTACCCCGATCCGAATTCCGGACATACCGGGGCCAACGTCTACGGGTACAACCTGGAAGGCAACTACCCCAACGACATGCCCGAATATTTTCTGACCACCGGCCCCATCGACTGTTCGGCGGCGACCCAGATCAAGCTGGTCTTCTGGCGCTGGCTCAACGTCGAAGCCGCCACCCACGACTACGCCCGGATCGAATACACCACCGACGGGGAAGAGTGGGTGCGCATCTACCAGAACCTCCCCCCCCCCATCAACACCACCGACTCTGCCTGGACGGTGATGACCTACCAGGTTCAGGCGGCCGGGTACCAACCCCAGGTCCGTTTCCGCTGGGGCATGGGGCCTTCCGACAACATCCGCACGTTTTCGGGGTGGAACATCGACGACATCGAAATCTGGGGCGTCCCCCAGGCCACCCGCACGCCGCCCCCCACCGCCACCCCCACTCCTTCCGCCACTCCCCCCTCCGTTCCCACCGCCACCCCGCCGCCCAGCGCCCCCCCCACCCCCAGTCCCATCGCCACGCCCACCG
>Ga0116164_10000220_pt1 | contig 54907 bp, 52 predicted proteins | sample AD_UKC109_MetaG_FD_89888 | JGI IMG/M metagenome (GOLD analysis project Ga0116164, IMG submission 89888) | Active sludge microbial communities of municipal wastewater-treating anaerobic digesters from Hong Kong - AD_UKC109_MetaG | ecosystem: Engineered > Bioreactor > Anaerobic > Digestate... | reverse complement strand
TTTCATACAATAACACTGAATACGATGCCAAGACATTTGCAGAATCTTCAGGTATCAAAACTTCTGATTTTGTAATTCTTACCTCCGATAGCAGGAGCAAACCAAATGAGAAAATCGAAGTTCCTGCAAAAAACAATTGGAACAAAAGCCTTGCTTTTAATGTACTTTCGGATCAAATCCAAAATGCCATGCGAGGATCAATAAATGCCGGACACACAATAGTCTGGTACGGAAACCTGCCTGTTGAAATGATTTATGCAGAAGAAAATGTTGCACTTGTCCCCATGGAGAAACTCGAAAATTTTACCAATCCGGCTGAAGGAAAGGAAAAAAGCTTTGTTCCTTTTCCGGAAAAAGAAATCTCAGATGCTGAACGTCAAATGGCTTACGAAACAATGACGAAAAAAGATCTGGATTATTTGCTGATTGTCGGATTGAGCCAGGATAAATTGGAAAATCAATATTTTACGGCATTAAAAGTATGTGAAACCGGCAATAAAATCCTTCACCTGACTCCTTCTTTTGTAAAATTGAATACTGGTTTTATTCTTATGAATAAAAACGGTTTACCAAAAGATTTAAAAACTGAAATAGGACTGTAAACAATAATTGATAAAAAAAGATTGGCTGTTTCAAAAGTTTTTAATTTTCAAAATACCAAGGAAAAAGAAGACTTTTGAAGCAGCCTTTTTTATAATCTTGATTTTCCGGCTAAATTCTGTATGGGCTTTTAAAAGGCAGTGTTAAATCCTAACAAAATCTGATTCTTTCACCCAACCCTTACTGCCATCTGCAATTTTAATTTCAGCCCATTCACCCACCTGATTAGTTATGCTGACTTTTATCCCCTCATGAATTACAAAGATATCGGTGCTATTTTCACGTGGAGAACTTTTCACTGTAACAGTGGGGGTAAACACAATTGCTTCGGCTTTTAGCTTAAATGCCTGGTAGCGTTGGTTTGCAAGCACAACGGATCCGATAAAAAAGATCATAAAGATTATTCCGGCCCAAAAACTTAATTTCCTCAGCCAGATTAGTTTTGACAGTAAAAAGAAAAGCAGCATAAGCAGAAAAAGCAAAAAAGTAATTATGCTGATATGTGCCCACTGATCTGTTGACCTGGCATTAACAAGCATTTTCCACCATCTCACCATGAAGAACTCGGGCAGAGGTTCAATTTTATCAACTATGCGACTATTGGCAATTTCCAGATTGAAAAGGATATCCTGGTCGTTGGGAGCCAATTTGCGTGCCCTTTCATAATTCAGGATGGCCATTGGATAATTGTTGGTCTTAAAATAAGCATTTCCCAGATTATAATACAATCCAACTGATTCAAAACCGGTCCTGAGGACAGCTTGATAAGTTTCGATAGCTGAAAGCATTTCGCCCTCATTGTAGTATTTGTTGGCCTGCTCCATCAGAAGCAGATGATCTTCGGCCATACTGTGAAATGATAACAGAAATAATGTAAATACCCACAGTTTTCTCATTTTGAGTAAAAGTTATTTTAGTTCCTTTTCCAGTTTACTAATGATATTTATTGTGCTGGAATATATTTTTTCCATATTTTCGGATTTACTGCCGGGAGCAAAACGGGCATATTCTGTTTGATTCAAATTCTCGATAAATTGGTTGATAGTATCTTGATGAATATTTTTTGCTGTAAGCTTAGTTTTAACGTTGTCCATTGAAAGCTCGGCAAGAGGAATATTTAGTTTATCACTAAGGTAACCCCATGAAGCCCTGGATATCTCGATATAAAATTCATCTTCCTTATTCTCTTTCATGAAGGTAAAAGCCTGTTTGAGTCGTTTACGGGCAATTTTTGTTGCACGCAGGGTTTTCATCAGATCAGTATTTGATCGTTTTTTCATTTGTTTCCGCCAGACAATTAAAATAACGACAACCAAAATAAGCGGAAGAATCAGACAAACAAAATAAGTTCTGGAACGAAAGAAAAAAGTGCCGACAGGCTGAAACTTGTAAGGTGGCAGCTTAATATGTCTGATATCTGAACCAATTATCTGAATACCTTCCTGACGAACAGTTCCACTGTAAGTTACAACCGATGAGGCACCATCCCCCCTTTCAACTGTAATGTTGTATTCAGGTGTTTGCTGTGTAACATAGCGTGCGCTGGTAATATCAAAATATGAAAAGATGATTGGCTTAATTTTGAAAGTACCGGGGTTGCGGGGTATAACGAGGTACTCAAAAACACGGGTACCTGAAACACCTGACGGCAAAACCTTAATGTCCGATTTGATTTCAGGATCAAACACTTCGAAATCAGGCGGAAAGGAAAACTTTGGCAAATCAAACAATTCGATGTTGCCACTACCCTGAATGGTTAATTTAATTGAGATGGGTTCATTGGCTTTTACTTCAGTATTGTCAATTTCGGTTTTTAGCAAAAACTTTCCTACCGCACCACTGAAATCTGCCGGTTGGTCTTTTGTAGGCAATGGTTTTACATCAATAGTAAGACCGTTTGAATGCAGTATTTTGTCAATGTCTTTTGCCTGTGTATTGAAGAACGGGTCATTGAAAAAACTATCGAAAAACGGATCAGAAGACCTGCGGCGGGAATCAGTCCGAACACGGACTGTAAGTTCGGTTTCCGCCGGTTGAATTTCAATTTTTCCTGCTCTTTGCGGAAACAGCGCAAACCGGCGTACTTCGGCTACATTGTACTGTTTCCCTTTGAAAACTTCAGTTTTTGTTGGTATTTCGCGCTGATTGGTCAACAAATCCTTCACCCAAAACCCGGGAAATGATGATATTTTTTGAAACCCATCGTGGCCTGAAATCTGATTATTGAAATAAAGTTTATAGGAAATGATAATCTGTTCGCCAAGATAGGGTGTTGCATTACTTACTTCCGCACGAAGAAAAACATCCACAGATTCTCCGGTCCCCTGCTGTCCCGAAGATTTCCCCTGCTGAGGTTGTTGCCCTCCTTTCACTACCTGAATTTTAACAGCATTGGATGTGATTAGTTTACCATCATAAGTTATTGTTGCCGGAGGGATGGTAAAACTACCTTCTTTTGACGCTGAAAGAACATAAGTAAATGTGTAAGAAACTTCACGGGTAACATTCCCGTTGATAATCTGAACACTTGAACTTGTCGAAGCGTTTGGTCCGGAGAGTACGTTGAAATCACTGATTTGAGGACCTTTAAATCCTGTTCCTTCGGCATTGATAGAATACTGTAACTGGAAACGCTCCCCAACAGAGACAACACTTTTTGCAGTTCCTCTAAATTCAATCTGCTGTGCATTAAGCAAAGTGTGCAGTGAAAACAGCAGGAATACCATTATCAATGTTATCTGCTGTTTTGTTTTCATGGTAGTAAATATTTTTTTTAAACTTTTCATGTTATTCAACTGAAGATACTGTCTTACCAATCTTTTTCAGTTTTTACCTTTTTAGCATTTTTAAATTCTTCCATTTTGAGCTTTTCCATGGTTTTTCGCTCACGTTCCTGTAAAGCCTGCAACATACGTTCAGCATCCTCTTTTGATATTTGGCGGGGTTGAGCCTGAGCCTGTTGTTGCTGTGCATCCTGTTGCTGATCAGGCTGTTGATTTTGCTGCTGTTGTTGGTTTTTTTCTTCTTGTTGTTGCTCCTGATTCTGTGCCTGATCCTGATTTTGCTGTTGATTCTGGTTTTGTTCCTGATTTTGGTTTTGATCCTGATTTTGCTGCTGCTGTTGTCGTTGTTGTTGCAACATTTTTTGAGCGTAAAGCAGGTTGTATTTTGTATCTTCGTCCGTCGGATTCAACCTGAGGGCATTTTTGTATGCTTCAACAGCCTTATCGAATTGCTTAAGGTTAACCAGGGAATTGCCAAGGTTATGAAACGATTTTGCCCGCTGCTCATCGGGCACTGATTTTTCCGTCTGATTTTCGAAAAGTGAGGCGGCTTCTTTGTAATTTTCCTGTTGGAACAGTGCTCCACCAAGGTTGAATTCACCAATATCCGATTTATTGTTTTTCTCAAGTACTTTTTGATAATCGATTTCAGCCTCTTTGTAATCTCCACGATCGAAAGCTTTGTTTCCTCTTCGGATAAACTTATTTTCAGCCTGTGCAAACAACAGGATATCTGATAAAAATAAAGCACAGAGAATCAAAAATTTGCTTTTTTGTACTATTAAACTTTTTGTAACCATAGTTGTATTAACCGTGATGATTAAAGTTTATTTTCTCCAAAAATATTCACTTTACGAAATCGTCGGCTTCGCCGCTCAAAAATAAGAAACTCAAGTATTATGAGCAAAAGCGCTGGTGCAATAAAATATTGGAAGCGGTCTTCGTAGTCGGTAAACATACGGGATTCGAATTCAGTTTTTTCGAGTTGTGAAATTTCGTCAAAAATAATACGCAATCCGACCTGAGTATTATTTGCACGAACATATTTGCCATTTCCGGCCGAAGAAATTTCTTCAAGCATATTTTCGTCGAGACGCGAAATAACAGTATTCCCGCTGCGATCTTTCTTAAACCCCTGCTTATTGCCAAACCGATCAATCACTGGTATCGGGGCTCCTTCCGGTAAACCCATACCAATGGTATAAATACTGATATTTTTCGCAACAGCATTTTTGGCAGCTTCGATCACATCACCTTCATGATCTTCCCCATCCGAAATGACAATGATAGCTTTTTCGGTTTCACTTTCGTCAAACATATCCACCGCAAGATTGATAGCTTCAGCAATTGCTGTACCCTGCACAGGAACGCTTTCGGTGCTGATAGTCGAAACAAACATTCGCACAGCAGCATAATCGGTAGTTACAGGCAATTGGGTATATGCTCGCCCGGCAAAGACCACAATTCCTATGCGATCATTCCCCAATTCATCAATCAAACGCGAAATGGCCTGACGTGCCCGCTGCAGTCGATTGGGCTTGATATCTTCAGCCAGCATGCTTTCTGATACATCAATAGCAATAACCAGATCAATTCCTTTTCGTTCAACTTTTTCAAGTTTTGAACCGATTTGCGGATTTGCAAGACCAATAATCAGAAGCACTAAAGCAACCATAGCCAGAATAAACTTTACTTTAAGCCGGTTTCCTGAAACATCCGGCATCAGACTGCGAACCAGATGGAAATCACCAAAACGATTGATGGCGTTCTTTTTCCAGTACATCATCCAGATAAAAATGATGATGAATAACGGAAGAATCAACAATAACCAAAAGAAATCCGGATTGGCAAATTTTAAAACCTGCATAGTCATTAATTATTCCAAAAATTAAGGAGTAGTCCTGAAAAATGTATATTTCAACAACAACTCAATAACAAAAAGTAATAGAGCAACCAAAGCAAAGGGTAAAAATTCCTCTTGCTTTTTATAAAACTCGGTTACGTCAATTTTTGATTTTTCGAGTTGGTCAATTTCGTGATAAATCTCTCTGAGTTTTGTATTGCTGGTTGCACGAAAGTATTTTCCATTGGTTTCACTCGAAATATTCTGAAGCAGATTCTCATCTATTTCAACAGGAACATTCTGCATTCTCACTCCAAAAGGAGTTTGCACCGGATAGGGTGCTGTTCCCAAGGTACCAATGCCAACGCTATACACTCTTATTTTTTCCATTTTTGCAATTTCAGCAGCCGATAAAGGATCTACAGCACCCATGTTGTTTACCCCGTCGGTAAGTAAAATTATAACCTTACTGACGGCTGAACTTTCCAAAAGTCTTGCCACAGCTGTAGCCAACCCGTCACCAATAGCAGTTCCGTCTTCAATCATACCCGTTTTGATCTTTCTGAACATTTCACTAAGTACCCGATGATCGGTAGTAAGCGGTACCTGAGTGAAAGCTTCACCGGCAAACACAACCAGCCCAATACGATCGCCCGGCCTGCCATCAATAAATTCGATTGCAAGTTCTTTGGCAGCTTCGATTCGGTTTGGACGAAAATCTTCTGCCAGCATACTTCCTGAAATATCCAGTGCAATTACGATATCAATGCCTTCGATCGAAACATCCTGACTACTTGAAGTTGACTGCGGTCTGGCCAATGCAATTACAAGTGCAGTTACAGCAGCAATTCTGATCACAAAAAGCAAATGATACAGATATTGCTTGTAGGATTTTTTTGCGGCAGCAAATGGCAACGTGGTAGATAGTTTAATTTCAGCTTTGGCCCGGTGATTTTTAAACCAATACCATGCAATCATCAAAGGAATGATGAGCAGTAAGTAAAAGTACTCAGGACACGCAAATTCAAATTCCTTAAACATTTCTGCTGTTTTGCTTTTTTGATTTTATAATTTTTTTTCAGCCTGATTTTCCACAAACACCTCAGTCGAAAACTCTGGTACCGGCAAATGCTCCTGGTCTGGTTTTGTGTTTCTGAGAAATTCATAGGCGTTAGCCAAACTTTTTTCATTCTCTGATGGCAATGGTTTAGCCTTGGCAAATTTAACCAGATCGGAGAGCTCAAGCAATTCCCTTAAAATTCTTAATGAATCTGCATGATGCAGTTTTTTATCCATAAGAATCAGGGTTTCATAAGTGGTTGATTCAATAGCAGGAACTTCCCAGCGCTCTTCGATATATTCACGGACAATTCCTGAAAGTTTGCTGTAATATTCCTTAATAAATCCCTGTTGCCACAATTTATCCTTTTTCAATTGCTCCAGTGCTTCAAACGCCTTTTCATAGGGAGGTTGTTTTGGTTTGGGTTTGAAAATGTTAATCGGTTTTACCTTCTTTTTTCTTGTCAGCATAAAAACAACAATCCCGACTATTACCAAAACCAGTAGCAGCCAGGGCAATAATTCGATAAATGTTATTGGAACTCCCAATGGTTTTTTGATTGGTTTGATAGGTTGTGAAAGATCAACCGGAATCGAAAAAACATTGAGTAAAAATGGCTCTGACGATACAACTGATTCCTCTTCATTCTCGCCGGGAACACTATAATTGATATTTACCGGAGGGATTAAATAATATCCGGTATCGAAAGCAGTAATCGTAAAATCCTGTTTCAGTTCAATTAAGCCATCCCCCAAAGCTATGGTATCAATTTCCGAACGACTTATAATTTCCACATGTGCAGTCAGTGTATCATTAAAAGATGGCCAGGTAAAACGATAATTTTCAGGAATAATCAGCTGTAGTTTGTAGGAAATCTGGTCGCCAACCACAATGTTACTGCTGTCAAGAGAAGCAATTACCTCAACTTGTTGAGCATAGCTTGTCGGCAAAAAAGTAACAACCTGAAACCACATCATGAGTATCAGAAAGATAAATTTCAACCGATTTCTGTGTTTATTCATTTGCAAATTAAAATCTTGACTCTCGTTTTTTGAACATATTTACCAGTGGTTTTACATAATCCTCATCAGTCCGGATATGGGCCGAATCAACACCACTTTTTGCAAAAAGCCATTTGACGTGCTTTTCGTTGTTTGCAAACCATTCTTTATAAATCTGCCTGGTTTTAGGGTTTGAGGTATCGACCCACAAATTTTTTCCGGATTCGGCATCTTTAAATTTTGCCATTCCGATATTGGGCATGTCAACTTCGCGGGGATCATAAATTCGCACTGCTATCATATCATGCTTACTGTTGGCTATTTGAAGAGCATTGCCAAAATCTTTATCTAAAAAATCAGACACTATAAAAGCAGTACACTTCTTTTTTATAGCATTGGTAAGAAATTTTAATGACTCACTGATATCAGTCCCCTGATTTTCGGTTTTAAAATCTACAAGCTCACGTATGATTCTTAGTATGTGAGAAGTGCCTTTTTTTGGTGGAATGAATTTTTCGATTTTGGAACTAAAAAAAATCACTCCGACTTTATCGTTGTTCTGAATAGCAGAAAAGGCGATCACAGCGGCAATTTCAGTAATCAGGTCTTCTTTTAGTGAGGATTTGGTTCCAAACTCGTTAGAGCCACTGACATCTATGAGCAGCATCACGGTAAGTTCTCTCTCTTCCTCAAAAATCTTCACAAAAGGATGATTGAACCTTGCTGTGACATTCCAGTCGATGCTGCGCACATCATCACCGTACTGATATTCACGCACTTCACTGAAAGCCATACCTCTTCCTTTAAATGAGCTATGGTAATGCCCTGAAAATATCTGATTGGACAACCCACGGGTTTTGATCTCTATTTTTCTTACTTTTTTAAATATTTCCTGAGCGTTCATGCAAAAGCGTTTTGAACAAATACGTTTAAAAGAAATGATTTTATTAAGCTAAAGGCAGGCAGCTGATAAGTATTCTACGGTACTTCAATGGTGTTAAGCACTTCGTTGATTACATCTTCGGTGGTTATATTTTCAGCTTCAGCTTCGTAGGTCAATCCGATACGATGTCGCATAACGTCATGAGCAACAGCACGAATATCCTCAGGTATTACATAACCACGACGTTTGATAAAAGCATAAGCTTTTCCGGCCAGAGCGAGATTGATGGAAGCACGCGGAGAAGCTCCATATGAAATCATGCCGGCAAATTTTTTGAGGTTATAATCGGCCGGGAAGCGGGTTGCAAAAACGATATCAGTGATGTAATTCTCAATTTTTTCGTCAAGATAAACCTGACGGACAACTGTGCGCGCTTTAACAATGTCGTCCGGCGATACCACCTTACTTGTATTGGGTAATTGACCAGAAATATTTTGTCTCATAATCAACTTTTCTTCTTCTTTCTCCGGGTAAGTAATCACCACTTTCATCATAAATCGGTCAACCTGCGCTTCCGGTAAAGGATAAGTCCCCTCCTGCTCAATCGGATTTTGGGTAGCCATAACAAGGAAAGGTTCTTTCAACTTGTATGTCTGGTCGCCAATAGTAACCTGACGTTCCTGCATAGCCTCAAGCAGCGCACTTTGTACTTTTGCAGGTGAACGGTTAATTTCGTCAGCTAAAATGAAATTGGAAAAAATCGGCCCCTGACGAACAACAAATTCTTCTTTCTTCTGACTATAAATCAGGGTACCAATGAGGTCAGCAGGAAGCAGATCAGGTGTAAACTGAATGCGGTTGTACCTGGCTTCGATAATGTTAGCAAGTGATTTTATTGCTAAAGTTTTCGCAAGACCAGGAACACCTTCAAGCAAAATATGACCATCAGCAAGCAGTCCGATTAACAACCGCTCGATCATATGACGCTGGCCTACAATAACTTTGCTCATTTCAAGGTTGATCAGATCAATGAATGAGCTCTCCTGATGAATTCGTTCATTTAATTCTCGAATATTCGTTTCTATCATTTTTGGAAGGATTTTTTAAACCGGTTTAATAACTCATGGGAAAATTTTTAATTATTCTGAATGTCGTTAAATATTGTTAAGCGTATGCTTTGTTCAGACTTCTTCATTAATCGTAAACTTTAAAGTTCAGATTTTCGCATTGTACAGGATGCAATTCAATGAAATAAATTAACATCAACTGCAAAAGCCGGTAAACGATTTATGTTTTTCTTTCGAAATCGACTGAAATGATTCTTTTTTAAGAGAGTTACAAGAATATTTCAATCGTTGGAAACTTCAACGCAATAAAGTTTCCAGGATTATGAACACTGCCATTAAACCCTCACTATCCGGTCGTGGAAAATTAAAAATACTGATTTCAAAAAAATCCACAATTTTAAGATGGATCTGCCAGGCTGAATCAGGGAAAAGGAATCCTTTTATGAGATTTCGGGATTTACGTTTTGATAAAATTTCAGAGAGGAGCCATTAAAACCCAAAAAAGCGGCACGAAATGCCGCTTTCCTGAGAAAAAATGATTTATGCCTGGGCATTAGGACCGAACATGTAAGGCATTTGATCCTGGTCGGATTCTTTAAGTTCGCCATGCATGGATTCAAACTTCCGGATATTATCCTGCAATGCTTTCAGCAAACGTTTGGCATGTTGTGGGGTAAGAATAATCCTTGATTTTACTTTTGCTTTTGGTATTCCCGGCAACATTTTCACAAAATCAATGATAAATTCAGATCTTGAATGAGTAATGATAGCAAGATTGGAATAGATACCTTCGGCTACTTCTTCGCTGAGTTCTATATTAATCTTGTTTTGATTTGATTGATTTGTTTCCATATATTTGATTTATTATTTAATGAAAACTGCAAAACAACCTAATTCTGCTGGTTGTTTTGCAGTTGCCTGTTATCCGTTCTAAAACCTTTCTTTAGGTTGTGTCAGCAGTTCGTAATCATCTCTCGATCCAACGATAATGTCCTCATATTCGCGCAGACCAGTACCAGCAGGAATCTTATGGCCGACAATCACATTTTCTTTAAGTCCCATCAATTGGTCAGCTTTTGCATTAATTGCAGCATTGGTAAGTACTTTGGTAGTTTCCTGGAAAGATGCGGCAGAGATGAAACTCGTAGTCTGCAATGAAGCGCGGGTAATTCCCTGCAGCACCTGACGGGCAGTAGCTGGTTGAGCATCACGTGCTTCGACGAGCCGTTTGTCACGACGTTTTAGTGCAGAATTTTCATCCCTGAGTTTTCTTGCCGAAATAATCTGGCCAGCTTTGAACGAAGTTGAATCACCTGAATCAATAACAACTTTCTTCCCAAAAATCCAGTCGTTTTCTTCCTGGAAATCAATTTTGTTTACCAGCTCATTTTCCAGAAATTTGGTATCGCCCGGATCTTCCACTTCCACTTTACGCATCATTTGACGAACAATGGTTTCAAAGTGTTTGTCATTGATTTTTACGCCCTGCAGCCGGTAAACTTCCTGAATTTCGTTTACGATATACTCCTGAACCTTCATTGGTCCTTTGATGGCAAGAATATCAGCAGGGGTTAAAGCGCCTTCCGACAGCGGAGTACCCGCTTTGACAAAATCGTTCTCCTGTGCAAGAATTTGTTTTGTGGTGGGGATAAGGTAACGTTTTTCTTCGCCGCTTTTTGAAGTGATGATAATTTCTTTATTTCCACGTTTCAGTTTTTTACCAAATGATACCACACCGTCAATTTCAGCAACTTTAGCAGGATCAGATGGGTTACGTGCCTCAAACAATTCGGTAACACGTGGTAAACCGCCGGTGATATCGCTGGCTTTTCCAATGTTACGCGGAATTTTTACCAAAACATCACCAGCTTTCACTTTTTGACCATCATCTACGGAAATATGCGATCCTACCGGTAAATCGTAAACTCTCAGAACCTCCTGATCGGGACCGATAACATCAATCGAGGGATTTTTTACTTTTTGGCGTGCTTCGATAATTACTTTCTCATAATATCCGGTTTGTTCATCGGATTCAACACGATAGGTTTTACCTTCTTCGATATTGACAAAATGTAAAACTCCCGGCACTTCAGAGATAATAACAGCATTGTAAGGATCCCAGGTACAGATTACATCGCCTTTTTTTACCTCATCTTGATCTTTGAAATAAAGAGTTGAACCATAAGGTATATTGTGTGAAGCAAGTGAAATACCTGTGTGTTTATCAATTATCCTCATTTCGGCTGAACGACCAATAACAGTAAAATATTCTTTTCCATCCTTAGAGTTAGTTGGAACCGAACGAAGTTCTTCGATGTGGAGAATGCCATCGTACCTGGCTTCAATTTTAGATTGTGCGGATATATTACCACCTGCAACACCACCAACGTGGAATGTACGAAGTGTTAACTGGGTACCAGGCTCACCAATAGACTGTGCTGCAATAACGCCAACCGCTTCGCCTTTTTGAACCATCCTTCCTGTAGCCAGATTACGTCCGTAACACTTGGCACAAACACCCACCTTTGATTCACAGGTCAACACTGACCGGATTTCAACAGATTCTATAGGTGAATCTTCAATTATCTGGGCATATTTTTCGGTAATTTCCTCTCCTGCAGGAATAATTAATTGTCCTGATTGGGGATGATAAACATCATGCAGCGTAACCCTGCCCAAAATACGGTCATAAAGCGTTTCCACCAGTTCCTCATTCTTTTTGAGTGCTGTGATGGTTAAACCGCGAAGTGTACCACAGTCCTCTTCGGAAATGATTACGTCCTGGGATACATCAACCAGACGTCTGGTAAGGTATCCGGCATCAGCGGTTTTAAGTGCAGTGTCAGCCAGACCTTTTCGGGCACCGTGGGTAGAAATAAAATACTCAAGTACTGATAATCCTTCTTTAAAATTGGAAAGAATAGGATTTTCAATAATCTCTCCACCGGCAGCTCCTGATTTCTGAGGTTTTGCCATCAGACCGCGCATACCTGATAATTGTCTGATTTGTTCTTTACTTCCACGTGCACCAGAATCAAGCATCATAAAGACAGGATTGAAGCCCTGTTTATCTTTTGATACCTGCTCCATAAGGATTTTGGTCAAGCGTGAATTGGTATGTGTCCAAATATCTATAATCTGGTTGTATTTTTCATTTTGGGTAATAAAACCAAGATTGTAACTGTTCAGCACCTCACTGACTTCCTGATGCGCCAACTGGATAAGTGATTCTTTTTCAGGAGGAATAATAACATCACCAAGGTTAAAGGACAAACCACCTTTAAATGCCATTTTAAACCCAAGTTCCTTGATGTCATCGAGGAATTTTGCAGTTGTGGCAGTATCGGTTTTTTTAAGAACCCCGCTGATAATATCTCTGAGGGATTTTTTGGTAAGCAGTTCATTAATGTACCCATACTTGTCCGGGACGACCTGGTTGAAAAGCACCCGGCCAACGGTTGTCTGGGTAAGTTTATAAACAGTTTTTCCGGCTTCAGTGAAAGGCAATCTCACATGTATGCTGGCATGCAGATCGACTTTGTTTTCATTGTAAGCTATAATTACTTCCTCTGGTGAATAAAATTTAAACCCTTCACCTTTAACAGGATTGTCAGGCAGGCTCTTTCGCTCTTTTGTGATATAGTAAAGACCCAGAACCATGTCTTGTGAAGGCACTGCAATAGGTGCTCCGTTGGCCGGATTAAGGATATTGTGTGCAGCAAGCATCAGGATTTGTGCTTCGAGGATGGCTGCATTACCAAGCGGAACGTGAACTGCCATCTGGTCACCATCGAAGTCAGCATTAAATGCAGTACAAACCAGCGGATGGAGCTGGATAGCTTTACCTTCAATAAGTTTTGGCTGAAAGGCCTGAATACCAAGCCGGTGAAGTGTGGGAGCACGGTTGAGCAGCACGGGATGACCTTTCATGATATTTTCCAGAATATCCCAGACTACCGGGTCTTTGCGGTCAACTATCTTTTTTGCCGATTTAACGGTTTTTACGATCCCCCGTTCCAGCATTTTACGAATAATGAATGGTTTGAAAAGCTCTGACGCCATTTCTTTAGGAATACCACACTCATTAAGCTTAAGCTCTGGTCCGACCACAATTACCGAACGACCTGAGTAATCCACACGTTTTCCCAGCAGGTTTTGACGAAAACGACCCTGTTTACCTTTAAGGCTATCGCTTAATGATTTTAATGCCCGGTTGGATTCGGTTTTGACTGCATTGGATTTTCTTGAATTATCAAATAAAGAATCCACAGCTTCCTGAAGCATGCGTTTTTCATTTCGCATAATTACGTCAGGAGCTTTAATTTCGATCAAACGTTTAAGACGGTTGTTACGAATAATCACACGGCGGTAAAGATCATTCAGGTCGGAAGTAGCAAACCGGCCTCCGTCGAGTGGCACCAATGGCCTGAGATCCGGCGGAATAACGGGGACTACTTTAACAATCATCCATTCCGGACGGTTTTCAATGCGATTACGGGCATCCCTGAAAGCTTCCACAACCTGCAACCGTTTGAGGGCTTCGGCTTTTCGTTGCTGTGAAGTTTCATGATGGGCTTTATGACGCAAATCGTAAGAGAGTTCGTCAAGATCTAATCTTGATAAGAGGTCGTAAAGCGCCTCAGCACCCATCTTAGCGATGAATTTGTTGGGGTCTTTATCATCAAGGTATTGATTTTCAACAGGAATAGTTTCCATAATATCGAAGTACTCCTCTTCTGAGAGAAAATCAAGGTAATTTATCCCATCATCAGCTTTAATTCCGGGATTAATGACTACATATTTTTCGTAGTAGATAATAGATTCCAGCTTTTTGGTTTGCAGTCCAAGCAATGAACCTATTTTGTTGGGTAATGATTTGAAAAACCAAATATGTGCAACAGGAACAACCAGTTGAATATGTCCGGAACGTTCACGGCGTACTTTTTTTTCGGTAACTTCGACACCGCAGCGGTCGCAAACGATACCCTTATAACGAATTCGTTTGTATTTGCCACAATGACATTCCCAGTCCTTTACCGGACCAAAAATACGCTCGCAGAATAAACCATCACGTTCAGGTTTATAGGTTCTGTAATTGATGGTTTCCGGCTTAAGCACTTCGCCGTATGAACGTTCGAGGATAGTTTCGGGCGAGGCAAGGCTGATTGTTATTTGTGAAAAATCGGTTTTAACGATGTTACTATCTCTTCTGAAAGCCATTAAGGATTGTATTTAGATTATTATAAATGAAAAACGAAAAGTTGCAGTAAACTTTTTTAATCAAAAGTTATGTTGAGACCAAGTCCACGCAACTCATGAACCAATACATTGAATGATTCAGGAATACCCGGTTTGGGCATATTTTCACCTTTCACAATATTTTCGTATGCTTTTGCACGGCCTGCTACGTCGTCGGATTTCACAGTAAGAATTTCCTGCAAGATATTTGATGCACCAAAAGCTTCAAGTGCCCAAACCTCCATTTCGCCAAAACGCTGACCACCGAATTGAGCTTTACCACCAAGTGGTTGTTGTGTAATCAGCGAGTATGGTCCGATGGAACGTGCATGCATTTTGTCATCCACCATGTGATGCAATTTTAACATGTAAATATAGCCGACTGTGGCTGGTTGATGAAAACGTTCTCCGGTACCGCCGTCATAGAGAAAAATTTTACCATTTTCAGGTAGATTGGCTTTTTTCATATAATCATTGATTTGCTCAATGGATGCTCCGTCAAAAATAGGCGTGGCGAATTTTAATCCCAGATTTTTACCGGCCCATCCCAGAACAGTTTCATAGATCTGACCCAGATTCATACGTGAAGGAACGCCGAGCGGATTCAAAACAATATCAACAGGTGTACCATCTTCGAGGAATGGCATATCTTCCTGACGCACAATTTTGGCTACGATACCTTTATTTCCATGACGACCTGCCATTTTATCACCGACTTTCAGTTTGCGCTTTTTGGCTACGTAAACTTTCGCCATTTTCACAATTCCGTTAGGCAGCTCGTCGCCTACCGTAGCAACAAATTTTTTGCGGTTAAATACACCTAATATTTCTTTGTACTTAATGATGTAGTTGTTGATGACTTCGGCAATCAGTTGGTTTTTGGCCTTGTCCGTAGTCCATTTATGTGGATTAACTGTCAGATAATCAATTCCAAGCAGCATTTTCTGAACAAACTTAACTTTTTTAGGGACAACTTCTTCTTTAAAGTTGTTGTAAACACCCTGCGAAACCTTGCCACTTACCAACACCATCAATTTGTCAACAAGCTTATTCTTAAGGACTGCAGCCTGTTTATTAAAATCTTTCTCGAGCGATTCAATGATATCTTTCTCCTTGCTTTTGGCTACTCTGTCTTTAATCACCCTTGAGAAAAGCTTTTTATCTATAACTACACCTTTCATTGAGGGGGGTGCTTTTAGAGATGCATCTTTAACATCACCTGCTTTATCGCCAAAAATCGCACGCAGAAGTTTTTCCTCAGGAGTTGGGTCAGATTCACCTTTTGGAGTTATTTTACCTATTAAAATATCTCCTTCGTTCACTTCAGCACCTATTCTTACAAGTCCGTTTTCGTCAAGGTCTTTGGTTGCCTCGGCCGAAACATTCGGAATATCGTTTGTCAACTCTTCTACTCCGCGCTTGGTATCACGTACTTCGAGCACGAATTCTTCGATGTGGAGTGAAGTAAAAAGATCGTCTTTAACAACTTTTTCGGAGATAACGATAGCATCCTCAAAATTATATCCTTTCCACGGCATGAATGCAACCATCAGGTTTCGTCCGAGAGCAAGTTCACCATTTTGTGTACCGTAACCTTCGCAAAGGGTTTGTCCTTTTATTACTTTTTGTCCTTTACGAACGATGGGCTTGAGATTGACTGAAGTATTCTGATTGGTTCGTGTAAATTTGACCAGTTTATAGTTCTTCACATCATCATCAAAACTAACCAGCCGCTCGTCCTCCATTCGGGTGTATCTAATGGTGATTTCATTGGCATCCACATATTCGACTATACCATCACCTTCGGCTGTTAAGAGCACCCTTGAGTCGCGAGCAACCGGTGCTTCTATTCCTGTTCCGACAATCGGGGCTTCGGCTCTGAGCAATGGCACAGCCTGCCTCATCATGTTTGATCCCATAAGTGCTCTGTTGGCATCATCATGTTCGAGGAAAGGAATAAGAGAAGCAGCAATTGAGGCAATCTGGTTCGGCGCCACATCGATAAAATGGACTTCGCCACGATCTTTGATCGGATAGTCAGCAAGATGTCTTACTTTAACGAGTTCTGTTGAAAATGTTCCATCTTTCTCAAGCGGGGTATTTGCCTGAGCAATAATTTTGTCTTCTTCTTCCTCGGCATTCAGAAAAACTTCTTCAGCATTGAGCTTTACTTTTCCATTTTCAACAGGAATGTAAGGAGTTTCTATAAAGCCAAGTTTGTTGATTCGTGCAAAAACACAAAGTGAGGAAATCAAACCGATATTTGGTCCTTCAGGGGTTTCGATCGTACACAACCGACCATAGTGAGTGTAATGTACATCACGTACCTCGAAACCAGCTCTTTCTCTTGACAAACCGCCGGGTCCCAAAGCTGAAACTCTTCTTTTGTGTGTCAGCTCCGAAAGCGGATTGGTTTGATCCATAAACTGGGATAACTGGTTGGTGCCAAAAAATGAATTGATAACTGATGAAAGCGTTTTGGCATTGATAAGGTCCATGGGAGTGAATACCTCATTATCTCTGACATTCATTCGCTCGCGGATAGTGCGTGCCATTCGGGCAAGACCCACACCAAACTGGGCATAAAGCTGTTCACCAACGGTACGAACACGTCGATTGCTCAAATGGTCAATATCATCTACTTCGCGTTTTCCGTTCACCATTTCGATCAAATAACTGATGATTGAAATGATGTCTTCTTTTGTCAGGACTTTTACTTCACTGGGTACCGAAAGTTCCAGTTTTTTGTTGATCCGGTATCTGCCAACATCACCTAAATCGTATCTTTTGTCAGAGAAGAACAGTTTTTCGATAATTCCACGGGCAGTTTCTTCATCGGGTGGTTCTGCGTTTCTGAGCTGACGATAGATATACTCAACAGCTTCTTTTTCGGTATTGGTGGTATCTTTTTGAAGAGTATTGAAAATGATGCTGTAGTCAACATTATTATGTTCGTCTTTATGTAGCAGAATAGTATCCACACCGGAATCTATGATTTGGTCAACATGGTCGTTTTCAAGCACTGTTTCACGATCGATAACCACCTCGGCACGTTCAATAGACACCACTTCACCGGTATCTTCATCAACGAAGTCTTCGATCCATGCTCTTACAACGCGTGCAGCCAATCGGCGACCAATTACTTTTTTCAGATTTGCTTTGGTAGCTTTGACTTCCTGAGCAAGGTCAAAAATTTCCAGAATATCTTTATCGCTTTCATAGCCAATTGCACGTAAAAGGGTAGTAACAGGCAATTTTTTCTTCCTGTCAATGTAAGCATACATCACATTGTTGATGTCGGTGGTAAACTCCATCCATGATCCTTTAAACGGGATGATACGTGCAGAGAATAATTGCTGACCGTTAGCATGATAACTTGTTCCAAAAAAAGCACCAGGTGATCGGTGCAACTGAGAAACGATTACCCGCTCAGCGCCATTGATCACGAAGGTACCTTTTGGGGTCATATAAGGAATTTGACCCAGATAAACATCCTGAATGATAGTTTCGAAATCTTCATGTTCAGGATCGGTACAAAAGAGTTTAAGTTTGGCTTTTAGCGGAACGCTGTAGGAAAGTCCACGTTCCAGGCATTCATCAATGGAATATCTCGGTGGGTCAATAAAGTAATCGAGAAATTCCAGCACAAAGTTGTTTCGGGCATCGGTTATGGGAAAGTTTTCACTAAAAACTTTGTAAAGCCCTTCATTAATACGGTTTTCAGGGTTTGTTTCCAATTGGAAAAAATCCTGAAAAGATTTGAGTTGAATATCCAGGAAATCCGGATAACTCGATTTAATTTTAGTTCTCGAAAAACTAATTCTATCAGTATTTTCCTGAGCCAATGTGTTAAAGTTTTGGTTATGAAACGATTATGAAAAACAAAGAACAAAAGTTCAATATACAAAGAAATATAGACGTTACACAGGAACCCTGGTAAGCGTCTATATTTCTATAGATGTAAATTATTGATCTTACTTAATCTCAACCTCTGCACCTGCTTCCTCAAGTTGAGTTTTCAGGGCTTCGGCTTCGTCTTTCGAAACACCAGTTTTCAATGCTTTGGGAGCTGAATCACACAGTTCTTTGGCTTCTTTCAAACCAAGGCTGGTGAGTTCTTTAACAAGTTTGACCACTGCCAGTTTCGATTGTCCTGCGTGTTTGATAATTACATCATAAGTTGATTTTTCTTCAACCTGCTCTGCTTCACCTGCGGCAACCAGGCCGGCAACAACAGCAGCAGCGGCTGCTGGCTCAATTCCGTACTCGTTCTTCAAAATCTGAGCAAGCTCGTTAACCTCTTTCACGGTTAAGCTAACTAATTGTTCTGCAAAAGCTTTTAAATCTGCCATTTTATTATTTGTTTTAAAATTATTCTGATGAAATTGATGTGATGATTATGATTCTTTTTCTGATAAAGTTTTAATGATACCCGCAAGTTTGTGACCACCTGATTGCAAAGCTGAAATAACATTTTTTGCAGGTGATTGAAGTAATGCAATGACATCACCAATAACTTCATTTTTAGATTTAATGTTTTCAAGAGCATCCAGCTTATCCTCACCCACATAAATTGATTCCTCAACAAAGGCACCTTTAAGAATGGGTTTGTCGGTTTTGAATTTCTTACGAAATTCTTTAATCATTTTGGCCGGCAGGTTTGCTGTAGTTGTAAACATTATGGAAGTTGGACCGGAGAGTGTATCGTAGAGCTCCGAAAAGTCCTTATCTGATCTTTCCATTGCTTTGTGGAGCAATGTGTTCTTAACCACTTTGAGTTTGATCTCATTCTTGAAACATGTTCTTCTCAGCTCGTTGGTTATTTCAACTGTTAAATCTGCTGTGTTGGTCAGATAAAAGTTTGAAGCTTCATCGAGCTGTCTGGTCAATGTTTCTATGATTTGGGTTTTTTCCGCTTTAGTCATAATTTCTATTCTCCTCTTTTTACGGAAGTTAATTAACTTACTGATTTCGGATCAACCTGAATTCCGTAACTCATGGTACTTGAAAGGTAGATACTCCTGACATAAGTACCTTTTGCAGCGGCAGGTTTTAGTTTGATAACCATTTGAATGAACTCTTTTGCATTGTCGAGGATCATGTTGTCTTGAAATGATGCTTTTGCGACTGATGCATGAATAATTCCGGTTTTATCAACTCTGAAATCAATTTTTCCTGCTTTTACTTCTTTAACAGCTTTCTCAACTTCCATTGTAACAGTACCGGTTTTTGGATTGGGCATCAAACCACGCGGTCCTAAGATTCGTCCCAAAGGTCCAACTTTGGGCATTACGTTAGGAGTAGTGATAACCACATCTATATCTGTCCAGCCCCCTTTTATCTTTTCGATATACTCGTCCAGTCCTACATATTCGGCACCAGCGTTTTTTGCTTCCTGTTCTTTGTCGGGTGTACATAACACCAACACGCGAACTTTCTTTCCGCTGCCGTGTGGAAGTGTAACACTGCCACGCACCATCTGATTTGCTTTTCGTGGGTCAACACCTAACCGAATATCGATATCTATTGAGGAATCAAACTTGGTAAAGGTTATCTTTTTCACTACCTGAATCGCGTCTGCCAAAGAGTAAGTAGCATTTTTATCGAATTTCGCTAAAGCTTCTTTTCTGTTTTTTGTCAATTTTCCCATTGCGAATCCTTAATTTTCTGGTTTGAAATGCTAATGATTTATTTAGTTTTCAGCAAACGGAGGTGTTCCTTTTACCGTTATTCCCATGCTTCTGGCAGTTCCAGCAACCATTTTCATAGCCGATTCGACTGTAAAACAGTTGAGATCGCTCATTTTGCTTTGTGCTATATCCTTCACCTGGTCCCAAGTAACTGATGAGATTTTTTTCCTGTTTGGTTCAGGCGAGCCTGATTTGAGCTTTGTAGCTTCCAGAAGCTGCACAGCAACAGGAGGTGATTTGATGATGAAATCAAAGGATTTGTCTTTGTAAACTGTAATGATCACAGGAATTAGCTTTCCGGCCTGGTCCTGCGTTCGACCATTGAACTGTTTACAAAACTCCATAATATTCACTCCTTTCGCACCCAATGCCGGGCCGACAGGGGGAGATGGATTTGCCGCAGCTCCTTTGATCTGCAATTTGATTATTCCGCTTACTTCTTTTGCCATTTGCTTAAATACTTAATAGTAATTTTAATGTTTGCCAACCGAAAACAATTGAGTGTCTGTTTATTCTTTTTCAACCTGCATAAATCCTAATTCAAGCGGGGTTTTTCGACCAAAAATTTTAACCATCACTTTTAACTTTTTCTTTTCTTCGTTAATCTCTTCTATCACTCCGCTGAAACTGTTGAAAGGTCCATCAATCACGGTAACGGTTTCTCCAATAATAAAAGGAACGTTTACTTCTTCACCCTGCTCGGCCAATTCATCAACTTTTCCAAGAATTCGTTTTACTTCTGATTCACGCATAGGATCAGGTTCTCCACGAGTTCCCAGGAATCCGATCACGTTGGGTATATTTTTTATGATATGGGGTATTTCTCCTACGAGAACTGCCTCAATTAAAACATAACCCGGAAAGTAGTTTCGTTCTTTTTGAACTTTTTTACCTTTCCGAACCTGATAGACCTTTTCGGTAGGGATAAGTACCTGTGTGACATAGTCCTGCAACTCAAGGCGTTTTATTTCACTCTCGATATACTCTTTCACCTTTTTCTCTTTGCCACTAATTGATCTGACTACGTACCACTTTTTTTCGTTACTCATACCGACTGGTTTTTTTGTTCGGTTTACTTAAGAATTATACCAGATACAACTCCAATCAAAACCAGGTGTAAATACCATCCAATAATTTGCCAAATGAGAAATCCATCAGGAAAACCACTAACGCGATTATCAGGGAAGCAATGGATACCACAATTGCACTACTTTGGAGTTCGCTCCAGGTTGGCCAGGAAACTTTATGTAACAGCTCATCGTAACTTTCCTTGGCGTAATTAACAATACTAAATTTTGCCATTGGTAATTGTCTAAGTTTGCACGGGAGGTAGGAATCGAACCCACAGCCTACGGTTTTGGAGACCGTCGCTCTACCAATTGAGCTACACCCGTATCATTTAATATCAATAAAGGAGTCCCTGAAAAACAGATCAGGGACGCCTATGATTGTATAACCAAACACCTATTAAATTCTTAATCAAGGATTTCGGTAACCTGTCCTGCACCAACGGTACGTCCACCTTCACGGATCGCAAAACGCAGGTTTTTGGCCATAGCGATTTCGTTAATTAAATGAACTTCAATGGTAAGGTTGTCACCAGGTATTACCATTTCAACACCTTCCGGTAAAACTATTTCACCGGTAACGTCTGTTGTTCTGAAATAGAACTGTGGACGGTATTTATTGTGGAATGGTGTATGCCTACCGCCTTCTTCTTTTTTCAGGATATAAACTTCTGCCTTAAAATTCTTGTGTGGTTTGATTGAACCCGGAGCGGCGACTACCATACCTCTGGTGATATCCTTTTTATCAATACCTCTGAGCAGGATACCGGCATTATCACCAGCTTGTCCCTGATCGAGAATTTTGCGGAACATTTCAACACCGGTAACAACGGATTTCAGTTTTTCAGCACCCATCCCGATAATTTCAACCGGATCGCCGGTATGAATAATGCCCGTTTCAATACGACCGGTGGCTACTGTACCACGACCAGTAATAGAAAAAACATCTTCAACAGGCATAAGGAATGGTTTGTCCTGATCACGGTCTGGCAGTGGAATCCATTCATCGCAGGCATCCATCAGTTCAAAAACTTTTTCAACCCATTTTGGTTCTTTGTTTAAAGCACCGAGAGCGGAACCTCTGATAACCGGAGTATTGTCACCATCAAACTGATAGAAATTGAGCAGTTCACGAATTTCCATTTCCACCAGATCAAGCAATTCTTCATCGTCAACCAGGTCAACTTTGTTCATAAAAACCACAAGTTTGGGCACACCAACCTGACGTGCCAGCAGGATGTGCTCACGGGTTTGAGGCATAGGACCGTCAGTTGCTGCAACTACGATAATGGCACCGTCCATCTGGGCAGCACCTGTTACCATGTTTTTAACATAGTCAGCGTGACCAGGGCAGTCAACGTGTGCATAATGTCTCTTTTCAGTCTGATATTCAATATGTGCAGTATTAATGGTAATACCTCTTTCTTTTTCTTCAGGAGCATTATCAATCGAATCGAAAGATTTAAATTCTGCAAGACCTTTATCCTGTAAATTCAGCGTAATAGCTGCTGTTAAGGTTGTCTTGCCGTGGTCAACGTGACCAATGGTTCCAATGTTAACGTGTGGTTTGGAACGATCAAATTTTTCTTTTGCCATTTTAAAAAGTTATTAATTAGGTGTTTAAAATTAAGGTTATTAAAAAATTGAGCCAATGACGAGAATTGAACTCGTGACCCCTTCCTTACCAAGGAAGTGCTCTACCCCTGAGCTACATTGGCAACTAAAGGAGCGGAAGACGGGGCTCGAACCCGCTACCTACAGCTTGGAAGGCTGTCGCTCTACCAGATGAGCTACTTCCGCAGTTTGCGTTTTTCACAAAAAAAGGATTTCAAAAAACATGAAATCCCTCTTTTCCGGATTTGCATCGTTTTGCAAAGAACTAACGGTGGGGAGAGGAGGATTCGAACCTCCGAAGGCTTCGCCAACAGATTTACAGTCTGCCCCATTTGACCGCTCTGGTATCTCCCCGATGTTTTGCATTTGTAAGTGACTCCTGCTATATCAGGAGCCGATGGACGGACTCGAACCGCCGACCGGCTGATTACAAATCAGCTGCTCTACCAACTGAGCTACATCGGCTAATATTCAATATGTTAAAGACCTAAAAAAATGCAGCCCTTTTTTTAAAAAAGGACTGCAAAAGTATAATTGTTTCTGATACTGACAAAACTTTTTGAAAATTATTTCGAAAAAGTTTAACTGCGTCTTTGTTTTTCTTTGTAACGTACAATTTGTTTACGCAGTGCATCCGCAGCGTTATCAACTGATTCTTCAAATGATTTTGATTGTTTCTTGGCATAAAGTTCGCTGCCTCTTACATTGAGAATAACTTCGGCAATCTTATTATCAGCACTGTCGTTGTTATCCAGTTTGAGTGCAACTTCGGCACTGAGCACTCCGTCGTAAAACTGGGAGAGTTTCTCAATTTTTTCATTGATAAAATCTTCTAATTTTCGATCTGCCTTGAAATGAATAGACCTGATTTCGATTTGCATATGCTTTCCTCCTGTTTATTTTGCTCTTGGATGAGCGTGTTTATAAATGGATCTCAAATTCTCGTTCGTATTGTGGGTGTAAATCTGGGTAGCCTGAAGATTCGAGTGCCCCAAAATTTCTTTTATTGCATTAATATCGGCTCCGTTGTTCAACAAACTGGTGGCAAAACTGTGCCTGAGTACATGGGGGTTTTTTTTCGAATTTGTTGTGACATAACTCAGATATCGTACTACACTCCGGTAAATCAATTCAGGATAGACTGGTTTTCCTTTTTTCGTGATAAACAAATAAGGTGTAAAAGAGGTCGTTTTGTTCAGTTCAATCTGACGCAGATGAAGGTAATCCTGCATCAAACCAAGTGTACGACTTAAAAGGGGCACTACTCTGGATTTATTCCCTTTCCCAAATATTCGCATAACCTGGTAATTCATGTCAATGTCATTTACTTTTAAATTAATCAGCTCGCCTCTTCGCAACCCAGTTGTATAGAAAAGCTCAACTACAAGTTTATCACGCTGTCCTTTAAAATCATTGCCGAAAAAATCATCCGTAAGCAAAGTTTCCAACTCATGATTTTTGATGAAGGATGGGAGTTGTGGCTTAACTTTCGGAGTAATCACTTTGTGAACCGGATTTTTGTCAGTCATTTTCGAGCGAACCAGATACCTGTAAAACGCGTTTACTGAAGCAAGCTTACGTCTGATACTTCTGTTGGAAACATTGTTTTGCATCATTTCCACCACCCATGATCGGATATGGTGATGATCGGCTTTTTCCGGCAGTAAACCGTCGTATTGCATGGTCAGATAGTTGATAAACTGTTTCAGATCCAGTGAATATGCTGAAACAGTGTGACTTGAGTACCGCTTTTCAAATTTTAAATAAGCCAGATAACTATCAATCACTTGCATAAAAAAAGAAAACTTTAGTTTTCAAAGATAAGATTAATTATCCAGAAAACAAAAGTTTTCCAATAGATATTTTATAAATTTTTATGATTCTTCCTGATTTCGTAGCTTTTGTATGTAAATGGCCCTGAGCCTTTCTTCACGGTTTTTAACTGAGGGTTTTGTAAACTTCTGCCTTTCACGCAATTCTCTTACTACACCTGTTTTTTCAAATTTGCGCTTGTATTTTTTAAGCGCTCTGTCAATGTTTTCACCTTCTTTTACTGGGACAATAATCATAGATTTTTTATCTGTTTTAGTTATGTATTATTGAAATTTCGAGGTGCAAAAGTAGTTTTATTTTTCAGATTGAAAACAAAACAATGAAATTTTTTATGAATCACATTCAAATTTAAGCTATTAGAAATTTTTTAAAAGATATTTTGTCATATCATGAAAAAGTACGTTCTTTGCACCCCGATTTTGAAAATTAACAGATATAAAAGATAAATCAATGGCACGTAAATGTGATATCACCGGCAAGCAGATGATGGTTGGAAATAAAGTTTCCCACTCAAACAAGAAAACCCTTAGAAGGTTTTATCCAAACTTACAAACCAAACGGTTTTTCCTGCCGGAAGAACAACGTTGGGTTACACTTAAAGTATCAACTTCAATTCTCAGAACCATTAATAAAGTTGGTATTGAGGCTGTTTTGAAAGAATACAGAGCCAAAGGCATTTGCATTGTATAGTGCATTGCCGTTCCAAAATATCCAAAAATGCTGCCGTCTGCTTGTCAATGGCAGCATTTTTTATTTCTGTTTTTCCCTCCTGACTATTGGATAACGAAAATAAATTTATCCCTAAACCGTTTTAAATTCCTTTACTATCCTATGCTTTTATGTAACCTGGCTCCCATGAAGCAAATAGTTATGATGATTATTACTTCTGGCTGCATGATGTTAATCGGACAGCTGGCTTATGCTCAAATAGCCCCTGACGATTTTGATGTTGTGCAGTTTTCGGGAGTTGTAATAAAAGCTGAAGATTTAAAACCAATTCCCTTCACCACGGTAAAGATTAAAAATACCCGACGGGGAACTATTAGTGATATTCATGGATATTTCTCGCTTGTAGCAACAAAAAATGACACCCTCACTTTTTCGGCAATTGGATTCAAACACAATGAATTTATCGTGCCTGACACTATTACAGAAAAAAGATATTCATTGATTCACGTTATGACAGCCGACACAATCATGTTAACACCCACAGTTATTTATCCCTGGCCAACCGTCGAGGATTTTCAAAAAGCTTTCGTCGAACTGGATATTCCGGATGATGACCTGGAAATTGCGCGAAAAAATCTGGATCTGGCTGAAATGAAGGAGCGAAACCGGCAGTTTAAGATGGATGGCAGCCTGAACTATAAAAACTATATTGAGCAACAAACCAGTCAATACTATTATGCCGGGCAAACAGTCCCAATTCCAATTTTTAATCCTTTCGCCTGGGCACAATTTATCCAGGCATGGAAAGAAGGAAAATTTAAAAAACAGCAATAGTAACTAAAACAAATTATTCAGGATAAATTAGCAAAAGCAAGTGCAGAAATGAAAGTAAATCAACAAAAATATTCTATCCTACTAATTTTATTAATTCTCGTCATCTTTCCGTTCTACTCAGTCGGACAACAAAAGCTATCCGGCATTGTAAAAGGAAAAATAACTGACAACAAAAACAAACCTCTCGAATTAGTCAATGTATCAGTAATGGGAATCTCGGGAGGAACTATTTCTGACAAAAACGGAAATTACAATCTCACTGTGCCTGCTGACACCCCGCTGCTTTTGGTTTTTTCATTCATTGGTTTTGAAAAACAGGAATTTAATGTGAAGCTTAAAAATGGCGAAACCAAAATTATCAATACCAAAATGACCGCTTCCACCGAAATGCTTCCTGACATTATCATTCAGGACGAAAGATTAAGAACAACCAATCTGCAGAGAATCAACCCCAAAGAAGTAACAGCTATTCCTTCGGTAACCGGAAGCATTGAATCCTTAATAAAAACATTGCCAGGCGTGGCTTCAACAAATGAACTCAGTTCGCAATATTCAGTGCGTGGTGGCAATTATGATGAAAATCTGGTCTATGTCAATGATATTGAAATTTACAGACCTTTCCTGATTCGGTCAGGGCAACAGGAGGGACTGAGTTTCCTCAACTCCGATCTTACTTCTTCTATTCTGTTTTCATCAGGAGGTTTTGATGCCAAATATGGTGACAAATTATCGTCAGTGCTCGACATTCAATATCGCAATCCTTCAGCTTTTGCTGCTTCTGCTGCGGTAAGCCTGCTGGGAGCATCAGGGCATGTTGAAGACATATCAAAAAACCGTAAATTCTCACATATTACCGGTATTCGTTACAAAACCAACCAATACCTCCTTAATGCACTGGAAACCAAAGGAGATTATCTCCCTTCTTTTCTGGATATTCAAACCCTTTTGCGTTACCAGGTTTCAAAAAAAGTTGAATTATCATTTCTGGGAAACATTGCTGACAACAAATTTGAATTTGTGCCACAAACCCGCGAAACTACATTTGGAACCTTAACCCAGGTTAAACGGCTTACCATTTACTTTGATGGCCAGGAAGTTGACCGTTACCGCACACTCATGGGAGCAGTAAAAGTTACCCACAAACCCAGAAAAAATCTTCAGCTCAAGTACATTTTATCTGCATTCAACAGCGATGAGCAAGAAACATTTGACATACAGGGACAATATTATATAGGTGAAGTTGAAACAGGCTTAGGCAGCAGCAACTTTGGAGAGACCGTAAGTACAATTGGAGTTGGTACATACCTTGAGCATGCCCGTAATTATTTGAATGCAAAAGTATTTACCGCAGCTCATAAAGGATCCTATGAAACAGCCTCAAGCTTTCTGACCTGGGGACTCAACTATCAGCACGAACAAATTGATGATCTGCTCAACGAATGGAACCTCCTTGATTCGGCAGGATACACACTGCCAAGACCGCCAGATCAGATCGGCGTAATTAATCCGCCGGTCCTACCCCTTGAACTAGATTTTGTTACAAAATCTGACATCAACCTGAAATCGAACAGATATACCGGATTTGTGCAAAATTCATGGATGTTCGGCAAAGAAGATAATGATTTTACGGTAACAGCCGGAATACGTTGTAATTACTGGGATTATAGCAATCAGACACTCATGAGCCCTCGCATTTCGGTTTCGTATCACCCAAACTGGAAAAATGATCTTCTGTTCAGACTGGCTGCCGGATACTATTATCAACCATCTTTTTATCGGGAACTAAGAGATTTTTATGGACAGCTTGTTAACGGTCAAAAAGCCCAAAAATCCATTCACCTGGTTGCAGGTGCTGACTGGAACCTGACCATCTGGGGTCGCCCGTTTAAATTCACCACAGAAGCTTATTACAAGTTTCTTGATGATCTGATACCCTATGAGGTTGATAATGTTCGCATAAGGTATTATGCCGACCAGCGTGCAAAAGGTTACACAACCGGGCTGGATATGAAAATCAACGGTGAATTTGTTCCCGGAATTGAAAGCTGGGCAAGTCTCTCTATTCTGAAAACTGAGGAAGATATTTACGGTGATTTTTACTTTGATTATTATGACGCTGAGGGTATTAAGTTCGGCAGTGGATTAACCGAAAACCCCCAGGCTGCGCTAAATGAAAAAATTGAACCGGGTTTTATTCCCAGGCCAACCGACCAACGCTTTCGTTTTAGCATCTTTTTCCAGGATTATCTTCCGATGAATCCGACATACAAAATGCATCTTGCATTATATTATGGCAGCAGCCTGCCATTTGGCCCACCGGAATCAGCAAGGTATCAGCAAATTTTACGCATGCCTGCTTACAGAAGGGTGGATATTGGATTTTCCAAGCAAATTCTGGGCGAACAAACTTCGGACAATCCATCAAGGCCATTTCCTGGAATAAAATCGCTCTGGCTAAGTCTTGAAATATTCAACCTGCTCCAGGTTAACAACACCATTTCCTACATTTGGGTTACCGATGTCTCAGGCACTCGTTTCGCTGTTCCCAACTATCTTACACCGCGTCAACTGAACCTCAAAATTGTAGCTCAGTTCTGACCGCCCGCAAGATTCTGATTACTCCCCTGATTTGTTAAAAATCATAAAAAAAATCAATATGCTTAAACAAAGCTTTCGGCTTCATGTTTAAGTGCTAAACAATTTTAAATCGAAATAAATTATGCTTTCAACTAAAACAAAAGATCTGAAATTTCCGGAGTTACCTTATCAATATTCGGCATTGGAACCATACATTGATGCAATGACAATGGAGATTCATTATACCAAACATCACAAAACGTACTACGATAAATTTATTGCAGCTGTAAAAGGTACCGACAGTGAACAATTGATTTTTAGGGATATGTTGACAAGTATGTCAAAATTTGCAGCAGTTGTCCGAAACAATGGCGGTGGCTATCTTAACCACGATTTTTTCTGGAAAATCATGTCCAAAAACGGTGGAGGCCAACCGGAAGGTGATCTTGCAAAAGCTATAACTGATGCCTTTGGCTCGTTTGAGAATTTTAAAAACCTATTCTCCGATGCAGCAGCTAATCGCTTTGGCAGCGGTTGGGCATGGCTGATTGTTGACAGTTCAAAAAACCTAAAGGTAACCTCCACTCCTAATCAGGATAACCCGATGATGGATGTTGCTGAAGTTAAAGGCATCCCGATTCTTGGTCTTGACGTTTGGGAACATGCCTACTATCTAAAATACCAGAATCGTCGTCCTGAATATATCAATGCCTTCTGGAATGTGATTAATTGGGAAGAAGTAGATAAAAACTGGAAAAACGCACAATAAAATATCTCAGAATCAAATAACTAAGTAAATTTTTCATAGCTCACTAATTTGGTTAATAGCAAAAAAGCCGCTCCCATTTGGGACGGCTTTTTGTTTTTCAAGGCAACAATTATAATTAATTGAAACTCATAATGGCAGTTTTTATAATTTCGATTGCCTCCATCAATTGCTCTTCGGTGATAACCAGCGGAGGAGCAAAACGAATAATATGCTGATGAGTAGGTTTGGCCAAAAGACCAAGTTCTGACATTTTTAAACAAACATCCCATGCTTCCTTGCCATTTTTCGGATGGATGACAATCGCATTGAGCAAACCTTTTCCTCGAACGAGCTCAATCATATCAGAATCAATATTTTTCATTTCCTGTCGGAAAATTTCTCCCAATTTCGCAGCACGCTCGGCCAATTTCTCTTCTTTAACTACAGTCAGTGCAGCAATTGCAACTTTAGCTGCAATAGGATTTCCACCAAACGTGGAACCATGTTGTCCGGGTTTTATAACCATCATAATTGGATCATCAGCCAAAACCGCTGAAATTGGAAAAACTCCACCTGATAATGCTTTTCCAAGTATCAAAATATCAGGCCTTACACCTTCATGATCACATGCAAGAAGACGACCTGTCCGTGCAATCCCGGTCTGAACTTCATCAGCTATAAAAAGGATATTTCTTGCTTTGCAACTATCGAATGCTTTGCGCAGATACCCGTCCTCCGGTACATAAACTCCGGCTTCTCCCTGAATTGGCTCCACAAGAAAACCAGCAACATTCGGGTCATCAAGTGCTTTTTCAAGAGCAGGAATATCGTTGTAGGGTACTATTTCAAAACCAGGAGTATATGGCCCAAACCCTCCTCGTGCATCAGGATCGGTACTCATCGAAATAATCGTGGTAGTACGACCATGGAAATTGCCCTCGCAAACAACAATTTTAGCCTTATTGGCCGGAATACCCTTAACATCATATGCCCATTTACGACAAAGTTTGATGGCTGTTTCATCTCCCTCTGCACCTGTATTCATTGGAAGTACCTTGTCGTAACCAAAATATTCGGTAACAAATTTCTCATAGGGACCGAGGCAATCATTGTAGAATGCTCTTGAGGTTAAAGTAAGTGTTTTGGCCTGATCAGTCAAAGCTTCAATAATTCGTGGGTGACAATGCCCCTGATTTACTGCTGAATAGGCTGAAAGAAAATCAAAATAACGTTTCCCTTCCGGACTCCAGAGAAATACACCTTCACCCCTCGATAAAACTACAGGCAGCGGATGATAATTGTGTGCCCCGTACTTTTCTTCCATTTCTATCGCCATCTGCGAAGTGATCTTTTCTGACATAAATAATTATTGTTTTGAATTTGAATATAATTTAATCTTAAACTGGCTGCAAAGGTAAGCATCTTGGCTAAAGGATTAAACCTAATTGTTACCCATTTAACAAATATTTATTTTAAATATTGATAATCAAAACGTTAAAAAGTCAATTTCCAATGATACTTTGGCTGTATCTTCTCAGCACCTGGCATACAGGCAAAATTCAACTGCAGAGAAAGTTTTGTTATTTTTGTCCGTTGAAATTTCAAAGCAAGAAAAATGAAGAGTACGGCGATAATATTTCGCAACAAATTGAATATCAAAATTTTAATTTTTGATTCGATTGTGCTGGCGACAATTTATTTCATCCCTGCGCTTTCGCACATGATGGCTCTTCCGGTTTATCTGATTGAGCCTATGAGATTAATGCTAATCATTGCTATTGCACATACCAGCAGAATGAATGCTTATTTACTAGCAGCCACAATTCCGCTATTTTCTTTCCTTGTATCAGCCCATCCGCATTTTATCAAAATGTTACTGATTACTGTTGAATTGCTTCTTAACGTTTGGTTGTTTTATTTTATGCTGAAAAAATCCGACAATGTATTCTTCAGTATTTTATCTTCAATTCTTGTAAGCAAAATAGCTTATTACCTTTTGAAATTCGGATTAATCAGCGCCTTGTTTATTGAGGGAAACCTCGTTGCTACACCTCTGCTATTACAAGCAATAATGACCCTGATTTTCAGTGGTTACATTTTTTTAATTTTCAGAAAAAAGTCTAATTTTCAACAATAAACAGCTTGAACATCACTTCCGGTAAATCTGGTCACTCAATTACCATAGCAGCTTATTGCAAATTATTAATGGTAATGGTTTTTATTGCAGGTATTTCGTGCGACAGATCGCGATTTTTCGATCAGACAGTCGACATTCCCGCGCATGGATGGCACATGGATTCCACAGCACGGCTTGAAGTCGAAATTGATGACACAATCCAAAGCTTCAGTTTTTTTATAAACGTTCGAAACAACGACAATTACCCCTACAGAAATTTATATCTTTTTCTCAATTCTTTGCTACCCGGAGGAGAAAGAGCACGCGATACTATTGAACTCTTACTTGCCGATCGTTCAGGCAAATGGCTTGGAAAAGGATTTGGACAATTGAAGGACAATCAGATTAAAGTAAGATCAGATTTAAGATTTCCCACTAAAGGAACATACTTATTCGAAATCGAACATGCAATGCGGGATACAGTTCTGACAGGAATCGAAAATATCGGAATAAGGATTGAATACCTGGACGAATGACACCCGAAAAGATTAATTCTCCGGCCATCAGTAAGCAAGGGTAACAAAACCTAATCACAGACAAAACACAACGTTATCATATTAAAACAAAGGCTAAATCGTTTGGTAAAAATAATTCCTCAAAATACCATTCTATTACATGATGGAAGAGAACAATAAATATCGTCAGGACAATTCCACTTCAGACAATCCTGAAAAATCCGGATCATCAAGTAATAACCGGAATACTGAACAGAAAGGATATTTCAGCGATCCGCACGGGTCGTCGTACAAGCATAATTTTTACAGAAAATATGTTTATGGCTTTTGGAGTATTATCGGTTTTGGAATTTTTGGAATAATCCTGCTGTTTTTTAGTATTTCGATGGGCTGGTTTGGTTTTATGCCCACTATTGAAGAACTTGAAAATCCACAAACATTTTTTGCTTCCGAAATATACTCGCACGATGGGAAAATGTTTGGCACTTATTATATTGAAAACAGGAGCAAGAGTCATTATCATGAATTATCACCTCATCTTATCAATGCTCTTGTCGCCACCGAAGATGTGCGTTTTTACAATCATTCAGGAATAGATGTAAAAGCTCTTTTACGTGTGCTTTACGGAACAATAACGGGTCAGGATAAAGGTGGCGGAAGTACGATCACACAGCAACTTGCCAAAAATCTTTTTCCGCGTGAATACAACCAGAATGCTGTTCAGCTTGCTTTCCGAAAATTTAAGGAATGGGTAATAGCTGCCAAACTGGAATCGAGGTACAGCAAAAATGAAATCATCACCATGTATCTGGACAAAATTGATTTCCTCAATCTTGCAGTTGGAATCAAAACAGCATCGCGTGTCTATTTCAGCACCACTCCATCCGAAATTTCCATCAATCAGGCTGCGCTGCTGATCGGAATGGTAAAAAATCCTTCTTATTACAACCCGCTTCGCCGGCCTGAAGAATCCCGGCAACGAAGAAATGTTGTGCTGTCGCAAATGGTAAAATATGGCTACCTGGATGCAACACTTGCCGACTCGCTGAAAACGGCACCGCTCGACCTGAAATATCAGCGGGTGGATCATAATGTGGGACTGGGTACCTATTTCAAAGAACACCTTCGGGGAGAACTGACGGAATGGTGCAGTAAAAATTTCAAACCTGACGGAACGCCTTATGATCTCTACCGAGATGGTCTCAGAATTTTTACTACCATAGACTCCCGAATGCAGCAATATGCTGAAGAAGCTGTAAAAGAACACCTTGGAATGGATTTACAGCCTGCATTTTTCAGTCACTGGAAAGGTCACAAATATGCGCCGTTTGTTTTTGAACCGGAAGAAATCAAAGAGCAGACTGAAAAAATCATGGATCAGGCCATGCGGCGCAGTGACCGCTATCGTTCCCTTAAGCGAATGGGAATGTCTGATGATTCGATTATAGCCAACTTCCATACTCCGACAGAAATGAGGGTTTTTTCCTGGAACGGAGATATTGATACAGTGATGACCCCCATGGATTCGATCAGGTATTTTAAATTTTTCCTCAGAGCAGGTATGATGGCTGTTGACCCACCCACAGGGCAAGTTCGCGCCTATGTTGGAGGCCCTGACTATCGTTTTTTCAAATTTGACCAGGTAACACAGGCAAAACGCCAGGTCGGTTCCACCTTCAAACCATTCCTTTACGCACTTGCCATGCAGGAAGGTGCAGCAACCGGAGAATTTTCGCCATGCACCAAAATACCTAACATACAGGTGAGCATTGAGCTGCCTGATGGAACTTACTGGACGCCAAAAAACTCGTCAAGAGAAAAGGAAGGTGAAATGGTTACCCTAAAATGGGCGTTAGCAAACTCAGTCAACTGGATTTCCGCTTACCTGATAAAACGGTTTTCACCACAAGCTGTTATTCAAATGGCAAGACAAATGGGTGTTACCGCTGAAATTGATCCTGTACCTGCAATTGCGCTTGGTACTCCAGATCTGTCAGTTTATGAAATGGTTGGAGCAATGAACACTTTAGCCAATAAAGGAATCTATATGAAACCCTATTTCATAACACACATTGAAGATAAATATGGTAATACAATTGCATCATTTACCCCGGAATATAATGAAGCCATGAATGAAGAATCAGCTTACCTGATGCTCAAACTGATGCAGGGTGTGGTAGAATCAGGTACCGGGGTACGTTTGAGATACAAATACGGATTTCAGCATGAAATAGCCGGCAAAACAGGTACAACTCAAAACCAGTCTGACGGCTGGTTTATGGGTATAGTCCCTCAACTGACAGCGGGAGTCTGGGTCGGATGCGAAGATCGTAGTGCACATTTCAGATCTATCAGTTTAGGACAGGGAGCCAATATGGCTCTTCCGATATGGGCATTGTTCATGAAAAAAGTTTACAACGACCCCGAACTTGGCATCACAACTGATCCGTTCCCAAAACCATCCAGACCACTAACCGTGGAAATTGACTGCGACAAATATGAAAATCCTTCAGATTATATTCCGGCCATCAATCCTGATGATTTTTAACGATCAGTAAGCATCAAAATCAATACTCATAAATTTGATCTCCTCCTTGTGAGGTACATTACCCATTCCGGTCAAATCCCTGAATATCAAATTTAATGGAGAAGGTTTGAACCTGTCAGGAAAATTGAAATAGCATTTTCCATCCCAAATTGTACTAACGTCAAGTCCCATCCAGATATTCACAGGATTGAGACCTTTGCGCCTGGTTACCCGGAATTCTGGCGGAAGCAATTCCATCGGGAAACTGCCAATTATTGCTCTGATTCCATATCTTCCGGTTGGAGCTAACACTACAAATTGGCCTTCCTGCTGTTTAATTTCATAATTCAATTTAGGATTGGCGAGTCTCCATGTTAATAATTCCCTGTTCCAGTAGCGGGAATAATTAAAATCAACAGCCCTGACATTTGCTGGCATACCAATGCCAAATTTCACATCAAGCGGACAAATTAAACTGAAGCCGAGTTTTTTTATAAATCCCGGTGTACTGTTTGCGTTAGCTACCCCGATAACAAATTCATATCCAAGCTCATGACCGTATTCATAGGTCTTTTCGGCAAGAAGGGTAAACAATTTTTTGCCCCGGTGTTTTTCGTGCGTGGCCGTATTAAGTGAAAGCAACCCTCTGGTTTTCTTCCCGTTAAATTCAGCAAAAACGGGTTGGGTGGCATAATGTGCAGCAAGCTCCTCTCCCATCCATGCATTAAAGCCAACTGCCGGACCAACTGGATTACCGTTGTATTCCCAATCCACAAATTCATCAGTCAAACCTGAACCTTTGCCAAACACACTGATCAGAAGAGTTGAAATTTCACGGATACCTCCAGTGGAAAGATCAAGCAACTCATAACGGTATTCATTCATTATCAAAAAAAATTAAACTATTAGGATTGATTAAGCCCGGTAAAAGTAAGTGAAATCCATTAACCGGCCACGCAACATTTTTGTCTGTTATGCCGTCATTAAAGCTATAATCGGCAAACGATGATAATAACTTATCTTTGCCACAAATTTTTTCGGATGAAACGTAAAAGATTAAGCATTTCAGGACTTGCTGTTGTCATCGTTGCATTACTGGTTCTGTTGATTGATAACAACCTGGGGCTCTGGAAACACGAGAACAGAATTATCGTGCATGATGTTTATCCGTTTTATGGTTATTTGCCTGCCACTTTTATTTATCATGACCTGAAGCTCGATTATCTGGATGAATTTTATGCCCGCGGAGAATACATACTCTGGCCAAAAATTACGCCGGAAGGCAACAAAGTAATAACTGCTTCGATGGGTATGTCAATGCTTTATTTCCCTTTTTTCATTCCTTCGCACATCTATGCAGTCTGTAGCAGCTTCCCTGCTGATGGATACAGTCCTCCCTATAAATTCGGGCTCATGATTTCATCTGCGTTTTTCCTGATTCTCGGACTGTTTTTTCTGCGAAAACTATTATTAAAATATTTTTCCGAAACGGTAACTACTATCGTTTTGCTTGTAATACCTCTCGCAACAAATATCCTATGGTACACTGTTGTAGAATCGGCTATGTCGCATGTTTACAATTTTGCGCTGATCTCAATTTTTCTCTACTTCACCGACCTTTGGCATGAGAAAGTTACTATTAAACGTACGGTAATCATCGGATTTCTGGCCGGACTGATCACCCTGATCAGGCCAACCAATATTTTGGTATTGCTGTTGTTTGCCTTGTGGGATATAAAAACCCTCAGTGAAGCCTGGCAACGGGTTTTATTCTTTTTACATAAATGGAACCACGTTGTCCTGATGATAATTGCTTTCCTATTAGTTTGGCTGCCTCAGTTTCTTTATTGGAAAATGCAGACCGGACAATATTTTTACTATTCTTATCCTGATCAGGGCTTTTTTTTCGGTAATCCACAAATTTGGAACAGTCTTTTTTCATGGCGCAAAGGATGGTTGCTTTACACACCGGTAATGATTTTTGCCCTTGCAGGAATCGCAATCCTGAAGAAGAAACATCCAAAATTTTTTGTTCCGGTATTGGTTTATGTACTGCTCAATATTTATGTGATTTCATCGTGGTGGGACTGGTGGTACGGCGGAGGGTTTGGTCTGCGTGCCTATATTGATATGTACGGTATTATGGCTATACCGATGGCTGCTGCACTGGTATGGATTTTTGAACGTGGACGAAAACTTAAGATTGCACTTATCATTGTGTTTGTCCTGTTCACCGGCCGAAGCATCTTCCATCACTTACAATATCATTATGGAGCCATTCACTGGATGGCAATGACTCGTGAAGCATATTTTGATTCATTTTTCAGAATTAGACCATCAGAAAATTTCCAGAACTTAATCAAAAATCCGGATTATGAACTTGCCCGGAAAGGCATTTACAAATATGAAGGTGAAGATTAATCATTTCCGCAATCAGAAAATATATGTTTAACAACCAAAAAATTGCCGTCGTTATTCCTGCCTATAAAGCAACTGCACACCTGGAACAGGTAATTAAAGGACTACCCGAAATAGTTGACCATATCATAGTTGTGGATGACAAATGTCCGCAAAATTCCGGGAAAATTGCACTGAACCTGCAACGTGAGGACCAGCGGATTATCGTCATTTTTCACAATGAAAATCAGGGTGTGGGTGGTGCTGTGGTTACCGGCTACAAAAAGGCACTTGAACTGGATTGTGACGTAGTTGTAAAAATGGATAGTGACGACCAGATGGATGCCTCTTATTTGCCTGATTTGATTAAACCTTTAGTTGAAAAACAGGCTGATTATGCCAAAGGGAACCGATTCGTTGATTTCAAAGCACTGCGCTCAATGCCCGGGCTCAGACTTTTTGGCAACAGCATTTTGTCTTTTCTGGTCAAAGCCTGCTCAGGTTACTGGAATATGATGGACCCGACAAACGGTTATACTGCTATCAGCAAGTGTGCATTGCAAAAAATCAATCTGGATAAGGTCTCAAAAAGATTTTTCTTTGAAACCGACATGCTCATCCGTCTTAATATCCAGAACACCATAGTCAAAGACGTACCCATACCGGCACGCTATGGCAACGAAAAAAGCACCCTGAGTATTCGCAGCACACTGTTCAGATTTCCTTTTTTACTTATTAAAGGACTTACCAAACGCTTTATTCTGAAATATCTGATCTACGATTTTAATATGGCTTCGGTTTATATTATCACCGGAACACCTATGCTCCTTTGGGGCATTTTTTACGGCTTGTACAAGTGGGTCGAAAACACAATCAACCACGTTGCAACACCAACAGGAACCATAATGTTGTCGGTCTTGCCGCTCATTCTCGGAACACAGTTTGTGATTGCAGCCATTAACATTGATATTAATTCAACACCAAAAAACTAGAAATGCTTAAAGCTGCTTTATTAACCATTTTTACCACGCTCCTCATCACCTCCGGACAGGTGCTATGGAAAATTGGTCTTCAGAAAGCCGGTGGATTTTATCTCCCTGAGCAAAACATTCTGGAAAATGTCATCCGTATTATTTTCAATGCATGGGTATTTTCAGGATTTGTAGTTTATGCTGCTGCTACAGGATTTTTTATGTGGCTTATCTCCAAATTTGAAATCAGTATGGTAATCCCTATTACCAGCGTGTCATTTATTTACTCACTGCTGGCCGGTTATTTTATTTTTCATGAGCAGATCAGCCCGGTCAGGATAATGGGTGTGTTATTAATCATCGTTGGAGTAATTCTTATAGTCAGAAGTTAAAGCCTCACTGAAAAAATGAAAAATCAGTCAGATACTATTGTAAACTTTGCTACCTTCGATATCGAAGAATGGTATGCAGCCAATTACAATTCCCTGAACTTAAATAATTTACCTCAACACCCCGGGCATTTGCAGAAGAACGTTGGCCGGCTTCTCGAAATATGTGAAAAATTTAATATCAAAGCCACTCATTTCGTTGTTGGCGATATTGCATTGAATAAACCCGAAATAGTGAAAATGATTCACCAGGCAGGACATGAAGTAGCTTCGCACAGCTACGCCCACAAATTGATCTTCACTATGACGCCTGAACAGTTTCGCGAAGACCTTCGCCAGTCATGCGATCTGATTGAACAAATAACCGGGGAGAAAGTTGCCGGATTTCGTGCCCCTTCCTGGTCAGTCAAAAAGGATATGCTTTCATGGTTTTATCAAATATTGCACGAACAGGGTATCAGCTATTCATCATCGGTTTTTCCGGGAAAAACATTTTTGTACGGCATTCCGGGTTTTCCCGAAAACATTCACCAGCCTGTGATTGACGGAGTCAAACAGCAGGTCTGGGAAATCCCGCAGACCCTATTTTCATTTTTGGGTAAAAAAACCGGATTCAGTGGCGGATTTTACCTGCGGGCGCTGCCGGGATGGTTTATCACGCGAATGATTAAAGCCAAAAACAATGAGGGTAAAAGTGTCTTTCTTTACCTCCATCCCCGCGAAATTGATGCAGATTCACCTCGTTTATCTTTGCCAATGCTGGAACGATTCATTCATTATCATGGTGTCAGGGGGTGCGAAAACAAATTCAGCTATCTCGCAGGGATATTCAAAGATACGTTCTGCAAAATGGGGGATTTTATTAAAAGCCTGAATTAATGATTTACTTCAAAATGACTGCCTGGTTAAAAAAACATATTCATTCTCTTATCCTTTTCTTTCTGTTGGCAGCATTGGTTTTAATAAAACTTCCACACCTTATGCTGCCCTATTATAGTGACGAAGGATTTGCTTTTGGTCCGGCAGTTCACATGATGTACCAGAATGGCCCAACGATTTTACCTTCGGGACTTCCACCGGACTATTCCTATGGCCACCCGCTGTTGTTTCATTTTCTTGTTGCCTCCTGGATGAAAATTTTTGGCGAAAGCATTTTCGTGGCGAAGTCCTTTGCCCTGTTTGTATCAATACTGCTGCTTATCGCCATTTTTTTTACCGGAAAAACACTTTTTAATAAAGACACCGGATTACTGGCTGCCTTGCTGTTGTTTTTTCAACCTATTTTTTTGGCTCAGTCATCATTTGTTCTGCTTGAAACTTTTTTGGCTTTGCTCGGCTTGCTCACCATTCTTTTCTTTTTTCAAAAAAAATGGCTGCTCTATGCCCTGACAGCATCGGCAATGGTGCTGACCAAAGAATCAGGACTTTTCCTTGTCTTTGCTCTTTGTATCTGGCAATTGATGGATGTTTTTCTGGAAAAAGAAAATCACTATTCTGCCCGGAAAATGATTTATTCCTACCTGATTATCCTGGTTCCGGCGATGGTGTTCGGCCTTTTTCTCATTCAGCAAAAACTCACCTGGGGCTGGTTCTTGTTTCCGGGACGCATGGATGACATGCAAATGACTTATGACAACATTTCCCGCAACCTCGGACACATCCGGAAAGTAATCTTTTTTATCCATGGCCGCTACTGGCTGGTGATTGGATTGCTGGTTTCACTGGTGGGTTATTATTTTATCCCTGGAAAGCGTTTTACCTGGCATCAATGGAAGTTGATCTGGTTTATCACACTTTTTATTGGGATTTTCTGGTTCATAAGTTCCCTCAATTTTATATCTAACCGCTACTTCCTGATTGTGATCACAATGCTGGTTTTATTAATCGCTGCCATCACCATTCAGGCTTTTCAGGGCAAAAAATGGCTGCTTTACCCGATGATGGTAGCGCTGGTTGTTTCTCAATCCATTTTTTCTTTCCGTCATTACTCAACAGGTGATGACAATCTTGGATTTACCGACGTGGTAGAAGTCCATCGGGATGCGGTGCACTATATGGAAAAAAGCAACCTCCGCAATGCTTATCTCTATGCTCATTTTCTGATGCTTTACAACCTGCAACATCCAATCTCCGGTTATCTCAGCGATGGTCAAGTTTTTACAAATCTTACCGGAATTTACACCGACAGCGTCGAATATGCTGTCATCTCAAATGTTGAAATTTGTCCCGAGATTGACAGCATACGCAGATTACCTCATCTTGAGCTGATGCAGCGCATCGAAAAAGGACTGGCATGGACTGAAATTTATAAAAACCGCCTTAAAGTTGTTGAATAATATTGATTGTTAGTACCATGGAAACCCATAATAAACATATCGCTTTTTTAAAATCAGCCCTGACCCGGGAGAATACTTTTATGCCTACAGAAAGATTCCTGGCGTGGATACAGGAAAAAAATAATCAGGTAAAGGTGAACATTCAGCAAATTCATTTTTCAAAAATGAGAGGATGGCATGCTGATCCATCGACCGGAAATCTGGTGCACGATAGTGGTCATTTTTTTTCCATTGAAGGCATTCGCGTACATACCAACTGGGGAAAAGTTGCAGAGTGGGAACAGCCGATCATCAATCAGCCGGAAGTGGGTTTTTTGGGTATTATTTCAAAAAAAATCAATGGAAATCTTTATTTTCTGATGCAGGCCAAAATTGAACCCGGCAACATCAACATAGTACAACTCTCCCCTACCCTGCAGGCAACTCGCAGCAATTATACCCGGATACACAAAGGTAAAAAACCACTTTATCTTGAGTATTTCAATGGTGAAAAACCGGTTAAAATTCTTCTTGACCAGTTGCAGTCAGAGCAGGGAGCCCGTTTTCTGCGCAAACGCAATCGCAATATTATTGTTGAAATTGGCGAAGAAGAACCCATTGAAGTATTTGACAATTTCTGCTGGCTCACCCTTGGCCAGATAAAATCGTTCCTGCGTTACAGCAATCTGGTGAATATGGATACCCGAACGGTCATCTCGGGAATTCCATTTGGCGAATATCCTCCGGATGTGATTGATTTTTACGCATCCCTGAAATCCGGCGGATTTATCGGTACACGTGAAAATGATCTGTTAATTTCGATGCTTGATAACCAGCGCCATAAGCACACAGTGGATGACATCATTTCGTGGATTACCAGGCAAAAATCCATGTATGATCTCGAAATCAAGCGAATACCGCTCAATTCAGTGAAAAACTGGATCATAAGCGATGATGAGATTTATCATCAACAGCGCAAATATTTTTCGGTAATTGGCGTACAGGTAGAAATTGGCAACCGCGAAGTGCAATCCTGGGATCAACCGCTGATGAAGGCCGCACAGGAAGGAATCATTGCTTTCCTAATCAAAAAAATAAACGGGATATATCACTTTCTGGTTCAGGCCAAACTGGAAGCCGGCAATTTCGATATTATCGAGCTTGCACCCACGGTACAATGCCTTACCGGAAATTACCGCAGAGGGCAAAACGAATACGATGTGCAGTTTTTGGATGAGGTATTGAATGCAAAACCTCAGCAGATTTGGTACTCATCTTATCAAAGTGAGGAAGGCGGACGTTTTTTCAGGGAACAAAATAAAAACCTGATAATTGAGGTGGACGAATTTTTTTCTGAAGATGTACCTGAAAATTTCATTTGGATGACGCTCAATCAAATTCAGGTGTTTATCAAATACAACAACTACCTTAATATTGCTGCCCGAAGTCTTATCGCAGCAGTCAGTTTTGTCTGAAATAATCTATTCAGCAGCTGGTGAAGGTTTGCTGCCTCCGGTTTTTTCTTTATTTCGAATATTAGTTGACTGACCTTTTTGCTTGTTAGGACTAAATTTTCTTTTTGGTCTTCGTTTGCTTTTGTCTTCTTTTTTGTCGAATCGGTGAATATCCTCTTCCTGTAATGCCGATCCAACGTCATTTGTATTTACATCAGTCTGTACAGCAAGGTCTTCAAGTGATTTGGGAATTAGTCCTTTTTTATTGTCAGAAATTATCTGATTGACAGTATCAACAGAGAGAGGAAGCAAATTTGACTGGTCATTGACATAAGAATACCACATTGTTCTTTTAAAAACATCTGATTTCTGATGAATTGCATCCCCTTTTTCAGTATGTAACCTGATGTTCATATCCGGAAATTCCTTGAGCGCATCAGTATAGACATCATATTCGTAGTTAAGGCAACATTTAAGTTTTCCGCATTGCCCTGCGAGTTTCTGGGGGTTTGATGTCATTTGCTGAATACGGGCTTTATTGGTCGAAACTGAAGAAAAACTGCTAAGCCAGGTTGCACAGCAAAGTTCACGGCCACACGAACCAATGCCACCTAATCTTGCAGCTTCCTGTCTTGCACCAATCTGACGCATTTCCACCCGCACTTTAAATTCTTCTGCAAGTACTTTGATCAATTGCCTGAAGTCCACCCTCTCCTGAGCAGTGTAATAAAAAACAGCCTTTGTTTCATCTCCCTGATATTCGACGTCATGGATTTTCATGTCAAGATTCATATCTCTGGCAATCTTTCTTGATTTCAGGGTTACCTCAGGCTCCAGGTCAACAGCATTGATCCATTTTTCGATGTCGGACAACCGGGCACGGCGATAAACTTTTTTGATCTGAGCTGATGCAGGATCAACGTTTTTTTTGCGCATTTGCAATTTTACAATCTCTCCGGTCAGGGATACAATGCCAATGTCGTGTCCGGGTGAAGCTTCAACAGCAACAATATCCCCAGTTGCAAATTTTGTATCATCCTGTACCCTGAAAAAATCCTTACGACTGTTTTTAAACCGAACCTCGATGCAATCAAAAGGCAACTGGTAGTCAGGAAGAGGCAAATCTTTCATCCAGTCGAAAGTGTTCAATTTGCAGCAGCGATCGTTAGCAATATCTTTGTTATCATGGTAAAGCTGTGGTGCATGACAGCAGCCCCTGCTTAGGAAATTTTGATCGGTTGGGGAATTATGATGAAGGTCGTTATTTTCCATTTTAAAAATGTTTTTCTCGCAAGTCAACTAAAGTGAAAACTGCAAATTTACCAAAAAACCTGTGAGCAGCAATTGAATTTTATTTCAGGCGCAACAATTTAGCCGCGGTTAATGAAAGGTCAAAAAAAACTAGACCACTATTAACATTCCGCTCGATATGATACACTGCTTTGTTAAACTCATTAGCGAAAGAATTAATATTCAAATGATTAATAAAAGGAGAGAATTTTTCATAAAATCCTTTTTCTTCACCTGAAATGTTAATCAGAGCATTTTTTGTGTAGTTGAGCATCAGGCAATTGCGGATAACCGATAATCCGTAAATTAAAAAATGCTTGTTGCTTTCGCGACTTTCTCTGGCTGCAGTTTCACTGAAATTAATGAGTTCTTTAACATCAAAAGCATAGCATACCCTCATCCAGTCTCTAAATCGCTCAAAATTCATTTTTCGGGAGTCGCTTTGTCCAACCAGCCTGAGAACTTCAGCATAATTTCCATTTGCCTGCAAAGCAATCGCTGAAGCCTCAGCTTCATTCAGGTGAAAACGCTGACTGACAACCTCAATCAGGTCAGCATCTTCGATCCTTGGAATTTTAACCGGCAATAAACGGGAAAGGATGGTTGAGATGATCAAATCAGGCTTTTCAGCAACCAGCAGGATGAGCGTTTTTTCAGGAGGTTCTTCCAGAATTTTCAGTATTCGGGGTGCCGCCGGATAATTAAGCTTTTCGACCATCCAGATCAGCATTACCTTATACTCTGATTCGTAGCTTGTATAGCTTAGTTTATGGATGATTTGATTGGTTTCTGCCACATTGATAGCTGCCTGTTTACGTTCAATGGCAATTTTTTTAAACCAATCGTCAAGCGAAACGTAATAGTTGTTTTCGATCAGAAAACTTCGCCATTCAGCTAAAAAATCACTACTGACAAATGGTTTGTTGGATTCATTCCCGGCAACAGGAAAAACAAAATGAAGGTCAGGATGGATCAATTTGTTGAATTTGATGCATGAAGGACATACACCGCATGAGTCGCCCCTTTCCAGCTTTTTTTTATCCCTGCAGTTGATAAACTGTGCGTAGGCAATAGCAAGAGCCAGCTTTCCGTTACCTTCACTGCCATAAAACAACTGCGCATGAGCTACACGATTGTTACGCACAGTTTCTTTTAAACGCGCCTTAATTCTTTCCTGACCGATGATTTCGCTAAACAGCATCTTTTTTTGGTGTGCTGCAAAATTATAAGAATTTCATCTCTATCTAATCCAATTAACTAATTTTGCTGTCATCCAAAATTTTGTTATCAGACCATGTTACTTCGCATACATCCGGAAACACCAAGCCAGAGGCAGATCGAAAAAGTAGTAGAATGCCTCTACGACGGCGGGGTAATTATTTATCCGACCGACACAGTCTATGGTTTAGGTTGTGATATTTTCAAGTCTAAGGCTATCGAACGAGTTGCCCGTATCAAGGAAGTTAAACCTGATAAGGCAAATTTTTCATTTATCTGCCACGACATGAGCCAGATTACTGAATTTACAAAACCCATTGACAACAATCTTTTTAAGCTGATTAAACGTGTGCTCCCCGGTCCATACACGTTTATTCTAAATGCCAACAATACAGTGCCCAGGTACATTCAATCGCGCAAGAAAACTGTCGGTATCCGTATCCCTGACCATAATATTCCCCTTGAGATTGTCAGACAACTTGGTCATCCCATAATGACCACCTCCATTCATGATGAGGATGATTTAATAGAATATACAACTGATCCCGAACTGATTTATGAAAAATACCGCGATCTTGTAGATATTGTTATTGATGGGGGATATGGAGGTAATACCGCTTCAACAATTCTTGATTGTACCGGCAACGAAATTGAAATTATAAGAAAAGGACTCGGGCCGGTTGATATTTTTTAATTTAAACACAACTGATTAATTATCAATTAATAAAAAACATTTTTAAGAAAAAAAATGAATTTAATTGGTCAATTAAAAAAATGAAACTACTTTTGCACTCCGTTTCTCAAACGATTCAGTAGCTCAGTAGGTAGAGCAACGGCCTTTTAAGCCGTGGGCCCTGGGTTCGAGTCCCAGCTGGATCACCCAAGGCCTCACTGAAAACTGTGGGGCTTTTTTATTGAATGCACAACACAATGAGAAACATTTTTTACCTTAATCACCTGATTTTACTTTTTCTTTTTGCATTTCCCACAATTTCGGTGAAAAGCCAATCTGAAGGCAATTTTGATCTGGGTGCAGATTTTGTAAGCCGCTACGTATGGCGTGGAAGCGATTTTGCAAATTCTCCATCCATCCAACCTTATGTCAGTTATTCTGTCAAAAGTTTTAAAGCTGAAATCTGGGGAGCATTTGCCACTACAACTGATTACCAGGAGGTGGACCTGGTACTTTCGTATCAGATCAACGAAATGTTTACTTTTCAACTTACTGACTATTTTTTTCCCAATGGCACAAATTTCAACAATAATTATTTCGATTTTTCAAAAAAAACCACAGGCCATCTGATGGAAGGAACAATTGCCTTTGAGGGTACCGATGAAATCCCGTTGCGTGTGTCGGCCAATTACAATTTTTATGGCAATGATCCTGATAAATCCTGGTACTTCGAAATGGGGTACTCCGGTACAGTAAGTGAATTTTCGTATGAAATTTTTTTAGGTGCAACACCCGGCAAAGGAGTTTATCTGCCAGACGGGTCTGATGGTTTTAAAATAATCAATACAGGATTTTCACTTTCAAAAGAGATTAAAATTACCGATCACTTCAGCTTACCGGTTTCCGGTGCTCTGATTGTTAACCCTCAGGCCGAGAATCTATTCTTTGTGCTTGGTATCAGTTTGTGAAATTGCATCTCAAAAATCAAAGAAAATTTATCTGTGGCTACCAGCAGTAGCTTTAAATTCAGTATATTTTAGAGAATTACAACCGGGTAATAACTAATCACTACTGGTAAATAACATAATCTTGAGCGCAGTAATGCTGTCAATTTCGTTTAGCTTCATGATATAGATTCCGGCACGAATGTTTCGAAAATTTAATCTTACCGGTTCCAACTGAACAGCATAAAAGTCAGATTCAAACACTTTTGTTCCCGTAAGATCAAACAATTGAACCACCATTAGTCCAGAGTTTGAGGGCATGACAAATACTTCGCCTGCTGAAGGATTCGGGAAAACCTTGTTGTCTGTTACAGCATAATCCGGTACATCAGCACAAATATCCACTATCAGCAATTGCTCAGCAAAACCAGTACATCCCAAATTATTAGTGTAGGAGTAAGTTATTACATGCTCACCAATACCTGCCAATGAAGGATAAAACATACCATTTTCAACTCCGGTACCCGTATATTCGCCTCCTTCAGGAAGTCCGCCATAGAGACTGAAAGGAGGAGTATAGCTACAAACTGTGTCGAATGGCTGAAGAGAAACAGCAGGATTGGCGTACACCTCTATAAAGTCGGGCTGAAATAATGTATCACTATGGATGTCATTGGAAATGGTAAGTGTCACATCCCAAAAGCCGGGTTCAACATATTGCACAATCGGATTTATTTCATTGGAGAATTCAGGGATACCCCCTTCGAAATGCCATTGCCATGTAGTAATATTTCCGGTGGATAAATCGGTAAACTGAGCCTCCGCACCCTCACAAATTTGTTTTGAATCCACTTCAAATATAGCGGTAAGTCCGTCCTGACAATTTGTGATGTAACTGTCAAAACATTGAACCTCCGGAGGGAAGCACACTCCAAAATGCATTTTGTAGTCGGGACAGATCACAACATAGGTAGGAGAACCGTAGAAAGTCTGACCATCGATCAGCACATCAATGGCATTGCCACCATATCCCTCACTTCCCGCACATGGATGTGAAACGCCAACATCAATTTTATATTGATTAATTGTTTGATTATCATCATAACGGGTAACCCCCCACACATTTAAATTGCTCATCCCTGAGCCATATTTGACGTACACTTCTTCGATTATTGGAGCATACGCTATACAAGACATTCAGGTCGCCTGGAAAATATCAATCATTATAGTATTGCCATTGTCGAGCTCATCATAAAGAGTCCAGGTAATACCATCAGAATCAATAATGGTAAAATTGCCAACAGCCTTGTGAGTTACCTCTCCATTTGGACTGGTAATTTCAAAAATCCTTTCCTGCGACATCACAGGAAGAACGAACATCATTAAGATAGCGAAATGTAAAAATTTCATTTTTATACAATTTTCTGAGTAACGAATAAAATTACAAATTTAAAAACAATTTATTATTGACGGAAAAAATTCAAAAAGGGCAGAAAAATGTTGAGGGTATTTTTCTCCGCCACCGCCTACTCCTTAAGCCACCAAAACCCTTGAAACCTTTGTCATTTCGAACCGTCAGCCGGCGGTGAGAAATCCAATATTGTTTGTCGGTTAGTAGTGAAAACAATTCAGAATGCGTATTTATTAAACTGTGACCTTTTGTTTAACATGAATTAACGTTTCAGGATTAGAATTACTTTTGCCGCTTCAAAAACCCATATTATTAATTTTTTCTTTCAAAAATGAAAAACATTGGTTCTTTTATATTGATTACATGGCTTTTAGCAGTTTCATGCAGCCAACCGACCATCGGACATAAAATTCAATTTACGGGTGAAGCACAGGGCACTTATTATGTGATTACCTATTTTGCTGATGATACGCTGATTAGTCAGCACCAAATTGACTCGGTGCTCGCAGATTTCGACCTGATAGCTTCGATATGGCAACCAAACTCGCTAATCTCCAGAATTAACAGAAATGAAACAACCGTTGTGGACAACAAATATTTTTCAGCTATCTTCAACCTGTCGCAACGCATCGCCAAAGAGACTGGCGGAGCATTTGACATTACCGTTGGACCGTTGGTAAATGCCTGGGGATTCGGATTTAAGAACCGGATGGATATGACCAAAGAAAAAGTGGACAGTATTCTTCATTTCGTTGGGTTTCAATTGATACGGTTTGAAAACGGACAAATTATCAAAGACAACCCCAATATTCAGCTTGACTTTAATGCAATTGCCAAGGGTTATTCGATTGATGTCATTGGTGGATTTCTTGAATCGGCAGGAATTAAAAATTACCTGGTCGATATTGGTGGCGAAGTGCTGGCACGCGGCACAAAACCTGATGATGAGAAATGGATCATAGGCATAGAAAAACCTTCTGACGAAGCAACATCCGAACGCAAACTCAAAGCAACCATCAAGGTTGAAGATATTGCTGTGGCAACCTCAGGAAATTACAGAAAATTCTACATCAAAGATGGAATAAAGTTTGCCCACACTATTGACCCTGCAACCGGATTTCCGGTAGTACATTCTTTGTTGTCAGCAACGGTATTTTCCGACAGCACAGCGCGTTCGGATGCATATGCCACTGCATTCATGGTAATGGGAGTGGAAAAGGCAAAAGAATTTTTAGACAGAAATCCCTCTATTGAAGCCTATCTTATTTATGCTGACGAAACAGGGAAAATCAAAACCTTTGCCACAAAAGGCATCAGTGAGATGCTCAACGAGCTGTAATCTCTTCAAACTCGACCTCGTCGTGATGATGAGCATGCTGATTGCTGCAATTTTCGGTTTCAGACTTACCACAGGTACAGGCTACCCGCTTTCCACTTGAATGATTAACTCTGCCACATGATTTCTTAAATTCCCCACCCTTTATTAAAAACATTTTGATTGCAATACCAGCCACAGCAAGGCCGATCAGCACAATAGAAATTACAAACAGTTGAAGCATAATTTAATAATCTCGTTTAAATAAGGAACAATTTAGAGAAAAATTTTGTTTATTCTATAGTAGGTAAATATGATTTCTTTCAAATCCAAAAACCCCGCCTGAATTCTGCACACATTACAGCAGTGGCAACCGATGCATTTAACGATTCAGCTCCACTATCCATTGAAGGAATCTTTACCGGATAATCAATCAGCGAACGCACTGCATCGGAAATTCCATGTGACTCATTGCCAATCACTAAAATCGCCTTTTTAGATAATTGTTGCTGAAAAATGTTTTCTCCGTCAAGCAAAGCACCATAAACCGGTAAACCTGAACCATTATTTTGAATAACTTCAGGCAAAGAAGCATAATGCACATGAACCCTGAAAACCGAACCCATAGTTGCCTGAATTACTTTAGGATTGTATAATTCCACAGTGTCGGGTGAACAGATAATCGTTCTGATGCCAAACCAGTCAGCAATTCTTATTATTGTTCCCAAATTTCCCGGATCGGCAATCTGGTCAAGCATGAGCACAAAATCATCAAATATCAGTCTTTCAGATTCATTATCAGGAATTTTTACAATGGCCAGCACCTCGTTAGGACTTTTCATCTGACTTATTCTCTGCAACTCTGAATGAGTAATCTGCTGAATATTTGCAAAACCAGATGTTGCAACTTTTCCAATAGTGTTAATCCAATTCTCGGTTGCATAAATCCGAATGACTTCAAAACTTGAGCGAAGCAGTTCATCCACCATCTTCACCCCCTCAACAACAAACTGCCGCTGAAGTTTTCTAAATTTCTGCACCTGCAACGATTTTATCTCTTTTATTTGCGAAGTTGAAAGCACCTAAAAATCATTCTTAATATCCGACCGCAAAAGTAAACGAACTTTTATACTGAGACAAAAAGGTTTTATTCAACAGAAAAGTATTCGCATCTGAACACTTTTGCCAAAGTGCTGTTTTTAGCAATAGTTGTAAAACCTAAAGTTTAAAAAATATGGCAAAAATCACCTTAAAAGGGAATCCCATCAACACTATTGGGAATTTACCCGAAAAAGGAGCTCAGGCTCCCGATTTCAAACTTGTAAAGCAGGATTTGAGTGAACTTAAACTCGACGATCTGAAAGGAAAAAAAGTAGTACTCAACATTTTCCCAAGCCTCGACACTTCTGTATGTGCAACCTCAGTGCGCAAATTCAATGCAGAAGCCGGTAAACTGGAAAACACGGTTGTGGTTTGCGTTTCAAAAGACCTGCCTTTTGCTCACGGGCGTTTTTGCAGCACCGAAGGGCTGAACAACGTTGTAACTGCTTCTGATTTTCGTGATGGAAGTTTTGGTATTAATTACGGGGTAACCATTGCTGATGGTCCGATGGCCGGATTACATTCGCGTGCAGTGGTAGTGTTGGATGAAAATGGTAAGGTAAAATATACCCAGCAAGTTCCGGAAATTGTTCAGGAACCGGACTATGAAGCTGCTTTAAAGGCAGTTTAGCAGACGGAAAACAAAACTGTTATCACTGTAAAACAAAAATGCCACCTGATGTAACTCCGGTGGCATTTTCATTTAGCTTAATTTGAGATGATTATTCGGCGTAAACTTCGAATTTAAGTTCAGCTTTAATTTCTCTGTACAGGTGAACTTTAGCAGTATAAGTTCCAAGCTCCTTGATGTTATCACCATCAACATCAATTTTTTTACGATCAATCTCAAAACCTTTTCCATTCAAGGCTTCGGCTATCTGAATTGCATTTACCGAACCGAAAATCTTGCCAGAAGTTCCGGCTTTTGCACCTATCCGCAACTCTAATTTTTCGAGAAGCTTTTGGGTAGTTTCTGCATCCTTGCGCAATTTTTGCTCTTTGAATGCCTTCTGACGTTGTACTTCGGCAAGTACTTTTTTATTGGTTTCGGTGGCTAAGATTGCCATTCCTTTGGGAATCAGATAATTTCTTGCGTAACCGTTTTTCACTTTTACGATCTCATTCTCGAATCCCAATTTTTCAATATCTTGTTTCAAAATTATTTCCATGATTTTCCCTCCTATTTAAGTAAGTCAGCAACATAAGGCATTAATGCAAGATGTCTGGCACGTTTGATGGCCTGGGCAACTTTTTTCTGATATTTAGTGGATGTACCCGTAAGACGACGGGGTAAAATTTTACCCTGCTCGTTCACAAACTTCAACAAAAAGTCTGCATCCTTGTAATCAATATATTTGATTCCTGATTTCTTAAAACGGCAGTATTTTTTCTTCTTGACATCTACTGCAATAGGGGTCAAAAATTTTATGTCTGAATTGGGTTGTGCCATGTTATTATTTTTTTAAAGGTTACTGAATTAATTTGCTTCTTCCTTTACCGTTACTTCTTCCTGAGTTTTTGCGCGTTTCTTCTCGTTGTAAGCAACAGCATGTTTGTCAAGTTTCACGGTCAGGAATCGAATGACGCGCTCGTCACGTTTCAGGGTTAGCTCAAGTTCAGCAATTAACGGTCCTTCGGTTTTATACTCAATGAGGTGATAAAAACCTGTTGATTTTTTTTGGATCGGATAGGCTAACTTCCGCATACCCCAGTGTTCTTCATGAACAATTTCAGCACCTTTGGATTTTAGCATTTCCTGGTACTTTTTTACCGCTTCCTTCATCTGTTCGTCAGACAAAACGGGAGTTAAAATGAAAACGGTTTCATACTGGTTTAACATCTTGTTTTTGATTAAGTTAATAAAAAAATTAAAAATTAAAAAGTGGGCGCAAAGATAGTATTCTTTTTTATTTCTGCCTTATCAACCTGATTTTTTCTGAATGAAATTAAAATATCCCTTCCGTTTTAAAACTGAATTTGATCATAAAATCTCAACAAAGGATTCAAAAAAATCAGTGTATAAATCTATATTACAGCAGTTTACTATTACATTCCCGGAAAAAATTCTTTTGGTTTGAAACTATTATTCGTTCTCAGTTTTCAATTAGTTTGAATCATTATTTTTTTTTCTGAAAATGATAAATCGGTAAAAATTGATAAATAACTTTTTTCCTGTAACCTGCGACAACAATACACCAGAGAGTACCAAAGCCATTCCGCCGATTTTTTGCATTTCAAATTGTTCATTCAGGATTAACCAAGAAAAAACGGCAGTGAACACAGGTATTAAATTTGAAAACAGGCTGGTTTTGCTGATTCCTAATTCATGCGCACCGATCGTAAAAAAAGTAAAAGCCAGGGAGGAGGCAAAAAAAGCAAGCAAAAGCAATGAAACGATCAGTTCAGTTGTGGGAATTACATGAATAAATTCACGAAAATCAAGTACAAAAAACAATGGCAGAAAAAAGAAAGCGCCAATAAGATTCTGCGTTGCGATAATAGTAAAAGCATCGTATTTGAATGCCAGCTTTTTGAGCAAAACTGCATAAAACACAGCAGTAATAACTGCCATAAACAACCATGCTATACCAACCGGGGAGGCAGAAAAAGATAAATTACTGTCAACCAACATAAAAAGTACACCAAAAAAAGAAAGAAACAAGCCAGCAACGTTTAGTGGTGTCATCTTTTCCCTGAATGCCAGGTAACCGAGAATCGGGGTGAAAAGCGGTATGGTAGCAATAATTACAGCCGAAATGGTTGGCGACGAATATTTTAATCCATAATTCTCGCCTAAGAAATACAAAAAAGGGTTAAGCAATGCGGAAAGTAAAAACAAGCGATAATCTTCACGCTGAATTTTCTGCAACCTGCCAAACAGTTTTAAACCACCAAACATAATTGCAGATGACAGAATAAGGCGCAAAAGCACAGTGGTCACTGGATCGTAGTACCGCAAAACAATGGTTGACCAAACAAAACTAAATCCCCAGAAAACCATCGAAAGGATAACAAGTATATAAGTATAAACCGGTTTGCGTTTGAAAGCCGATGCTGCATTCATGTTTAAGTAAAAATGTGGGCAAAAATATTAATAATTCAACTCTCATTCACTGTCAGATCATCGCTTGCTGCTTTATCATACTGACAAGCGTTTAGTTCAGTTGATCATTGTTTGTTGAAATTAATGGTTGAAAGGCAAAAATCTGATATTCAACTTAAAGCCAAAACCTCCTTTTGATTTTTATGCTGATTCACCTAACTGCCAAATTCGAAAAGTTTAAAATTCGTATTGCTGCTTTTTTTTAATTTTTCAGAATTTCATTTAAACCTGAGTGTAAAAGTTTATTCAGTATCTGCATTAATTACAGGATTACTTTTTTAACGTTTTGATTAATAATGTTTTCAGGTAAAGAATGAATTTTATTATTAAACTACACCAAATCATTTTCAAGCAACTGCCGGGCGTGGTCTATAATGGTTTTACCTACAGGAGAGTATTCAAGCCCGAGTTGAATGCTTTTTTGATTATCGAATCTGAATGGGAAACCAGCGTTTAATCTGATAAACTTCCATGTAAAGCCTATCAGCGGGGCAGCAAGATAGAGGAATATTTTAGGCAGAACAGATTTAGGAACAGGCAAATCGGGAAAATGATCCCTGAGAATTTTTGCGATAGAAATCAGCGAAAGTGTTTCGCTGACGCAGATATGACGACCATCAGAATGCTCACTTGAAGCAGCCAGAATATGCGCTTTCGCAACATCTCTTACATCTACAATTCCAAAATACAAATCAGGAACACCGCTCCTGAATTTACCATTAGTAAGTGAACGCATTATACCAATACTTGTCGAGTCAGTTCTTTTTGAGAGCGATGGGCCAAGTACTAACCCCGGATTGATTACTGTGAGTTTCCATCTTGTTTGTTCTCCGGCAATTCTCCAGGCTTCACGTTCGGCAATGGTTTTCGAAAACTGGTAGGGATTATGTTTTTCATTGCTCAGGGTATTCCAATCTGCTTCTGTAAAAACACCGTTTGAAGTTTTTTCCAAATCGGCAGCATCGCTGTAAACTGCAGCTACACTACTGGTCAAAACCACCCTTCTGACCTCCTTAAAATCATTCGCCAGGGTTAATACATTTCGCGTTCCTTCCAATGCAGGACGAATAAGATCACGATGAACATTCCCGGTTTTACCAATGATAAACGGAGATGCCGTGTGTAAAACAACGCTGCATCCTTTCATTGCTGCTTTGAAACTTTCTTTATTGAGCAAATCTGCTTCAAAAAGCATTAACTGATCCGGATACTTTTTTTGTAAAACCAATAAATGACTGATTTTTTCAACATTGTTAAGACTCCTGACAGTACCATGAACTTTTTCACCTTTTTCGAGGAGGAACTTCACAATCCAGGAGGCAATATAACCTGAAGCTCCTGTCACAAGATAAGTTTGCATAAATTTGATTTAAAATCTTAAAAGCATTAAAAAAAATTATTGACGTTTAACATAACTTTCCGGATTTAGGTTCATCTGCCGCCGAAGAGATTTTAAACTAAAACCATGCATACAAGAAAAGGAAGTACCCTTAAAAGTTTTTGTTGCGAACAATTATCAATTGATTTTGCTTTACATTTGTACGCCTAAAAAAATTAGAATAAAAGATGGAAAGCATAAACAACAAGATTGATCAGGCGGCTGAAAGCATTGCCCGGTCAAAGTATCTGGTTGCTTTTACCGGTGCAGGCATTTCTGTGGA